>OGDN01000082.1_pt1 | contig 166285 bp, 125 predicted proteins | sample 1570271 | NCBI WGS metagenome assembly OGDN01 (sample SAMEA4384481, study PRJEB24528) | human gut metagenome
TGTGAACTTTGTTCACAAAAAACACCTCGCGGAACGTTACCAGTGAACAGTAACTCCCTGTGAACTGCGGCTGAAATGTATAATTGTCGGAAATTAGTGGAAAACAGAGAAAAAATGTCTGGTAGAAATTTGTTGCTTATATTGCCGTTCCGTGAAAAATGTGGTATATTATTAATATCTGTAGTAATATTAGACAAAATAAACAGAATAATAATGGCAGGAGTGGTTAAAATGTATAACGAAGAGTACAAGCGCTGGATGGCAGCGGATCTCGAGGATGCAGATCTGAAACCAGAATTATCTAAGATTGAAGGAAACGATGAAGAAATTAAAGATCGTTTTGCAGTAGCTCTGAAATTTGGTACAGCAGGACTCCGTGGAGTTCTTGGAGCAGGTACCAACCGTATGAATATCTATGTAGTGCGTCAGGCTACACAGGGTCTTGCTAACTGGGTGAAGACTCAGGGCGGCACTCAGACCGTTGCAATCAGCTACGACAGCCGTCTGAAGAGTGATATATTTGCGAAAACAGCAGCAGGAGTTCTGGCTGCCAATGACATTAAGGTCAGAATTTATGATGCATTAATGCCTGTACCGGCCCTTTCCTTTGCGACACGCTACTATGAGTGCAACGCGGGTATTATGGTTACCGCATCTCATAACCCTGCTAAATATAATGGATACAAGGCTTACGGCCCGGATGGCTGCCAGATGACAGATGATGCTGCAGCTATCGTTTATGATGAGATCCAGAAGACAGACATTCTGACAGGCACGAAATACATGTCCTTTGCAGAGGGCGTTGAGGAAGGCCTGATTCGCTTTGTTGGTGACGATTGCAAACGTGCTCTTTACGATGCAATCGAGTCACGCCAGGTTCGTCCGGGTCTTTGTAAGACAGCAGGACTGAAGCTGGTTTACAGCCCGCTGAATGGTTCCGGACTTGTGCCGGTAACCCAGATCCTGAAGGATATCGGAATCACAGATGTAACAATTGTTCCGGAACAGGAATACCCGAACGGCTATTTTACCACATGCAGCTACCCGAATCCGGAGATTTTCGCAGCTCTGGAGCAGGGACTGAAGCTTGCCAAGGAGACAGGAGCAGATCTTATGCTTGCTACTGACCCGGATGCAGACCGTGTTGGTATTGCCATGAAATGCCCGGACGGTTCCTATGAGCTGGTAAGTGGTAATGAAGTGGGAGTTCTTCTTCTTGACTATATTGCAGCTGGCCGTATCGAGAAAGGCACAATGCCGAAGAACCCGGTTGCAGTGAAATCTATCGTTTCTACACCTCTTGCAGACGCAGTTGCAGAGCACTACGGTGTAGAGCTTAGAAGCGTACTTACCGGATTTAAGTGGATCGGTGACCAGATCGCACAGCTCGAGGCTGCCGGTGAAGTGGACCGTTTCATCTTCGGATTTGAAGAGAGCTACGGATACCTTGCAGGACCGTATGTACGTGATAAGGATGCCATTATCGGATCCATGCTGATCTGCGAGATGGCTGCATACTACAGAAGCATTGGAAGCTCCCTGAAGCAGAGACTTGAGGAGATTTACGCACAGTATGGCCGTTACCTGAACAAGGTTGACAGCTTTGAATTCCCGGGACTCAGCGGAATGGACACTATGGCAGGAATCATGCAGAAATTCCGTGACAACCCGCCGGCAGACATTGCAGGCTACAAGGTAGTGAAGGTTACCGATTATAAGAAGCCTGAGGAGACCGGTCTTCCAGCAGCAAATGTTCTCATTTACAAACTGGAGAATAACGAGACAGTAGTTGTTCGTCCATCCGGAACAGAGCCGAAGATTAAGATTTATTACACTACACTGGGTAAAGATCTTGCAGAGGCAGAAGCTGAAAAAGAGAAGCTGGCTAAGGCATTGGAGCCGATGATGGCTTAAGCGAAGTATATAATCGTATAGTGAATAATCGCCCCTTGCGGAATGATTCCGCAGGGGGCTTTTTACGCTGTTTGTAAATTTTTTCTTTATTTGAAGTGAAAATCCCCATTAAGTTGTTGATTACAGTAAAGGGCAGACCATATTGTATAATGCCTGAAAAGAAAACGAGGTGACAATTTATGCTGACGCTGTTATTTATCATTTTAATGTTTGGTATATTTGGTAAAATGATCGGACTTGCCTTCCGCGCAACCTGGGGAATTACGAAAATCTTTTTTCGCCTGATATTCCTTCCCCTTGTCTTGATCGGATTAGTCCTGGGAGGTTTGATCTACATAGCACTTCCCCTTCTTGTGATAGTTGGGATTATCATGCTGGTATTGATGTAATATATTGCTAGAATAAAAAATAGATGAAAATACAATCGAAAATATGTTCACTTTGCCAGATGACAAAAAGCGACAGATATGGTAGTATAGATACATCAACGAAAGAGAAATACGAAAAACACTTAAGAAATCTGAAATACGAAAGAAAGCAATAAAGCACAAAAGAATCTGAAAATACAAAAGAACTTAGAAGTACGAAAGTTCTGTGTTTCACCAAAGATTTGTAAATTACTAAAGATTCATAAGCCGCTAAAGATCAACCAAAATACCTAAGATCAATAAGAAAACGAAAGATTTTCGAAACACATCCGATAAAATTATAACAAGACACATCAGAAAAAATGGCTGGGAACTAGTTTCCCAGCCATAAATCATAACAATATCTAACCGATTCCCATTTATAATGACATCTACTCAGAGTAAGTTAAATTGGAAATTTATAGCCCTTTTACTTGAAATAATGTATACTGAAAGAATATGAAGACAAAAACGAAATAAAAATATCGGGAATATATAATGAATACACAAGATGCAATAGAACTTCTGGGGATTGTCCCAGAAGATGATGAAAGAGAAATTAAGCGAAAATATCATAAGATGATCAGCCGTTTTCATCCGGACTCATTGAATGAAGTAAGGAAAGCTCATATTCAGCGTGCACAGGAGATAAATGAAGCGTACCGGATACTGAGCCAGAGCGATAGCCGGGAAATGCAGAACGCATATGGAACGGAAGCTTATGGAACAGAGGCTCATGGCACAGACAATCATAAATCTGGGAAGAGGGAACAGCATCAGGAATGGTCTGGTGAATGGAACGAGGCTGCTTTTATACCAAGGAATATTTATCTGCACTATAGTATGAATCTTTCTGAAGAAGAACGAAAGGAAGCCCAGGGGAAACTGTATTATCAGGCTGCCTGTGGAAAATATATGTGGGATCCGGAGGAAGAGGATTTCGCGCTTTTTCTTACCAGTATTCGTCATGCAGCGGCAGTCCTCCTTGAGAGAACGGAGAATGCCGTAAACGCAGAAGACTTATCTTCTGTACCAGATTTGAAGGAATACCGTTTTCGCATCCAGGCGAAGCTGTTTGAATATCTTTCTATGCAATATGTGAACCCATTGCTGGTTCTGGATTCCCTGATGAAATCAGAGAGCACAGATAGAAAAGGTCAGAAAATTTATCGGGTTAAAGCATTTCTGGCGGCAGAAGCCGCATCCCCGGAAGGCAGGCTTATAGCAAGTTTGCAGTCTGGCGAATATCTGTTTCCAAAAGCTTTCCATGGGAATCAGATTCAGCTTATGAATAAAGACAAACAGGTATTGGGGTATCTTCATATGGAAGATGACCGGCTGTATTTTTGCATTATTCCTCTTCTGAAGAGGCATGCAGCGCAGGTGAAATTTCTGGTGCAGGAAGAAGGCAGTGGAACAAATGAAAAAAATGAAGGAATTAATAATACGACGAATAGTAGTAACTTCAGAAATAGCGGCAGAGGAATAAAGCGTGGAAACAATAAGCTGAAAGTTAATATAGATTTCTATTTTCGTTTAGAGGATGAGAACTATACGTATAATAGTTCAGAGCTTAATTTGAAAATTGCAGAAATATTGAATGGATATGAGAAGTATTTGCGAAAATATAATCCGGAACAGGACCAGTTTTGTGATCTGTTTGCCCGCCTGTCCCGCTCGAATTTTCGCAGTCGTTTTCATCTGAAGGACAAGGATATACAGTATATCCGGGAGAAAGGAATGGATACCATCCGCAGTCATGCCTCAGATTTTGTGCGAACACGTCTGGCTCCGGCTCAGATTCCCAATGATGGCAAACAGACTCCAATGCGCGGGCACCCTGTATTCCTGGCTCAGCATGCTACTGGCTGCTGCTGTCGGGGATGCTTGTATAAGTGGCATAGAATTCCAGCAGGAGTGCAGCTCACAGAAGAGCAGCAGGAATACATAGTAGATGTGTTGATGGCGTGGATTGAGAGAGAATATAACAGAAATGCATAGGGCTATGAAGTTGGTTTTATATATACAATCGGTAACATTAAGGTATATGAAATATATAGTTTAACAGGAATTTTGAGAAGATAAGAATGGGGAACGGTTTATGAGAATATTTCACTTATCAGATTTACACATTGGCTTGAAATTAATCAATCGTGATCTCAGAGAAGATCAGGAATATATACTGGATCAAATAATTCAGAAGGCCGCAGAGAAAGTACCTGATGCGATCGTGATCGCAGGGGACATCTATGACAAAGCAGTTCCGTCTGCAGAAGCAGTGGAGGTGTTTGATCATTTTATCGGAAAGCTGCGAAATGCAGTTTCGGATTCTGTAATTATGATGATCAGTGGAAACCACGACAGCGCGCCCCGCGTGAACTGCTTTCGAAGTGTACTTGATCGTCAGAAAATTTATATGATCGGAATGCCGCCGCAGACAGAAGAAGATCAGATTGAGAAAGTGGTACTTCAGGATGAATATGGTCCGGTGAATTTTTATTTGCTTCCCTTTGTGAAGCCTTCCATGGTGAAGCTGATCACTGGTACAGACGAGAATGGAAATAATCTTTCTTACAATGATACGATCCACAGACTGATAGAACGTGAACAGGTTGACATAAACCAGAGAAACATTCTGGTCAGCCATCAATTCTATCTGCCTATGGGGGAGAGTGCAGAAGAAGTTGAACGAATGGACTCTGAGATCCGGACAGTAGGAAATATTGACCAGGTGTCAGCCGATATTCTGCAGAAATTTGACTATGCGGCACTGGGACATATTCATAAGCCAATGAAAGCAGGCGGCGAGTTTTATCGCTATTGTGGAACGCCGCTGGCATGCTCTGTAAGTGAAGCAGGTCAGAATAAAGGAATTATAATGGTTGACATAAAACAAAAGGGCGAAATCACTACAGAAGTAATTCCACTGGAACCGCTGCGCCAGATAAAAGTGATCAAGGGAGATTTAGAGAGTGTTCTGGCACAGCGCTGTAAAGATTATGTGACAGTAATTCTTACGGATAAGGTGGATCTGGACGTAATTGATATGCAGGATCGTCTGCGTCTGGCTTTTCCAGGGCTTCTAGAGATACGCCGTGAGACTGTGCGGCAGGTTGATTATACCAGACATGCAGACAGTGAGCGTGAATTGAATCCATTTGAACTTTGCTGCCAGTTCCTCGGAAATGCAGATGCGGAAGAGCAGGAAATTCTTCAGGAGGTTATCAATACAGTACAGGAGGTGACGAAATGAGACCTGTGAAACTTATCATGCAGGCGTTTGGTTCCTACGGAAAACTGACACAGATCGATTTTCAGGAGCCGAATCAGAATCTGTTTCTTGTGACCGGAGACACCGGAGCAGGAAAAACAACTATATTTGATGCCCTTGTATTTGCTCTTTACGGTGAAGCCAGCTCCAGTACAAACAAGAAAGATGGTGTTGTACTGCAAAGCCAGTATGCAGAGTTGAACGTTGAACCATTTGTAGAGCTTGTTTTTTCCGAAGGGGCAGGAGAAAATAGCCTGCTGTATACTGTCCGCCGTGTTCCCAGACATCTGAAGCTTCTGACAAGAGGGGCGGGGAAAAATACAGGAAGTCGTGAAGTACCGGGGTCTGTCAGCCTGATCATGCCAGATGGTACCGAATATCCACAGAAGGAAGCTGACAGCAAGCTGGGGGAGATCCTCGGTCTTACCAAAAGCCAGTTTATGCAGGTTGCCATGATCGCTCAGGGAGAATTTATGGAGCTTCTTCGTGCAAAATCTGATGATAAGAAAGTCATCTTCCGGAAGCTGTTTAACACTGAATTATACCAGAATATTGTGGACGAGCTGATGAATCGCAAGCGTTCCCTGGAAAAAGAGATTGCCCAGATCAAAACTGCATGTCAGACTGAAGCTGCCCATGTGGTAATTCCCCAGGAATATGACCAGTGGCAGGAAATAGAAGGGCTAAAAAAGCAGGTTTTGAATGGGGAAATTGTAGTGATGGATTGCTTTCTGGATCATCTGGGCGAGTTATGCAGAACACTGGAGAAAAGTGTGAATTTTACCTCGAAAGAATTACAATCCGCATCAAAACTCCGCGACGAAAAAAGGGATATCTACAACAGTTCCATTCAGCTGACGAATTTATATGCGCAGCTGGAAAACGCTGAGGTTCAGCTTTCTGAATGTGGGAAAGTGGAAGCACAAATAGGGGAAAAGACCATTCTGTCAGAGAAAATTAAGAAAGCATACGAAATAAAAGGCGAATACGCACGCTGTCAGGATGTCTTGCGTAATATGCAGACATGTGAGAGTGCCTTAAAGGAGCAGCAGGAACGAGCTCCTTTATTAAAAGAACAGTCACAATCTGTCATTCAGACAGCGAAGGCGGTGAAAGAAACGGCAGAGAAGGAGCTTAAGGCGTACACCACTATTTATGAGCGCGTGAATAAAGAAGTGAAGCTCCTTAAGCAGATCAAGGAAGCAGAAAAAAGTGTAAAGACCAGCCAGCAAAATCTGACCGCAGCGCAGGCCGCAGACCGCAAAGCCAGAGAAGATCTGGAGAAAATGGAGAAGCAGGAAGCAGACTGGAGGGCTCAGTCAGAGAAGCTGACCGACACTAATGAGAAAATTGCTGTCTGGAAAGGGAAAAATCAGGAACTGGAAGTACTTGGCATTGAAGTACAAGAAACGGAAGATCTTCTTAAAGGTGTAGAAACACAGAAAAAACTGGCGAAGAAAGCACGAGAGACATACCAGAAGAATAGAATCAGATATGACGCAAAGAGCCAGGAATATGAGTCTATGCGGAGAATTTTTCTGGATGAGCAGGCTGGTTTTCTGGCACGCGAGCTTCAGCCGGGGAAACCATGTCCTGTATGCGGCGCAATAGAACATCCGAATCCATGCATAGCTTCTACCCTTCATAGAGATCTCACCCGTGAGCAATTGGAACTGGCAGAAAAAGAAGTTTCTGAGCTTCGAAACAGGCAGGAACAGTCTGCCGGTGAAGCAAGGTCAGCTGTGGATATAGTTGCAGAAAAAGAACGACTTTTGGAAGAGACAGGAAGGAAGCTGTGCACGCGTATTTTAAATGATCATGAGCAGTTCCCGGAAGCAGGAATGCTGGAAGTATTTGATTCTTTGGGAGACAATATAAAAAATTTCCAGGAGAGCAGAAATTCAGAAGTCTCTGGTGCAGCCCAGGATCAGATGGCGGATAAAGAGTGTAATTGGAATGCCTTGCTGAAGCAGATACAGACACTTCTTGGAACCTGGAAAACTTTATTACAGGAAGAGGGTACAAGACTTAATACAGCCCAGAAAACATTGCGTAATCTTCAGGATGCTCTGGGACAGGTAGAAGAGCGGAAGAAATCAGGAAAAACTGCCGTAGAGGAATGCGGACAAAAGCTGACTGAGGCAGCAGCGTCAGCCAAGAGCGCAGAAGCTCTTCTGAAGCAGTTGAATGATTCCCGGGAATATCCATCAGAAGAGGCGGCTATGACAGAGTTTAACCAGGCAAAAGGAAAATGGAAAGCTGCAGAAGCTGCTTCCAAGGAAGCTGAAAAGAAAGAAAAAGCGTCTTCTGAAGAGCTGGTTAACTGTACCAGCTTGATTAAACGATTTGAAGGGGAACTTCCAGATCACCAGAAGCTTTACCAGGAGCGGCAGGCCTTTTATCAGACTTTGATGAATGAGAAAAATATGACAGAGGCAGAATGGGCGGACATAGCAGAGAACTATACCCGTGAAACAGCGGAGCTTTTGCAAAAAGAAGCAGACAGCTGGCAGCGAAAAAAACTAGCCGCACAGACCACTGCAGAAACAGCTGGAAAAGCCATAGATGGCAGGAGCAAGCCGGATATGGAAGCTGCCAAGTCCCAGATGGAGGAAGCTGAGAAAGTACGGCTTCAGACTCAGACGAAACTGGAACTTTATAAAGAACAGTATAAAGCTGATAAAGAGGCATATGATATTCTTAGCCCTCAGATGGAGAAGCGAGGTAAAATCATTGAAAAGCATACCAAGCTGGAAACTCTTTATAAGCTGTTGTCTGGAAATATGTCCGGAAACCGTATGGATCTTGAAACCTATGTGCAGAGATATTACTTGGAGAAGATTCTTTATGCGGCCAATCGCCGCTTTGCGAATATGTCTGCCGGACAGTTTGAACTTCGTATGGTAGACGAGGAGAATGCGGGGAAAGGCAAGAATCGTGGTCTGGATCTTATGGTATATTCTAATGTTACCGGCAAAGAGCGTGAAGTCCGTACCCTTTCCGGAGGAGAATCCTTTATGGCAGCCCTGGCATTGGCACTTGGAATGGCAGATCAGATCCAGGAGAGCTCTGCAGCGATACATCTTGATGTAATGTTTGTGGATGAAGGCTTCGGTTCCCTTGATGAGCATTCCAGAGAACAGGCGGTAAAGGTTCTTCAGGAACTGGCGGGAGGAAGCAAGTTGATTGGAATTATTTCTCATGTGACCGAGCTGAAGCAGGAGATTGAAGATCAGCTGATCGTCAGCAAAGACGAGAAGGGAAGTCATGTGAAGTGGCAGATAAGCTAGAATCTGTTTGAAAAATCATTCCCGCAATCTGTACGCTCCACTTTGCGGTATATTTTGCCCGAATTCAGTTGCCGTAGCTCGCTACGGCTCCTTCCTCTATCTTGCATATGAAGAAATCATCCTGCGTCAATGTAGTAGATACTTGGTTGAATAAAGAATATCGGGAAGCAATTAAGCTTCCCGACAAATAAAAAGTTCTATAGATTTTTTGTAAAATCAATAAACTCTTCTGGCTCACCGTAATCATGAATCCGACAGTTTGCCAGACGCTGTATTTCCTCTTGATTTTCTTCATGAGAGTCGTACACAGCAGTGGTATAGAAGCCATCTTTCTTAGCTGTAGTAAGGGCATGAAGAGAATCTTCAAAGACCATGGTATTGGTTCGGTCAGTGCCAAGAAAGTTCAAGGCTTCCCGATAAATGGTTGGTTCGTCCTTTCCGGCACCCACAGAGGAGCAGGTAAAGATTTCGCTGAAATAGTCAAGCACTCTGCAACGTGCCAGGGCAGCTTCCACGAGGGAGCGCTCTGTAGCAGTGGCGATACACATTTTGACTCCGGTCTCATGAAGCTGAGCCAGAAATTCTTTCAGATGAGGCTTCAGCTGAGCCTCATAGCGGTAGAAATCATCTACAATTGCTACAGCACTCTTGATCAATTCATCTCGGGTCTGTTTTACACCATAGTGCTCAATAAAATAGTCAGCTGCCTGGTGGAGACTCATAGTGGCGATTGCTTCATCCAGATCCGGTTCAGGTTCAATTCCCTGGCTTCGCAGGTAATTTTCGCCTACATGATCCCAGGCTGACATAGAATCCAGAATCGTACCATCCAGATCCCAGATGGCACCCCTTAACATGAAATTCCTTTCCTGGAAGATGCATTGTCTTTGGAAATACAAGTAGAATCTTTCATTTTGAGAGTAAGCTCTTTAAGCTCTCTGGTTGCTTTTGTAATATCTTCAGCTGCAAAGATGGCACTTACAACTGCAATTCCGCAGATACCGCTTCCAGCCAGCTCCATTACATTGTCATGTGTAATTCCACCGATAGCAATAACAGGAATATTTACAGCCTCACATATTTGTTTTATAGTTTCATGGCTGATATTTCCGGCATCTTTTTTGGTTCCGGTTTGGAATGCGGCACCTACTCCCAGATAATCTGCGCCATTTTTTTCAGCAAGAACAGCCTCTTCAACTGTATGCGCAGAAACGCCGATGATTTTGTCAGAACCGAGGATGGCTCTGGCATTACCAGCAGCCATATCCTCTTGCCCTACATGAACGCCATCGGCATTGATTTCTTTTGCAATTTCTACATTGTCATTGATCACGAATGGTACATGATAGCGCGCACATAACTCTTTGATTTCCGCAGCTTCTTTGCGAAAACTATCTGTATCCAGAGTTTTTTCGCGTAGCTGAATGAAGGTAGCCCCACCTTTTAAGGCTTCTTCGACCTGGTCATATAAAGTTCTGCCATTTAACCAGCTGCGGTCAGTAACGGCATAAAGTAAAAGATCTTTTTTATTGCAGTTCATTGGTAAAACCTGCCTTTCACATGTAACTTGTGCGTCAAACACACTCTAATACATTATATAAAGCTGAATCTGGAAAGTAAAGGTAATTATTAAGCTAGAGCCTGTTTCTGCGAAGATCGAGAATCGTAACCCATAATGTTTGTTACATGAACAGGAACCTGTACATTGAAAAACAAAAAGTGATATGTTAGACTAATATTAAAATTGCGTTTTGTTGGTTTGCAAAAAAGAGAGGAAGGTTTGATTATGGATCAATTTGAGAGGATGAAGGTGACGCGTCAGGCGATGAATGGCAGGATGTGTCTGATGTTTGGTGGTATTTTCCTGATGTTTTCAGCCATTACCTCCACGATCATGTATGGAATCAATTTCTTTATGACAGCTCTGGAAGCAGACAAGGGAACTGCAGAGTATGTAGAACTTCTTGAGAATGCCGGAGTGGGGAGTGGACTTCTGAAAGGGATTGGTATTTGTTTTATTGCAGTAGGAATCTGGGAAGCTGTAGTTGGATTTCTATCTGTAAGAAATTCCAACAGAGTAGATAAGAGCAGATTTTCTGTGAAACTGGCCATATCGCTTCTTATAACAGAGATTGTCATGCAGGTAATTCTGTTTTTTACCGGATTGATGAATCTGGGGCTTCTTTTTACAGCCATTGTGCTTCCGCTGTTTTTACTTTGGGGTGCCACCCGTTTAGGCAAAGTTGCCAAGGCTGACCCGGAACGCAAATTTGCAGTAGACCCAGCCAGGAAGAAATCCTCTCAGCAATCTCAACCGGCCGCCCCGAAGAAAAGCATTCGTGAGAGAGCCGCTATGCAGGCGCGAGAAGATGTAGTGGTACCAGAGAAACAAGATACTGTAGATGAGGAAAATATTGCAGATTCAGAAGAGTCAAATTAGAAACTCAAAGTATGAATATAAGCATCATTGGAAAATGCAGTGGGAAAATTGTTAAAGATATATAACCTGTGAAATTGTATGAGCTGTAGTTAGTCGTTGTTGCCGATAATATGATTTGCATGTAGCTATTAAGGTATAAGAATTAGAGACTGTTTATGATTCAACACCGGATAAAGGAAAGAGAACCACAGTATATGGACATGAAAGAGATCATCGCAGAAGCAGCCCGTAAGCTGATTCTGGAGAAAAAAGTAAAGAAGCTTACAGTAAAGGATATTGTGGAAGAGTGCCAGATCACCAGGCAGGCATTTTACTACCATTTCGAAGGAATACCGGATCTGATCCAGTGGAGCATAAAGCAGGGAACCAGGCGGCTGCTGGAGGCGTGCAAAGAGCAGGGCGGCGCAGAAGCAGCGCTGAAGTATCTGTTTGTTTTTGCCATCAATGCTATACCAGAAGTGCGGGAAGGCATAGAAAGTAATTATGGCAAAGAACTGGAACAAACCCTTATGCAAGGAACCTACGAGTTGTTTGAGAGCATTGTGGAAGAAAAAAATCTGTACCAGAATTATAGCCGCCAGGAGCTGAAACTGATCCTCCGTTACCACAGCCATGCTATCTTTGGTATTTTCCAGGACTGGACACCGGAGGATACGAAGAATCTGGATATGATCGTACACGAAGTCTATTTGATTATGATGGGAAAGAATGCTACAGAAGATGTCTTTCTGTGCTGAAAAATGCTCCTGTTTATTCGTGACAGTTTTATTCCTGTGTTTATTGACCTTGAAGCAGTTTTGAAAGTGAAATTGACGGAGGTGGAGACCGACTGGGAATAGAATCCAGAGGCCGGATGCAAATACATGGAGGGAACTAAATAAGAGATCAAACGGGCAAGGTGTATCTTTACACTTTGCCCGTTTTGTCTATACACGGTGAAATTTTTGGCTATCGACACTTTCTTCTGCTTGTACTAGAATAAAATCATCAGGATTACGGAGTGCGATTGTGACGCACGTTTTGCAGAAAGCCTTTTTCAAACATGCGCTAGAGCCTGTTTGAGAAAGAACGGAAATGATAACGTAATCCGCAAGGAGAGGAGGGAACCATATATGGCACATGAAATTTTATCCGTAAAAATGTACGAGCTGGATAAAAAACTGGAACAGACCCACAGTCGGATTCAGCTGGCGGAGAGTATGGATACGGAAAGACTCCACCAACAGATCCAGAATCTTCGACAGGAATGTCAGGAAAGCCGTATCACTTTGGAAAACAGACTTCGCCATTCCAAGACAGACTGTGTAATGAAGCTGGCAGGCGTCTACGACCAGGTGGAGGCAGCAGTTGGAAAAGTGCTGGAGGCAGAAAACATAAATTTGAAAAATAAGGAGCCAATATTTGGAAATGTGCTCCCGGGAACGGAGGAGAAAATCCTCACCGCAGAATACGCCCTTGATTTTGCAATGCAGGCAGTAAACCGGGCACTTCTGGTATCGCTGGAGGCTATTGAAGCCCAGCGCCTGGAAGAGAAGAAAGAGGTAGAAGAGTAGACATTATTAGTTTACATAAGAAAGGACTACAACCATGAAAGAAGTAAAAACCCCAAAAAAGCCGTTGATCTATTACTACGGCATTGTGCTTCTGGTACTGATCGTCTTTAACCTGGTGGTTTCCCCAATCTTAATGGAACATCAGGTAGAAGAAACCGATTATGGTACCTTCATGAGCATGATTAATGACAAAAACATCGGTAAAGTAGAAGTAGAAGATAACCAGATCGTCTTTACCGATAAGAACAACGAAAAAATTTATAAAACCGGTCTTATGAATGACCCGGATCTCACCGACCGTCTGTATGAGTGCGGTGCCACCTTTACCAAAGACATTGACCAGCAGGCCTCTCCGATTCTCAGCTTCCTGGTAACCGGACTTCTACCACTGATCATTTTCATAGTTCTTGGAAATTATATGGCAAAGAAGCTGATGGAACAGGCTGGAGGCAAAAACTCCATGGCATTTGGCATGGGAAAAAGCAATGCCAAGGTTTACGTTCAGTCCAGTGAAGGAATCCGTTTCTCAGATGTAGCCGGAGAGGATGAAGCCAAGGAAAACCTTGCAGAGATTGTAGATTACCTTCATAACCCAAAGAAATACACAGACGTGGGAGCCTCCATGCCGAAAGGCGTTCTCCTTGTAGGCCCTCCAGGTACCGGTAAAACAATGCTTGCCAAAGCCGTTGCCGGAGAAGCGAATGTCCCATTCTTTTCCATGTCCGGCTCTGAATTCGTAGAAATGTTTGTAGGTATGGGTGCCTCCAAAGTTCGTGATCTTTTTAAGCAGGCGAAAGAGAAAGCCCCATGTATCGTATTCATTGATGAGATCGATGCCATCGGTAAAAAACGTGATGGCCAGGTAGGGGGCAACGATGAGCGTGAGCAGACACTGAACCAGCTGCTTACAGAGATGGATGGTTTCGAAGGCAACAATGGGGTTATCATTCTGGCAGCTACCAACCGCCCGGAATCCCTTGACCCGGCACTTACCCGTCCAGGACGTTTCGACCGCCGCGTACCAGTTGAGCTTCCCGATCTTGCAGGACGTGAAGCAATTTTGAAGGTTCATGCAAGAAAAATCAAAGCATCCGATGACGTGGATTTCCACACTATCGCACGTATGGCATCTGGTGCATCCGGAGCCGAGCTGGCAAATATTGTAAACGAAGCAGCACTTCGTGCAGTCCGTGACGGACGTACAATCGTTACAGAAGCAGACCTGGAAGAGAGCATTGAAGTGGTAATCGCTGGTTACCAGAAGAAAAACGCAGTTCTCTCTGACCAGGAGAAAAAAGTGGTTTCCTATCACGAAATCGGACATGCCCTGGTGGCAGCCCTTCAGAACCATTCCGCTCCTGTTCAGAAGATTACTATTATTCCGCGTACTTCCGGTGCACTCGGCTATACCATGCAGGTAGAAACTGGTGACAAGTATCTGATGACAAAGAAAGAACTGGAAAATAAGATTGCAACCTTCACCGGCGGACGTGCTGCAGAAGAAATCGTGTTTGGCGAGATCACCACAGGCGCTTCCAACGATATCGAGCAGGCAACCAAGATTGCCAGAGCTATGATCACTCGCTACGGAATGACCGACGAGTTCGACATGGTGGCTATGGAAACCGTTACCAACCAGTACCTTGGCGGCGATGCATCCCTTTCCTGCTCTGCAGATACCCAGAAGGAAATCGATGAGAAGGTCGTAGAATTAGTAAATCGAGAACATGAAAAAGCCAAAAAGATCCTGACAGACAACCGTAAAAAACTGGATGAACTGGCTATGTTCCTTTATGAAAAAGAAACGATAACTGGCGAAGAGTTTATGAAAATTTTAAATAACAAAGAGGAGAGTGAGGAAAAATGAGAAGACGTTCACGTTATGGCTGGCTGGAACTCATTGAGGGAATCCTGCTGATCCTTCTTGGGATTTATACGTTGTGTAATCCGGGCGGCATGCTCCGCGGAATTACCTTTGCGTATGGTTTTCTTGCTGTCATCACCGGAATTTCAGATATTGTATTTTATGCAAAAACAGAGCGCTATATCGGCTTCGGACCTACCATTGCTCTGGTGACTGGAATTTTAAGTCTCCTTGCCGGACTAATGCTTCTGATGTACCCAAATGCCGGAGAGCTGATCATGACCCTGCTTCTCCCAATCTGGTTCATCGCTCATTCTGTTTCCAGATTGACCCACATCCCTCTGGTCCGTCTGGCAGGAAAATTTTACTATTACTTTACCTTGATTGTAAATATCCTTGGAATCACCCTTGGTTGTCTGATGATCATCTGGCCGTGGGTAGCGTTGTTTTCAACGGGCTTTATTATTGGCGGTTATCTGCTCCTTCTTGGAATCGACTGCGTGGTGATGGCCTGCAGTGACATGGATGCCGGGTGGATGTAGAAACAGGATGTATTTACCGGTTGACACAAGAAACTACGAGGTGATAAAATCAAGATGAAATAAAAAAACTGCAGCTCGCAATAAAGGAGATTTACATATATGGCAACACTTAAGGATGTGGCGAAGGCCTCAGGCCTAACGGTAGGAACAGTTTCCAGAGTCCTGAATAACAGAGGATATATCAGTGATAAGACCCGTGAGAAAGTATATCAGGTGATGAAAGAGCTGAATTATCAGCCTAATGAGACAGCTCGCGCACTGTCAAAGCAGAAGAGTAATACGATAGGAGTTATTTTGCCGAATATTGAACATCCTTATTTTGCCAAGGTACTAAGCCGTTTGGAGCGAGAGGCTGCGAAGCAGGGATATCGTATCATGCTTTTTGTTTCCAGGTATAAAGAAGAACGTGAGGAACAGTGTATTGAGATGTGCAAGAGCGAAAGAGTGACCGGCGTTGTTCTTTGCAGTGGAAGTTTTGAAACTGAGAAATTTGAAGATCTTGATTTCCCGTTGATCACATTGGAACGTTCTATGGATGAAGGGACATCCGGGATTGAATGTGATAACTATCAGGGCGGTGTGCTGGCAACGGAGCTTCTGATTGAGAAAGGCTGCAGGAAGCTGATGTTTATCGGCGGAGTAAGTGCAGGGGTTGACATTCATATGCCAGGAGATCTCCGCGAGGTTGCATTTCGTGATATCTGTAAGAATCGAAATGAAGAAAATGTGGTTATGGTAACGGATAACCGTCTTTTTGATTCTCTGGAATATTATGAATATGTAAGACAGGCACTGGTGGATAATCCTGATGTGGACGGTGTATTTGCCAGTTCAGATGTTATTGGTGCCTATGTACTGCAGGCATGCGCAGATCTGGGAATCAAGGTTCCGGAGCAACTGAAGATCGTAGGTTTTGATGATGTGAATATTGCCCAGTTTACAAGTCCGGGACTTACGACAATTCATCAGCCTGTGGAACAGATGGCAGAATTGGCAGTAGCAGCTATTGCGCAGATTGATGAGGGGAAAGTTGTACCTACTAAGACAGTATTTCCGGTTACACTGGTTGAGCGAGGGACGACTTGAACGCAGATAAGCATTTCCCCGCTTCAAGTGCGCGGAGCACTAAGCGGCGAGTGAGGGGGGATGCTTCTGTCAGTGGGAGCCTTCAGCTCCCACTGACAGATCGCGAAGCGACTGCGTTCATGAGCAAGCAGCGAAGCGGATTGCGAATGTCCGCTTTACTGAATTGTTAATATTTTTTTATCTTCGAAAAATTTTCCAGTCAGTTGTCATATTGTGTATTCTGGGGTGTTTTTGAAACATTTCAGAATACAATATGACAGCTGATTTTTTGTATAGCAGGAAATTACTCTGTAATATTTCTGCTATACAAAAAAACGCTTCGCGCGGAATTGATCAGATGCATAAGGAATATGACATGCGGTTGTGATAAAAAATGAAGCAATTTTCGTAAAAAAACAAGAAAAATAAAATAAATGAACTACAGACACGAAAAGAGCATGTAAAAGTGCACAAAACATAAAGAACTAAATAGTATAAATGTAACAAAGTGATGTGAAATGGACAAAAATATATGACAACCGCTTGACATATTTGAGACGCAATGCTATCATACAAACATAAAGAAAACGTCCGAACAAGAACGTAAAAAACAGGAGGAAGCAAAAATGAAAAAACGTATTTCAATGGCAATTGCAGTTGCAACTGCAGCAGCAACAATGGCAAGTGTATCTGTACCGGTTATGGCAGACGATGTGAACATCACAATTTTTAACTCCAAGATGGAGGTTCAGAGCCAGTTCGAAGAATTAGCTGCTCAGTATGCAGAAGAGACCGGCGTTGGCGTAGAGGTTTATTACAACAGTGATACAGTATCTGCTCATCTGGCTACCAGATATTCTGCGAATGATCCATATACAATCTCTATGGTAGACCCGAAAGATATCTATTCACTTGCAGCAGACCATGCAATTGATTTAAGCGATCAGAGCTGGGTTAATGAGACTGATTACGCAATCGGAGTTGACGGACAGATCAATGGTTTCCCGACCTGCCTTGAAGCACGCGGTGTTATTTACAATGCAGATGCAATCGAAGCAATCACAGGCGAGACCTTCAATCCGGATGATTACAAGACACTTGATTCTTTTAAAGAGCTTCTTGAGAAACTGAAAGAAGGTGGAATGGAAACACCTACCGGTATCATGAAAGAGGACTGGTCCCTTGCAGCTCACTTCCTTGCTGAGGTTTACGAGCAGCAGCCAGATGTAGAAGCATTTGTTTCCTCTCTTTATGAAGGAACAGCAGACCTTGCAAACAATGAGAAATTCAATTCTCTTATGGACTTCTTCGATGTAATGATGGAGAATAACTACGCAAAAGATTCTGCAATCGCTGCAGAGCGTGAGACAACCGAGATGATGCTTGCTGAAGGACAGATCGCATTCATGTTCGGAGGAAACTGGGACTGGTCCGTAATCAATGCATATGATTATACAGAGAATATGGGAATGATGCCGGTACCGCAGAACACAGATGACGGATCCAATGAGAAGCTTGTTGGTGGAGGTTCCAAATTCATGATGATCGATTCCTCTGATGCAACAAGTGATGAGCAGCGTCAGGCAGCTAAGGACTTCCTTACATGGCTTGCTGATTCCGATGAAGGACAGAGCTTCATTGCTGAGACATGTGCACTTGTACCTGCATTCTCTAACAATGAAAAAGAAGTATCCGATCCACTTGGAAAATCTGTTAAGAAATATGCAGATGAAGGCTCTCTGATTGATAACTACAATTACCTTCCGGATGATCATCTTTCCATTTGTGGTGCAACCTTCCAGAAATATCTCGCAGGACAGATTGACAGAGCTGAGTTTGCAGCAGAGATTGAAGACTACTGGAAGAACACAACTCCTGTAGAGCACTAAGAATTATCCTTTGGTAACAACTTATTAATTTAACAAACATACTGTAGTTTTATAGAAATTTGCCACCCCTCAAGAGGCTGCACGCCTGTGCCATGCGGCGTGCGGCCTCTTTCCCTCACAAAAAGAAAAGTACTGGATTATAGATTTTCGGAGGCAGCGGGAAAAGGGTGGAGACAAAAAAGAAAAGGGAAAGGGGATCGTGATTATGGAACAAAACACCATGAAATATAAAGTAAAACAGTACTTGATGTTCGCTGGCGTTTCCACTGTCCTGTTTAGTGCAGTTGTAATCCTTCCATTTATCTACGGATTATATCTTACATTTACAAGCTGGGACGGTGTTTCAAAAGACAAACCATTTGTTGGACTGGCAAACTACATTGCTACATTCCAGGATGCAGCTTACTGGCAGGCACTTGGACGTACCTTGATTTATTCTGTTATCGCTGTAATTTTGGTAAACGTGGTAGCATTTTTCCTTGCATACCTTCTTACCAGTGGAATTAAAGGTCAGAACTTCTTCCGTGCAGGCTTCTTTGTTCCGAACCTGATCGGTGGTATCGTACTTGGTTATGTATGGAAATTCGTATTTAACCGTGCATTTGTATCACTTGGAAAATCTCTTTCTGTAGGTGCTCTTTCCACCTCCTGGCTGGCAACCACCAACGGTGCAATGGCATGTCTGATCATCGTATCTGTGTGGCAGTACGCAGGATATATGATGCTGATCTATGTAGCCGGATTTATGAGCGTATCCAAGAGTCTTATGGAAGCAGCCCAGATCGACGGCTGCACCAAGACACAGGCAACCATTAACGTAACGATCCCACTTATGAGATCTTCTTTTGTACAGTGTCTTTTCTTAACGATCACAAGATGCTTTATGGTATATGATGTAAACCTTTCCCTGACAAAAGGTGAGCCATTTAACTCTTCTGTAATGGCAGCTATGCACGTATACAATCAGGCATTTACTTACAAAAATTACGGTACCGGCCAGGCAGAGGCATTAATTCTGTTTGTTGTCTGCGCAATCGTAGGAGTTACTCAGGTTTACATTGGTAAGAAAGGGGAGGTGGCAGCATGATGGATGAAAACAAAAAAGCAGCTCAGAAGAAAAAAGTCAGCCATTTTATTACAATAGCAGTGCTGGTTATCCTGTTTCTGGCATTTATCTTCCCGTTTATCATGGTAATTTTCAATGCGTTTAAGACAAAAGGTGATATCACGGCAGATCCGCTGGCACTGGTTGGCTCTCACGGCTTTATTCTGACTAACTTTACAGATGCCATGAAAAAGATGAACTTTGCAACATCTTTTACAAACTCTCTTTTGATTACTACAGTTTCTACGATCCTTACAATTATGCTTTCTGCAATGACAGCGTTTGTAATTGTTCGTAATAAATGGAAAGCATGCGGTATTCTGTTTTCCCTGATGATTGCATCTATGGTTATTCCGTTCCAGGTACTTATGATCCCGCTGGTTTCTCTTTACGGTGGTATCTTTGGAGTACTGAACAGCCGTATTACTCTGATCCTTATGCATGTGGGATTTTCCCTTTCCATGGCAACCTTCATGTTCCACGGTGCAATTCACACCAGCGTTCCGATGGAGCTGGAAGAAGCAGCATTTATTGATGGATGTACCAGATGGCAGACATACTGGAAAATTGTATTTCCGCTTCTGAAACCAACCATCGCAACAGTTGCGATTATTGATGCAATGGCATTCTGGAATGATTACCTTCTTCCAAGCCTTGTTCTCGGACGTAAAGAACTGTATACTCTTCCGATTGCAACACAGGCATTCTATGGTACTTATTCAACAGACCTCGGACTGGTAATGGCCGCCCTCCTTCTGGCTATGCTTCCGATCCTGGTTCTGTATCTGTTCCTGCAGCGTTACATCGTTGAGGGTGTTACCTCCGGAGCAGTAAAAGGTTAAAACCAAAATGGGGTCCAATGATAGTAATATTTTTGGACCCCATAATTACTATCTTGAAATGTGTTTTGATTAATAAATAACAACAGGAGATATGATTATGATAAGTCAGACTTTAAGAGATGCCAGAAGATACGAAGATGCAATGGCTCAGAATATTACACCTTTGGAGAGACCGGAATTTCATTTATCTCCAAAAGTTGGATGGATGAATGACCCCAATGGTTTTTCTTATTACAAAGACAAATTTCATTTATTTTACCAGTATTATCCATATGATTCCCAGTGGGGACCAATGCACTGGGGACATGCGGTAAGTGATGACCTTCTTCACTGGGAATACCTTCCGGCAGCCATTGCCCCGGACATGCCATATGATTATGTGGGATGTTTTTCAGGAAGTGCTATTACGCTTCCAGATGGAAAACAGCTTTTCATGTACACCAGTGTGCGAAAAGAAGCACAGCCGGATGGAGGTGTCCGCGACATACAGACACAAAGCCTTGCAGTCGGTGATGGAATGGACTATGAAAAGGATGTACGCAATCCGATTCTTACGGCAGAAGACATGCCGGAAAACAGCAGTCCCTTTGATTTCCGCGATCCGAAAATGTGGAAATGCGAGGATGGCACCTACCGTTGTGTGATCGTAAATGACAGAGCAGATGGAACAGGTGGCCGTATTCTTCTGTACAGAAGTGAAGATGGATTTAACTGGGAGTTTGAATCCGTAATGCTTTCTAATGATGGCAGATTCGGAAAAATGTGGGAGTGTCCAGATTTCTTTACCCTGGATGGAAAAGACGTAGTACTTGTAAGCCCTCAGGATATGCTTCCAAAAGGCTTTGAGTACCACAATGGCGATGGAACTCTTTGCCTGATTGGTAAATTTGATGAAGAGACCAAAACCTTTATTCCGGAAAAAGACCAGGCAGTGGACTATGGTATCGACTATTATGCAATGCAGACAGTGGAAGCACCAGACGGAAGAAGAATTATGATCGGCTGGATGCAGAACTGGGATACATGTGCGAATAACAGAATTCCGAAGGGAAAATGGTTTGGACAGATGAGCCTTCCAAGAGAGCTTTCCATTAAAGACGGCCGCCTGATCCAGAAACCGATTCGGGAAATTGAGAATCTTCGCACAAATAAGACAGAATATAAGAATGTTGCTTTTGAGGATGTAATTCGTCTGGATGGCGTAGATGGAAGATGTGTGGATATGGAAATCACCCTTCGCCCGGCAGATGCGCAGAATATCTATAAGAAGTTTGCAGTGCGTTTTGCCCAGAATGATACGTACCATACAGCAGTAAGCTTCCGCCCTTATGAATCCGTATTGAAAATTGACCGTAAGTTCTCCGGTTCCAGACGCGCAATTATCCATCAGAGAAGAAGCCTTGTGAATAGTGAAAATGGAGAAATTAAGCTTCGGCTGATCCTGGATCGCTTTAGTGCTGAGATTTTTGTAAATGATGGAGAACATGTGATGACTGCAACGATTTATACAGATCTGGAGGCAGATGGAATTTCCTTCTTTGCAGATGGCAAAGTGGAGATGGATGTTACAAAGTACGAGCTGAAGTTTTGAGAATTGCCAGTAGATACGAGGAGGATATAAAGTGAAGCAAAGAGAGAAAACAGATAAGATCTTTCAGGATCGTATGGCAAAGAAAACAGATGAATTACGCTGGCTGTACATGGAGCTTTATGGAAATGATTCCATGTTTTTCGAGTTATGCGATCAGCTGCACCGCTTCTATGAAGAACGAAGCAGCACATTGAAGGCACTGGATCAAAAGCGTGAAGCAGATCCGGGCTGGTATAAGAAAAATGACATGCTTGGCATGATGTTTTACATAGACAATTTTGCAGGAAACATGAAAGGTGTGGAAAGCAAGCTTGACTATCTGGAAAAAAACAACGTAAATTACATTCATCTGATGCCGTTTCTGGATACGCCGAAAGGCCGTTCTGATGGCGGTTATGCAGTGGCTGATTTCCGTAAAGTACAGGAAAATCTGGGAACGATGGATGATCTGGAGGCACTTGCCGGTGCCTGCCACAAAAAAGGCATCAGCCTGTGTATGGATTTTGTTATGAACCATACTTCGGAAGACCATGAATGGGCAAAAAAAGCCCGCCAGGGCGACGGGGAATATATGAGCCGTTATTTCTTCTACGACAATTCGTATATTCCATCCCTCTATGAGAAAACAGTGCCTCAGGTATTTCCGACCACAGCTCCGGGTAACTTTACCTGGCTGCCGGAAATCGGGCATTATGTAATGACCACCTTTTACCCCTATCAGTGGGATCTGAACTATGGAAATCCTCGGGTTTTCAATGAGATGATGTATAATTTCCTTTTCCTTGCAAACAAGGGAATTGATGTAATCCGAATTGATGCAGTTCCCTATATCTGGAAAGAGCTGAACACACCATGCCGGAATCTTCCGCAGGTACACACCATTGTGCGTATGATGCGCCTGATCAGCGAGATTGTATGCCCGGGAGTGATTCTTCTTGGAGAAGTAGTTATGGAGCCTGAAAAGGTTGTGCCATACTTTGGAACTGTAGAAAAACCGGAATGCCATATGCTTTACAATGTAACTACAATGGCAACTACATGGCATACCGTTGCCACCAGGGACGTGCGTCTTCTGAAAAAACAGCTTGATATTGTAAATGGTCTGCCGAAGGATTACGTATTCCTGAATTATCTGCGCTGCCACGATGATATTGGCTGGGGACTGGACTATGCCACACTTCAGCAGGAAGGCATTGAAGAACGTTCTCATAAGAAATATCTCAATGACTATTTCCAGGGCTTTGCAGGGGAGAGCAACAGCCGCGGAGTGCTTTACAATGAGGATCCGGTAACTGGAGATGCAAGATTCTGCGGAACCACCGCTTCCATGTGCGGTATTGAGAAGGCGGGATTTGAGAAAAACAAAGCGGCAATGGAAAAAGCAATCCAGCTGGATGTTATGCTTCATGCCTATATGTTCATGCAGTCAGGAATTCCTGTGATCTACAGTGGAGATGAAATCGGACAGGTAAATGATTATTCATACAAAAATGATCCGGACAAAGCACCGGATTCCCGATACATTCACAGAGGGGCTATGAATTGGGATCGCGCAGCCATGAGCGGCAACGCCAGAACTGTGGAGGGTAAATTGAACAAACGTCTGCTCCAGCTGGAAAAAATCCGCAAAACAGAGAAGGCATTTATGACAAATGCGGATACCTGGACTGTGGATACATGGGATAACAGTATTCTCTGCATTGGCCGTTATTATGAAGGAGAGAAAATTTACGGCCTGTTTAACTTCAGTGAATATGATAAGACCGCATGGATTAATGAACGTGATGGAATTTATAAGGATCTGATCACTGGACAGGAGATGGAGGCTGCAGGTGTAAATGTGCCTGCATATGGCTTCTTCTGGCTGAAAAAAATTAACTGATGAAGAAACACCCGGGAACAGAGGATTGTCTCTGTACTCCCGGGTGTTTTTTGTGAACAAAGTTCACAGAAAACATGAGGATTAAGTTTGCGCAGCAAATGCTACTTCTTGTGCTTGTCACAAGAAGGTTCGTCTTTCTGTGCATCGCGAAGCGTGTTACTGGTCGGCGTGAACAGTAAATCATAAACAGTAACAATCTCCACTGGTATATGGTTGACATTGCTTCATAGGACTGTTAAATTATATTTACATATCTTAATATTTTTGAACGGCTTGCTGACAAGAAAGGATAACCATATGATAAAGCGAGACTTAAAAGACAATTTTCAGATATCCATCAGCGGCCAGGACACCTGGTATGACATGAATGTGCCCGGCTCCGCCATGGAGACTTTTTGCAAAGAAGGAATTCTTCCGGATCCATATTATGGAATGAATGAGTACAAATGGACAGAATTCTGGAAAAATGATTTTGACATCAGAAGCGCTTTTTCTGTAAGCGCAGAAGAGATTGCCAGTGAGGAGATTCTTCTTACCTTTTACGGAATTGATACTGTGGCAGATGTCTTTTTAAATGGAAAGAAGCTTGGACATACTGAGAATATGCACCGCACCTGGGTCTACCAGGTGAAAGAGCTGGTAAAAGAAGGCGAGAACCTTCTGGAACTTCATATCGCCTCCCCGGTAAAATTCATTGAGACTTACAAGCCGGAGAAAGGAAGAGAGATTCATTTTACCAACACCGGAACTACCTCTGGAAGCCAGTACATTCGTAAAGCACACTCCATGTTCGGCTGGGATTGGGGCCCAAAGCTTCCAGATGCGGGACTTTTCCGCGGTGTGGAGCTCTGCTGCTTTGATACTGCAAGACTGGGCGAATCCCTGATCCGCCAGGAGCATATGGATGGAGCCGTGACACTTCATATTGGAAGTGAAATTGAGAAAGCAGATGGACAGGTTGTAAAAGCTGGAAATACTGCTATGCAGTCAAATGGAAATTCTGCAGCACAGCCAGAATCTGGCGGCAGCGCACAGCCCGGAGTCAGCGGCTTACAGCTTTTCTACGAACTCCGTGATCCATCCAGTGCTCTCATCTACACTGGCACCGACTCTGATATAAACGTAACAAACCCTGCTTTGTGGTGGCCAAACGGCTACGGCAAACAGCCTTTATACACCCTGACGATCCAGCTGAAAGCCGGCGAGACCGTTCTTGATACCAGGGAGTACCGCATCGGTCTCCGCACCGTCACGGTATCCCGTGAGGATGACCAGTGGGGCCAGGAATTTGCTATCATGGTAAACGGCGTAAAGATTTTTGCCCGGGGCGCAGATTACATTCCAGATGACTGCTTCTACCCAAGAATCACCAGAGAAATCCTGGAGCGCGATGTAAAAGCCTGCGTATTTGCAAACTTTAACTGTCTTCGCGTATGGGGCGGCGGATATTACCCATCCGACGAATTCTACGATCTCTGCGATGAATACGGAATTCTCCTTTGGGAAGATCTGATGTACGCCTGCAACATTTACGACGTAACACCGGAGTTTGCAGAGAATATTGCAATTGAAGCAAAAGATAATATCCTCCGTTTCCGCAATCATGCCTGCCTTGGCCTGATCTGTGGAAACAATGAGCTGGAATGTGCATGGACAGACTGGAAGGATGTCCAGGGACATGCACCGTCTCTTAAGAGAGACTACCTGTATCAGTTCGAATTCCTCCTTGCAGATGTGGTAAAAGAAAATGCACCAGATGCATTCTACTGGCCGTCTTCCCCGTCATCAGGAGGAAGCTTTGATAATCCATGTGATGAGAACCGCGGCGATTGCCATTACTGGGATGTATGGCATGGTCAGAAACCATTCAGTGAGTACATGAAGCACTATTTCCGTTTCTGCTCCGAGTTCGGCTTCCAGTCTCTTCCATCTATCAAGACAGTAGAGACCTTTACCGGGGAGAAAGACCGCAACCTTTTCTCCAGAGTTATGGAGAGCCATCAGAAAAATCCGGCGGCAAACGGTAAGATTCTATATTATTTATCTGAGACCTTCCGTTATCCGAAAGACCTGGAAAGCCTGATCTTTCTAAGCCAGATTCTTCAGGGATACGCCATGAAGGAAGCAACGGAGCATTGGAGAAGAAACCGCGGCAGATGTATGGGAAGTATTTACTGGCAGTTCAATGATAACTGGCCGGTTGCGTCCTGGTCCAGTATGGACTATTACGGAAGATACAAGGCCCTCCATTATATGGCAAAAGGCTTCTGCGACAATGTGGCAGGAAGCATTGAGAAAAAAGAGACTCACATAGGCTTCTGGATTTCAAACGAGACACTTGACCCGGTAACGGTAAAAGCGAAAATCGCGGTGAAAACACTGGACTTCCAGGTGATCGAGGAGCAGGAAGTATCCAAAGAAGTACCTGCACTCAGTGCGGAATGCCTGTTTGAGAAAGAATACAAGGAATTGATCGCAGGTCGTGATGACAGCGTATTCTTTGTTGTCGAATATGAGTATGAACAGAACGGACAGAAGGTTTCCAAGAAAGAATTCGAGACATTTGTTCCAGTCAAATATCTGGAACTGAAAGATCCTGCATTTAAGGTAACTGAGAATGCAGACGGAAGCGTTTCCATTCAGACAGATACTTTTGTTCCGTATTGCATGCTGGAGGGAATCAGCGCGGATACCATCTGGAACGAGAATGTGGTTGCATTTACAGACAAGGAAGCAGTCACACTTGTGCCGGTAGAAAACCAGAAGATTTCCAGAGACGGCGTTCGGATTTACGATATTTATCATACATATCATTAATAAAATGATATGAGTGTCAAAAGGTCTTTTGACACTCATTTGATACCCGGATTGCTACGCAGCTACGCTGCTCCCGCAATCCTCCAAATATTCGAAATCCGCAACAAAACGTCAGATACGTAATTTTTGCTGGTAGACAGAGGTTTGTAGAATTAAGCAAAAGTAAAAATAGAGCGATCACATAAAATGTTACGATACATAGATCAACCAATCAGGAGAATCGAAACACGCATTTAAAAAATTCTCCCCTACATAATAGAGAAAGGAATTACACCATGGGATTTAAGAAAGATTTTATCTGGGGCGGTGCAACCGCTTCCTATCAGGTAGAAGGCGCAGCTTATGAAGACGGAAAAGGCCTGAATATCTGGGATATTTTCTGCAAAGACGGCGGACACATTTATGAGAACCAGACAGGTGATGCAGCCTGCGACCAGTATCACCGCTACAAAGAAGACGTTCAGATCATGAAAGAAATGGGCATGAAAGCATACCGCTTTTCTCTTTCCTGGGCGCGCATCATGCCGGAAGGCACAGGCACAGTCAATGAAAAAGGTCTGAAATACTACGACAACCTGATCAATGAACTTCTGGACAACGGAATTGAGCCATTTGTTACCTTATATCACTGGGATCTTCCATACGCACTTCATTTACAGGGCGGCTGGATGAATCCAAATTCTCCATCCTGGTTTTACGAGTATGCAAAAGTAGTGGCAGAGCATTTCTCAGACAGAGTAAAGAATTTCTTCACCATCAATGAGCCGCAGTGCATAGTTGGCCTTGGATATCAGACCGGTGAGCATGCACCAGGCCTGAAGGTTGGCCCATCCGATTATTTCCGTATCTGGCACAACGTACTGAAAGCCCATGGACGTGCAGTAGAAGCGCTTCGTGAGTTCAGCAAACAGCCTGTAAAGATCAGTATGGCACCATGTGGAGCCCTTTATGTTCCGGAAACAAACAAGCCGGAAGATATTGAAGCCGCAAGAAAAGCAAACTTCAGTCTCCCGGAGAACTCCATCGGAGCCTGCAGCTGGGACGTTGCTCTTTGCTGTGATCCGGTTTATCTGGGACAGTATCCAGAGGATATTCTGAAAGAATTTGGACAGTTTTTCCCGAAAGTAACAGATGCCGATATGAAGCTGATTTCACAGCCACTTGATTTTTTGGGACAGAATATTTACAATGCCGTAACCGTTCGTGCTGGTGAGGATGGAAAAGCAGTCCGCGCAGCACGTTACGATGGTTTCCCACAGACTGCAATTGGCTGGCCGGTAACTCCGGAGGTTCTGTACTGGGCGCCAAAATTTATGCAGGAGCGTTACAAGAAGCCATTTATGATCACAGAGAATGGCATGGCTTCCCATGACTGGGTAGGTGTGGACGGAAAGGTTCACGACCAGGCCCGCGTAGATTTTATGGCTCGTTATCTTGGCGCTTACAAGCGTGCAGCTGAGGACGGTGTGGATCTGGCAGGATATTTCGCATGGTCCGTAATGGACAATTTCGAGTGGGCATACGGATATTCCCAGAGATTCGGACTTGTTTATACAGACTACAATACACAGAAGCGGATATGGAAGGATTCCGCATATTTCTACAAAAATATTATCGAAACAAACGGAGAAAATCTGTAATTCAGGAGGTTGACCATGGCAAATCAGAGGGGCAGAAAGAAAAGTATAGCAGCAGTTTTTACTGGTTGAAAAAGCAGTAGAAAACATATATAAAAAATAACTAAAAACCTTAAGTGTTTGAGAGGATACACATATGTTTGAGAATAATCTGTGGACGATGGAACCAGTTGGCAGACCGGAGAACACCATCCAGGGTGACAAATATCGTTTTACCCTGCTGACTCCCTGCCTGATCCGAATGGAATACAGGGAAGACGGTAAATTCGAAGACCGTCCTACCCAGGTTGTATGGAACCGTAAATTTAATCCGGTAGACTTCCGTGTGGAAAAGAAGGGGGAAGGCTTCGAGCTTTTTACCGACAGAATGCATGTTACTTATGCCGGCGGACCTTTTACCAAAAACAGTCTGAACTTAAACGCAGTAGGCGGTCAGAACGCCTATGGTGCAGTATGGTATTATGGGGAAAAAGGTGACAATCTTGGCGGAACCGCAAGAACTTTGGATGAGGTAGATGGGGAATGCCCGCTCCAGGAGGGAATTATGTCCAGAAGTGGCTGCTCTCAGATTGATGACAGCCATTCTCTGGTGCTGGATGAAAACGGATGGACTCAGGTGCGCACAGGAGATGGGGTGGACATTTATGTTTTCGCTTATGGAAATGATTACAAAGAAGCTTTGAATGATTTTTACCGTCTCACCGGAAAAACGCCTATGCTCCCAAGATATGCCCTTGGAAACTGGTGGAGCCGTTATTACGCTTACACAGAAGACAGCTACAAGGCGCTTGTAACCCGCTTTGAGAAAGAGAAGATCCCATTTTCTGTTGGTGTTCTGGATATGGACTGGCACCTGGTAGAGGAAGTGGACCCAAAATATGGCAGCGGCTGGACTGGATATACCTGGAACAAAAAGTACTATCCGGATCCGGAGCGTTTTATGAACTGGCTTCATGACCATGGAATGAAAATCTCTGTAAACCTTCATCCGGCTGGTGGAATCCGCGCCTTCGAGGAAGCATATCCGGCTATGGCGAAGGAACTGGGAGATGTAGATACCGAACACGAAGCTCCCATCGATTTTGACATCACAAGCCGCAAATTCCTGGAAGCATATTTCAAATGTGTGCTTCATCCAGAGGAAAACAAAGGCGTTGATTTCTGGTGGATCGACTGGCAGCAGGGCAATATCACGAAGGTCCCTGGTCTGGATCCTCTGTGGATGCTGAACCACTATCATTACCTGGACAATGCCCGCGATGGAAAACGTCCTCTTACTTTTTCCAGATATGCAGGACCTGGTTCACACAGATATCCGGTAGGATTTTCCGGCGACAGTATCGTAACCTGGGAGTCCCTGAATTTCCAGCCTTATTTTACCAGCACAGCTTCCAACATTGGATATGGCTGGTGGAGCCACGATATCGGCGGGCATATGCTTGGCTATCGAGACAATGAGCTGGCACTTCGCTGGGTACAGCTTGGCGTATTTTCTCCAATTAACCGTCTGCACAGCAGCAAAAATGAGTTTATGGGAAAAGAACCGTGGCAGTTCCCTATGGAGATCGGTGAGGTTATGAAGGAGTTCTTAAGACTTCGTCACCAGATGCTTCCGTATCTGTATACCATGAACTACAGAGCATATAAAGAGAACACGCCTTTGATCCTGCCAATGTACTACACATATCCGGCAGAGCAGGTGGCTTACACAGTGAAGAATGAATATGAGTATGGAACCGCATTTATTGTAGCGCCTGTTACGGAGAAATCTGTCCAGGGCGTTGGAAGAGCCAGGACTCATGTATGGCTGCCAGAGGGTACTTACATTGATTTCTTCACAGGTCTGGTATACTCCGGCGACAGAGAGATGGATATGTACCGTGACCTTCATTCCATACCGGTTCTGGCGAAAGCAGGTGCCATTGTGCCGATGACTGAGGAAATCTTTGGACAGGAAGCGGCCAGAAATCCGGAAACTATGACCATCCATGTATACGGCGGTGCAGACGGCAGCTTCCAGCTTTACGAAGACGACAACGAGTCCAACGCTTACCTGAAAGACGAGTGCGTTCTCACAGACATGGATCTGAAGTGGAGCACTGGCCGCTTCGCCATTCACAAGGCAGCGGGCAGGCTGGAACTGATCCCGCAGAAGAGAACCTGGACTGTAGAGTTCTGGGGTGTGAAGGACACCGAGGTTACCGTAGAAGTGGAAGGTACAGGGGTAGAAGCTTCTAAAAAGTACGATGAAGCACTTGGCTGCCTGGCGGTAAGTGTTCCGGAAACCGCTGCAACCTCTGAAATCATCATTACTCTGGGAGCTCCGGAGCTTCGTGAGAATGATGTGAAAACCCAGGTATTCAACCTTCTCAACCAGGCTGAAATCCCATACATGGAGAAAGTAGCCATTATGGAAATTCTGGACAAGAAGATTTCCAACGCCGCCAAACTCACCCAGCTTACCGCAATGCATCCGGAAGAAGGGATTGTGGGAGCAGTGGGAGAGATTTTGACTGCGATAGAGTAAGATATAAACAGAATATTGAAGACAGTGAAAAGCCCGGGAGTATTTGCTCCCGGGTGTTTTAATAAGCTGTTATTTAAGGGGGGAACAGTCCGCATACAGCATTGAAGTATTTTTCAATCTGTTAAGCATTTAAAATCAGCAGTAAATCTCTGGAGGAATCTGTGCAAAGGGAATCACATCGGGCTGTCTGTCAGGGTGATCGGCGATGATCTTCTCCATCCAGACCATATTGTACCAACGCCCGAACTTGTAAGCGCATTTGTGAAATTCTCCTACCATGGAATACCCCAGATGCTGATGAAACTGAATGCTGTTATGGTTCAGATATTCGTCATCCACTACAGGACTGGCGATGCAGGCATTCAGGTTGGTCATATTCTGGGCGGCAAGCGCTTTTTCCAGAGAAGCGTAAAGCGCCTTGCCGATTCCGGATTTTCTTTCGGATTCTCTTACATAGATGGAAGTTTCCACAGACCAGGCATAGGCTGCCCGGGCGTGGAGCGGTCCTGCGTAGGCGTAGCCTGCAATTTCAGTACATGCACTGCAGTTCCCTTCACCCCTGATGCCTGGTGCGGAGCTGTTTATTTCCCGTTCGGCTACAAGATAAGGATAATGCTGTAGTGTGTGTGCAATCCGCTTCTGGAATTCTTCTGCAGAGGGAACTTCATATTCGAAGGTAATTGCAGTGTGCTTTACATAAGGTGCATAAATGGAAAGGAGCGCCTCTGCATCCTCTGGGGCTGCCGGGCGGATGATAACTGGTAATGACATGGCAAGATTCCTCCTTTGTAGCTGCAAATGTAAATTTCGTTTTAACAGATTTTCAGCATGTTTTCCAGAGCAAACAGCTTATCAGAAGCAAGTAAATCTTCAAACGCATTCAGGTTCAGATCTGAATGCTCCAGCTCTCTGGAGAAACGGTAACAAATATCTATCTGGTCTTCCAGACAGAACACCCGTCCATTTTTCAGGTAAGCGCCCATATCCAGCTCATGAATCAGCAGGGTACAGACCACAGCCATTTTTACCTTTGCGAAAATTTCGCCGTCGTAAACAGCACCGCAGAAATATGTGTAAATCCAATACACAAGCAGCTGCTCTTCCTGAATATTCCAGTCCGGGTAAGCCTTTTCGAAATCGGCACGGTTCTGAGAGTAAACGGAATCGGGGAAGACACCGGAAGACTCTGCGCTGCCATAAAGCGACTGTAAATTTTTCTTCAGAAATTCCTGCCAGCCCGGTCTGAGAACCTCCATTTTGGGAATAACCGCCTTCCACATGGCCTTCAGAAGTTCATCTGGCGCATCCTTTGTATTCATGTGCTTCTGCACCTTGGAGGTAAAGGCTTCGCCATATCCGGAGGCTTTATGGCGCTCCCGGATCTCTTCCCATTTGAAAAGTTGATTCCGGTCTACGCAGCGCTGGAAATCACTGGCTGCAGCCAGTATCTTCCACATACGAAGCCGCATGGGAATCTGCCGGTTCTGCAGCACCTCAAGAAAGTATTCCCTGGTATCTTCAAGGGCAGTGAAAAGCATATAGTCAAAATCATCATAAGTTTCTTCCGGGGAGGGAACCTCCGCTGTCTGGAAGGTTACCTTTTCCCTTCTGCCAAGCAGAATCCTGGCTGCCTCCGGACAGGAAAGAGACAGGGAATATTCCCGCAGACCTTCAAATTCTTCGATGTGCCGCGGATATTTCCGACAGGTGTCGCAAAGCATTCGTTTTCCAACCTCGCTGTAGATGTCGCAAAGGCTGTCCTCATTTAAAAATGCACACCGCTTCTCATACTGACGGAAAACCTTCTCCTTCCAGTCAATATCATTATGAAGGCGATTCCGGAAAGTACCCTTCACACGCTTATATTTTTTCAGGCTTTTGTCGTCAATGACGATCTGCCAGCCGGCACAGCAGGTGTCGGGACAGGCACCTGCAATACAGGAAAACTCTTTATAATAATCAGGTCTTGTAATCTCCATAAAAAACCTCCTGGTAACAGTGATCAGTATATTTCAAATACAACTATTGTAACGGTATTTCAAAGCTGTGTAAATCCTCTGGACAAAAAAAGTTATAGATGGTTGACATTCATGCGGCGGACTGTTAAACTCATATAGGTAAAGTTAGGATCAGAAAGAACTTAGGCAGCTATTGACCAGTCCGCGAACGATAGCTTTCTGATACCTGCACTGCGATAATTAAATCTTGACAGTTCTGTTGAAATTTCCAAAACAAATTTTAAGAATTTCAGACCGAAGAAAAATTCACATGAAACGACAGAAATATCAGGACATGATAGCACCCATATTATAAAAGCTGTCAGCTTAACAGTAAAACGGAAACTGGCGTGGGGGGGTACCTGCACCAGCGAGGGAAATTATAAAATGAGTGAAGTTATAACTAAACAAAAGATTCTTATAGCGGATGATTCAGAAATGAACCGCGAACTTTTAGCTGCAATTCTGGAAGAGGAATATGATATCATACAGGCGAACGACGGTGTGCAGGCAGTTGACTGCCTTCAGAGGCATGCCGAGGAGATTTCCCTGCTTCTTTTGGATATTGTTATGCCCCACATGGATGGTTTCGAGGTTCTTTCTTATATGAATAAAGAACACTGGATTGATGCTATTCCAGTTGTGATTATTTCGTCAGAAAATTCACCTATTTACATAAAACGTGGGTATGATCTGGGCGCTACTGATTTTATCGAAAAGCCCTTTGATGCAAATATGGTATTACGCCGTTCGGCCAATGCCATACTTCTGGGAGCTAAGCAGCGCCGAATGACCAGTATTGTTTCTAATCAGATTTACGAGAGAGAAAAAAGCAGCAAGCTGATGATCAATATCCTCTCTCATATAGTGGAGTTCCGCAATGGGGAGAGCGGACTTCATGTGCTGCACATTCAGACAATTACAGAAATGCTGCTTCGCCAGCTGGTTCAGAAGGAAAATAACAGATATGCTCTGAGCAAGGAGCAGATCCGGATGATTACCACAGCCTCTGCGCTTCATGACATTGGCAAGATCAGTATTCCGGATGAAATCCTGAATAAGCCAGGCAGACTTACAGCCGAAGAATTTGCAGTAATAAAGGGACATTCCATGGCAGGAGCCAATATGCTGTCAGAACTGCCACTTGACCAGAAGGAGGAGCCTCTTGTCAAGACTGCATACGAGATCTGCCGCTGGCATCATGAGCGCTACGATGGGGGCGGATACCCGGATGGATTAAAAGGGGAAGAAATCCCTGTTTCAGCACAGGTTGTGGCGTTAGCTGACGTATATGACGCATTGACCAGTGAGAGATGCTATAAAGATGCTTATTCCCATGAAAAGGCCATCGAGATGATACTGGCAGGACAGTGTGGTGCATTTAATCCGTTGATGTTGGAGTGCCTTCTGGATATTTCTTCTTCCCTAAAGAAAAAAATGGGCTATAAATCTAAGGAAAGGTATGAACAGACAGATCTTTCTGATATTGCCAGCAGATTTCACGATTTTGAGATGGATTCCTCAGAGAAAATTGTGCAGCAGCTGGAATTTGAGAGAATGCGCTATAATTTTCTGGCAGAGGGCAGCAGAAATATTGTTTTTACTTATACCATTTCACCGCCGCTACTCACTTTTAACCAGGCTGGCTGTAAACGAAGCGGGATTACAGAACCTTCATTTTCCCCGTTGCAGAGCGGTGTGCTGAAAGACCTTGTGGAGGAGCAATCCCTGAAACGGCTTATCCGGAAGATTACCCAGGCCACCCGGGAAACGCCGGACGTGACAAGCAATCTTTTTCTCACAGATGGAAAAAATCCCTGCCACTACCGGTGCAAATGCAGGGTAATCTGGACTGATGGTGCTGAAAAAGGCTATACAGGCGTTGTTGGAAAGCTGACAGATATTACGGATGACTATATGGTTATGGAAAACGTCCGGGAGGAAGGTTTGAAAGTCCTGGAAAAAGACCGCAGCGCAGAATTTTCCAGTTTTTATGACCGATTTAAGAAATGCGGCTTCTCTACAGATGGAACGGAAGCATGGCTTTTGCTTCAGTACCTGCAGATCTCCTATGATCTGGTTCGATATGTAGATCCTATAACGAATAAGGTTATTCATATAGAAAAAGACGGAAAAATGTGGGAGAGTGAAACTGCCTGCTCAGACATATGGAATTGTCTGGAAAAATGCAGCAACTGTATTTCCAGACTCAGCATGCAGACCAAGAAGCGCATGACAAAGCTTGAGGTTGCAGGGGATGATCCATATCAGGTGGTATCCATGTATGTAGAGATTGACGGGAAACCCTGCTGTCTGGAGATGGCTTCCAGGATAGATGGTGATTTTATGCCTGATGGGTATTCCAAAGATGAGATCTTGTCATCTGTAAGGATTCATAAGGAGAAGGTTTATATAGACCCGGTAACCGGAGTTTATAATAAACGCTATTATGTGGAGAAGCTGAGCAAGATGGACAATGCAGCAGCTCTTATGTTTGCAGATATTAAGAACTTTAAAAGAATTAACGAGAATTTCGGACATCAGGCTGGAGATGATGTGCTTCGCCAGGTGGCTGGTGTGCTTCGGGATGCTGCGGCTGGCAAAGGCGATGTGCTCAGATATTCCGGCGATGATTTTGTGACAGTATTTTTTAAGGCTACGGAAGAGGAGCTTTCCGAAATCCAGAAGGAAATGTGCGGAAGAGTAGAGGCTCTGAGATTCCCGGAGCTGCCTGGAGTGCAGCTGAAGCTTGTTACTGCCGGTACCAGTATACCGGGCAGGGTAGAGGAAATGCTGGAGCAGGTAAGAATATAAAAAGAAAGTCCCGGCGGGCAAAACCGCTCGGGACTTTTGTTATTTCCTAAGTGCGTTTGATTTTCCAAACAGGTTCAGGAATGCAATATTTACAGAATATCTCTTCTCTTAATGTATCCAGGAAGTGCCGGATCTGAGACAACCTCCTTCACATGAAGGATTTTGACCATCTTGTCTACTACCTGATTCTCTACATGTACGCCCTCACCGATTTCAGCACCGGAAAGAATCACACTGTTTTTGATCACGGCATCCTTGTGAATAATGCAGCCACGACCGAGAATGGAATTCTCAATGGTTCCCTCCACCTGACAGCCGTTGGAAACGACAGAGTTGCGAATCTGGGCGGTTTTATAATAGTGAGTCGGACAGGAATCATTGGTACGGGTATAAATTGGCCATTCCGGATCGAAAAGTGTCTGTGCAGCCTTGATATCGATCAGATCCATATTGGCATTGTAATAGCTCTGGAAATCTGTGATGGAAGCGAAGAAGCCGCGGTGGGAAACTCCTCTTACATCCAGCTCATCATGCAGCTCATTGATAATGTCTGCAAGAGTAAAGGCTGAAGAAATTGCCTTTGCCTTGCGGATCAGCTCGATAAACAGATCCTTCTTCATAATGTAGGTGTCCATGAAAATATTGCGGTTTTTGGCATTTCCGTGGTTTGGCTCAATGGAGAGCACACCCTTTTGCTTATTCAGATTCAGGATATTACAGTTCAGATAAGCATCCTTCGCATTGTCTACTGCGTGATAAAGCAGGGTAATGTCAGCCTCAGACTGGATATGCTGTTCGATCAGCTTGGAAAAATCAGCAGTATAAACCATGTAATCTGGTGTGATTACCACATACGGATGATGCATTTCTTCGATGCATTCCATATTTTCGTAATAGGAAGCAATATCGGTGTTATAGATATTGTTTCTCTGGTCGCTGTCAGTGAAAAGAATCTGCAGCCGTCCGCTCTTTGAGTTAATGTTATAATGACGTCCGGTGCTGATATGGGAAACCAGAGTCCGTGGTTTCTCTTTCACGTAGATCTGGATGCGGTCAATGCCGCTGTTGCTCAGGTTGGAAATCGGGAAGTCGACCATACGGTATCTGCCCAGGAATGAGAAAGCTCCGATTGGACGGTAGTCCTCAAGTCCCTCTACACGGATGTTTCTGGATGATGAGTTTACAATTCCAAATGCTTTATACATATTATTCGGCCCCCTTTACTCGTTTCGCGATCAGCTCGATGTGCTCACTGTCAGCACTTCCTACAAGAGCACCCTTGCCGATGTTTACGCCATTGGCAACAAGGGCACGTATTACGGCAGCACCATCTTCCACAATAGCACCTGGCATAAGTACGCTGTCAATTACCTTTGCACCTGGTCTCACCTTAGCTCCGGTAAAGATTACGGAATTGGTAACCTCGCCTTCAATTACACAGCCCTGGGTTATGTAAGCATTCTGGATCCTGGCCTCTGTGCCAATATACTGCGGAAGTGCGGTTACATCTTCGGTGTAAATTTTCCAGGTAAGGTCGCTTAAATCCAGCTCATTATCCGGGCTGAGAAGATCCATATTTGCCTCCCAGAGAGAATCTATGGTTCCAACATCCTTCCAGTAGCCCTTGAAGCGGTAAGCGAAAAGACGTTTCTCATCGCCAAGAAGAGTAGGGATGATGTCCTTGCCAAAGTCATGGTTGGAATCCGGGTTCTTCATATCTGCAAGAAGCAGCTTACGAAGAAGCTTCCAGTTAAAAATATAGATACCCATAGAGGCAAGATTGCTCTCAGGTACCGGCGGCTTCTCAACAAACTCGGTGATACGGTCTGTCTCGCCGTCAGTGTTCATAATACCGAAACGGCTGGCTTCCTTAAGGGGAACCTCGATAACGGCGATAGTAGCATCTGCCTGTCTCTCTTTATGGAAGGCAAGCATCTTGTCATAATTCATTTTATAAATGTGGTCACCGGAAAGTACCAGAAGGTATTCCGGATCATACTGATCTATAAAATCAATGTTCTGGGAAATCGCGTCGGCTGTTCCGCGATATACGTCGAGTCCGGTGTCTGCTTTCTCACGAGGCGGAAGTACATATACACCGCTGTCCTTGGAATCCAGTCCCCAGCGTCCGCCAGCTGCAACATAACTGTTCAGCTCAACTGACTCATATTGTGTCAGTACGCCTACTACATCGATGCCACTGTTGGCACAGTTACTGAGGGGGAAATCAATGATACGGTATTTACCGCCGTAGGAAACTGCCGGTTTAGCCACTTTGTTGGTAAGATCGTGAAGACGGCTGCCACGGCCGCCTGCCAGAATCATTGCTAACATACTGTTCTGTTTCATGGTGAACCCTCACTTTCATTTCTTTAAGGTTACTATTCATAGCAATGAGTCTGTGAATAGTAATACTTTAAGGTATATTATACAATATTTTCGTTAAAAGTACAATTTTTTTGTGCAAAAATATTGTAAAATCCAGATGAAATTTAACTAAATATTCACTGGTAATTCTGTAGACTTTTCACAGCCTCGATGTCTTCCGGCTGTACCTTCAGGTTGGAAGTGAAAGTTCTGCCGTCCGGTGTGGTGATCTGAACCTCGATCACGGTTCCTTCGGAAATGCCGGCCCGCTGCACGGCGGAAACAAATTGTGGAAATTTCGGGTGACGCCTTGTAAAAGCGCTCCACAGGTTCTTAAGTTCAAGTAATTTCATGGGGTTAATAGCCATTTTTTTATCCTTCCTATCAGGCGCCAGAGTGTGTTTGGAAAATTGTTCCTGCAAGCTGCATGCCGCACTTTGCAGAAAGTCTTCTTTAATACGCTCCGGGACGATTGAAACGGTTCCCTCTATAACCGATAAAGTCCAATTCTTTACTGCTTTAATTTGCAGATGTGCGCTTGATGCCTAAAGTATACCAGAAAAAAATCTGCACTGCAATGAAGGGCTCAAATATTCACATATTTAGCGAAAATTCACAAAAGCGGCTTTACATGCTATAGGAAACATTGTTATAATAGACGAAAAGAACGTAGGAACAGATAAAGTGCGATATGAAGGAAAAAGAAAAAATATCAAATTTTTGCAGCAAGAGGTGTGAAGATGGAAGAAAAAAAGAGGTATAATCTTGGAGTCCTCATCGGAGGAGTGCATACCTATTTTCCAAAAGAGCATATCAAGGGGATTTCTGAGGCAGCGGCAGAGCTGGACGTAAATGTCTGTTTTTTTCTGGGAACCCGGACTAAGGACTTTTTCGAAGATGTCCTGGGCAGCAAACAGAAAAATTCCTATGACTATCAATTTAATACCATACATGACTACAGCCTGATCGGCGGACTGGATGGTCTGATTATTAATTATGGAACACTGGGAATCCAGCTGCGTGAGGATGATCCCAATGAATTTGCCCGGAAATATAACGGGATCACCACGGTTTTTCTTACGGAAATCGTGGATGTGCCCAATTGTCACTCCTTGATCTGTGACAACAAAGGCGGTATCGCGATGGTCATTTCCCATCTGGTGGAAGAGCATCATCTGTCCAGGATCCTGTTCGTGGCAGGACCGGAGCATAACACAGATGCCATTGAGCGTAAGGAAGCTTATCTGGAAACCATGAAGAAATACGGGCTTCCTGTCACTCCCGGAATGATTGCCCAGGGGGACTATTCCGAGTTTGTGGACAAACAGGTGGAACGTCTTCTGGATAGCAACCCGGATGCCCAGGCCATTGTGTTTGCCAATGATGAGATGGCTTTTGCCGGCTATCGTGTCTGCGAGAAGCGTGGGCTTGTGGTTGGCAAGGATATTATGATTACCGGATTTGATGACTGTGAGCGTGCATCCGGGATGGAACCGCCTCTTACCACAGTTCAGCAGGACGGAGAGCTTATGGGTAAAATGGCAGTCTACGATCTGGTGAACCGCTTGGATGGAAAAGATCCCGGAAAAGAAGCAGTATCCAGACGCGTGCCAGTTTCTTTTGTAAAAAGAGAATCCTGCGGCTGCGTGTCAGAGGATGCTTCGAGGAAAGAGACACCAGTGGGGCTTGGTGCCCAGGTGCACAGGCTGAATAAGACAATTGCAGGAATGAAGCTGGAGTTGATCAGTTTTCAGAGGAAATCCTGGTTTATTCCGGTTCTTGCCCGGGATTTAAACGACTGCATGGATGACGAGCAGGCTTTTCTGAAGGAAATTATGGAGAAAATGCGGGAGCTTCATACAAGATGCACGCATCTTTTTCTCCTGGATGAACCGATTGTTTACGATGGCAAACGGAAGTGGACCTGCCCTTATAACCTTCATCTTGCTGCCAGCTATGAGAATGGCAGGATCGTTACCAAGGCGGCTTACGAGAGACCTCTGGTCATGAAGGAAAACGGAATCTGTGATCTGATGGAGGATGAAGAGCGCCACCAGTTTATGGTCTTTCTTCTCTTTTCCGGGGAGAAGCAGTATGGACTTCTGGCCTGCGACATTGACCAGGAGGATTTTCCTTTCTTCTATGTGATCAGTCTGCAGATCGGTCTGTCCTTGCATTATCTGGAGATCAGCAAGGCAGAGGCGGCCAGACGGCTGGAGATGTCCAGGGATATGGAAGAGATTAAGGAGAAAAACCGCGTTCTTGGCATTATTTCCGAGTATGATGAGCTGACCGGACTTTTGAATCTGCGTGGGTTTATGGAGCACACCAAGCGGGTTTGCCAGGCTGGGAATGGCCAGAGAGCGTATATGATCTACGGTGATCTGGATCACTTAAAAGAGATTAACGACACCTGGGGGCATCCGGCAGGGAATTTTGCACTTAGGAGTGTTGCTGAAATATTAAAGGGATGTCTGCGCAGCAATGATATTCTGGGCCGTGTGGGCGGTGATGAATATATTATCATGCTGGAGTGCGAGGAAGCCGATTTCGGGGAGAAGTTCCGGGAGCGTGTGAAGATGGCATGTAAGCTGTTTAATGAAAAATCCGGCAAGCCGTTCCTGGTGGAGATTTCCCTTGGAATTGCCGAGTTTTGCCCCAATAGTTCAACAGATATCCAGCAGGTGATTTCCTTTGCAGACCAGCAGCTTTATGAGGCAAAGAAGCACAGGAAGAAGTCGGTGAGCAGGATGAATAACGAAGGTGCGTGAGGCAAAGGGGCTGGAGCGGTATCTCCAGTCCCTTTGCCCAATCAAAGAGAAACCACCAGTTGAACTAACTGGTGGTTTCTGACGAATCAATGCTTAAAATGGGAGAGCAGTTTTTTTAATACACCTGACCGTTTAGAGGTACTGTCTGTGGCGGGGGCTTCCTGGATGCGGTGGCGGAAGTCAGCCAGGGTGGTGCACTGGGGCATGATTAGTTTGGCTTGTTTTTTGAATTGGGTAATATTGTTATAATTTTTTGTAAGGATCTCAAATTCCGGAAGAAAAGTGAGATAATCGTAGTACCACTTGAAAGAAGGCGGGAATGCTTCAAGAGGCGAAATGTCAAGCTTCTGCGCAAACGCCTGGGTCTGCGCAGTAATCTCTTCTGAAATCTCCGGGATTTTCTTGTATTTGCGATACCAGATAAAAATGTCAATCAACTCACGCTCCATTACGATGGCCAGCTCACGGCCCTGAATATTGTACTTAGTACATTGGTTCATGATCAGCTGCCAGGAATCAAATTCACAATGGAAGTTTCTGGCACGGTTTCCTACAAGGGATGCGCTGTTATTCACACGGTAACGGACAATCTGCTCGTGAGTGAGCCAGATCCTGTTGGCAGTGAATACGGCTTCGCTGTAGAAGGAGCGGTCGTTGACACAGATCAGATTGTTAAAGCGAAGCCCCTTTTCCAAAATGAATTTCCGTTTGTAAATGGCATTCCATGGAACTACACTGATGTGGCTGAAAATTTCAGGAGCCTGGTGGAAATTCAGAACTTTATCGAAGCACTCATCGGGCACGTCAGACAGTGCAAAAAGCGGGGTATCGGAAAGCTCGCCGGTCTCATTGTCAAAGCAGACGGCGCAGCCCTTTACCATGTCGGCATCCGCCTGTTCAGCAATGGACAGGTATTTCTGGTAGACACCTTTTTCTACAAGGTCATCTGCATCAAGAAAGTGAAGGTAATCACCATGGGCTTCTTCGATTCCCTTATTTCGACAGGCTCCTGCAAACCGGGTCTTTTCGTTGAGGAAAAGGCGGATGCGGGAGTCTTTTTGCTGGTAATCTTTTATGAGGGCAACAGAAGCGTCGGTGGATGCGTCATCCACACAGATCACCTCCAGCTCCTCTGGATTTCCCAGATCCTGCTGCAATACACTGTCCAAAGTGGCTGTGATGTATTTCTCAGCATTATGAACCGGGATGATAGTGGTTAATTTCATAGGTAAATCCTTTCGTAAGGAATGGGTTATAAAAAAGCATTCCCACAAATTGTGACGCACATCTTGCAGAAAGCCTTTTTCAAACACGCTCTAGAGCATTCCCTTATCTTTATTTTTGCCAGAGCTTTGCGTCAGCTTCAATCCGGTAAGCTCGGCAGGCAATTCCAGACTTCCTGTATCCTTTAACATTCTGCAAAGAAATGCAATCTGGTGCCTGTAAGGTCTTGAGGTACTGTAGCGCTCTGGGTTAAAGGTGTCAAAAGTATAGGACGCTTTTGGCGCAGCAGCCAGAAGCGTAGCAACCGTTTTTATACTATCTGTGGAAGTGATTACCACTTCGTCGAATCGTGTCCCTCCCATGCACTTCTTATATTCTTCTTTCCCCAAGTCCAAAATATGGGACAATGGATAGAATGAGAAAAGTCCCATCCGGCTGGTGAGCACACTTGCCAGCTTCCAGCGGTTACCTTTTTCGGGATCCGGCTTCAATGGCAGGCTGGAACAGTCAGGTGATAACTGTGCCAGATATTTGGCAGAGTCTGTGTTGCGGAAATCATTGTATGCAAGCCAGAATTCTTTTTCCGGTGCCTGTGCAGCCAGGGCATTAAAATCACGAACCAGATTCTGGGAAAGCTTCCGCCCTGTAAAGAACAGGACGCGTGTGCGCAGTGCCGGTACATCATCGGAAGAAGCTGGAGCACAATAGGGCAGCGGTCGTCCGTTTAAGAGAGAATCTGCAATATCTGTGAGAAAATATTGTGGGGATTCCTCGAAAGTAGTGGCTTCTCCGGAGGAATTCTTTGTGGCCTGTAAATTATGATTATTTTCCATTTGCAGAGAGCTTTTTTTCGAAGAATTCCAATTGTGCTCCTGGGAATCGAACGCACGGTCTGTATCAGAAGTAAACTGGTCAAAAGGTGCTGAATGTAAAGCTTCATTTGTGGCCATCTTCTCAGACATCAGTTCTAACTGTCCGATATATCGTACTAACTCCGGTACATTATCAAATGCAGGATATTCCGGGTGAAATATATCGCAAAGTGTGGAGTGCAGATTGCAGGAATGATTTTTCAAACAGGCTCCAGAGCTCTCGGGCAGACAGGAAGTGGTTTCCAGCAGGACAGGAGCAGCTGGTACAGTCTGATGGTCACTGGTTGCATTTTCGTGTCGAAGAAATGTACCGCACAGAAATCGCAGAATCTGTGTGCCTGTGGTGAATCTGGCAGAAAGTGCATTGTGATAATCCGATATAAAAATATCACACGCCGCAGCGAAATCCGGTACATCGAAATCTTTTGGCATTTCTTTTATATGTCTAAATTCAGAAAAATCAATTTCCCTCTCATGATTCAGATGCAGATACAAAACCTGATGATCGGAAAGCTCACAGTCAAATATGTAGAGGGCTGCCATGAAATTCCGGAATGTCTGCTCAGTGTCTGCAATATAGGACCCTGGAAGCAGCGGCGCATACAAAATAGTCTGCATGGAATCCATCTGCAAGCTGCGGCGGAGCTTTTCCCTGTGTGATTCATTGGGAATCACCGGAATGTGGGTGGAAGAACCGATAATGTAAGGCGTTTTGCAGAGATTAGCTGTCATACATTCCTGCAGGTAAATATCCCGGTTCTGTATATTGTTAAAATACAGGCAGTCTGCCATAAACATAGTATGCTGCCAAAGCCCTGTATCAGCGGTGGAATCCGGTGTGTTCAGAACGGTTTCCGGATACAGATTGTGTCCGCAGTAAAGCAACACAAACTGCCCCTCTTCCTTCCGGAAATAGTAGGGCAAAGGTCCGTCTGTGATCACGTAGCCGGAGAGTGCAAGTGCCTTGCCGTATTCTTCGCTGTCCGGGCACACCAGAGTAATATTCTCAGACAGAGCTGTGCTGTCGGAAAGATAGCGGTTCAGAAGAGCCTGGAACAAGGCATGCTTCTCCTGAGTCAGGGAGACAATGATCTGGTGTTCTCCAAAATTCCTCAGAAGATGCACAAGTAATTTCAATATCCAGGTAGGAATTTCTTTTCCACGGCTGGCTTCCAGAAGAATCTGCTCCGGATCAGGAGCAAGGCTTCCGGTATAGGCAAAGCCATAAAACTGAGAGGAAGTTTTTTCCCGGTGGATCATCTCAGCAGGCTGATAGCTGGGAGATGTTTTGTGAGAAAGCTTGTAATCCTTTATCCAGGCTTTCTGCTGCTGTACGGTCATTCCGTTGCAGGCCTCTATGAAAGAAATCATTTCCTGCCTGGAACCATAAAGACAGAGCAGCCGCACAATATGTGGCGGAAGGGAATATCGGACATAATGATTATTCTCCCAGTCCGGAATATTGGATTCCATATAATCGAAAAGTTCATTGATCAATTGCAGCTTCAGTTCTTTCTGGTTAGTCTCATAGTTGGTGAGCAGCTTCCAGAAACGGTAGAAAAAATGGCGCACAGCAATGAAATCCAGTTCTGCCTGATACTGCCCAAACAGCCCCAGCTTCTCCATTTCTTCCTTCATAAAAATAATAGCATTCCGGATGTGAAGGGTAGAAGTCGTGAGACGGCTGAGGAATCCTACATTTTTTCTGTAATTATAGAAGCACTGATCCACGTATCCGATGGAACGGGCTTTCACAGCCAGAAGATAGGCCACTGGAAGATCTTCAAACCGGATTCCTTCCGGGAAACAAAGTCCGTTAAACAGGTCCCTGTGAATGAACTTGATCCATGGGTATGGAGAAATCGCAGGTAATTCATAGGGCTTGTCTGCAACGCGGAAGTTCTGATTATGGCAGGATGCAATGTATTCCTTACGGACTCCGGTCTCAGAGTCTACATTATAGTAACGGAAAAGAACCAGGTCGTTTCCGTCAGCGGTAGCTTTTTCATAAAGAAGTCTGCAGGCGTCAGGCTCTACGAAGTCATCGCTGTCTACAAACCAGACATATTCTCCATGGGAATGGGCAAAACCGTAATTTCGTGCCCTGCTGACGCCGTGGTTCTCTGTGGAAAATATAAAAAGCTTCTCCGGATTTAACGACTGATAAGCCTGCAGAATCTGCAGGCTTCCATCTGTACTGCCATCATTGACAGCTACGATCTCTATTTCCTCAAGTGTCTGTGCCAATAAGCTGTCCAGGCACACGCTCAGGTATTTTTCCACGTTATACACCGGTAAAATGATGCTGACTTTAAAAGACTTCATCAAAAACTCTCTACCCCATTCCTAATTCCGATATTTCAAGTCAAAATTGCAGTTATTTCGTCAATCTTTTACCTATAATAGTACCAGTTCGACAGGGGGATTTCAAGGGGAAAAGGAAGGAAGAAACTTGTTTATCTTATTTTTCGCACGGAATAAACGGCAAAAATGCCGTAGTTCGCATACTCATTTCATATTCTAACAGTTGCGAAAGACTAACCCATGATTTATAATGAGATATGTCGAAGTCTGTCCATTTCTGAATATTGAACGCAGGGAACATTCCGCAGAGCGGTTAGTGTTTCCAGGCAAACAGTAATTAACGGGAGGCTTCGAAGATATTATAAAAATATTGAGGTGAAACCATGAACCCATTTTATAATAAAAAGAAAAAAGGATATACATTAGCAGAGGTTCTGGCCACGGTGGCAATACTCCTTATCCTCATGGCTATTGCTGTGCCCGCGATTTTTTCCATAAGGAAGAACCTGCGCCAGAAAGCTCTGGATAATAAGGCAGAGCTGATTTATACGGCGGTGCAGAATAATCTGGTGAAGCTGCAGAGCAATGGTAACAGTAGCCTTTATGACGGGGAAAAAAGAGCAAAAGCTATGGGAAGGACGCCCTCAGATGCCACCAAGGAACAGAAGCTTTATTACGCACTTTCCTCTGAAAAAACAGACACAAAAAGGGCTGCCAGCGTATTGGTGACAACTGATACCGTAGATGGCGAACTTTACAATAACTACTGGGTAGTAGAATATAACCCGGAAAGTGCCAGCGTATATGCTGTTTTTTATAGTGAGTCAGATAGTATCAAGCCATATGATCCAAATGTATATGATAGCTTCCGCTATAAAGACAATCGTCTCAGCGATGGCGCAAGAATCGGATATTATGGCGGAGATGCACTGGACGGCAGCAATACAGCAGTGCTTGCTCCGAAGATTACAGTTACAAATGAGGAAAAACTGGTTGCAACCATTACTTGTATGCGGCAGGGACAGGATGACAAGAAGCTGGGCTTTGATGTAGTTCTCAGCGATGATCAGGGGAATAAGCTGAATTTGTCATACAAGGCGGTTGGAGATAAATTGGTTCATACTGCGGATGACCTTTATCTGGTAGATCAATCTCCAGCGGATCAGGAGAAGGAAGATAGTAATGAAGAAAGCTCAATTGTGGGCAGAAGCTATACTTTGAAAATTACTTTGGATGATCTGAAAAATGAGGCTTCCAGATTTGTGTCAATATATGGTAAAAAAAATCAACAGTTAGTAAACAGAGGGATAACCCCATTAAATGCAGGAACAAATCTTCATATCAAAGTAACAGTTAGAAGTGACAATTACAAGATTGATGGTTTAGCTACAGAATGTACTACCAACAGCCTTTTTGCGGATCAGAGTACTTCCAATCAAGCTGTTGTTTACTATGGAAGACATTTACAGAATCTTGATCTGGCATCTGGCGTAACAGAGGGCATAACAGAAGCTGTTGTGAAAAATCCTGTTCACTTTGAAAAGCAGGAGGATAAAGAAGAAGGGGACACCAGTTCCTGGTACAGTTGTTATGGGGATAAGGCATTTACTCCCATTACAAACACTTATCTTAAGAAATTTTCCGGAGAAAGAACTGCAGTAATCTATCACCTGACTGTGAAGGAAGGCGTGAAAATCGCAGATACAGAAAGAAAAGGCGCAGGTATGTTCTCAGTATTAAACGAGAATATGACTGTGGATTCTGTAAGCCTGTCCGGAACGACTATACAGATTACAGAAGGTGCAAGTGTCAGCGCAGGTGCGTTGGCTGGAGAAACAGCAGGCTCGATAAGTATTAATGACTGTGAGGTATATCTGGATCAGGAGGATGTGGCTGGAAAGGATGAAAGTGACATCTGGATCAGCGGAGCTGACATTCAGGGAGGCTTGATTGGGCGCACAAATGGCAGTCAGAACGCCGCTGAAGCCGTAATTAGTAATAGTTTTGCAGCAACAGTAATGGCTGGTGGGCAAAATAGCGAAGTAGGCGGGCTGGTTGGACGGGCTGACGGTGCGATCAAAATAACAAAATGTTATGCGGATTCCTATTTATCAGGTAGGCTCACTGGTGGACTGGTAGCCCATGTGAATAGCAGCAAAATGGTTGAAATTGAGTCCTGTTATACAGCAGGATACCAGAAGCCTGTTAAACAGGCTGGTGGGTTTGTTGCACAGGCAAGTGCTGAGAATACGAGTATATCAAATGGTTATACTGCTGTCTCTTATTTACAGGATAAAAACAGCACAGCTACTCCGAAAATCTATTCCGTTGGTCAGGCTGCGATAGGGGGAAACAGCCATGTATATTATTTGAATAAAGGAAAAAATTTATCTGATTCAGAGGCTGATCCGGGAGAAGAAACAGATTACAAGACTCTTAGTAAAAAAGCCGATGCAGCAGCTGCTCTTGGCACTGCTTTTACAACTTCAACGACTACTTACGCTTATAATCTGAGAAAACAGGGTCTTACCAACTATTCCTATCCATCTCTTGTAAATGTACCTCATTACGGAGACTGGGAAGCAAGCTATGAGGCAGGAAGTCTTGTTTATTATGAGAAATATGCAACAGGGGAAAACTGTTCAGCGGAGTATGGTTTCTTTGGCGGAAATGTTAAATCTACTTTGCAGGATGATCAGACTGTATCAGGTGATGGATATGGCATTGTTTATGCTGCGGATGAAATGCCTGCCGGATTTATTGTACAGTATCAGAGCGGAGAAAATGAAACTGATTTAACCTCATGGACGGTAAATTGTAAAAGTGAAGAAACAATAAAATATGTTGTTAAGGTGCCAGGAGAGGATGGAAAAGAAGAACAGACCTATTATATTTTCCCATTGTCTCCGGATGTAATAAATGCGCCTGCAATTTCTGGGGTTTACTATCAGAAACTGACGGTGGAAGGGGTATCTGCTGACAAATTGGATGACAAGCCTGCGGCGCAGGGAATCACAGATGAAACTGCTGATATAACTACCGAGGTAATGTCAGCAAAAACATTTTATTACAACCCGCATTTTGCCAAAACCGTGGAAACTACAGATAAAGCACCGGATAATATATCAACTGTTTACCTGAGAACAGCAAGACAGCTTTATCATATGAGCTTGTACTATCCAGAGTATGCTTCTCAGTTCAAGATCAATACTTCTTTCACTCAGGAGCTGGATATTAATTACAAGACTTATGACTGGGGAAATTTCGGCGGTGGTACAACAATTACAGTGCAGCACCCTATCGGAATGGCAGAGAATGGAGAGTTGACTGCTTTTGCTGCTGCTTATAAAGGCGGATATCATAAAATATACGGAATCAGCTTTGCCGGAAACAGTTCTGCAATCGGATTTATTGGAGAAAACAAGGGCAGTATACAGAACGTATTTCTTGTATCCGATTGGACAAGCACTACATTTACGGATGATAATGTAGTGGATAATCCATATTTAAGCTACACCGGAACCATTGGAAGCGGACGCAAAATTTATATGGGAACTCTGGCTGGCATTAACAGTGGAACCATTCAGAACTGTGCTGTTTGCGGTTACAGTATGGGACGGGAGGGCATTGTGTATGTACAGAGAAACGGAAGCCTGTACATGGGAGGTCTGACTGGAAGCAACCAGGGAAATATTTTCAACTGTGAAGTGGATGCGCCGGTACTCAATGCCAGCGTACTTTACGGAAGCGCATACCTGGGTGGATTTGCAGGTGAAAATATTGGTTCCGGTCTTATTCGAAACAGCTATGCCATCGGAAATGTTACAATTGAATATTCAAAAGGTGCAACATGTACAATCAGTGGCTTTACTGCAAACAATACAGGTATATTAAGATCTGACTATTGTGCTGTGGCATTAGCCGCAACTGGAACTCCGAATACTTATGGGTTTGCGCCGAAAGCTGGTGGAGTGGTTTCTTCTGATTGCTATTACCTCAGCGGCGGAACATTTCAGTATCTTGGCGATATGTTTTCCTTTGACAGCGACCAGGGTGCCGGATCAGCTCTCACGTATGATAAGATGAAAGCTAAGAAAAATGATTCTACAGCTGAATATCATACTGAAACAGGTGGGGAAAATTATTCTTATCCTTTTGTGGCGGTGGTAAGTGATGGAAATGGAAACAAAGTACATTATGGAAACTGGCAGATACCAGTCAGCCTGGGCAGCATTGGTGTTATTTACTGGGAACATGAGGTAGGTGGAGCAAATGAGGGGTATCATTTCTCCTATATCGGTTATAAGCCAAATGGGGAAAACTCCATATCAGCTTTGGACAGAGTACAGGACAGCACTTTGTGTACACGTCATGATGATGGCGGAAGAATTACAGAATATGGATATGGTTATTATTATTCATCCTCATCAACTGGCGGAACAAATAAACCTGATATGGTTTTACCAGGTGCTGAAGATACAAGTGGAATTGGCAGCGGTTTCCAGACTGGCAACCAAAACGAAATTGCATCAAATGAACTGACTTCTCAATTGGAAGGCGTGACTGTTATCGCCTATACCACGGCTCCTTCCATAGACGATGGCAGTGGGGAATTTTCATCTGTAAATGATTCTTCCTATATGACAATGACCGCTGACGACAGAACTGCAAATGGTATCTGGCAGTTTGATTATAATGGACAGAGATATACCTTTACCATCAATCCGTTTTTTGCAAATGCTATGCAGTACGGAAGCACGAACATTGCTCCAATTACGTCTCCTGCATCTGCTCAATCCTCTGCTATAGCTGTATATGATGAAGGTGGTGTTGAAGTTTCAGGTGCTACAAGCGAGGTAATGCCAGGCGCGAGCAAAAAAGAGTATGAAATCCGGTCAGCAGATCAGTTGCAGTATTTGAACTGGAATTGTGAGACAAAAAATGTTGTAACAACATTGAATGAGTCAAAGCATGTTGATCATGTAGATGGATATACATATTTAGGCTATATGACAGGAAAGAATGCCCCGGTAAGTGCAGATTACAACTGGATTCAAAGTCATGATGTAGACGCGAATATGACATCTGCACCAGATGGCGGAAATGTTTTCTTTACACAGATTGGTTCTATGTATGATGAGAATGGTGTGAAGAATACTTCAGATGCACAGGCTCATATGTCTTACTTTAATGGGAATTATGACGGGAATACATATTATATCAAAAATATTGAAATTAACAGTAAAAATACCGTTGTTGGTTTGTTTGGAAATATTATAGGTGCAAAGGTAAATAATGTTATTTTGTATTCGGATAAAGGAAATTATATTCAGCGAAGGAGTGATAGTGAGAGTTGGCACGCAATGGGAGGGATGTGTGGACTTGCAGCAGTAGGAAAGGGGAAATCATCCGATGATGTAAAAATATCAAATTGTACAGTATCTGGTTACACAATTCGGGACAACACCACAAAAGGTGCATGGGGTGATACAAGCATTGGTGGAATGTTCGGAATGAGTACAATGGATTTAAGTAAATGTACTGCAGTTAATGATATTGTAGTAAACACAATATTTTCCGGACGAATGGAATCAGTTAGAGTTGGTGGCCTGGTTGGAAGTATGCGAGGCTATATTACAAATTGTTATACAGGTGGAAAAATAATCTGTACCAAAGAATGCATCGATAATGTTTCGAAAAATTATCAGGGAAGCAGGCTGATGCTGGCTGGAATATCAGGTGGTATTTATATTAAAAACAAAGGAAATTTGTTAACTTTGTTAGGCGAATCAATTCTTGGAATTAAAGACTACAAGGATGATACAAATGGAAATAATAAAAAATGTGAAAGCCCAGCTACTGTTATCAGGAATTGTTATACTTATGTAGAGATGCCAAATGATCCGGCTTATATTGATAAAATTACATCTATTGAACCAATTGGCAGTAATGGTGAAACTCATGATGAAAAGAGAGATAATTACCATGTTAAAATAGAAATTTCCAATTGCTATTATTATGAAGATAATATCCCAAAATCTATACAAAAAAATTATAAAATTAAAGAGATATGGGGTGCTAATTCAAATGCAGATTGGAACAACATTGATGCTACAGCCATTCCTCTCAGCTGGGCAGAAATGGCAGGGGAGGTAGAGGTAGATTCTACAATTGGCGGTGAAGCAAATGGCCAGAAGGTACAAGGTGATTTTGTTACTCTCCTGAATACTCCAAGCAATGCTAACGAGGTTTCAGCTACTTTCGCTACAGTTACCAAAAAGGAAAACGACCAGAACGTAGACGGTAAATACTCCTTCCCAGGCAACCGCACCGACCTGGAGGGTGAGAACTATCCGTTCCCAACGATTCTGACACAGAAAACCAAGCGTGGAACCAGCGTAAATGTTCACTACGGTGCATGGCCGTTGGAGGGTATTTTTTGGCGAGAAAGTCGCGCAACCATGGATATTTTCGAAGACATGGATTTGGAGCAGACAGATGACAGCAATCAGCCAAGGGCATTGAAAACATTCTATCTGGACAGTAACCTGGTTGGTGACGACAGTCTTGGTAAAGAGCTGACTCTGAATAATGGATTCACAGTGGAATACAGTAATGGAGATGATAAAGATGACACTGCGACAGCGGCAGTTTCACAGCAGTCCGACTGGTCAGATGGCTTCTCTGAAGGCGTTGAGATTTCAGATGGCACAGAAACATTTGTATCCGCCAGTGAAGCAGGCGACAATGTACAGACTGAAACCCAGACCTCTGATCAGAAAGATTATATTGCGCAAATTGTAAAGTTGGAGTACTCTGAAACAGAGAAATGCTACGTTGCTACAGTTGAGGCCTTGAAAACAGGAACCACGGTTATTACTGTGAGAGCAACAGTACGCAAGACTGTAGATAATCAGGAAATAGAACTGGAATACCAGGCCTCTTTCACGTTGACAGTAACAGCGGATCTTACGGTATACTCTGACTCCGCAGAAATAAAAGGGGAACTTCACCAGACATCAGATAAAATCACGCTTTATGCAGTGCCTACATCACAGGCACTTAGTGTAAAGGAAGCTGGTTCCTCCGGAAGTACAGCAGAAGTGGGTGCGGATGTTTTTTCATCAGATGGCAGTGGAGTGGCAATTGAAGAGGATGCGGCACAAAGTGAAGAAAGCGGTATTTCAATGGAATCTCTGGAAGCCGACGTGGACACAGAAAATCTGGATGATGTAGGTGGATTTGAAGCTGGCGAAGAATACGCAGATATGGTTACGGAATCAGAAGAAGCAAGCTCCTATGGCAGCAGCGATTTTGAATCTGCGCCAGAATCCAATTCGGAAAACAGTGTGGCTGAATATTTTGAGTCAGATCCCGAAACTGCTTCTGGCTTCGAAGAGGAAATCAGTGAAGGTCAGAATGTCCAGACCTCAGGTGACCAGAAAATTGCAGTCTATGCAGATACAGCACCATCAAAGAACTTTGCGTCAATGATGACCTGGACTATAACAGAAGATCCGGTTGGTGCGGTTACTGTATCAGAAATATCAGACAATCAATTTACTGTAACCATTGAGTCTCTTGTTCCGGCAACACTTACTGTGAAAGGAACCTACACGTATAAAGGCGTAGAATATACCAGCTACACTTGGATAAATGTGATAGGATTAGAAAGTGGGCAGACGGTATCCACAGATCCTTCTGACTCAGAAACAGGAGCTGACTGGGCTGGCAGCAGTGCAGACAGTGCAAACTATAGTTCGGACGCTGCATCGGGCTGGGAAGACCAGAATAACGATACAATAGACATTATACCAAATGAATCCCCGGATGATTTTTCCGAAGATGATGGCAGCTGGGAAAGCGGAGACAGTGGATTTTAAGAGAAAGGAGGTACCTGAAATGCTGAGAGAAAAAATAAGAAAGAAATTAAAATCAGAACAGGGTACCTCTATCTTCTTTGGGCTGTTACTTTTCCTGGTGGCATCTATTCTGAGTGTGGTAATGCTGGAAGGCGCAGTGACTACTGTGAAAACAGTGGCATCGGACCGGGAGTCGGAGCAGAATCAATTGAGCTGTACCAGTGCGGCACAGGTGTTAAGAGATTCTATTACCAATATAAAGCTGTCCGCAACTGTTACAGTAAAAAAAGATAAAAAGGGTGCAAATACAGAGACAGTCAAAAAATGGAATCCATCTGGATTTCTCAACTCTTCCTTGGCGACTCCATCAGACTTTGCGGATTTGATACAAGGTTACCTAAAGAAATTGGATGATCAAAATAAAAATGTTGCATCAACAGAAAAAATGGATACTCTTACCAAAAAGCTGACATTATCAACTTCAGGATCGGGATCTGAAACGGCGGTTACTCAATTCAATGACCTGGAAAACGTAAATGCAGAATTTACCATTAAGCGTATGAAAAGCACTGACGATACGAAAGCAAATGAAGTTACCTATGATATTACTGTAAGGTTAAGTACTGGTAATGGAAGTGATTCCAGCCGGGTGATACTTAGTTTAACTGGAAAAGTAAAGCAAACCGGACAGTCAGTGACGACAACAAATGATGGTAGCACTGAAGCTACCACGTATGAATACACCTGGGAAGCAAAAGACATTTTTTACGGTGACACAGAACGTACTTTGGGAGATTCACAATGAAAGAATCAGGATTAAGATTAAAAAAGAAACTGCAAAATAAAGCCGGTGAAACAATTGCAGAGACTCTTGTTACCATGATCATTTTGTCCCTTGCAGTGCTGATGCTGGCAGGAGCAGTTGTGACGACTGCGCGTGTAAACAAGCAAGCGGACAATACAGATACCTCTTTCCAGACAAGACAAACAGGAGCAGAGGTAAGCACAGGAACCAATTCTACGAAAGTGATCCTTTCAGAAGAGAATGCCACAGGAGGTGCCGACGGTGCATCAAGTGCGGAAATTCCGGTGCAGGTATATCAGTCCCAGGCAAACAGTCTGGAAAAGAGTTATATTTATTATAAAATAAATTGAATTTTAAAGCTTTCACAGAAAACTCGCGAGCTGCGGCGCGAAAATATGAGAATGTATAATTTCTGTGCATTGGGAAGCATGTTGCTGTGAACAGGACAAACAGAAACACATTTACAGGAGAAAGGCATGAAAAATACAGCGAAAATCAAATTGAAAAACCGAATACGAAAACTGCTGTCTGACAAACGAGGCTTTTCTCTTGGGGAGCTGCTGGCGGCGACCGTTATCCTGCTGCTTGCAAGTCAGGTTATGACGCAGGGAATGGCTTTTGCCACCCGGATGTATAAGGAATCTTTAACCAGATCCCACGCAAAGCAGCTATGTTCCACCTTAACGAATGTAATTGAAAAAGAGCTTCGATATACAACAAGTGTTAATAAAGGCAATGATGGAACGGTACTTAAGTATTTCAGTCCGACTTACGGAAAAACAGAAAGTGCTTTTGCAGCTATAGATGAAAATGAAAATAAAATTGATGGAACAGCGGGGGGCGAAATAGCGGTTCAATTAACTGCAGAGGATGGTTCCCCATACTGGCAGAAACTGATTTCTTCTGCCAGTTACAGTTCATTTGACCTGAAAGCAACAATTCAAAGCGTGAAACTGGAAGGAACTACCTTCCATGTAATTCTTGAAATCACAGATAAAGATGACAAAAAGATTGTTACCAACAAATTTGATGTGATAGCAGTAAACGATATAAAATTAGACCAATTATAAAAAAGAAAATAAGACTAATTGCAACTATTCAGCAGGTACTGTTTTACGAAACGTGTAACTATAAAGGCACTGAACAGCTGCAACAAATTTGTTATAGATAGATTTAAACATGAATCACATACTGAATATAAACGCAAAGGAGAGACCCCCACATGGCATACAAACGTCTTGGTGACCTGCTGATCGCGGCGGGGACGATTACACCGGAAGAACTGGATATGGGACTGCAGAGGCAGAAGGAGACCAAGGAACGACTTGGAGCGGCTTTGATTTCAGCGGGAATCATCACAGAGGCAGAGCTGATCGAGGCACTTCGTCTTCAGCTGGGTATTGAATACATAGATCTTTCGAAAACCACCATTCCCATTTCCATGGCACAGGTTGTTCCGAAAAACATTGCGAAACAGTTCCAGGTAGTGCCGGTCCGCATGGAGCGGGACGAGCTTTATCTGGCCATGAGCGACCCTATGAACTTCTATGCGATTGAGGAAGTTAAGAAAGCAGTCCGTAAAAAAATTGTTCCGATGATCGCTACCGCAGAGGGCGTGGAGCATGCCATTCTGGTTCTTTACGGAAACGAAGGCGCCGCAAGGGCTATTGAGGCCATGAAGCGTGAGGCTCCAACCGAAGAGGACAATGGCGAAGAAGCGCAGTTTACAGGAAACATCCTCAACGACAACATTAACGATGCGCCAACCATCCGCCTGGTAAACTCCATTATCGAGCGTGCCATTCTGGAGCGTGCCAGTGATATCCACATTGAGCCAAAGGAAAAAGAGCTTCAGGTCCGCATGCGTATTGACGGTGTGCTCCGTAAGATTCTGACGATCCCAAAGAACCTTCAGAACTCCGTTATTTCCCGCTTGAAAATCATGAGTGGAATGGATATTGCAGAACGTCGTGTTCCACAGGATGGACGATTCAATGTTAAGAACAAAAAGCGTGAGTTTGACCTCCGTGTAAACTCTCTTCCTACTGTATATGGAGAAAAAATCGTAGCCCGTCTTCTGGACAAAAGAGCTGGTTATCTTACTCCGGATTCCATCGGTCTTATGGGTGACAACCTGAAGAAATACCAGCGGGCTATCCACTGTACCAGCGGTGTTATTCTGATCGCCGGACCTACCGGAAGTGGTAAATCTTCCACCATGAATACCATGATTTCCCAGTTAAATACAGAGGAAGTCAATGTAGTAACCCTGGAGGATCCGGTCGAGTACAATATCGACGGAGTAAATCAGGTGCAGATCAATGAGAAAACAGGCATGGATTTTGCCAATGGTCTTCGTGCCATCCTTCGTCAGGACCCGGATATCATTGCCGTCGGAGAGATTCGAGACGGTGAAACCGCCCAGATCAGTATGCGTGCCGCAATTACCGGACACGTTGTGCTTTCCACAATCCATACCAACGATGCTGTGGGAACGATCGAACGTCTGGAGGATATCGGCGTTGAGCCGTACCTGATTGCCACTGCTCTCCGCGCCGTTATTTCCCAGCGACTGGTCCGCCGGATCTGCCCCAAGTGTAAAAAGAGCTATGAGGCGACAGACGAGGAAGTAAGACGCCTTGGACTCAGCACGGAGCATAAGCATATTTTCTACCGTGGCGAGGGCTGCGCAGACTGCTTTAATACAGGCTACCGCGGACGAATCGGTGTATTTGAGATTCTGGAAATCACCCCGGAAATCCGCCCCCTCATTTCCCAGCAGGCCGGACGCCCCGTTATCGAACAGGAACTGGCCAGTGCTCACAGCGAGTTCAAGACACTGCGTGAAAATGCCATTCAGCTGGTGGAAGAGGGAATTACCACTACCGAGGAAGTGCAGCGAGTCATTTACGAAACCGGGGATATGAAGAAGGCAGAAGAGGAGTAATCTGTTTAGTTAACTAAATTGCTATCTAATGTGTTGAAGTTTCAGTCAGTACACAGCATTGAAGACCTTTTACCCCACCAAAATACAGAAAGTCAGGAGACCAAAATCATGTACAACATAGAAGATCTAACCGAACAAGCCCGCCGCAGCGGCGCATCCGACATCCATCTGGTATGCGGCCTGCCGCCGAAATACCGTCTGGATGGCCAGCTGGAGAACATGGCAGAGGAACGCCTTTCAGAAAAAGACTGCGATATGCTTTGCCAGGACCTGGCGAAAGATGCTATGTACGAAAAACTGGAATATACCGGAGAACTTGATTTTTCCCGTGAAATAAGAGGAATCCGCTGCAGATGCCATGTATTCAAACAGCAGGGAAAAGTCTCCGCAGCCATCCGTCTGCTCAGCGAATCCATTCCAAGACTGGACTCCCTGGGACTTCCTCCCTCTGCTCTGGAATTCACCAGCCTCCACAAGGGAATCGTCCTGGTAACCGGTGAGACTGGTTCTGGTAAATCCACCACTCTGGCAGCCATGCTGGACGAAATCAATCACACCAGAAAAAATCACATTGTAACGCTGGAAGATCCGATTGAGTATGTATACACCCCGGATCTCTGTGTCATCAACCAGCGTGAGGTTGGCAAAGACACTGCAAGCTTTTCCGAAGGTCTTCGTGCCAGTCTGCGAGAAGACCCTGACGTAATCCTTATCGGTGAAATGCGAGACAAGGATACCATTGAAACTGCGATCACAGCAGCTGAGACCGGACACCTTGTATTCGGAACCCTGCACACAGGCAGTGCTTCCGACGCTATTGACCGTATGGTGCAGGTTTTTCCGGAAGGAATGCAGAACCAGATCCGTCTGCAGCTTTCCATGACCCTGATGGCTGTTATTTCTCAGCAGCTTGTGAAGAAAAAAACAGGCGGCCGTGTGCTGGCAAGTGAGGTTATGGTTGTAACCGACGGTATCCGAAACATGATCCGCGGCGGAAACACCCCTCAGATCGCCAACGCCATTGCCACCAGTGCGGCAATCGGCGGACAGACCATGGACCAGTCACTGGTAAGCCTGGTACGTTCCAGACAGATCGACAAGGCTGTGGCTGTGGAGTATAGTCACGACCAGGCTTATGTGAAGAAGAATGCATAAAGGACTTTAGATGCATATATATTTTTCATTGTTTCGGAAAGTGAAAATTTGAATTTGAAAAAGCACTTTACTGCATATTGATCAGCTAAAGTGAAAATTTGAATTTGAAAAAAGCACTTCACTGCATATTGATCAGCTGTGAAGTGACTTAAAGGCTGCGTGGCATAAAAACTGCGCAAGAAAGGTGGACAACAATTGGCAACCTACAAATACACAGCCATCTCCAAAGACGGAGTAAAAGTCTCTGGCGTGGTAGAGGGCTTCAATGAGTTTGACGCGGTTGACCGCATCAAGCAGGACTGCGATATTGTTCTGAAGCTTACAGAGGTGGAAGAGAAGAAGCCCGGGCTTCTCAGCATGGAAATCGGCGGCAACCGCTTGAACGCCAAAGCTTTTTCCCTGATGTGCGCCCAGTTTTCCATTATCCTCCAGTCCGGAATCCCCATCGGCCGTACCGTCCGGCTGATCGGAGACAAAATGACAGACAAAAAGCTGAAAGGCATTCTGAAAAAAGTGGCAGAGGATGTTGAGGCAGGACGAAGCGTGGCAACCAGCTTCCAGGAGCGGGGCGGCAAGCTGCTTCCGGCGGTTTTCATCGAGACCATCCGCGCCGGAGAGGAATCCGGTAACCTGTCCAAGGCCTTTGAGACCATGTACCAGCATTATGACAAGCAGGTGAAAATGCGTGCAAAAGTGCGAAATGCCCTGATTTATCCGGTTTTCGTCCTTGCACTTGCAGTAGTGGTAGTAATCGTTTTGATGGTGAAGGTTGTACCTACCTTTATGGACATTTTTGCATCCTATGATGCAGAGCTGCCGCTGATCACACAGTCCCTGATCCTGATATCCAACTTTTTCCGGAAATATATTTTCCTGATCATAGTTGTGTTCGCTGCCATCGCCCTTATCTTCAAGCTTTACGCCAATACGGAAAAAGGCAGGATGAACGTGGCGAAGCTTGCACTGAAAATCCCAGTGCTTGGAAATGTGTCCCTTCTCAGTGCGGCCAGTGAGTTTGCCGCAAACCTGACCACATTGATCGGAGCAGGTCTGCAGCTTACAAGAGCAGTCAGCATTACTGCGAGAGTTATCAACAACTATTACATCAGCCAGTGTGTGGGGAAAATGACCTCCCGTCTGGAAGAGGGCCACACCCTTGGCGAGTGTATGCGGGAGGCTGGCTGTCTGCCGGATATTCTGGTGGATATGACCGCTGTTGGAGAGGAAACTGGTGAGCTGGAGAGCACTCTGCATACAGTTTCCGGCTATTACGAATCTGAACTGGATATGGCAGTACAGGACGTTCTGAAAAAACTGGAGCCCACTTTGCTGATCGGTATGGCGGTTATTGCCGGATACATTGTTCTGGCAGTTTATATTGCAATGTTCCAGATGTACAGCGTTATGTAATTCCGGGAAAAGAAGGCTGCCCTTCCTGCTGTTTGCGGAAAAAGTGCCGAAAAAAAGATGCTTATGATATAATAATAAAAAAATTTGGAAAAACAGGTAAAATTTTAAAATGTCGATATATGAAGATACCTTTTTTATGATATACTGTTGTGTATTAGCAGGTGTTTTTGGTGCGGTGCTTGGATCTTTTCTGAACTGCGCCGCGTGGCGGATCGCCCATGGAGAATCCTTTGTGAAAGGAAGAAGCCACTGTACAAGCTGCGGACATGTTCTGGGCTTTCTGGATCTGATCCCGGTTTTTTCCTGGATATTTCTGGGCGGAAAGTGCCGTTACTGTAAAACAAAAATCAGCCCAAGATACATGCTCACGGAGCTGTTTTTTGCACTGGTGAGCGTGCTTACTCTTCTTCGGTTTGATCTTTCACCGGAGTTTGTGCGAAATATGGTGCTGGCCTGCTGTCTGTTCTGTCTTTCCCTGGTGGATCTGGAGATTTTCGAGATTCCCAACGGATGCCTTCTGATCCCTGTAATTGCCTGGTTCGTGGCGATTCCTTTTACGGAAATGAGCGGAATGGACGTTTTATACCATGTGGCTTCAGGAGTGGGCTACGGAGCGGTTATGCTTGCTCTTGTCCTGCTTTTTGATAAAATTCTTGGAAAAGAGACCATGGGAGGCGGCGATCTGAAGCTTTTTGTGGTGATGGGATTGTACCTGGGAGTGGCAGCATCCCTGTTTGCCCTGTTTTTTTCCTGTATTCTCGGTCTTATTATGGGAGCTATCCAGAAACGGGGAAAAGAGAATAAAGGACCGCAGATTCCCTTCGGACCTGCCATTGCACTGGCGTTTTATGCCATGCTGCTGTATGGGGGCGGGCTGGTGAACTGGTATATGGGGCTGCTGTAAAGTACAGATGCAGAAAGCCTTTTTCAAACACGCTCTGGGAGCTGTGCGGTCCGGATTGAAACAAGAAAAGACATAGAAAGAGGATATATATGGCAAAATCATGTCTTGGAATTGATATAGGCAAGGATCAGCTGAAGCTGGTTCTGATGAAAGGTGAGAATATTGTGAAGACCGCTTCGGTGCAGATGCCGGAAGGGCTTCTCAAGGATGGCAGAATTGTTTCTGTGGAGACCACAGGAGAATTGATCCGAAAAACCATGAAAGAGAACAAGATCCGCTGTAAAGAAGCGGCTGTTGTGGTGTCTTCAGGAATCTGCTTCCTTCGTAATGTGACGATGCCGGAAATGACTGCGGAGCAGCTGGTTTACAACCTGCCTTATGAATTCCGTGATTATATTACAGATGAATTAAAGAAGTATGTTTTTGATTATTCCTGGGGTTCCGGAGAGGAAATGCCCAAAGGCAAGAAGCTGAAGAAGGCTTCCAAAAAGAAAAAGAAAGAGGAAAAGCCGGAGGAAGAGGAGAACCAGAAGCGCAATGAGATGGAGCTTCTTGCAGCTGCAGCGCCTCTGGAGGTAATGGAGGAGCTTCGCCTGATGACGCGAAAGGCAGGTCTGAAGCTGACGTTTGCAGCTCCTGAGGTGTCTGCCTGTGAGAATCTTCTTCACTATAAGCTGAGAAATGAGCAGGATAAAAATAAGGAATATGGAATCCTGGATCTGGGAAGTACATCCAGCCGTCTTTTTATTTTCAAGGGGGACAGACATCAGGTTACCCGTGTGATCGAGCGGGGAATGGAGCAGGTGGAAGAGCTGCTTGCAGATAATTTTCATATTGATATTCATCTGGCTCATACCTGGCTGCTGGCGAACCATGAGGACTGTATCCACAGTGAGGTGTGCCAGGATGCTTTTTCCCAGATCAGTGTAGAGCTGATGAGGGCTCTGAACTTCTATCAGTTCAGTAATCCGGAAAGCCGCCTGGAGGATATTTATATCTGCGGCGGTGGTGCTTCCATAGCCACCATGCGCCAGAGCCTTGAGGAAAATCTGGATGTGAAGATCCATGAGGCCGGGGAGCTTCTGGAGAGAATGAATGGAAGCGGGGATGAGGCGTCATCTCTTTGGATGCTTGCAGCTGGTACGGCTCTTGGACGTACTGCCCATGCGCCCAAGAAACAGATCAATCTGGCCCTTGCAGGACAGAAGAAAAAGCATTATTTCGTTGCCATTCCGGCTATTGGAGCAATTGTTGTAGCTGCCGGAGTTATTGGAAAAGTTGCAGTTGCAGACAGATTGGTGAAAATGAGCGAAGCGCAGAGTGCCGCGTCTGAGCTGCAGAAGCAGGTGGATGACATTACTGCTTATATTGACAGCTTTGGGGATCTGCAGGAAACATATGCCCACTATACTTACCAGGGGCTGAATGCAGATGAGTTAAGTTATCTGAACCGCCCGGAGGTTTTGCAGCTGATGAAGAATGTAATCTTCCCGAAGGTGACGGTAAGCAGCTGGAGTGTAAGCGGGAATCAGCTGACCCTTCCGGTGACCGGAGAGAACCTGTCAGACATTAACAGCCTGGTGCAGGAGCTGGAGCAGGTTCCAATCGTGGATTACTGTAATGTGATGACTGCCGTTACAGATTCCAGTTCCACAGATGAAAATGGAAATCCTGTTTCATCGGATACAGTTACAGGACAGATTATTGTTTATCTGCTGGATCCGCTGTATGTGGAGAGCGGAGATGGAAGTGAGGAATATGGTGTCGCTGCGGACGGTGATGGAAACATGACCGGAGCGGTAGATGGGGCTGCAGTTGATGAGGGAAATGAGACCGGAGCGGTGGACGGAACTGTAGTTGATGGTGGAAATGAAGCCGAAACCGTGGATGGTGCTGCGACCGGTGATGGAAACGAGACTGAAGCAAATGATGGATTTGAGGCAGGCACAGAGGGAGGAGCACAGGAATGAAGATCATGAGCCGTGATTTTACTACAAGAGAAAAAATTATGCTTCTGGTGCTTACCCTGATCCTTCTGGCGGCCGGATATTATGCAGTGATTGACCAGCCGATCAGAACGGCGATCAACGAAGCGAAAAGCCAGCAGGACGAGCTGAATACAGAGCTTATGCTTCTTCAGACCAAGGCCGCTTCTTTGTCCCGCATGCAGAGCGAGCTGGATTCCATCGAACAGAGCGGAAGCCTTGGAAAAATGGGAAGCTACAATAATTCCAAGGCAGAACTGGATGAGCTGAACCAGCTTCTTCAGGATGCCAATACATACGATATCAGCTTCAGCGATGTGACAAGGGACGGCGACCTGATCCGCAGATCATTCAGCCTGACTTTTTCAGCGGCTGATTATGACAAGGCCGCAGATCTTGTAAACCGTCTCTGCACAGGCGAGTGGAGATGCATTGTAAGTGATCTCCGCTATGTTGCCGCCGGAGACAATCTGAATACAGGAAGTGTGAATGTAGGTGTGACTGCTACCTTCTATGAGACCATGCAGGGTGGAAAAGCAGACAGCGGGCTTCCTGCCGATACTTCTGCGGCAGCCGGTGCGGCTTCTGACAACGGTTATTGATGAGCTGTCAGAGCGGGAAATGCTGTAGGTACTTTTAGTTTATTGTGGAAAATGGGGGATAACCAGTTATGCTGCGGGCAGCAATTGTGGAAAAGTCAAAAGAACACAGAGAATATATCCGTGCCAGCCTTACCGGTATAAATATGGATATTCAGGTGAGCGAATATGCAGATGAATATGACTATCTGGACGATCTTAATGAGGATGCGTCTTCTTTTGATATTCTGCTGCTGAATACTACGATTCACAGAGAAGGAGACGGACTGGAGCTGGCGGCGAAGGTACGTGCCCGGAGCCGTAAGGTGATGATCTGTTTTATCACAGATTCCCAGAGATACTATGCGGAAGCTTTTTCTGTATTTGCTACTGGGTATCTTCTTTATCCTTTTGATGTAAGTGAACTGCATAACTGCATTACTTTTTTCTGGCAGAAGCCGACCATGGAGCGCCGTGCCTCCCTTATGCTGAAGGAGGCGGGCGGAAGCTTTCGCCGTGTGTACTGCAGAAATATTCTGTATGTGGAGAGCGCCAACCGCAAGGTGATCCTGCATCTGGAGAATGGCGAAACCATAGAGAGCTACGCCAAGCTGGACGAGCTGGAACAGCAGCTTCCAGGCAGATTATTTTTCCGGTGCCATCAGAGTTATATTATCAGCCTTTATTTTGTGGAGAAAATGGATACCGGCAAGTTCATAGTCCAGTCTGCCGAAATTCCTGTTTCCCGGAAATATCAGCGCGCGGCACGGGAAATGTATTATGATTATATGTTTGAAAAAATGTGAAAGCGAAGTCGGATCTGGCAGCTTGAGAAAGGGAACGGGAAATGTCCTTTCTCAGGCTGCTTTTGGATATATCTATAAGCTGGTACTGTCAAAAATGACAGAAATTGTGTCAAAAACTACATCCAATAGCCATTTTCGACAAAAATGTTGCTATTATTGACATTATGTACACAAATTAAAAAAATTTTGTTATAATACAAACATTCTAAGAGAAAGGAGCGGAACGGAAAGTGGCAGTGCAAAAGTTAGATGCCATCGATGGAATGAATCAGAGACAGAACAGACATTTTTTTACATCCTATCCTGAGATGAATGAAGTGTTAAACAGATTTGCAGCAGAAGCAGACGCGGATGAGATCTGGATATCTGCCGAGGTTCAGGAGCTTAAGGAAAATCGATCAGGTAATCAGCTTTGCCAGATTGTAGGCATGGCACTTGATACAGCGAAGCGAAATTGTATCGAGACCACACCCCCACGGGGACGCTACATAAGAATCCGTTGCCGGGACATGCAGGAGCAGACATTGATTAAGATTCAATATTCCTGCGAGGACCGTATGCTTCGGGAATTCGACAAGGCTATCGTTAAGATGCGAGATCTTATCGAATCGGTTGGTGGTTATCTGAAGCTTCAGCTTGACGGTGACACAGGAAGCATCAAAATCGCCATTCCGGATAACTGAGAAGTCCCGGACGCTTCAGAATCTTAAAAATGAAAAATATTAAATAGGAGGCTTTAAAATGTTTAAAAAAGCAAAAGAAAACAAAAAAGGTTTTACATTGGCTGAGCTGCTTATTGTTGTAGCTATCATTGCCGTGCTGGTTGCGATTAGTATTCCGATTTTTTCTAGTCAGTTGGAGAAATCTAGAGAGGCTGTTGATTTAGCCAACATTCGTGCTGCATATGCTGAGTGTCAAACAGAAGTTTTAACAAGTAATAAGCCTGCATATAAATCAGTAGCATTAGTTCAAACAGATTTAACAAAATGGACTATTAACGCTAAAGATGTTGCTGGTGTTGACTTATCAAGTGTAGCTCTTCAAAAAAATATGTATGTGAATTGCGATGCAAATGGTAAATTTACATTAGTTAAAGACAAACCAACTACTGGAACTGAAATCAAAGATTCAACGGACAGCGAATAAAGATAAGCAATAAAAAATATTGATAGAGCTTGAAAATAGTAATATTAATTATCAACGCCTAAAAAGTTATTCTTATCTCTTTTCAATAAATAAAAATTACATATTATAGTTGCCCCCACCCGTGAAACGGGTGGCTCGTAGGACGGCTATAAGCCTTTAATGCTAGGCCAGCGTCTCAAGGCGCTGGCTTTCGATTTGCTCCAGCCACGTTGCTCTTGACTCGTCATCGCCTTTAAAAGGGCATTTGTACTACTTTGCCTTAACCCTTAAAAGGGTTCTCATATTCTTTTACGCTAAGTTTATCCTGCATAATATTATATTTTCCTGCTCTTGGATATACTTGCGTACTGTGACGTCATTTACTCCTACTGTACTAACATAGAATCCTTCACTCTCAAAATGTCTGTTTCCAAATTTGTACTTTAAATTTGCGTGTCTATCAAATAGCATAAGTGTTGACTTTCCTTTTAAATATCCCATAAAACAAGATACGCTATACTTTGGAGTGAAGACAATGTGATATTTACACATCCATTTTGTGTGTGATAAATCATTCGTTTTCTTTGCCATAAAACGTAAATAGTGGCTGGACACCTCTATTATAGTACAGAAAGGTGATTTTTGCGTATAACAATGTTCACCACCCGCAAAGCAGGTGGGTTATAGTTCAAAAATAGGACCTTTCGCATGAGCAAATGGTCCTATTTCTTTCAGGTACTTATTTCACAGCCCCATTAATCAGTAATGGCATATCTTTTATATCATTATTAAAAAAAGTTCAAAATAATCTTATTTAATTTGGATATCCTCAGTTGTTTTGAATAAATTAATTAATTGCTTCAGCACTAGTTCCGTCGCTTTTCATTTTTACAGTCCATGTACCACTATTATCTTTTGGATCGCTTACAGTAAATCCAGTAGGAAAATCAAAGGTTGTACTCCAACCTGCTTTAGTCTGTTTCTGAACAACCGTTTTTTGTGTATCTGTTTTTCCAGTTACATAATCGGACATTACTTCTGCATAAGCTGCTCTTAAATTTGCAGCATCAACGGCTTCTTTAGATTTCTCCAACTGACTAGTAAAAATCGGAATACTAATCGCAACCAGCACGGCCCCATTATCTAATTCTTTTCGCAATTGAACCAATTTCTAAAGCTTTTAATCTAATTCGTTTCCAGTAGAAATGCCTTACTGAATCCACAATTTACTCATTATTCTATCATCACCAGCCAACAAGAAATTACTAATAAAATGAAATGTGCTGCTAGAGTGAATTGAATTTTTTTATCATTTCAATCTACCTGAGCAGGATACTTTGACATATTTCTTTTATCCTTTTTGTGGCATTTCCATATATGAAATCACTCAGTTGCGCAGAAACTTTTCGGAACTCCAAATAATCCTATGGTGTCTGTATTTTATTGATCAGTATGACAAGTGATTATTGGCGAAATCAAACCTGTCTTTCAGATGAAAATCAGCAGTCCATTTCTTGGAATCTTCGTAATACACAATAGGAATAATCGGGAAATAACAAAATCAATAAAAGAATTTTATGTTTATTTAATATATTTACTCTTTTAAAAATCCTTTGAATGTGCTAAGATAAACACAAAGCATATTTCTTCTAATTATCAGGGTGCATCCTGCGCCATCTATTATCATCTAAGTACATTTCAGAAATCTATGCTTTTAATTCCAGATTAAGTAAGAGCAGGAGATGTCTGAAACGTAGTTTCGAGTCTCCTGGGAAGGGAGAATTGAATATGGTGAGACAGAATGCGGTAAATACAAAAGAGCAGACTTTACAGCAGGCAGATGAGATGACAGTGACTGTCAACACGAAATATAAGGACACAGTTTTTCGCATGCTTTTTTCTGACAAGAAGAATCTGTTATCCTTGTATAATGCCTTAAACGGAAAGGATTACCGTGACCCGGATCTGTTGGAAATTGTAACATTGGATAATGCGATTTATATGGGAGTGAAGAATGACCTGGCATTTATCCTGGACTGTAACATGTTTTTGTGGGAACATCAGTCCACCTATAATCCGAACATTCCGTTGAGAGACCTCATTTATATTGCAAAGGAATACCAGAAATATGTGAAGCAGAAAAAGATTTCTTTGTATTCCACCAGACAGCAGAAGCTGCCAGCACCCAGGTTTATCGTATTCTATAATGGTAAATCTGAGGTAGGAGAAAAGTTCGAGCACCGGTTGTCAGATGCATATGAGAACTTCAGCGGTGAACCGGAATTGGAATTGAAGGTTACTGTCCTTAACATAAATGAAGGTCACAATCAGAAACTGATGGAACAGTGTCAGATTTTGAAGGAATATGCATGTTTTGTAGCAAGAGTGAGGAAACACCAGAAGACGTTGCCTGTGGAAGCAGCCGTAGAGCAGGCAGTGAAGGAATGTATTCAGGAAGGAATTCTTAGGGAATTTCTGCTGAAAAACCGAGCGGAGGTTATTGAAATGAGCATATTTGAGTATAACCAGAAAGAGGAAGAAGAGCTCATACGAAGGGAAGAGAAGGAAATTGGGAAAGAAATCGGGAAAGAAATCGGAATTCGGATTGGAGAGGAAAGGGAACGAAAGAATACGGAAAGAGAGCGTAAAAATGCGGAAAGAGAGCGTAGACGAGCAGATTCTGAAAAAATACGGGCAGATTCGGCTGAAAAGGAAAATCTGCGGTTAAGGGAACTTTTGCGGAAAAATGGAATTATGTAAACTCTGAATTCTGGAATTGGTCTACCGCTAATATTTAAAATATCCTGCTGCAGTGAATTGAAGTTTTTAACCATTTCAGTCCATCTGTGTAGGATGTTTTTGGATTTTCTGGTAATATCTTTGGTTCTGAACTGCTCTGCAATAAAGGTCTTTCCGTAATAGACACTTTGGGGGAATTTGGCTATAATGAAATTCGTAGATTCTGAAAGGCGCAACATTACAGAAAAGAAGATTTAACCAATGGCGTGAGTATAAAAATTGCAGTTCAAGTGTTTAAAGTCCAAAACAACGGAAATGGGCTTGCCGTAAAAATGTCTTTGGAAGAAGCCAGAGAATTGGAAAAATTGATTTCTATTGAAAGTATATCATAAAGTCTAAATATCAATTGGTAAAAGGAGAGAATCAGCATAAAAAAGAATTCAAGAAACTTGCAGTCTTAGTCGCCATATTGGCTATGGTATTGTCGGCAATTCCGGTTTCGGCAAAAGCTCAGGCAAATCCAAGAATTACTCTTTACAAACAGGTTCGTTTGGAAAACATGAGCGTAACCCTGGGCTGGTTCCAGCCATCCGCGGACAATGTGAAATTTTCTCAGTCCAAAAAGATTGGTACTGTGAAAGCTATGTCAAAAGACGCATATGGTTACAGCGTTTATAAATTTACTCCAAAGAAGGCTGGAAAAACCGTAGTGACTGTTAAATATAAAAGTGACGGCGTCTATGTAACCGAAAAAAATCCTTTTACTGTACTTAAATATACGAACCCGGTTGCCACGATTAAGCTTGGAAATACTGAGATTGCCGGAAGTAAATTTAATAAAATAGATAAAATTAATCTTAGCTATTCCAAATTTTCCAAACAGAACAATGCACTAACCGTAACTCCGAAAAGTGGATGGACTTATGCTGGTGCAACTGTGATAAATAAAAAAGGAACATCACTTTCCAGCGGAGACGTAAACCGCATTAAGGCAAAGGGCGGAAAAGGAAACTATATTTTGAAGCTTCGCTTTACGAATGATAAAAATGGGGGAATAGTTTATACAGAGATTGTGTTTAAATAACTAAGGCTTCGCAGGATATACTGATGATAGAAATTAACGAGAAAAGTCGGTGAGTAAGTTCGGGCTTGGATGAAAGTTGGATCGGAGAGAAATCTCCGGTCCTTTTTTAACAAATTTTATGGCTTGAGATAATTATAAAAACATATACAAGGAGGCTGCGCAATGAATAAAATTTTGGATTTTTCTCCGCCTGTGGAAATTGAGATCCCTGGCCCTCTATGGCTGTCGTTTCCAGAATTTTCCCCACAGGAAAAAACAAATTTATTCGCTGTTCTGGAGGCCAAACATTCACTTCTTAGCAAAGCAATCCCAGGTTTTTCAATTGAAAAAGACGGTATCCTGATTCTGAGATCAGTGTTTTCGGAAGAAGAACAATCTGCTTATTATTTATTTTCGGAAAAACTGTACCAGATGATCGGCAACCGCAAATGGGTAGTACCAAAAAGAAAAAAGCCAGAGCTGGCATATAGTGAAAAATATCTTTTTCGGATATGGTTGAATCAGTTGGGGATGAGAGGAAGAGCGTTTGCAGTTACACGGAAACTGCTTCTGGAAAACTTAGAGGGCTGCAGTGCTTACTCCAGCGAAGAAAAAATGAATTCATACAATAGCAGGAAGAAAGAAAAGCACCTATATGAAAGAATGGGGCAAAATAAGCGGCACTCTAACAATTGGAAAAACAAAAGAGGGAACTGTAGCTGGGATGACAGCTGGAAAAGTCAATATACCGGAAATAAGGATGTGAGAAAGAAAATCTGCCAGACTGCCAAGGAAAATACAACGGGAATTCCAACTGCGGTGTACTGTCGTGTGTCAACTGCTCACTCACATCAGCAGGATTCTCTTGAAAATCAGATTCTCCATTATCAGAAATTTATAGAAGAACATCCAGAATATGTGCTGACGGAAATTTATTACGACCAGGGGATTTCAGGCTATAAAGAGAAAAGACCTGGTTTTTTGAAAATGCTCCAGGATGCCGGAAATGGCTGTTTCCGACTGCTCATTACGAAATCTATAAGCCGGTTCGCACGCAATACAGAGACAGTATTGAAAACCACCCGTTATCTGACTGATCTGGGGATTGATGTTTATTTTGAATTGCAGAAAATTCACACACTTACCCAGAACGGAGAGCTTCTTCTTACCCTTTATGCAGCCTTTGGACAGGCGGAAAGTGAAAATGCCAGGTGGCTGACTCAGAATGCAGTGCATAGAAAATATGAGAAAGGCAAACCGTCCACGCAGCTTCACCGCTGTCTGGGTTATGAAAAAGATGTGGATGGAAATTTAATTCCGGATAAAAATGCTGCTCTTGTAAGAATGATTTTTCGGATGGCAGGGGAGGGTTGGAGGATTGGGGAAATCACTAGATATCTGAACGAAAATGAGATTTTTACGCAGAACAAAAGGAGGTTTACACCTTCTGCAGTAAGCAGAATTCTTCACAATCCGGCTTATAAAGGGGATTATGTATGCCAAAGATATTATGTGAACGACCAGCGTAAGCTTGTAAAAAATAAAGGTGAGAGAAAGGCGTACTATATCCGGCAAAATCATGAACCACTTGTGACTGTGGAACTGTGGGAGAAGGCACAGAAGGAATTGAATCGTATCTAATACAGCGAATATTAAGTAACTGCTATATTGACTTGTCTGATTTTTTATCTGTATCGTTGCAGGTAGTAGTAGCTATCACTACACCTCCCTCGATCAGACAGAATCTCCCATAAATTGTGACGCGCATCTTGCAGAAAGCCTTTCTTAAATACGCTCTAGCAGCGAAAAATATATTAAAAGAACAGATAGAAGAGGAGCAAATAAATGGAAAAGAAGCTTACAGTTATTCCCCCAAGTCAGGTAAATACCGCTGGAAAACAAACAGAAAAGCCCAAATGCCGGGTGGCGGCATATTGTCGGGTATCTACAGAGCAGGAAGAGCAGCTGGGTTCTTTTGCCAATCAGGTAGCATATTATACAGAATATATCAATTCAAAAACAGATTATGAACTTGCCGGAATCTTTTCCGATGAAGGAATTTCCGGAACCGGAATCCGCAGGAGGGCTGGCTTTCGCAGTATGATCGAAGCCTGTGAGGCTGGAAAGGTGGATCTTGTCATAACCAAATCCATTAGCCGCTTTGCCAGAAATACGCGTGATTGTCTGCACTATACCAGACATTTGAAAAGTCTAGGGATCCCTGTGATTTTTGAAAAAGAAGGAATCAACACCATGGAAGCAGCAGGAGAGCTCCTTTTTACCATACTTTCCAGTCTGGCGCAGGAGGAATCAAGGAACATTTCCGAGAATACCAGATGGGGTATTCAATCCCGGTTTCAGCAGGGAATTCCGCATATTAACACCAATTGCTTTATGGGATACGACAAAGACGAAAACGGACATCTGATCGTAAATGAAAAACAGGCAGAGATAGTGCGCCGAATATTCAGGGAGTTTCTGGAAGGATGGCAGCCATCTGAAATTGCCAGAAAACTAAATCGGGAAGGTGTTTCCGGAATCCACGGACTGCCTCGTTGGTCGTCAGTTTCTATTCTCCGCATGCTTCAAAATGAAAAATACAAGGGTGATTTGTTAATGCAAAAATATTACGTGAAGGATTTTCTCACGAAGCAGTTGGAAAAAAATAATGGCAGATTTCCACAGTATTACATAGAAAATAATCATCCTGCGATTATAGACAGGCAGGACTGGGAGGCGGTCCGGCTGGAACTGGAAAGAATCGAAGAATTCAAAAAACATCATCAGATCAGAGAACTGGGAAGCAGTACCTCTGAACCTCTTTATGGAAAAATGTTTTGTGGGAGCTGCGGTGGTAGGTTAATGAAAAAAGGTGGACAAAGCAAATGGAGATGTATAAATACAAGCAAGGAAAAAGAAAAAATCTGCAGCTTGCAGCCTGTGGAGGAGACCAAAATAGAAGCTTATCTTGTCTGTGCCTGGGATAGACTGGTATCGCAGCGGGAAAATCTTCTGGCAGACTGGGATGCAGAAATTCGTCAGGGAAATCCATTGGAAAGTCTGCGTGCCAGTCAGATGAAGGAACTGACACAAAACAGTCCTGACTGGGAAAAAGCATCTGTGAAGAAAAGAATGCTGATTCGGGAAGTGATTATAGACGGAAATGGCAGGTGCGAAATTACGTTTATGGATGGGATTTGTTTGAAAAGTATTTGATAAAAATGTTTTGCTGAGCTTCGGATGAACAGAGATTATGGGGAAGCGAGTTTTGCGAAAATCACAGGTCTTTTTATGAGGATTATTTTGTCTAAAATGCTGATAGAATTATAACTTGACTTTTGCAGTTAAATGGATATAAAACACCCGTCAAACCTAATAAATACAAGGCTTGGCGGGGTTTCTGCTTTGTCAGATTTTCATGGTGTTTTTTCTACTTTTGGTCTTTGCTAAAACTTTTTTAATTTCCCCCAGAGTACGGATACGTTTTCCAAAATCAATATCTGTAACTCTTCCGATATCTTTTAGAACTTCATCGTAATAATCAAATAGATAGTAGTTTTGCTGGATTAAACTGCATTCAGCTTTTGACAGAGATTCCAAAATGGTTCCGATGCTGTATTTTCTCTCCAGTTTATTTTCCAGTATTCTTGCGATTGTCAAAGCTACAAAACAGGTAATGAAATGTGTTTCGATATGTTCTTTTGTCCAGACATACACGGGTCTGGCTTCCAGTTCACTTTTGGTTACTTTAAAAGATTCTTCAATTCTCCATAAACCCCGGTACATATCGATAATCTCGTCGTCAGATGTCTCCATTTCGCTGGTTAAGAGCATGTAGTAACCATCCAGTGCTTTCTCCTCCCGGATTTTTTCTTCATCAATGTCCAGCACAGAAGAGGCAGTAAGGATTTCTCCGGTTTCTTTGTCATAGTCAACTTTTTTGACGTATTTTGCAGCACCGTAAGATGTGGCTCTTGTATAATTCCCTGGATTTTTTGCCAGGTCTCAGGCTTTTGCCAGCGTAGCTTCACGCTCTGCTTTTGCTCGTTTGGCATATTTTTCACTCCAGAAGACAAGCTGTTTCTCATCTACCTGCTTTTTTATCTTTTTGCCGGAAACAGAGGAGACCTGGATTGTTCTTGGAGACTTGCGGGATTTCCGCTTGTATTCTGTACCAAGTATCCCTGCCATAATTCTCTTTGATGCGGTCATTCAGCCAAACCTGCAAGTTTTCTTTGTGTTTGTGCAGAAAAGACAGACAGAGGTAAACATCATCTAAAGAGTAGTCCGTTTTCTCAAAGAAATGTTCTCTGTCATCATAGGAAGATTTCTTTGAAGCAGGGAAAAGAAGCCTGGAATAAACCAGCATCTTCATGATGGTATTGGCATCATACTGTTCTTTCGAGTGGCGCTGCCGGTTCGTTAGGAAAGTATGGAGGCCGAGCTCGTGATAGATCTGGCTCAGGGCGGCATAGCCGAAGTTTTTTCTCAGATCGTCACCTATACAAAGTCGGTCAGAATCATAAAAAGTAAAGCGGATGGGAGCCTGCCTGGCTGCTTTTTCAGCTTTTAGATGCTCGACTCTTTTTTGAAAGTAAGCAATAGGGTCATCGTACTCTTTTTCCAAAACATCAAGGTAACCCAATGATTCAATTGTTTTGGAGCGAGACATTTTTTTCTGTTTATCATAAAAAGAGTCAACAATCGCAAGATAAATACGTCCTGTACTGGTTTTTGTTTTCCTTAAATGCATAATAGGCACCTCCACTATGACTATTATAACATATACAACAATATATATATCTAGTAAAATATGACTAAAAACAGAAATAAAAAAAGCCTGAAAGCCAGGGAATAAAAGGATTTCAGGAGATAAGCGAACGTATGCTACTGCAAAACTGTGGGGTGATAAGGGGTGTGAGATTTTGTTTATGAATGGCGTAAGGTTGGTGACGGATTAATTCAGCAAGTTCGTGAACAGTACTTGTAAATTAAGAACTATGATGTTATTATGATAAAAAGCATATTTCTCATATAGTTCAAGGCATATCTGCCATCTGATTTATCTAATCACACATCAGAAATCCATGCTTTTTACCCCATTAACGAAGAAGAGCAGGAGTTCTGAATGAAAGGTATGTATGCCTAGCTTGTCTTTTCTGACTCCTGCAAGGAAAAGGAGGACCAGCTTATGGTAAACAGAAACTACAAGGATACGATATTCCGGATGCTATTTTCAGATCGAAAGAATCTGCTGTCGCTTTATAATGCGATTAATGGAACATCTTATATGAATCCGGAAGAACTGGAGATTGTTACACTTGAGAATGCAATTTATATGGGAATGAAAAATGATCTGTCATTTATTATTGACACCAATCTTTTCCTGTATGAGCATCAGTCAACATATACACCGAATATGCCCTTACGGGATCTTTTTTACATATCCGCTGAATACCAGAAGCTGGTGAATAAGAAGTCTTTATATTCATCAGCATTGCAGAAAATACCGGCACCGAACTTTATTGTATTTTATAATGGTACAGAGCGGAAAGAAGACAAATGGGAGAACCGTTTGTCAGAAGCATATGAGAATATATCCAGTGAACCGAAACTTGAACTTAAAGTAGTAACTTTGAATATCAATGAAGGCAGTAATAGGGAATTGATGGAACAGTGCCAGATACTAAGGGAATATGCAATATATGTAGCGCGGGTTCGTAAATATGCAAAATATATGCAACTGGAAACAGCTGTAAAAAAAGCTGTAGATGAATGTATTCAGGAGGAAATTCTGGAAGAATTTCTTCGGAAAAATAGAGCGGAGGTTATCGCAGTGAGTATATTTGAATATGACAAAGAAGAGGAAGAACGTAAACTGAGAAAAGCTGAGTTTGAGGCTGGTGAGCAAAGCGGAATACAAAAAGGAATACAAAAAGGAATACAAGAGGGAATACAGGAAGGAAAGGAATTGAAAACAAAAGAAATTGTCAATTCACTACTTCAGGATGGAATGGGCATTGAAAAGATTGCAGAACTGCTGAAAATTAGCAGAGAACATGTTTTGGAATTAGCAGGAATGAAAATGTCAAAATATGATGGCTTATAAGCCAATACGAAAAGGAATATCCAACGCAATTTTGGGCTTTTAACTATAAATTGCATTGGATATTCTTAATGTTTTCTTTGCACCCCATTCTACTTGTTAATTCCCCCATCAAGTGCTAAAATCAAAACAAATGAAGTTCTGCAATGGGCTAATAAATCTATCAATCTATCTCAGGAAGGAGCAAAAAATCTATGAAAAAGAATCACCACCTTCATCGGCTGGTTCGTCTTTGCCTCATCATTTCCCTGCTTCTGCTGTGCAGTACAAGCCAGGTATTTGCTGCAGCAAAGGTAAATGTGAAAAACACCAAAATCAAATTATCAGCCACCAAACTCACCTACAATCAAAAAGTCCAGCGCCCGAAGGTAAGCGTCACCTATAAGGGCAAAGTCCTGAAAGAGAAGAAAAACTATGTTCTGAAATATTCCAAGGGCTGCAAAAAGGTAGGCACCTATACGGTTCAGATTATTGGAAAAGGTGCTTATGCCGGCAAAGTGAAAAAGCAGTTTACCATTTTGCCTCCAAAGACCCAGGTAATGGGTGGTTATGTTGGAAAAAAGACTGTCAGTGTGATAATAAAAAGGCAAACCGCTCAGACCAGCGGTTACCAGCTGCGCTATGCCACAAATTCCAAATTAAAAAATGCGAAAACCATAACAGTCAAAGGAAACAAAAACAACACCGTTTCCCTCAATGGACTGAAAGCCGGAACTACATATTATATGCAGGCCCGTACCTACATGGCCATTAAAGGAAAGAAATATTATTCCAAATGGTCTTCAACAGAACATTGCAAAACAAGCGGAAAGTTAAAAGAAAATACTTCAAATACAACGCCTACCCCTAAGCCGGTTCCGAAATTAACGCTCGAAGAGGGAAAAGCAAATATAACCCTGGAAAGCGGAAGATATTATGAGATTGAAACGTCAAATGGAATCAAAGACATTAATATTTCTGATCCGGCTGTTGTATATTCCACAGATGAAGCTGAAGGCGGAAACAGCCACTTATTTGCGACGCTTGAGCCTGGGAAATGCGTGATTACCATCACGGATATTTATGGACAAAAAATTACTTCCACGGTTTCAGTTACCCAGAAGCTATACAATCCGCATACCGAGACTTCTTATGTAGTGACATCTGAAACCGTTGACAGCACCCTTCCTGTTCCAGCCATCAAGTCAATAGATTATGGTGACGGATGGGTGGATTTGAACTGTCCGGGAACTTTTTCCCAGTCAGATCCCTATGTTGGTTACGAAGGTTATCTTTCTTACAATGATAAGTTTGCATACAGTGTTCAGGATATGCGAACAATCGGTGAAGATGACGGGATAGGAAGTGTGAGTTTCTATTATTTAGACTCAGGCCGCAGTTACTATACAAAAGTACGTTCTTACACCATCCGCAATAATGTAAAAGTCGTTGGACCGTGGAGTGAAATCCGTAAAGTGGATTTGCCAATATATGATACGAAAGGCACAACACCTGCTAAATATACCTATGAAATTTATGGTTTGGACAAGCAGAAAGCAGATATTTACACACAGTGTATCAAACCTCTTTTTATAAAAACAGACAATCCGGATCTGAATTCTTTTAGATTGATCTGTGATGGAGAAAGCCCTTTGATAAATGTATATTCGGGTGGAACAACGCACATATATGATGATATTCCTTATGAAAACGGCGATTCCGAGACAACTTCCCTGAAAAAAGTAAAAGGCGGTTATATCGGATATGTATATTTTGAAAAAGCAGGAACTTACAATATCGAATTCCGAGAATACTCCATGTCTGGTTATACGGTTGCAAAAACAGTGGCTTTAAATGTTATGGATTATGACCAGGCTGAGAAAGCATGGATGACTGACATTATCAATAAAGTTACAACTTCCGGTATGACTCCATTTGAAAAAATGGACGCTGTAAGTGATTATCTCACAGAGCCAGGTCGCTTCAAATATGTAACGGTACATGGAAATTATCTGGTATCTCTGGCAGCAGAGCCTAATACTCCATTTTTTGTATCTTATCGTTGGGATTCCTGCACATCACCGGCAGCCCTTTGTGATTTTGCAAAGTTAATCGGTGGTTTTGATGATATTCACAATTGTTATGGCGATTATCAGAGAGGCACTGAGGAATGGTCTCGCTGGCATTATGTGGCTAAACTTACGATAGGAAGCGAAACACGAAATTACGCCGTATGCCCGATGAGCCCAACAGGTGAAGTCGGCGAAACACAGATGATCAACCTGACAGACCTTAGTAATATGAGGAAATTTGGGTGATTTCAATTTAAATAATCCTTTTTACCGGGCAGGCCAGAAGGCATTTCTGGCCTGCTTTTCTGCACAATTCTTACGAAAATCATATACATAATCCTCAATTTTTCTGATTGACATTGCCCTTCATTAAGTCGTATACTTAATTTACTTTTACAAAAGAAAAATCTAAATCTGACCATTCGGTCAGGTAATTCCATTTCGTTATGAATATTTTGCGTGGGTATGAAATAGTTGTTGTAAAGTTATATTTTTGTATACTAATACTTGAAAAATACAAAATATATGTATATACTAATGATAGTACAAAATGTTCGTTCTTGTATTGTACACATGACTTTACATAACTTTTTCATACAAAGAAAGGAGTGTGCATGCGGGAAAAGAACGCCACATCAATTGAGTACTTTAAGGATCCACGGCGGATAGTGGATCTTCTGAATGGAATTGTTTTTCATGGCAGGTAGGTTATTACAGAAGATAATCTGTTGGAGAAAAATCCAGTGCTGCATAATGTCTATCGGGAAAAGAATAAAGTTGTCGCTATAGAAAATACACCAGATCTGTCTGTTGCAGTGACGTGGAAGAGTCTGAAATTTCAGTTTATGATTCAGATACAAACACTGGAGCATTATGCAATGCCGGTCAGACTTTTGCACGAGAAAGGAATTGACTATTATAATCAGTGGAAAAAACTGCAAAAGGATCATAAGAACTGTAATGATTTAAAAGATAATGCCGAGCGGCTTTCGGGAATGAAAAAGACCGATCATTTTTACCCTGTGCTTCAAATTGTAATCTATTTTGGACAAGAGCACTGGCGTGCAGCCTTCAAAATGGATGATCTGACCGGAGCAAATGATTTTCCAGAAGAACTGCAGAAATTATTTTTCGAGACACCAATGCTGCTTTTTGAAGTGTATTATTTCAAAAATATACACTGGTTCCAGACCGATTTACAACAGGTTTGTGGATTTTTGCAAAGAACGAATGACAAAACGGCTTTACGGGAGTATGTAAAGGCAAATGAAGAGGTTTTCTCCAAACTAGAAGAAGACACATTTGACCTACTTACTGTAATGTCGGGAATTAGGACCATGAAACTTATAAAGAGAGATGTTGAAACGGTGGGAGGTGAATTTGATATGTGCAAGGCGTTTGATGATATGATGAGAGACAGCAAACAGGAAGGTATTCGTGAGGGCAGACGTGAAGGTGAACGTAAGACAGAAGAACGAATGAACGAATTAATTCAAAAGTTAGTCTCTGCTGGGCGTATTAATGATTTATTGCAGGCAAGTAATAATAAAAAGTATCGAAAAAAACTGATGGCGGAGTTGGGAATTGCATAAGGGTAAAATTGGGTGGCAGCCTTTGATAGCTGCCACTCTGTTTAATTCCAGAATAATTATGATTGTTTAGGTAAACATAGTCTGTGTAGATGTTGAAAATTTTGAATATAACCCAAAAGAGGAAGGACTTCTGCGCAGAGAGGAGACGCGGCGAAATCTATTTGCAGTTGCGCAACATTTACGAAAATGAGGTATTATTTTAGCCAAAATGCAGATAGACTTCGGTAGGTCTATGTGCTATCCTTAAAAAGCAAAAGTATGCTTTTTAGCAGCAAATACATAAGAAAAAAGGGATGTTTATGAAGAGAAAAATAAAATCTGTCAAGGGATTTACGTTGGCAGAACTTTTAATCGTAGTGGCGATAATTGCTGTGTTGGTAGCAATCGGAATCCCCATTTTCACAAGTCAGCTTGAAAAAAGCCGCGAAGCCGTAGACCTCTCCGATGTAAGATCTGCATATGCGGAAGTGATGATGGCGGCGATTACGGGGGATACAACGGCGATTTATACAAAAGATGCGAATCAGATGATATATAAAAAAGAAGCTAACGTATATTCCATTACAGTAAAACCTTTAAAACAGAAACAGGATGGCTGGCAGACTGCACTGCCAATTACAATTGGAGGAGTCAGCTCTACTGATAATGTACATTGGGTTGGTACTCCCGGAGCAAATGGAGAGTGTGTGATTAAATACATTCCACCGACAGGCGCAGTAGATGAAGCTGTTAAGTTTGAATGGAAGGGTGGGACTGATGTGGATAATGGCAGTAATAATCCAAGCGAAAATCCAGGAACAAATCCGTCAAATCCAGGAAACAGTACTAATAGTGATTATAATGATACAAATTCTATAAAAGATTTAAATTGGGGTGCTATTCAATATCCAGAAGAATGCCCAACAGGGCAATCACCATTTAGGATTACTTTTGGTAAGGTGTACAAATTCAAAGGAGCATTGTATGTTGCAAAAACTAATAATGGGTATACTAATAATTATGACTATTGCACTCCATATACACGAGACTCTTGGTTTGTTTCTCCTAATAAAACGACATACACTTCCGCTGATCTAATTGACAAATGGGGAATTGGACAAAAAAATATATTAGATAATCTACAGGATGGGGATCTTTATAAAGAGGGGAATACTTATTATGTTTTTGCAGGAGGTGGTACATTTCAAAATCCACCCAATCCTTCGAATATAAAAACTCCTTCTAATGATGGAGCTTGGATAAAAATTGATCTAAGCAAGAGTGATGATTATCAATAGCGGATTGATTGGAACAAAGTTATGTTAATTCAAAGCATAGTTAATTAGAACCTGGCACTGATAATCATAATGAATTCTAAAAGTTATAAGTGATTTTAATTATGTAAAGTTGCACACAGTTGTTAAAAATGAAGGTGTGTGTCTCATCTGAGCGAGCCACGCACCTCCCATACCAACCTATCTCTGATCTTTTTTCAATAACATCTTCAACCGCTCAGTTTTTATCTGCATGCGTTGCTTTTTCAGTTTAATTTTGTTAGTTCTCTGTTTTTCGCGATTATAGTTTTTTTACGAAGTGAATCTTTTAGCTGTATGTCCTTTCAGATAATCGGAGTAGGATGACGACTACTTTTCCAATCATCTCTGACTTATCAGCCATTTTGAATAATTCCTTTCGTATATTAAATACACTTGCAGTATATCATATATAGAAAGAAAAGAACAAACTTCCAAACATTTTATGATTGACAATACCCTCCAACAAGTCGTATACTAAACTCACTTTCACTACAGAAAATCTCACAGAAGAATCTGTGTCCGGTCATTCGACCAGTTGATTCATTTTTATTGCATTGTGTTAGAAACTGATAGCTGTGTAAAATGGTAAATGAAAAATATACTGATACTTGAAAAACACAATAAAAATGTGTATTATAATAATATAGAATAGCATCTGAAAAGTATAATTTTCATATCCTGCATACTGCTATCATATTCAGAAAGGGAGTGTGCATGAAGGAGGAAAACGCCACATCAATTGAATACTTTCGAGACTTCAGGCGGGTTGCGGATCTGATCAATGGAGTTATATTTCATGGGAAATCGGTTGTCAGAGAATGTGACCTGCAGGAACAGAATCCAGTACTGCACAATATTTTCAAAAAGGATAACAAAGTATCAGCAGTAGAGAATACACTGGATTTATCCGTGATGGTGACAGTGAATAAAGCAAGGTTCCTGCTTATGCTCCAGGGGCAGACAATTGAGCATTATGTAATGCCGGTACGGGCATCACATGAGAGAGGAACTGACTATTATAATCAGTGGAAAAAATTACAGAAGATGCATAATGAAGCCAGAGATCTGATGAAGGGAGAAGAGTATCTTTCCGGAGCTAAGAAGCGGGACAGATTTTATCCGGTGATTCATATTGTGGTATATTTTGGAAAGAAACGTTGGAAAGCAGCGAGAAAAATGGATGACTTATTTCTTACAGAAATATTTCCAGAGGAATTGAAGAAGCTGTTTACAGAAAAACCACTTTTGATTTTTGAGATGTGCCATTTTCCGAATGAAGAATGGTTTCAAACAGATTTGCGCCAGGTCTGTGGCTTTTTAAAAAGAACCAATGACAGAATGAAATTAAGAGCATATATAGAAGAAAATCAGGAGGTTTTTTCAAATTTACCAGAAGATGCTTATGACCTTCTGACTGTAATGGCCGGAATCAGGAATTTGAGGCTGCTCAAACAGGAAGTACAAACCAAAGGAGGTGGATTTGACATGTGTAAAGCTATTAAAGAAATGCTGCGAGTTAGCAGACAGGAAGGAGAACAGGAAGGAAGACAGGAAGGACGATTGGAAGGTCAAGACGAAATGGCGACCTTGAGCGAGAAACTTATTTTGGCAGACCGTATCAGCGAGCTGTTAAAAGCAAGCACCGATCGGGAGTATCGAAATAAGTTACTGGTGGAGTTTGGTTTGGCGTAAGAATGGCGCTAAATCATGTGAATACATGATTTCTGTGCATCGCGAAGTGGTTACTGGTTAAGGGACAAACAGATAACTTGAATTAAAATAATTTAAAACGTGGGACAGTGATTCATCTTGTGTTCTGTGATTTGTCATGCTACTATAAATCTGTAAGTATCTTTTGATTCAAGTTATAGCAGAAGCATATCAAACATAAAATACATGGAGAGAAGAAAAATGCAAAAGAAAAAGAAGAGAATATTCGTAGCCCTTTTGACCGCAATTCTGGTAGTTGCGCTCACTGGCTGCAGTAAACTGGGGTCCATTATTAATGAAATTCATGGCTCATTGATCGGAAACAATTATACCGTATATACCTATGATAATTATGGGAATCAGACCTTGAAAACCTCTGGAAAGAAAATCAGCATTACCGGAAATAAAATCGAAACCGTCAGCTATGACAGCGATGGAAGAGCAGTAACCGGCTATGATCTGTCTTCAGTAATCACCATTACCATTGATGGAAAAGAAATCGAAAGCTGCGGAGATACCTGTGTATTTGTGCAGAATGGGCTGGAACCGGAGGTGGATTTTTCATTAGACGAGGTCAACAGTAGCGGTGGGAACGGAATCACGGATAATGCAGCTCTGGCGAGGGTTTTGAACCGGTACAAAAATGATTTCGGCAAATCCAGGGTTGTGGTCATCAAATCCCAGCTTGGACAGCCTATCGCCGCATTTTCCGGGGATAATGTCTATTGGGAAATTCCGGACGATCTGCCGAAAATGACCAAGCTTATGGTCGATGGGAAGGCATTGTACATACACCGGGCGAACTACCAGATTATTGATAAAGACCTTCTTTAAAGCGTAGCAGGAGTGGCTTGTACCACTCCTGATTTAAAAACAAAATCATATGTTTTATAAAAACAAAATAAAAACAAAATCATATGTTTTATGATTGACAATATATTTTCAAGTCGTATACTATATTCACTTTCACTACAGAAAATCTCACAGGAAAATCTGTGTCCGGTCATTCGATCAGATAATTTCATAGTTGTTTTACAGTATATAAAGGACAGGAAATAACAGATGCGTAAAAATAAATAAAAAATATACTAATACTTGAAAAACACAATTAAATTATGTATTATTATAATATAAAGTGTATTAAAAAAGTATATGCTGCGTTCTGCACACTGTTATTTCACTCAGAAGGGAGTGTGCATGAAGGAAGAAAACGCCACATCAATCGAATACTTTCGAGATTTCAGGCGAGTTGCAGACCTGATTAACGGAGTTATATTTCATGGAAAGCAAATTGTCAGAGAATGTGATCTGCAGGAGCAGAATCCGGTGCTGCATGATGTCACCAAAAAGAACGATAAAGTATCAGCAATAGAGAATACACCGGATTTGTCTGTAATGGTGACTGTTGGTAAAGGGAAGTTTCTGCTTATGATTCAGGGGCAGACAATTGAGCATTATGTAATGCCAGTGCGAGTCCTGCATGAAAAAGGAACTGATTACTATAATCAATGGAAGAGACTCCAGAAGATACATAAAGAAGCTGGAGACTTGAAGAACGGAGAAGAATATCTTTCTGGAGCCAGGAAAAGGGATAAATTTTACCCAGTCATTCATATTGTAATATATTTTGGGAGGAAACGCTGGAAAGCAGCGAGAAAAATGGATGATTTATTTCGTACAGAAATATTTCCCGAAGAATTAAAGCGGTTGTTTGTGGAAAAATCATTGGTAATTTTTGAAATGCGCCATTTCAAAAATGAGGAATGGTTTCAAACAGACCTGCGTCAGGTTTGCGGTTTCTTAAAAAGAACCAATGATCGAACGAAATTAAAATTATATATAGAAGAAAACCAGAAGGTTTTTTCAAATTTACCAGAAGATGCCTATGATTTTCTTGCTGTAATGGCTGGAATCCGAAACTTGCAACTGATTAAACAGAAAATACAAACCGAAGGAGGCGGATTTGACATGTGTAAAGCGATTAAAGAAATGTTGAGGGATAGTAGACAAGAAGGTCGGCAAGAAGGTCGGCAAGAAGGTCGGCAAGAAGGTTGGCAAGAAGGAAGACAAGAAGGAAGACAGGAAGGTCAGGATGAAATGGCGACCTTAATCGAGAAGCTTATTCTATCCAATCGCATCAGCGAATTATTAAAAGTCACCACGGATAAAGAATATCGAAATAAACTGCTGATAGAATATGGAATTGCCTGATTGCTGTAATGCCTGTAACAACAGTATTTTCCATATTTACAATCTTTTTTCCTTTCTGGACGAAGAAAAGGTTCTGGGCTATAATAGAAACAATGAAAACGCTTCAGAAGCAGAAATAATAAGGAGTGCATAACGTGGAAAGACAGAAAAGGGTGGGAACTATACAGGATAGTGGATTTCATAATACAAATACGAAAGGGGAAGCAGGGCGAACCCCGCAAATATCTGTGATCATGCCCGTATATAATGGTGAGAAATACATCGCCCGGGCAGTGCAGTCTGTTTATGCGCAGGATGTACCACTGGAGCTGATTATCATTGATGACGGCTCTGTTGATGGAACCCGGGAAGTTCTCATTCCATGGGAAAACAGACCGGATTTTGTTTATATAAAAAATGAGCGAAATCTCGGTGCTGCCGGTTCCCGTAACCGTGGTGTGTCTGTTGCGAAAGGCAGATATGTGGCATTTCTGGATGCGGATGACTGGTGGGAAGAGGGAAAACTGGCGGCACAGCTTGCCGCTCTTGAAATGACCGGCGATGTAATCTGCTCTACAGGACGTGATCTCATGAATCCGGACGGAACCTTCACAGGCAAGTATATCCCGGTTAAATCCAGGCTGGACTATCATGAGCTTCTGAAACACAACAGCATTAACTGTTCTTCCGTCCTGATTCTCCATGAGGTGGCACTGGAATTTCCCATGGAGCATGATGATAGCCATGAGGATTATATCACCTGGCTGAAGGTGGTGCGAAAATACGGACATGCCACAGGAATTAATAGGCCCTATCTGAAATATCGTCTGTCCCAGGGCGGAAAGTCAAGAAACAAAGCCAAATCTGCCATCATGACCTATCAGGTGTACCGTTACGTTGGCTATGGACCGCTGAGAAGTGCCTGTTTCTTTTTGTCCTATGCACTTCACGGAATCTGGAAATATCGTTAAAGTATCAATGGGGCTCTCCCATTTTCCTGCGCCATTGTAGGGGAGAGCATCCTGCCTGTTTCCTGAAATATCTGCTGAAATGGGAAAAATCTGAAAATCCGCACATCTGCGCAATCTGCTGGACAGTCAGTGCTTCATTTGTCAGCAGGTTCTTTGCCTTATCCATACGGATCTGAAGCAAATCTGCATGAGGGGTACTCTGGAAAAATTTCTGATAGCAGGAATAGAACTGGCTTTTTTCCAGGCTGACCGTTTTACAAAGCTTTGTGGTGTCCCATGGCTTAGCGTAGTTCGTGAGCATTTCCAGCCGAAGCTTTCGAAATGCAGAATAAAGATTGTCTCCTTCTGTTCCACTTCCATGTATCTGATGGCTTTTAAGTCCCCTTGCAATCGTAATCATAAGCTGCTGAAAGAGAGTATACTCGTATTCATCGGAAAATAAATCATTTGCTATATGTTCTTTGTGAAGGAGCCGGATGCAGGCATCGATCTCTTCACAGTTTCCCGGATAAAAAACAGTGTTAAGTGGGATTCTATACTGTTTTTTCAGATCTGCCTTACAGGAAAAATGAAGGTAGCTGTTCCGGAACCTGTGAACAGCCTTATAATACTGCTCATATCCGGGGGCATAGAGAATACAGGCATTTTCCTTGGAAATACTGAGTTTTTTATCCAGATAAACCTTCATGGGTGTCTTAAAAAGCAAAAACAGATAGTCTCCGCTTCCGTTGGGACGGTAGATCTGATCATAATCAGGGTTTGAATAGTTGTATTCGCAGAACTGAATGGAAAAATCTCTGTCTGCAGATTCGTGAAAATTCATGCTCTGGACTCCTTTCACCATTTTTTTTACTGTAATCATTATCGGAAAAAAAGTCAACTATATCGGAATAAAAAAACTGGTAAAAAAATCGTATGCCATTAAAATAATAGATACATAAAGAGCAGAAAAATGCCATACAATTGGCACCATATAAGGAGGACACCATGAAAAAAGCACAGATCATCATCGATAAATATTTCCTCACCGGCAAGGTGGATAAGCGGATTTTCGGTTCTTTTATTGAACAGCTGGGACGTGCTGTTTATGAAGGAATCTATCAGGAGGGCAGCCCGCTGTCTGACGAGCAGGGCTTTCGTAAAGATACTCTGGAACTGGTAAGGGAGCTTCAGGTTCCGATTGTCCGTTATCCGGGAGGCAACTTTGTTTCCGGCTTTAAATGGGAAGACAGTGTTGGACCGAAGAATCTAAGACCTGCCAGACCGGAACTTGCCTGGGGTGTGATCGAGAACAATCACTTTGGCCTGGACGAGTTCGTGGACTGGGCGAAGAAAGCAGACACAGATATCATGATGGCAGTGAATCTTGGAACAAGAGGACCGGAGGAAGCCAGAAATCTTCTGGAATACTGTAATTTTAAGGGCGGTACCTATTACAGCGACATGCGCAAGACCAACGGTCATGCAGAGCCGCACAACATTAAAACCTGGTGTTTGGGAAATGAAATGGATGGTCCATGGCAGATGGGACATAAGACAGCGTATGAATATGGAAGAACAGCAGCAGAGACTTCCCGTATTATGAAAATGCTGGATCCGGAAATCGAGACTGTTGCCTGTGGAAGCTCTAATCTGATGATGCCGACATTTGGAGATTGGGAGTACACGGTTCTGGACGAGTGCTATGATCTGGTGGATTATATGTCCCTTCACCAGTATTACGGCAATGCTGCTGATGACACCCCTGATTTTCTTGCAAATTCCAAAGGGATGGATGACTTTATTTCCGGCGTAGTCAGCATCTGCGACGCTGTCCGTGCGAAAAAGCATGGCAAAAAGCGCATTAACCTTTCCTTTGATGAGTGGAATGTGTGGTATCACAGCAATGCAGCCGACGAGAAACTGAAAAAATGGGGACAGGCTCCACATCAGCTTGAGGATATTTATAATTTCGAAGATGCCCTTCTGGTTGGGAGCATGCTGATCACTTTACTTCGCCATGCAGACCGTGTGAAAATGGCATGCCTGGCACAGCTGGTAAATGTAATCGCGCCGATCATGACCTCCGATACAGGTGCATGGCGCCAGACTATCTTTTATCCATATATGTACACAAGCATTTTCGGAAGAGGAACTGTGTTGAATACACAGGTACTGGCTCCGGTATATGACAGCAGGAATTACTGTGATGTTTCGTATCTGGATTCTGTGTGCGTATGGAATGAGGAGAAAGATACTCTTACAATTTTTGCAGTGAATAAAAGTCTTGAGGAAGATCTGGAGGTAAGCTGCGATTTGCGCCAGTTTGAAGGCTATCAGGTGAAAGAACACATTGTACTTACTAATGACGATATGAAAGCTGTAAATACAGAAGCGGATCCCGAAAAGGTTGTGCCTGTGGAATCCGCTGCAAGCCGGATTGACGGCGGTAAATTAAGTACTGTGCTTGGAAAACACAGCTGGAATATGATCCGTCTTGCTAAGTAGTCCGGGATAAATATTTGCAGATGCTGTGTTAGAGCGCGTTTGAAAAATCATTCCTGCAATCTGCACCCCGCACATCCTGCAAATCGTTTTTGGGAAGCGTGCACATTGTTGTCATGAAATAAAAAAGTCAGAGATTTCATAACCTGCATGAATCATACTAAATCTCTGACTATATAATTACCAATGCTTCCTACTTCTGCAGATCCGCCTTAATCTGCGTAGTAGAAATCTCCGGTGTCCTCGGAAGGTACACCACGTCGCAGTAAGGCTTCAGAAAGTCAAACTTCCCTTCCCAATCGTCACCCATAACAAAGGTATCTACGTGGTATTCTTTAATATCACTTACCTTCTGCTCCCAGTTCTCCTCCGGAATTACCAGATCTACGTAGCGGATGGCTTCCAGCAGGGATTTTCTTTTTTCATAAGAGAAATAGCATTTTTTATGCTTCTCGTTCCAGTTAAATTCATCTGTAGATAAAGCTACGATCAGGTAGTCACCATAAGCTTTCGCCCTGCGCAGCAGATTAATGTGCCCATAGTGAAGTAAATCAAAGGTACCGTAAGTAATCACTCGTTTCATGAATTGTGTGCCTTTCATAAAGAAATCTGAAAATAGTCTTGCCGGAATGGTTCCAGGCGATTTACATAGAACTATTTTACCACAGTCCAGGTAGAAAGGAAACATAAGATTATTTATCGGGAGTATTGTGCATTGCGAAGCGCGTTACTGTGAATGGAGTGAACAGTAAACAAGAAGTAAACAGTTACCCTTTATCCATGTTGTAAAAGGTATGTTTTAATGTTAAGATGGAACAATAACAGTGCAGATGTGAGCGGTAACGTGAAAACATCTGCAGGCTGCCGGAAACGAAAAAAGGCAGCGGATGAATAAAAGGAAGAGGAAAATAAGTATGAATGTATTTGACATTCTGGGGCCGGTTATGATCGGACCGTCCAGCTCACATACTGCGGGAGCAGCCCGGATCGGTCTGATGACAAGGGCTCTTCTTGGAAAAACTCCGGTGAAAGCGCACATATTTTTGCATGGTTCCTTTGCGAAAACTTATAAGGGACACGGCACGGATAAGGCTCTTGTAGCGGGAATACTGGGAATGCAGACAGATGATGAGCGTATCCGCTTTTCACTTGATGTGGCGAAAAAGGAGGGACTGGAAATTCAGATTGAGACTGGTGAACTGGAGAATACGCACCCGAATACTGCGGAGATCACTTTGACTGCAGCAGACGGGGAAAAGGTGTCTCTTCGGGGCAGCAGTATTGGCGGGGGGAATATCCTGATCACCCGAGTGAATGGAATGGAGGTTGCTCTTACTGGGCAGAATCCTGCTTTGATCGTGCTTCACAAGGATGCACCAGGGACGATTGCTGCGGTTACAGAGCTGATGGCAGAGTATGGGGTGAATATCTGCAATTTTCACTTGGCGCGCGAGACCAAGGGTGGTCTGGCGGTAATGACTATCGAGAGCGACAGCCACTTTGTTCCGGAACTCAATGAGAAGATTAACCGGCTGGAGAATATATATTCCAGTACGATGTTAGAGCGTGTTTAAAAAATCATTCCCGCAATCTGCACGCCCCACTTTGCGGTATATTTCACCCGAATTCGGTTGCCGTAGCCCGCTACTGCGCCCTCATCCGAGCGAAATCTCCCACAAATTGTAACGCACATCTTGCAGAAAGCCTTTTTCAAACACGCTCTAGAACGTGTATAAATTGCTAGTTAGTGGGGCGAAGTTCCAGCCGACATACAGCATTTGGGCAATGTGTATTACTCCAGCGAGCCATTTCAGGCGCGTTCTTAGCGCAGATGAAATCCAGCGCTTACGTAGACTTATGCGTGAGGGCTCTCCCGAACGCATTAGTCGCAGTTAGCGATTAGTTCATCGGAGCGTTGCGCCGGCGAGTGAGTAATACACATTGTCCAAATGCGTCCCTTTTTGAAAAACTTCTCACCCCACTAAAAATACGGTAAAGGAGAATTCACTGTGGATCTAAACTACCACTCAATAGAATCCCTGCTGAAAGCAGCGAAGGAGAACAACTGTCGTCTGTCCGCTTTGGTTCTGGAGCAGCAGGCGGAGCAGATGGAACTGCCGAAGCAGGAAATATATAAAAAAATGAGGGAAAACTATCGGGTTATGGCATCCTGTATCCAGCCTGGCAGCGCCCCGGATCTGAAAAGCACAAGCGGCCTCACTGGTGGAGATGCCTATCGCATGCGCACTGCTGTAGAGCAAGGGAAAAATCTTACAGGTCCCCTTCTTGGAGGCGCCCTCTATCGTGCCCTTGCAGTATCAGAACTGAACGCTTCCATGGGAAGAATCGTAGCAGCGCCTACAGCAGGAAGCTGCGGCATTGTACCGGCAGCTGTACTCACCATGCAGGAGCAGTACCAGCTTACAGAAGAGGAATGCGTCATGTCCCTTTTCACAGCATCTGCAGTGGGAATGGTAATTGCCAATAATGCGTCACTTGCAGGAGCGCAGGGAGGTTGTCAGGCTGAGTGCGGTTCTGCATCTGCCATGGCAGCGGCGGCAATTGTGGAACTTGCCGGCGGCACACCTGATATGATCCAGTCGGCAGTAGCCACTGCCCTAAAAAATATTCTGGGTCTTGTATGTGACCCTGTTGCAGGGCTGGTTGAAATTCCATGCATTAAGAGAAATGCATCAGGCGTAGCTGGGGCATTTGTGGCAGCAGAACTGGCTCTGGCCGGAATCCGAAGTGCAATTCCGGCTGACGAGGTGATCTGGACTATGAAAAAGGTAGGAGATGTGATGCCCACTGCCCTTAAAGAAACAGCAGAGGGTGGCCTGGCGGCAACACCTACAGGGCGCAAACTGCACCAGCAGGTTTTTGGAGAAATGAAATAATACATTATTGCGGTTCATCAGTAACACAAAACCACAGGAAAATATTTCAAAACACGTTAAAATATTAAAAAGTTATTCCAAAAACCACAAAAATATGTTATCCTTTATTCATAAAACTGACATGTCTGAAAATAATTATGTCAAAGTATAAAGGTGGCTAAAATGAGCAAGAATACGAAGGAACAGGAAATTCCATATTCCTACCTTGTGGATAATATAAAAATATTTTTGATTTTTCTGGTGGTTTTTAATCATATCATTGCATTCCAGCTGGTTAAAGCAGATCAGGTTGTGCGTTTTGTGTGGTATGGAATTACCATATTTCATATGCCGGCGTTCATATTTATTTCCGGTTATCTGTCCAAGAAGCCTCAGGATGTGATGAAGAATGTTAAGAATTTATTGATTCCATATATTCTGGGTTATACACTTACCTGGGCAGCGCAGATCTGGCTGGGAAATAAAATGGATTATGAACTGCTCCGTCCTTCCGGAACCGTTATGTGGTATGTGCTTGCGTTGTTTGCATACCGTCTGACCATAGAAGCATTTGGAAAAATAAGGTTTATTGTACCTCTCAGCATTATTTTTGCGCTGTGGGCAGGAACCAGAATGGAATTCAGTACATTTTTATCAGCTTCAAGAATTGTGGTATTTTTCCCGTTTTTTGTGGCAGGATATTTATGGAAGAGTGAATACACCAAGGTGATCCGCAAATTTAAAGGCAAGATCGTGGTTGCACTTTTCGTGATCATTCTTCTGTTTGTGGCGACCAATTATATGATCGGAAATAATATTCCGGTAGACCTTTTCCGAGGCAATCATTCCTATCTTGCAAGTGGAATGGACAATGTGCAGGGAATGGTAGTCAGAGGAATGATGTATCTGATTTCCTTTACGGTTATTTTTGCATTGCTGGTGCTGATGCCAGATAAACGCCATCCATTTATTTTCCTGGGAAGAAACACAATGGGAATTTACTTTTTCCATTATCCCATCATGATTCTGATGAACGGACTTATGATCCTGAATATTCCGCAGCTGATGAATGTATGGGCGTTGTTTGGAGTGTCAGTTCTGTTTGTACTGATACTTGGAAGTCTTCCGGTGGACTGGGTCTATACCAATGTTATGGGACTGATCACCTTCATTCTTTTCAAACGTGAGAAGAAGGTTGAGGATGAAGGTCTGGAAGACGAATATGATAGTGAAGAGGAAGACCGGTTTGCAGTACTGGCTCAGCGAAGAATGGCTATCGAAGAGCTGGCTGCCACATGGGATACCTCCTTTGATGCAGAAGAGAAAGAAGATCATGAAGAAGGGCAGTCCTGACGGATTGTCTTTCTTTTCTTACTTTATAGGAAAGACCGCCTGTGGCGCTCTCTTGAATTGAAAAATGCCCGCACGGAGGCGGGCACGACGACAAGACGATTCTTGGATTAGAAGATATAAAAACCTTCCTCTCCAAAATCGTCATCAAGTTCGTCATCATTTAGAAAATAATCCATATCCAGAAGTTCTTCTTCGCTCATGTGGCGAATGTCCCTGGAAGTCATTCCTTCTGGTGGATTTTCGATGTATTTTTTGCGCAGTTCCTCGATATCTGGTTTCATGGTGTTTTCCTCCTTTGAGAGGATTATATCACAGAATCCATAAAAATTATGCAGAAGACCATCTTCTACGAGCTTTGGACATTATTTTCTCGTACATTTCTTCGAGGGAGACGCGCTTGTGGTTAAAGTAAAGTTCCAGAAAGAGCATTTCATGTTTACAGTCTGGACACTTTAATGGATCATATCCAAAAGAAGAAAGGATAGCTGTGCGCCATTTGTTAAAGTCGCGCAGAGTATGCCGTTTCGCTTTTGAAATTGCTAGGTGCAGATTTTTATCTATTTCGCGGTGACGTGCATAAAGACCGCCATACCGGATCATTTTAAAGTGTTTCTCCGGTATGTGCCGGATCAAACGCCTGATGAAATCTAATGCAGGGATTGTTTCCTGAATATATTTGTCATCTTCATGACGGTTGTAATGAAATGTGACTGTTTCCGAGTCCTCATCATAGCTGTCAATTCTGGATGTGGCAATAACTGGCCGTCCAAGATAACGTCCAATGTATTTTATGACCGTTTCAGGGTCACACTTGTTTGGTTTTGCATAAACGTAAAAGCCTTCTTTATGATTCGTGTAGCACTGGGATTTTATTTTTTTGAAAGAAGATCCGAGTCTGCGTCCCATTTCATCAAGCAGTGCTGTGCGGAAAGCATTACGCAGATAAGTATAATTGAAGTGGTGGACCGGACGCCAGAATCCATCATCACTGTAACCACCTTCCGATATAAGACAGTGGATGTGGGGATTCCATTTTAAATCCCTGCCAAAAGTATGTAGTACCATAATAAAACCAGGTGTATAATTTTTAGACTTGTTCATTTTGAAGAACATACGAGAGACGACACTGGTAACAGAGTGAAAGAGGCAGTCGAGCAGAGTACGGTCTTCAAGAAAAAAGTCACGAAGATTTTCATCAATAGTAAAAACACAGTGGCGGTGCTGGACATTAACAAGTTTAAAAGACATGGAAGTAGTGCGTTCCATGGAATACTTGTTTCCGCAGGTAGGGCAGAAACGGCTGTGGCATCGGAATGGGACAAATTTAAGCTTGCCGCAATGGGGACAACCGTACATGGCACCGCCAAAAGATGGATCACCACAGTTGATCATCTTATCGATATTTTCCATCTCAGTAGATCTCGGATGAAGTGTATATTTAATTTCTTCATAGTAGTCAGTAAAGATTCTTTGTAAGATATTCATAAGCCTATTATGAATGAAAAGTTGAAAAAAAGAAACCCCTATCCCCTCAAGATTGAGGGGCAGGGGAGTTGAAGTGTCGAAGACACTTTTTTATTAAGAAAGAGACAGCAGTTCAGTAGTTTCACAGTAAAAAAAGAGTTATATTTTTGTTAAACCCGGGAATATTTTTTGTAAAGCAGATATTCTTTCATAATGACTTACTATGCAAACTGTGTTATACTAAATGTATTTATTAGTCCCGGACGGCAGCTGGTTCTGATTTGTTGCTGCTCAAGCTATGAACAGTAACCGGGGGAATGAAAGGGAGTATTTTACTGCAGAGTGAAGCTGACAGCAGGGGGGTTAAGGGGAAATACGATGAAAAAAGTAATCACTTACGGAACTTTTGACCTGTTCCACGAGGGACATTATAATATTTTAAAAAGAGCGAAAGCATTGGGCGATTATCTGATCGTGGGCGTGACCAGCGAGAGCTACGATATTGAGCGTGGTAAGCTGAACGTGCGGGACAGCCTTCTGAAAAGGATTGAGAATGTACGCCGTACCGGTTTTGCAGATGAGATCATCATCGAGGAGTACCAGGGGCAGAAGCTCAGCGATATCATCAAGTATAAGGTAGACCTTCTGGTACTTGGTTCTGACTGGCGCGGCAAATTTGACTACCTTAAGAATTACTGTGATGTGGTGTACCTGGAGCGTACCAAGAATATTTCCAGCACCAAGCTGCGCGGTGAGGGAACCACTTACACCGTGGGTGTAGTTACAGATAATGATCAGGACAATGGGATCGTGTGGGAGACAAAATATGTCAGCGGTCTTCATGTAGAGTGCGTTTTTTCTGAGAATGCAGAGGCAGCGGAGTCGTTTTGTGACAAATATGAATTGGATTCCTACTACAGTGTGGAGGCAGATAATGGGGAATGGCAGCAGGGATTTGACTGCTTTTTGTCCCAGGTAGACATAGTTTATATCAAGACCGAGCAGCCTAAGAGGGAGAAATACATCCGCAGATCCCTGGAGCTTGGAAAATATGTGATAAGTGACGCTCCTATGACGAATAATAAGGAGAAGCTGAAGGACCTGTTTGCACTTGCAGCAGCCCGTCATGTACTTCTTGTGGAGAAAATAAATCTGGTGTATCTGCGGGCCTTTAACCAGCTTGTCTGGCAGACACACAGCGCCTTGGTGGGCGATATTGTGTGTGTGAAATGCTCTATTTCCCAGGACCATTTCGAAGGAGGAAGAAGTTTTTCCGAAACTGCAGTTCTGCCTTTGTGTGCTATTATCAAGATACTGGGCAGAAATTACCAGGAAGTGAATTCCAATGTGGTGAAGGACAGATCTGGAAACTGCATTTACGACATGATCACCATGAAATATCAGGATGCTCTTGCCACAATCGAGATTGGCACCACAGTAGATGTGGAGGATGAGTTTGTTGTGATCGGTACGAAAGGCCGTGTGACCATCCCGGGAGACTGGTGGAATACAGGATATTTTGAGGCAAAGATAGACGACAGCAAGGGACTGAAGCGGTACTGCTTTAACTTCGAAGGCAATGGCCTCCGTTACCTTTTGCAGGAGCTGCTTATTATGATCAGTGATGAGAGAACGGAATGTACCAGACTTTTTAATGAGGAATCAGAGACTCTGGCAGACATTCTGGAAATCATAAACCAGAGAGGATAACCAATGACAGAGAAACAGGAACATCTGCTGCAGCTTTTCCGTGAGCTGGATGAGATCTGTAAAAAGAATAATCTGAGATATGTGATGGCGGGAGGAACAGCCATCGGTGTTGTGCGAAACGAGGGATTTATTCCCTGGGATGATGATGTGGACATCTATATGCCCAGAGATGACTGGAATAAACTGGTGGAAATTTCCGGATCCGTGCTTCCGGAGCACCGCGCCCTTCAGTGTGTGGACGTAGACCGCAGCTATACCAATACTTTTCCAAGGTATGTTGCTACGGACAGCTGCGCCCTTCACAAGCATCAGATTATCGGCAGGGACAGTGCCGGTGAGATCATCGATGTGCTTACCCTGGATCCCATTCCCGCAGATGATAAGGAATATGAGAAATACAGAACTCATATGATGATCTACTCTGAGCTGGTAAATATGGTAGTTGTATATGGTGCCCGCTGGGAAATTCCGGTGACTGCCTATCTGCGCTGGCTTTTTTCCTATACATTTCTGGGGAAAGACCGCACATTGAAGAAACTGGAGAAGATCATGTATTCCTATAAGGAAGAGGATTGTCCGCGCTATGCAATGCGCTGGGGCGGCTGTCCGTTCCTTTTTGATAAGGACATGATGTTTCCTGTGAAATATATGAGCTTTGAAAATACAAAGGTAATGGTGCCGCACAGAATGAGTGACTATCTGATCTGGCATTACGGAGATGAATGGTCCTATATTCCACCCCATGGGGAAAGAGAATCCCACGATGCGGTTACGGTAGAGGGAATTACCTATAAAGAGCTTCGGGATGATTATCTGCCGGGAATCCGCAAGGGCAGGCTTCGCAGAGATTCCATCTGGCGCAAGATCTATTCTCTTGCAGGCGCGAAGCGGAACCACCGCCTTCAGTATAAGCGCAATCTTCTGCTGGCAAAAAGTACGGTGATGGATCTGGAGGCGCGCATTTCAGAAAGCAGACACAGCCTGAAGGAATTGGTAGAAAAGCGTGACTTTTCCCAATTAAATGAAATCTTTACAAAATATTACCAGGTCCAGCTGAGCTCTGCGTTTATCGGCAGGGAGGATTTTGGCGGAATCTATGCTTTTTATCATCCTGTTTTGCTGGAAGTCAGCGATGTGACTTTTTATGCAGCAATGCTGACGCTGGTTTATACAGAACGGATCGGGAAAGCATGGAGAATGCTGGTGGTGAAAGAGCAGACCGGTACATTCCCTTCTGAACTGGCCCAGTTGAAATCTGATATTGAACTGTTTCGAAGAGCAGTCTGCGATTATGAATTTAAGCGTTATCAGGAAGCAGAGGATACGATGGTGCCGCTGATGGAGCGGTATCCGGAAGTGCCGGGATTTGTGAAATTTAAGAGCCGTTTTCTTATGGAACGCGCTTGCAATGGAATTGATATGGTGGAAGCGGAGCTTTATATTGATGAGGCACTGCGGCTTTTCCCGGAGGACGGGTATTTCCTGAAGTACCAGGGAGAACTGCTCTGGATGAAGGGCAAATGTGCGGATGCTCTGGAAGTTTTTGCAGATGCCCGTGAGAAAACAAATAATGGAATTACCCAACTGGAGTTGGATAAGTTTTTGAATCCTTATGGCAGGGAGACGGTGAAGACTTGTCAGCAGCTTCTGGATGTTGGACAGAAGGATGGGGCGATGAAGCTTATGGCTTTGTGGTACAGACTTCTGCCGGAGAATCCTTCTGTGCGGGAATATTATTATCTGGCCCGCGCAAGTGTTGCGAAAAAGCGTTCTGAGGTGGAAGAACTGATCGGGGAAATTCTAAAGCGCATTGATGCAGAGCGTGCAGAGAGCCCGGGTGAGAACAATGACATCCAGATCTATAAGCGTGCACTGACAAAAGCATGGGAGCGCCTGGGCTATCCAGGTGAGCTGGCAAGGGTTCGCACAGATCTGGTTTACACCAGTGAGGCGGATGATCTGGAATGGCTGGCAGAACGTGCCAAGGACGGACAGATCCGCAAGGAAAAACGAGCCCAGGTGTACAAGGTAATTGGAGATGTGAGAAGAAAACAGGGACAGACGGAGGCTGCGTTCCAGAACTATCTGGAGGCACTGCGGCAGAATGGAAGCGGTTTTGTGCGAACGGAGCTTTCCAGAATATTTCTCACAGATCTGTATGAAGGAAGCAAGAGAGCAGCTGTATATGCAAAAGCCGGAGATGCTTCTGAGTTTTTGAATCAGTGGCTTGGAAAGTATGGAAGTATAGAAGAGATACAGCAGCTTGTGAAAGAATGCTTGTGACACACATCTCGCAGAAAGCCTTTTTCAAACAGGCGCTGGTAACAGTGTGATCACTATGAACAGACAGATGGGAGCAGACGTAGCTTGAACAGAGAAATAAAAGAAGTTGTAAAGCTTCTGGCCGAAATAGATAAAATATGTAAAAGAGAAGGAATTCCTTATTATCTGGGACCACAGCTTACTTTGTGCTGTGTTACCGGGCAGGAGATCACCAGCCCTCATGCAGGCGTGGTCTATATGCGTACTGCGGATATGGAGCGCTTTCGTCTGGCTGTGGAGAAGGAGACTCCGGATAGCAGAATTGTGGAATCCATGAATAACAATAAGCGTTTTTATGGATTTTTCCTTCGCTATACAGATCTGGATACGTTGTGCTTCCGTCTGAATGAAGGCAGGAACTACAAATATCCGGGTATGGGAGTGGATATTCTGCCCCTGCGTGGAAAACAGCGTTCCAGACTCGCTCATTTGTGGACAAGAGCCCAGGAAGTGGGATGGAATGAGCTGGCTGATTATTATGGAGACCGAAAAGGCAGGAAAAAGGCAATCTGCCGTTTTGTCATGAGGCTTCGCCTGGTCACAGGACGTGCCCGTCTGGGAAAAAGCCTTTACCGCATGCTCTGTAAAAGGATGAATGTGGAGGATACCCAGGAATATGTAGTTCGCCTGAAGAAAAAGGCAGTGTATTTTCCAAGGGAAATTTTTGATGAGACAGAAACTGTGGTGATCGATGGCAGGAAGTTTCCGGTGCCGGGAGATACTTATACGTATCTTCAGAAGTATTATGGGGAAGACTACCAGGAGAAGGTTCTGGATAATTATACAGTGAAGCTGTCGGAAATGGTCAGTGCCAGGATCCGATTCGAGGATTATTTTCAGGAAGTGGGAAGTCAGAAGAGCCTGATCCGGAAGCGAAGCCATGCCCGACGAAAGCAGGGACATGCCAACCAGAAAAAGGAATATCTGAACTGGAGCTGGAATTATGTGAAATTCTGTGCATCCAAGATTGAATTGGAGAAATATTATCTGGATAACAAAGAGTATATTATAAATCTTTATAAGAATAAAGATTATCCGGCTTTGGAAAAAGTTTTTGTCCCATATACAAAGGCTATGGTGAAGAGCCTTAAGAATGACGAGGTGTTTATTCCGGATGAGGAGCTTCAGCATATTTATCTGGATATGTTGGGGGTAGCAGGAAGGACAAATCTGAAAAAAAAGGTGGAGAAATTCTGGAAATGAAAGTAACGGATTATATTGTTGAGTTTTTACAGAGAAAAGGGATTCATGATTTCTTTGGATACCAGGGAACCATGATCGCCCATCTGGTTGATTCTATAGAGAAAAATCCTCATACCAGAAGCCATTCCAGCTATCATGAGCAGGGAGCGGCTTTTGCAGCATGTGGATATGCCCAGGCGGGGGAACGGTGTGCATGTGCTTATGCGACCAGCGGCCCGGGTGCTGCGAATCTGATTTCAGGAATCGCAGATGCTTATTTTGATTCTCTTCCGGTTGTTTTTCTTACTGGTCAGCTGAATACTTATGAGTATTCCGGCATCCCGGGACTTCGGCAGCAGGGCTTTCAGGAGATTGATATTGTTGCCATGGCGAAGCCTGTGACCAAGTATGCAGTACAGATCCGGGAGGACGAGGATATTGTAAAAGAACTGAATAAAGCTTATCATATTGCGAATTCTGGCCGGAAGGGGCCGGTATTGATTGATCTTCCTATGAATATACAGCGGGGGGATGTAAAAAATCCGGTTTATGACATAAGTCTGGATGAGATGGGATTTGGTGCAGCTTGCGAGAGTAGCATGGAAGCAACTGCAAACAGCTGCGGAGCAGCAGGCGTGGACATGGCAATGAAGCCGGACGACAGTGGAGTATTAGAGTCTGCAAAAATGGCAGACTGTGAAATATCAGCTTGTGCTGTTTCTGCAGCAGATGCAATCCGTGAAGCACTGGATAAAGCACAGCGTCCCGTAATCATGTTAGGACATGGAGTCAGCGACAAAGCAGTTCGCGACCAGTTATTTACTCTGGCACGTCAGTGGAAAATCCCGATAATCACAAGCGTATTGGAAATGTCAGCACTACCGTGGGACGACCCGCTGAATTTTGGATGCATCGGAGGCGCTTACGGACATCGCTATGCCAATATGATCGCCAATGCGAAAAGTGACTTGCTGATTTGTCTTGGCATTTCCCTTTGCACCCGTCAGATTGGTACGAAAGTTCATGAGTTCGCGAAAAACGCGAAAATCATCCGAGTAGATATTGATAACTATAATTTGCAGCGAAATATTCACGAAAATGGAATTGATGAAATGAAATTCTGTGCAGATGCTGCCGAGGTGATTCGGGCAATGGCAGAAAATGCGGAAAGTGCAGAATCTGATGGTTCGACGATTTATGATTTCAGTGAATGGCTGGCTGTGTGCGCCGATATAAAGAAATCTTTGCGCGCAGTAGATGATTCCATCCCAGAACGCTATCCGAATCGTATGATCGCAGATTTAAGCGACGCTCTTGCAGACACTTCCGCAGTAGCAGTTGACGTAGGACAGCATATGGTATGGAGCTACCAGTCCTTCCATAACCAGAAAGACCAGAAGCTTCTTTTCTCCGGCGGACACGGAGCAATGGGCTATGCTCTTCCAGCAGCAATCGGAGCTTATTACGCCACCGGAAAGCCAGTAGCCTGCATTTGCGGTGACGGCGCATTCCAGATGAACATTCAGGAACTGGAGTGGGTCAAGCGTGAGAATCTTCCTATTACCATGATGGTAATGAACAACCACGCCCTGGGAATGATCCGCCACCTCCAGCGCGACTACTTTGAGCAGGTCTATGCTGATACCTCAGAAGGCAGCGGCTTCTCGTCCTGCAACTTCGCAGAGGTAGCCAAAGCTTATGGAATCAGCAGTGCCTGTATGGAAGCCAATGAGGTTGTTGAAAAAGCGGCAGACTTTTTACATGGCACCGAAGCGCCGAAACTCCTTGAAATCCGCCTGGAGCCCGGCACCTTCGCTTATCCCAAGACCTGCCTGGGCGAACCCATCCACAACCAGCAGCCGTATATCCCGAAGGACGTCTACGACAGACTGATGGATTTATAAAAAATAAATTTATAAGAACCGGGCTATTTTCAATAACACATTGAAAGTATGACCTGGTTCTTGTTATCATAGAGAATAACGAAATTGTTATTTAGTTGATTAAAAGTTCTTTAATGCGGACGCATTTGGACAATGTGTATTACTCACTCGCCGGCGCAACGCTCCAGCGAACTAATCGCTAACTGCGACTAATGCGTTCGGGAGAGCCCTCACGCATAAGTCTCCGTAAGCGCTGGATTTCGCTTACGCTAAGAGCGCGCCTGAAATGGCTCGCTGGAGTAATACACATTGCCCAAATGCTGTGTGTCGGCTGAAACTGATGCTGTTTAGGAACTTTTAACAAGGAGGTGGTGGGAGTGATTGGTTTCCCGATACTTTCTTGGCAATGATAGATTAGGTAAAACTAATAAAGCTGCGAAGTATCAACCATCTAAATGGGATATCGAAGGCACATAAAATAATATGTCAAGTTTTTTACTTGTAAAACAGCCCTAAAAATGTGCAAATACTTCATCGAAATTGTAAAAGCCGCTAATTTCGGGCAAAATCCCTATAAACTTTCGTTTGCGATACAGTATAGGGAAACCAGTCACTCCCCCTCCCCACCTGTTGAAAGTTCTTATGTACAAATAAGTCCCAGCCAGTACACAGCATTCGGGCAATGGTGATTGCTCTAGCGAGCCATTTCAGGCGCGGTTTTAGCGTAGGCGAAATCCACTGCTTACGGAGACTTAATCGTGAAGGCTCTCCTGAACGATTTAGTCGCAGTTAGCAGTTAGTTCGCTGGAGCGTTGCGCCGGCGAGTGAGCAATCACCATTGTCCGAATGCGTCCGCCTTTAACAACTTTCAACACACTAAATAGTAATAAAATATACAGAAAAGAGGACACCCCATGAGCAAAGTAACCATAATCACCGGCGGTACATCTGGAATTGGAAGAGGGATTGCGGAGAAAATTCTGGAAAATTCTGCGTCAGACGATATTTTATATGTAAGCTATGGACATAACACAGAGCAGGCGGAGGAATTTCTTCATGCACAAACAGAGGAAAATCAGAAAAAAATCCGGTTGCTCCAGGCTGATATGTCATCCTATGATGAAATGATGAAATTTGTATCCCGGGTCAAAGAAGAAGCGAGCCATGTAGACTGGCTGATAAACAACGTAGGAATCAGCACCTATGCGAAATATGAAGACTACACCTTCGACGAATGGACCAAAATTGTGAATACCAACCTGTCTGTCCCGGTATTTCTGGTGAAAGAACTTCGCCCCATTATGAACGAAGGCGGCAGCATTCTTTTTACAGGCTCCTACGCAGGACAGCAGGCTTATTCCTCATCCCTGGTTTACGGTGTCACCAAATCCGCCATCCACTTCCTCACCAAATCCCTGGTAAAAGAACTGGAACCAAAACAGATCCGGGTCAATGCCATTGCCCCGGGATTCATTGAAACCAGCTGGCATAAGAACCGCACCCCGGAAAGTTATGAACGTATTAACCGTAAGATTGCGCTTCACCGCTTTGGCGAGATCTCCGAAGTGGCAGACATGGCATACGAAGTCCTGAAAAATGGCTATATGAATGGAAGCGTTGTAGACATTCATGGCGGATATGACTATTTCTAAAAAGAATCCAGTGATCTGATTTTAAATAAAAAAATCTGCACCCGGATTATATTCGTGAAGTGATTAACAAAAACAAAATTCACAAATATAATCCAGGATTTTCCTAAATGCCAAATTTCCGGAATTAATTGATTTTAAGAGGATAGTGTGCTAAAGTATTCATATTGCTGGGCGAAAGCGAGGAGAAAACATTGCACAAAAGTGATGAAAAATACCAGGCTTACGTAAAAATCCTGGAGGAAGAACTGGTTCCTGCAATGGGATGTACCGAACCCATTGCCATTGCCTATGCAGGAGCAGTGGCGAGAAAAACTTTGGGCAATCTGCCGGAACAGCTGGATATTAAAGTAAGTGGAAATATTATTAAAAATGTAAAAAGCGTCATCGTTCCCAATACAGGCGGCATGAGGGGAATTGCAGCTGCTCTGTGCGCGGGTGTGATCGCAGGCGATGCGGAAGCGCTCCTTGAAGTAATTGCAAGAGTAACACCCGGTCAGAAGGAGGAAATCAAGTCCTACATGGATCAGGTGAAACCCAAGATCACTCCGGCATCCACCGGGCATGTATTTGAAATTGATCTGACCGTAACCAAAGGTACCGAAACGGCCCGTGTCCGCATTGTAGATACTCACACCAACATCATCCTTATTGAGAAAAACGGCCAGCCTGTTTTCCAGAAAGATGTCTGTTCAGGTAAGGAAGAGAAAAAGACCGACCATTCCATATTAAACATAGAAGACATTATCGACTTTGCCAACACTGTGGACACAGAAGATGTAAAGGAGGTTCTGGAGCGTCAGATCCGTTACAATATAGCCATTTCTGAGGAGGGACTTCGCGGAAACTATGGAGCGAACATCGGAAAAGTCCTTCTTCACACCTACGGCGACAATATTAAGATCCGTGCCAGAGCCAAGGCAGCAGCCGGTTCCGATGCCCGAATGAATGGCTGCGAGCTTCCTGTGGTGATTAACTCCGGAAGCGGCAACCAGGGTATGACTGCCAGCATTCCGGTCATTGAATTTGCCAGAGAACTGCAGGTTTCCCATGACAAAATGCTTCGCGCCCTGGTGCTTTCCAATCTTGTAACCATTCATCTGAAGACTGGAATCGGAACTCTTTCTGCCTATTGCGGTGCAGTAAGTGCAGGCTGCGGAAGCGGTGCGGGAATTGCTTATCTCTACGGCGGCGATTATGAAGTAATTGCACATACAATCGTGAATTCCCTGGCAATTGTTTCCGGAATCATCTGTGACGGAGCGAAAGCCTCCTGCGCAGCCAAGATTTCAGCAGCAGTCGATGCCGGAATCATGGGCTATGAAATGTACATACAGGGACAGCAGTTCTACGGAGGTGATGGAATCGTTACCCACGGTGTGGAAAATACCATCCGGAACGTGGGACAGCTGGCGAAGGAAGGTATGTGCGAAACGGATAAAGAGATTATCCGGATTATGGTAGAGCGTGGTTGAAAAAGGCTTTCTGCAAGATGTGCGCCACAATTTGCGGGAGCTTGCGGAAATACTTTTTTAAACAGGTTCTAGGAAAAGGAGATGAAGGGAAAACACTATGAAGTGGAAATACATATTAAAAAGAATACTGATCGCCATTCCCACTTTTTTCGGAATTACCATATTGGCCTATTTTATTCTGAATATGGCGCCTGGTTCACCGCTGGATGCACTTCTGGCAGATCCGGGAATTACTCCGGCAGAGCTGGAACGTAAGAGAGTGGCACTTGGACTGGATCAGCCGGTGATCATTCAGTATTTTACCTGGCTGAAACAATTGCTTACGGGAAATCTGGGATTTTCCTACAGCACCCAGAGACCGGTGGCAGCGATGATACTGGAGCGTCTTCCGGCTACTGCGATTCTGGCAGCAAGCTCCATTGTACTGTCATTGATCGTATCCATTCCTCTTGGAATCTTTGCTGCCTCCAGGCCGAATTCAGGAAGAGATTACTTTTCCGGCGGTCTGTCTATGCTGATGATGGCGACTCCGAACTTCTTTGTAGGACTGGTATTTATTTACCTGTTCGCCATTGTGTTTAACATTCTGCCATCAGGAGGAATGTACAGCTCAAGCGGAGCTCATACATTCGGAGATCTGATGAAGCATATGATCCTGCCTTGTCTGGTCCTTTCCTTTCAGCAGATCGGAGGATGGGTAAGGCACATGCGCAGCAGTATGCTTGAAGTTATGCAGGACGACTACATTCGTACCGCCAAGTCCAAAGGTCTTACCAAATGGAAAGTGATCATGAAGCACGCCTTGAAAAATGCCCTTACACCGGTCGTTACAGTTGTGGGAATGTCCATTCCTTCTATTGTAGGCGGCGCAGTTGTAACTGAGCAGGTTTTCGGATGGCCGGGAATTGGTTCTCTTATGGTAACAGCGATCAACGGACGAGACTACCCGGTTATTATGGGAATCACGGTTATGATCGCGGCAGCGGTTCTTATTGCGAATATTCTCACTGATGTTGCATACGGAATTCTGGATCCGAGAATCAGCTATAAATAAGGGAGGATAGAAGACAGAAATGAAAAAACAGAAAAACGAAAATGTAAGCTATCTTTCCGAGGTACTTGATAAACTGAAAGAACACAAAATGGCTATGGCAGGTCTGGTAGTCCTGATCGTGGAAATCCTGATGGTGGTTTTTCTTCCCATGATCCTGAAGCTGGATCCTTATACTTCAGATTACACTGCCTTTTCTGCAGCTCCGGGAGGAGCGCACATCCTTGGAACAGATGCTATCGGACGTGATGTTTTTGCCCGTCTGATGTATGGCGGAAGAACCTCTCTGCTGGTTGGTTTTGTTTCCACACTGATCAGCTGCGCAATCGGAGTTCCTCTTGGCCTGGTTGCTGGTTATGCCAGAGGAAAGGCGGAAGCAGTTATTATGCGAATTGCAGATATTTTTATGTCTTTTCCATCAATTGTGCTGATCCTGGTGCTGGTTGCTGTTCTGGGACCGTCTGTCTGGTCTGTAACCTGTGTCATCGGTGTGCTCGGCTGGACACAGTTTGCCAGACTGATCTATGCAAATGTACTTTCCGTATCCGAGAAAGAATATGTAGAATCTGCAAGGGCAATTGGTACCTCCAATTTCAAGATCGTGACAAAGTATGTTCTTCCAAACTCTTTTGCCCCGATCCTGATCGCAATCACATTCCAGATGGCGAGTGCCATCCTTTCCGAATCATCCTTAAGCTTCCTTGGCATGGGTGTACAGCCGCCGGGAGCAAGCTGGGGAAATATGCTCTACGATGCGCAGTCCATTACTGTGCTTTCCCAGAAGCTGTGGATCTGGCTTCCGCCGGGACTTGCACTTCTGATCACGGTGTTAAGTATTAATTTTCTGGGCGACGGCATCCGCGATGCGCTGGATCCGAAAATCAAACTGTAATGTCTCAGGATCATGAAGGTCTTGATGCAAGACCGGACAGTCCGTTGACATAAGATTGGTTCCGGGAGTTTCCCGGACTGATTTGCTTCACAAAACCTGTCAGAGAAAAAACATCCCTGACAAAAGAAAAAAGGAGGAGACCTATGAAATTCAACATGAAAAAGGCTGCAGCGCTCCTGCTTGCAGGAAGCATGGTAGCAGGCTATGCTGTTCCGGCTGCTGCTGAGGCAGAGGAAAAAGTAGTAACAGCTGCCATGGACCAGGCATGGGATACCATGATGCCGCTGAACACCACAAGCAACTACACCCGTTTTATCTGTGATCAGATCTATGACCGCCTGACACAGACAAACGCAGACGGTTCCATTGAGGGACGCCTTGCTGAGTCCTGGACTGTAAACGATGCCAGTGACGCAGTTACCTTTAAGCTTCATGAAGACGCAGTATGGTCTGATGGTGAGCCAGTTACAGCAGAGGACGTTGTATTCAGCTACCAGATGTATTCTGATCCGTCTGTAGAGGCAAAGAGCCGTTATCACCTGGAGTACATTGCCGGTGTGGATGATTCCGGAGCAGAGCTTTCCGAGGATTCCATCGAAGTAACTGCAGACAGCGATTATGAAGTAACCTTCAAATTAAAAGAGGCTATGTATCCTGATACATTCCTGCAGGATATCGACACTGTTTTCATCATCCCGAAACATATATTTGAAGGAAAAACAGCAGAAGAGATCAATGCTCCTGACCTTTGGGCAAATCCGGTAGGTTCCGGCCCATTCATCTATGACAGTGAGATCAATGGTGAGCGTATGGAGTTCACAAAGAATGAAAACTACTATCTTGGAACTCCAAATATTGACCGTCTGATCATCCGTGTAGTACCGTCCGCAAACGTTCTTTCCGGTCTTATGAACGGCGAGCTTGATTTGATCGGATTCGGTTCCGTACTGACTGATGACTGGGAAACAGCCAAGTCCCAGGATAACCTGGTAACAGAGTCTGTTCCTACCACTTCCTATACCACTCTGATCTTCAATACTCAGAAGGAATATCTTACTCAGGAAGTTCGCCAGGCACTGAATATGGCAATCAACCGTGACGTACTGGTAAATGGTCTTCTTATGGGAGAGGGAACTCCGATCATGACCCCGATCGCACCGGTAAGCCCATACTACAATGACAAAGTTCAGGTTCAGTACGATCCTGAAAAGGCAAAAGAGATGCTTGCAGAAGCAGGCTTCCCGGCTGGACAGACACTGAAATTCTTCATCTCCTCTGGAAGCAGCATTACCGAGAGATGTGCAGCCCTGATCGTACAGGATTTTGCAAATGTCGGTGTAAATGTAGAAATTGAGCAGATGGACTTTGCAACTCTGATGAGCCGTATGCTTGACGGCGAGCATGATCTTGGAATCATTGGTTCCGGCGGAACTCTTGACCCAAGTGAGAGCCGTGAAATGATTTATCCGGAAAGCTCCTGCAACTTCTGCCAGCTTCAGGATACAGAGCTTTCTGACCTGATCGACAAAGGAAACGCAGAGCTTACTTTTGAAGCAAGAAAACCATACTTCGATGAGTATCAGGAAAAGGTTGTAGAAAAAGCAGCTATGGGCTACTTATATACAAAGAACCTTCTTACCGCTTACAACAAGAGCATGAAGAACCTGAACGTTGCAGACTTTAATTGTCTGAACTGGTCTTCCTGGGAGTGGGATAAAGAGTAATAAAAATGGGAAACAGGACAAAAGCGGATAAAGCTTTTGATCCTGGAACCCGCCAAATATGAGAGAAAAGACTCTCATGTCTGGCGGATTTCAGGAGCTGTGAAAGAATCACAGTGAGTTAATTAAGAGAAAAAGGAGTACAGCTATGGCATCTTTACTTTCAGTAGAGAATTTACAGGTACAGTTTCAGACAAAAAAAGGCATTAACACAGCCGTTGACGGTGTAAGCTTTTCTGTAGAAAAAGGCAGGATCCTCGGAATTGTAGGAGAGTCCGGATGCGGAAAAAGTGTCACATCCATGTCTATCCTTCAGCTTCTTGGAAGCAACGCCCGGATTTCCGGCGGCAGCATCAAACTGGATGGAAAAGAACTGATAGGGCTTCCGGAGAAAGAGATGTGCAGGATCCGCGGAAATGATATTGCCATGATCTTTCAGGATCCAATGACTGCCCTGAATCCGACTCTGACTATTGGAACCCAGCTGATGGAACCAATTATGCTCCACCAGAACTGCGGCAAAAAGGAAGCCTGGACAAGAGCTGTGGACGTTCTGAAAAGAGTTGGAATCGCAGCGCCGGAGAAGAGGATGAAGGAATATCCGCACCAGCTTTCAGGCGGTATGCGCCAGCGAGTGATGATTGCCATGGCAGTATCCTGCGAGCCAAGACTTCTTATCGCAGATGAGCCTACCACCGCCCTGGACGTAACCATTCAGGCACAGATCCTGGAGCTGATGTGTGAGCTTAGGGAAAAAATGGGAACGGCTATTATGCTGATTACCCATGATATGGGGGTAGTAGCAGAGACCGCAGACGATGTGCTTGTTCTTTATGCAGGAAAAGCAGTAGAATACGGCAGCATTGAGGACATTTTTGAAAGACCGAAGCATCCTTACACACAGGGACTTTTGAACTCCATTCCACGTCTTGATGAGGATGTAGAGCTGCTGAATACCATTGAGGGCACCGTTCCGGCACCGGACGCCATGCCTGCAGGCTGCAGATTTGCTCCCCGATGTCCTTACGGAAAAGACCGCTGCATGAAAGAAAAACCAGGCGTTTACCATGCTGGAAATTCTCTGGTAAGCTGCTTCAGATACGAGGGTGAGAAAGAATGAGTGAGAACACAGGAATCTTATTGGAAACAAAGGATTTATCCAAATATTTTACGGCAAAAAAAGGGCTTCTGAACCGTAATCCATCTGTAGTAAAAGCAGTAGACCATGTAAGTCTTTCTGTGAGAAAGGGTGAGACACTGGGCCTGGTCGGAGAGTCCGGCTGCGGAAAATCCACTCTGGGAAGAACTATTCTCCGCCTGATTCCGGCAACAGAGGGCCAGGTTATGTACAATGGGGAAGATATCCTTACCTATGATAAGAAAAAAATGTGGGAAATGCGCCGGAAGCTGCAGATTATTTTCCAGGATCCATACAGCTCCCTGAATCCCAGAATGACCGTTTATGATCTGATCAGTGCCCCTCTTGAGGTTTATAAAGTGGGGACGAAGGAAGAACGCAGGGAAATGGTGGAAGAGATCCTTCAGGAGGTTGGACTGGATAAACAGTATCTGAATCGTTTTCCTCACGAGTTTTCAGGCGGTCAGAGGCAGCGAATCGGAATTGCAAGGGCACTGATCCTGAATCCGGAATTTGTTGTCTGTGACGAGGCGGTTTCCGCACTGGACGTATCTGTCCGTGCGCAGGTGCTGAATCTTATGAGAAATATGCAGCAGAAGAAAAATCTGACCTACCTGTTTATCTCCCATGACCTGAGCGTAGTCCGCCATATCAGTGACAGAATCGCAGTTATGTATCTTGGAAGTGTGGTTGAGGTTGCAGAAAAAGCCCAGCTTTATTCCAATCCGATGCACCCCTATACAAAAGCTCTTCTTTCCGCAATCCCGCTCCCGGATGTGAAGAAGAAACGTCAGCGTATCATTCTGGAAGGTGACGTGCCAAGTGCCTACAATCCACCGTCAGGATGTAAATTCCACACTCGCTGTCCCTACGCAACAGACCGCTGCAGGCAGGAAGCTCCTGTACTTCAGGAGGTGGAAAAGGGGCATAAAGCAGCCTGTCACAGGGCTTTGGAGCTTGCCTGAAAATTTATTTCCTGCAATCTGCAGGCTCTGCAAATTGTGACGTACATCTTGTAGAAAGCCTTTTTAAACATGTTCTGGAGTCTGCTAATAATTACATATCAGGAAGGATACTACCGGTTTCCATAGAATTCCATTAAAGGGATATCTTCGGGAAACCGGTATTTTTTTAAGCTATTTTTGTTTAATTTGACGTTATTTTCGTTGCTTTATTGAAAAATATTTCATTTTTTGCTAAATTATATATAAATATGGAGTATTCTGATTTTGTTTAGAAATACTCCAAAATTTCGAAAGGGGATGGAATGGTGGAAAACAGAAATAACAGGTTGCTGAATGCGAAATTAAACAAGTATATCGTTCCAGGTATTATGATGTCGCTGGCACTTCAGCTTGGAAACATTGTGGACACTATCTTTGTAAGTAATTTAATTGGTGTAGAAGCAATGTCCGCAGTCACAATGAGTCTTCCGGTTGAAACGATAGTTCAGCTTACCGGTTACTGTCTGGGTGTGGGAGGTTCCATAGCCGCAGGAAATATGCTTGGTAAACGTGACAAAGAAGGGGCTTCGAGATTGTTTTCGGCCACTTTCATTGTTACACTCGTAGTGGGACTGCTGTTTTCTCTTATTGCATTTCCTGCTGCAGGACCTATTGCCAGATTTCTGGTATCCGGAGACGGAGTTTTGACAACTTATACAAGAGACTATATCCGCATCAGCATGTTAGGTGCACCGGTAATCGGAATTGGTCTGATGATGGTAAACTACCTTGGGGTGGAAAATCATCCGGAGCTTGCTTCTGTTTATCTGATCGCAGCCAATGTGATAAATCTTGTGCTGGATTACATATTTCTTAGATTTACACCACTTGGAGTCACAGGTGCATCCTTATCAACGGTACTTGGCTTCCTTTTTGCCATGGTGGTTTTTCTTTTCTACATTCGCTCAGATAAGAGGAATATCAGTTTCGTGCGGCTGAATGCAAAGGATTTCGGAATAGTGAAGGAAGCGGTGGTTACAGGTGTGCCCATGCTTGTTTTTATGGCAACCAATTTTGTAAAAGCCCTTGGCCTGAATACCATTATTATGAATCAGATCGGGGAAGACGGAATGGCAGTATTTACGGTCTGCGACAATGTTTTGCTGATCGTGGAAATGCTTACAGGCGGAATTATTGGTGTAATTCCTAATGTTGCAGGAATTCTTTTTGGAGAAAAAGACTATGTGGGAATCCGTGTCCTGTGCAAAAAAATGCTGAAATACAGCTACATCGTGCTGGCAGTCATATTCGTTCTGATCATGCTGTTTACAGAACAGATCACCATTATGTTCGGAGGCGGCGGAGAGCTGGGACGGGAGATGGTTCATGCACTGCGTATTTTTGCTTTATGTGTAGTGCCTTATCTCTGGAATAAATTTACCGTAAGCTATTATGAGTCTATTGAAGAGACTGCAATTGCAAGCTTTGTTACCTTCCTTGAAAACGCAGTGGCAGTTCTTCCTGCAACATTTATAGGAATTTCTATCTGGAAACAGATTGATGGAATCGGTACAAATGGAATTGGTGTTGCATTTGTTGCCACAGAGGTCATAACCCTGATCGCAGCCTGGATTTTCCGAAAGATCAAACACAAAAACTCTACCTTTTATATTGTTCCTGATCAAAATCCCGGAACCAATCTTGATTTTTCCATTAAGAGCACAATGGAAGAAGCTGGCGCGGTTAACAGAAAAATCCTGGAGTTCTGCAAGGAAAACGGTGTATCCGGAAACAGAGCCAATCTTGCTGCCGTGTGTGCAGAAGAAATGACTGTGAATATCATTAAATTTGGTGGAAAAACTTCCAACTGGATCGACATCAATCTTTGCCTGGAGGATGACATTTGCCAGTTAAGGATAAGAGACAACGGAGTGAATTTTAATCCGTTGGAATACAGCTATGACCATGAGGAGTTTGATATCCATGGAATTGAGCTGGTGAAAAAGATTTCAAAATCAATGGATTATATCCGCGCAATTGATATGAATAATACTATAATATCATTTTAGGAGGTACAGGAAATGTCTGACATTAACGAAAAGAGCAATTTTGTTTTTGAATTTCAGCCTGTGACAAAGCTGTTTGAAGAGCAGGTGCGGCTTCATCCTGACAAATGTGCTGTAGCTTCCAGCAAGGAAAGCTTTACCTACGCACAGCTGAATGAAAGAGCAAACAGAATTGCGAATTCTCTTATTGAAAAAGGCGTTGGCTGTGAAAAAATCGTAGGTGTGGTACTGGAGCGCTGTTGTGACTTTTACGCAGTCCGTCAGGGTATTTTGAAGGCTGGTGGCGCATTTGCTGTTGCAGCTCCGGATTATCCCGATGACCGTGTACAGTTCATTTTTGAAGATGCAGGAGTTCCTTTTATTATCACTACAAGGGAGATCGCGAAGGAGCGCCAGGAGCTGTTTTCTAGGCTTTCCTGTACGGTGCTTCTGCTTGAAGAACTGTTGGAAAATCCAAATGCCGGGAACCCGGATACCAGGATTAAGGAACATGATCTTTGCTACTGTATTTACACCTCCGGTTCCACTGGAAAACCAAAAGGTGTTATGATCGAGCATATCAACCTTGTCAATTTTGTAAATCCCAATCCAAAGAATGCAGAAACCTATGGCTATGTAAGCAGGGGAAGCGTTTCCCTTTCCATGGCAGCCATGACTTTTGATGTTTCGGTATTGGAGGAATTTCTTCCTCTCACGAATGGAATGACCGCAGTGATCGCAAGCGATGAAGAGATCCTGAATCCCATTATGCTCGGAGATTTAATTGTAAAAAATAAAGTGGATATTATGACCACAACTCCTACCTATCTTTCCAATATGATCGATCTGCCTCAGCTTCAGGAAGCAGCAGCCCAGATCAGGGTATTTGACGTAGGAGCAGAAGCATTCCCGCCTGCACTTTTTGACAAGATTCATGCAGTAAACCCAGATGCTTATATTATGAACGGCTATGGACCAACCGAGACCACCATCAGCTGTACCATGAAGGTGATCACCGACAGCAAAAATATTACCATCGGAGAGCCAAACGGCAATGTTCAGGTGTACGTGGTTGATAAAGAGAACAGGATCCTTCCGGACGGAGAGACAGGAGAGCTTGTAATTGCAGGTCTTGGTGTAGGTCGGGGCTATATCAATCTGCCGGAGAAAACAGCGGAGGTTTTCATCACTCTCAACGGAGAAAGAGCCTATAAAACAGGCGATCTTGCAAAGATTACTCCAGATGGCGAGATCGAATTTTTCGGAAGAATTGACAATCAGATCAAACTTCGTGGTCTCAGAATCGAGCTTGGTGAGATCGAGGAGGTTGTTAACAGCTTCGAAGGAATTATCACCAGTATTACAGTACCGGTGGATAATAAATATCTTTGCTGCTACTTTATGGCAGACCGTGAGATCGATGTTGAAGCGCTTACCGCTTATGCGTCAGAATCCCTGGCTCATTACATGGTTCCGGATGTTTTCATCCAGCTGGAAAAAATGCCTTTAACACAGAATGGAAAAATTGACAAAAAAGCATTGCCCAAGCCTGTGGCGCAGCCCAGAAATCTGAAAGAGCCGGAAACTCCAATGCAGAAGAAGATCTTTGACATTGTGGCAAAAGTAGTAGAAAACGACTTCTTCGGAATCGACACCAGCTTTTATAAGGCCGGCCTTTCCTCCATCAGTGCAATGAAGCTCTGTGTTCTGATCTCAGAGGAATTTGGTGTTACCGTAAAAACAAGCGATATCCACGAGAACAATACCGTGGAGAAGCTGGAAAAATATATCATGCTGGCGCCGAAGCTCAGAACCTACGAAAAGAGAGAGGTTTATCCTCTTACCGGTTCCCAGAAGGGTATTTTTGCAGAATGCAGCAAAAATCCTGAGAGTACCGTATACAATATCCCCTTCCTTTTTGAACTGGATCCTGCAGTGGATACCCGGAAATTATCCGATGCAATTGCCAGAATGGTAAGTGCCCATTCCTACCTGCTCACACAGGTATATCTTGACGATAATGGGGAGATGGTACAGCGCCCTGGAAATGAGACATTTGCGCCGGAAGTAATCGAGACCACAAATGAGAAATTTGCCAGCCAGAAAGAAAGCCTTGTACGTCCGTTCAAGCTGGAAAAAGGACGTCTCCTTCGTGTGGCAATTTATGTGACAGAAGATAAGAAATACCTCTTTACAGATTTTCACCATATTATTGCTGACGGCAACTCCTATGATATCATTTTCGAGGATATCAATAAGGCCTATATGGGTGAAAAACTGGAAAAAGAGTCCTATACCGGATTTGATGCGGCCCTTGACGAAGAACAGCAGATGAAAGAGGGCAAATACAAAAAAGCTGAGAAATATTATGACAGTATTTTTGAAGGAATTGAAACGGAATCCCTCCCTATGCCAGACCTGAATGGAAAAGCTCCTGAAAAAGGTTATCTGGAGAAGACCATGGGCCTGAAAGAAGAGGCCATTCTTTCCTATTGCGAGAAGCTGGGTGTTACCCCGAATATTTTATTTACAGGTCTGTTCGGCATCCTTATGGCAAAATACTCCAATGCAGAGGACAGTCTGTTTTCTACTATTTATAATGGACGAAACGATTCCAGGCTTGAAAACACAGTCTGCATGCTGGTAAAAACCCTTCCTGTTTATTGCAAATTCGACCCGAAGACCACCGTACAGGCGTATATGGCAGAGCTTTCCGAGCAGATGCTGTCCTCCATGGCAAACGATATTTTCCCATTTTCCGATATTTGTGCAAAATACGGGCTGAATTCGGATCTTACCTTTGCATACCAGGCAGAGTTAAGCGACGATTATCCAATTGGAGACACCATTGCCAGAGGCCACGACCTTTCCCTGGATATGGCCAAAATGCCTCTGCTGATCCAGGTAAGAGAGTACAACCACACTTATGTGCTTACAGCAGAATACCGCAGCGACATGTACAGCCAGGCCTTTATTGACGGAATCCTGGATTCCTATGAAGCTGCCATGAGCTCCATGCTGAAAACAAAATATGTTTCTGAAATCTCTGTGATCTCTCAGAGTGGGGTAAACAAGATCGCAGAATTCAATCATACAGAAAACGAATTTGACAGAAGCAAAACCATTTCTGACATGTTCGCTGAATTGGCAGAGACCATTCCAGACCACACCGCAGTGGTATTTAAAGACCGGAAATATACATACAAAGAACTGGACGAGCTCAGCAACAGACTTGGAAAATATATTGCATCCCAGGGAATCGGCAGGGAGGATGTAGTCTCCATTCTGATCCCCCGCTGCGAATACATGGCCATCGCACCAATGGGCGTGATCAAAGCCGGTGCGGCATACCAGCCTCTTGACCCTACTTACCCGAAAGACCGCCTGATGTACATGCTGGAGGATTCTGCTGCTAAGCTTTTGATCGCAGACAGAGAGCTTCTGCCGCTGGTAGACGGCTATCAGGGACCTGTTTTATTTACAGATGAGATCCCACAGCTGGAAGAGCGTGATGTGGAACTTAAGAAGCCAGAGCTTCATGATCTGTTTATTTTACTGTACACTTCCGGCTCCACCGGCGTGCCGAAAGGCTGTATGCTGGAATATGGAAATATCACTGCATTCTGCCACTGGTACAAAAAGTATTACCAGGTAGATCACAGCTCCAAAATAGCAGCTTATGCGTCCTTTGGATTTGATGCTTCCATGATGGATATTTACGGTGCAATTGCAAACGGTGCAGAGCTTCACATTATTCCGGAAGAAATCCGTCTTGATTTTATTGCACTTCAGCGTTATTTTGAAGAGAATGGCGTTACCCATTCCTTTATGACTACACAGGTGGGAAGACAGTTTGCGATGGAAATGAGCTGCGAGAGTCTGCAATATCTTTCCATAGGTGGAGAGAAGCTTGTTCCTATGGAACCGCCGAAGGATTATAAATTCTTTAATGCGTATGGTCCTACAGAGTGCACAATTTTTACAACTGTATTTGAAGTGGATAAATATTATTCAAATATTCCAATCGGAAAAGCGCTTGATAATTTCAAGCTTTATATAGCCGATAAGTTTGGTCATCTGCTTCCATACGGTGCCTGCGGTGAACTGATGATCTCCGGATGGCAGGTTTCCAGAGGCTATCTGAATAAACCGGAGAAAACTTCGGAAGTTTATACGAAGAATATTTATGACGATGCAGAAGGTTATGAAGTCCTGTATCATTCCGGTGATGTTGCCAGATATCTTCCGGATGGAAACATCCAGATCATTGGAAGAAAAGACTCCCAGGTTAAGGTCAGAGGCTTTAGAATTGAGCTTTCCGAGGTTGAGGAGGTCATAAGAAGATACGAAGGCATAAAGGATGCAACCGTAGTGGCTTTTGACGATCCAAATGGCGGCGGAAAATATATTGCAGCTTATGTAGTATCTGACGGTCAGGTTGACATAAATAAGTTAAATGATTTCATCAAAGAAACCAAGCCTCCATACATGGTTCCGGCAGTTACCATGCAGATCGACAAGATTCCGCTGAACCAGAATCAGAAGGTAAACAAAAAAGCCCTTCCACTGCCAGAGCGAAAAGTGGAAGAAATCGTGAAACCGGAGAATGAGACTCAGCAGAAGCTGTTTGACTGTATTGCTGAGGTTCTTGGCTATACCGAATTCGGCATTACCACAGATATTTACGAGGCAGGACTGACCTCTATCACTGCTATTAAGCTGAATATCCTTATTTCCAAAGCTTTTGACATTGTGATAAAAACATCTGACATCAAGGATCACCCAACCATTCAGATGTTAGAGAGCTTTGTGAAGACTGCCGGAAAAGAAACCAAGAGGGAAATCCAGGAAAATTATCCTCTCACCAATACTCAGGAGGGAATTTTCATCGAGTGTACAGCCAATATGGGATCCACCATTTACAACATTCCATATCTTCTGAAGCTTGACAAAAAGGTTGACCTGGATAAGCTGGCAGAAGCAATTGACAGCACCGTTGCAGCTCATCCTTACCTGAAAACCCGTCTCTTTATGAGCGACGAAGGAGAAGTCCTTCAGAAACGTAATGATGCTTTCACTTATAAGACGCAGATTATAAATGGAATGAACCGGGAAACTCTGGTTCGTCCGTACATGCTGTTTAATGAACAGCTTTTCCGCTTTGAGATTCACAGAACCTGTGATGGAAATTATCTGTTCCTTGACATTCATCATATTGTTGCAGATGGTACCTCCCTGGGCATTATCCTGAACGACATTAACAGGGCTTACAGCGGAGAAAAGCTGGAAGTGGAAGAGTATACTTCCTATGATCTGGCCCTTGATAACAGGGATGCTCTGGCAAGTGATGCTTATAAGAATGCAGAGAACTACTATAAATCCGTTTTTGAAAATGCGGGCGGAAGCATCAACTTCTATCCAGACAAGAGCGGAGCAGCTCCAACCGCAGAGATGTATCATCGTGAGACCAGTGAGTTCTCCGTACAGGACGTGAAGGCATTCTGTAAGAAGCACGGAATTACAGAGAATGTATTCTTTATCTCTGCTTTTGGTATTACTCTTGGAAAATACAATTTCAGGAAGGATGCGGTATTTACCACTATTTACCACGGCAGAAACGATTCCAGACTTTCCGATACCGTGGGTATGCTGGTAAAGACTCTTCCCGTTTACTGTGATTTCTCAGGAAGCACTGCGGATTGCCTGAATGCTGTCCAGCAGCAGCTGATTAATTCCATGAACAACGATATTTATCCGTTCTCCCAGATCAGCCATGAGTTCAACATCAAGGCAGATGCCATGGTGATCTATCAGGGCGACAACTTCGCCTTTGATAATATCGGCGGGGAATATGCGCAGGAAGAACCTGTTCAGCTGAATGCGGCAAAGGCACCTGTTTCCATCAGTATTTCAATTGAGAGAAATAAGTTTGTCTTTGAGATTGAGTACAGAGGCGACATGTACAACGAGGAAACCATCAAATACCTTGCAGATAACCTGGAAACAACGGCAGATGGAATCCTGAGAGAATACGAGCCGGCAGACATCAGACTGATGTTTGAGGAAGAAACCAAAATGGAAGATGATCCTTCCCATGCCGGAAAGACCTTTGTAGACCTGTTCAGGGAAGCTGTTGCAAAATATCCGGACAGACCGGCGGTAAAAGACGGAATGGGCGAGCTTACCTATAAAGAACTGGACCATATGTCAGATTATGTTGCTCAGAAGCTTACGGAAAATGGCTTTGGCAGGGAAAAGGTTGCAGGTATTCTGTGCGGAAGAACAAAGGAATATGCCGTAGCTTATATCGGTGTTATGAAAGCCGGCGGTGCGTATGTTCCATTGGATCCGGAATATCCGCAGAGTAGAATTGAGTACATGCTGAAGGATTCCGAGGCAGAAAACCTGCTTGTAATAGACCGTTACCGCAGTCTGGTAGGCTTCTACGACCAGAATGTGATCAGCCTGGATGACGTGGCAGCAGAATCCAAAGACTTTGCACTTTCTGTAGAGCTCACAGCTCCGAAACCAGAGAACCTGGCTTATATGATCTACACATCCGGTTCCACCGGAAAACCAAAAGGTGTTATGCTTGAACAGCGGAACCTGCTGAACCTGATCGAGTATATCCTTATGACAAGAAAACTGACACCAGATGATATTGTGGCAGAGTTTGCAAGCTTCTGCTTCGATGCATCCGTGATCGACCTGTTTGCTCCGCTTACTGCAGGCGCAGTACTGTACATTTTGCCAGAGAGCATACGAAAAGATGCGGTTGCTGTTGGAAAATTCATAAAAGAAGAAAAAATTACCACAGCTACCTTCCCAACTCAGATGGGCGAGTTGGTTGCAGAGCTTCTTGACGATGCTCCGAGCCTGAAATTTGTCACCCTGGGTGGTGAGAAGTTCAAATATTACCGGGATAGAACTTACCAGATGATCAATGGCTACGGTCCAACGGAGAATACTGTTTCCTCCACAGAGTTCTGGGTTGACAAACAGTACGACAACATCCCGATCGGTAAGTCACAGCGGAATATCCGCAGCTACATTGTGGACGAAAATATGAAACGGCTTCCGGTAGGCGCTTCTGGTGAGCTTTGCCATGCCGGACGTCAGATTGCAAGAGGATATCACAATCTTCCTGAGAAGACGGCTTCCGTATTTGTGGAAAATCCGTTCTCCGTATGTGACGAGGACAAACGTCTTTACAGAACCGGTGATATGGTCCGCATGAAAGGTGACGGAAATATTGAATATATCGGAAGAATCGATTCCCAGGTAAAGATAAGAGGATATCGTATTGAACTTGGTGAGATCGAAGGAGCTCTTCTGAAGCACGATAAGGTGAAGAATGCTGCTGTTATAGTGATCGAAAAAGGCGGAAACAAATATATCACAGCTTATTATACTGGTGAAATCATTCCGGAAGATGAGCTGAAACTGTTCCTGAACCCGCTGATTCCGGATTACATGATGCCATCCTTCTTTGTCCATCTTGAGAAAATGCCGGTGACTCCTGGCGGAAAGATAGACAAAAAGGCGCTTCCGGTACCAGAAGTAACCACCACAGCAAGCACAGCCTATGTGGAGCCTGTTACCGCTGTCCAGATTAAACTTTGCGAGATATTTGAAAAAGCACTTGGCATTGAAAAAGTAGGAATTGAGGATAACTTCTTCGAACTTGGAGGCTCCTCACTTACTGCATCAAAAGTTGCTGTTATGTGCCTTTCCAAGAATATTTCCATTGTATATGCAGACATTTTCAAATATCCGACCATCCGTGAGCTTTCTGCAATCGTGGATAACAGTGAGGCATTTGAAAATCCGCAGAGTGAGAACGAATTCTCCAGCTACAATTATAACCGGATTCAGAGCGTGATCAGCGGAAATGTGGAAGAAAACGTAAACCAGGTGACAAAGGAAGAAATTGGTGATATCATGATCACAGGTGCAACCGGCTTCCTGGGAATTCATGTTCTGAAGGCTTACCTGGATAATTATGACGGTAAGGTTTACTGTCTGGTACGTAAGGGTAAATATGAGTCCATGGAGAAACGAATGATGCATATGTTGATGTATTACTTCGATAATCCGTGCCAGGAACTGTTTGGAGAGCGTATTATCTGTGTGGATGGCGATATTACCTCGAAAGAACAGGTGGAGAAATTTGCAGATTACAAATTTAACACCATTATTAACTGCGCAGCCTGCGTAAAGCATTTTGCAGCTGGTGATGTACTGGAGAAGATAAATGTACACGGAGTGGAAAATCTGATTGAATTCTGTAAAAATAGTGGACGCAGACTGATCCAGATTTCTACTGTTTCTGTTGCCGGAGAAGGTTCCGATGGTGTTCCGCCAATGTCCAGAGTCTTTAATGAAAACGATCTGTATATTGGACAGAACATCACAAATGAATATATCCGCACAAAATTCCTTGCAGAGAGAGCTGTACTGGAAGCTGTTTCCAGTGGGCTTGACGGAAAGGTTATCCGTGTAGGAAATCTGATGAGCCGAAATTCAGATGGTGAATTCCAGATCAACTTTATTACAAACGGATTCCTGCGAAGCCTGAGAGGATATGAGGCAGTTGGTAAATTCCCAATTGGGGCTATGCACGAAGTTACAGAATTTTCACCAATTGATTCTACTGCACTTGCAGTGTTGAAACTGGTGCAGACAGACCGGAGATTTACCGTATTCCACGCCTGCAACAGCCACCATATCTATATGGCGGATCTGATCTATGCAATGCGGAGCCATGGATTTGACATTGACATTGTAAGTGATGAAGAGTTTGAGGCTGCAGTAAAAGAATTTGCAAAGAACAGTGATGATTCGGATGTTGTTTCCGGACTGATCGCGTATACGGCTCATAATGAAAATGAGATCTATACCCTGGATTACAGCAACCGGTTTACAGCACAGGTTCTTTACAGACTGGATTACAAATGGCCGGTTACAGATGACAGATATCTGGAAAGCGCTATTGAGGCACTTGACAGACTTGCATTCTTTGATTGATTTACGCAACTTAAAGGAGGAAATTGTAATGGAAATTGTAAGTAAGACAGAGGGCAGCAAGGTAACTATGGAGATCACAGGATGGCTTGACACCCAGACTGCACCGCAGCTGGAAAAGGAGCTGTCAGCACTTGATCCTGGTACAACCAGCCTGGTATTTGACTTTGCAAACCTGGAATATATCTCTTCCGCCGGACTTCGTCTGGTAATCGCCGCTTATAAGAAGATGGCAGGCAAGGAAGGCTTCCGGATTGTAAATGTTTCTGATGAAGTGTACGATGTTTTCAGTCTTACCGGATTTGACCAGAAGATCAATATTGAGAAAAAATAAAGGTTGAATTCGTGCATGGCGAAACGTATTGCGGGTCACAGGTAACATTCCGCGAGGTGTTTTTGTAAACAAAGTTCACAGAAAACCCGAGAATTGCGGCGCGAAATCATGCGAATGCATGATTTCTGTGCATGGCGAAGCGTATTGCTGTGATTAGAGTGAACAGTAATCTGTCTGGAGTAGACATAGGGAATCCACGGTTACTATCCGGTTCTTTTATAGTAAGAAATGATAAAATTATATAGAATCAATATCAATACTCTTGAGGATCCCTTGCAGAATGAAAGCCTTTTGGAACAAGTTGGACCAGAGAGAAGAAAGAAGGTCATCCGGTATCTTCAGCCGGATGACCGCAAAAGGAGTCTGGGAGCAGGAATTATGATCCGAAAGATCCTGAATGGGAACGGACTTTCCGAAAGCAGCCTGAAATATTCCGAAAATGGGAAGCCTTTGGCGGACCATTTCCATTTTAATATCTCCCATGCTGGAGAATATGTGGTAGGAGTAGTGTCGGATGGTGAAGTGGGATGCGACATTGAGCGGAATGTCAATGCGCCTCTGGAAATTGCGGAGCATTATTTCCATTCGACAGAGCGGGAATATATAGAAGCTGCTTCTGACCCGGGCAAAGCTTTTTTTACACTTTGGACCTTAAAGGAAAGTTATATGAAAATGACAGGCAGGGGGATGAGCCTTCCGCTTGATTCTTTCGAGATCATTCGAAAAGATCAGGGCTTTGTTCTGGGAAAATCACCGAAAAGACCAGGCTTTTTCAGGACAATGGAATTTGAGAATTATATTTTCTCAGTGTGCATGGAAAGTGATTTTTCTTTGCCGCCCAAGGGCTTTACAGAGCTTCTGTGACACTACTGCCTTTTGCTGCTATCCAGCATGGATTGGAGCTTATTTTTAGTCAAAAAATCCTTAAGAATTATATGCAAAAGACTTGACGGATATGTCCGCTGTGTGGTAAACTGTACAAGCGACATGGAAGTTAGGTCTTTTTTTTATGCCGAAAAACGGTGGCGGATACACCGAAAAGGCTGATTTAAGACCATGCAAATGAAAACACTGGAGGTGGAAGTTGTGCGCGTTAGGATTACATTAGCATGTACAGAGTGCAAGCAGCGTAACTACAATATGACCAAGGAGAAAAAGAACCATCCTGAGAGAATGGAAACCAAGAAATATTGTAAGTTCTGCCAGAGACACACAATGCACAAGGAAACAAAATAGTCACTTTAGATTGTGAGGTTAGGCTATGCAAGAAAAAGAAAAATCTGCAGGCAAGACCGCCAAGGCTAAGGAGCCGAAGAAATCCTGGTTCCAGGGGCTGAAGGCAGAGTTCAACAAAATTGTCTGGACAGACCGCGATACACTGATGAAACAGTCAGTTGTTGTTATTGTCATAACCGTAATTCTCGGTGTGATCATCAGTGTGATGGATGCAGGCATTCTGGAATGCATTAATCTTTTAATCAAATAAGGACAAAGGTGATTGTATGTCAGAAGCAAAATGGTACGTTGTCCATACCTATTCCGGTTATGAGAACAAGGTAAAGGCCAACATTGAGAAGACAATTGAAAACCGACATCTTGAGGATCAGATTCTGGAAGTACGGGTTCCTCTGGAAGACGTTGTGGAGATGCGTAATGGTGTTTCCAAGCAGGTCCAGAGAAAAATGTTCCCAAGCTATGTTCTTATCAACATGGTCATGAACGACGATACCTGGTATGTTGTCCGGAATACCCGTGGAGTGACTGGGTTTGTTGGTCCGGGATCCAAGCCTGTACCGCTCACAGAAGAAGAAATGAAGCCGCTGGGCATCAAAGATGAGACTGTCCGCGTTGATTTCGTCGAGGGCGATACCGTTGTTGTAACAGGCGGAGCCTGGAAAGAGACTACAGGTGTTGTGACTGCCATCAATCCGCAGAAGCAGCTTGTAACGATCAATGTAGAGATGTTTGGACGCGAAACACCGGTTGTAATCAGTTTCGCAGAAGTTCAGAAAATGTAACAGACAAAGGTAACACAATATCGTGGGAGGGACATACCCCCGCCAATACCACATAGGAGGTGCCGAAAATGGCAAAGAAAGTAACAGGATATATCAAATTACAGATTCCGGCTGGTAAAGCAACTCCAGCACCACCTGTAGGTCCGGCTCTTGGACAGCACGGTGTAAATATCGTTCAGTTTACAAAAGAGTTCAATGCAAGAACAGCAGATCAGGGAGATCTTATCATTCCTGTAGTTATCACTGTTTATGCAGACAGAAGTTTCAGCTTCATAACCAAAACTCCGCCGGCTGCAGTTCTTCTTAAGAAAGCTGCAAATATCAAATCCGGTTCCGGCGTACCGAACAAAACAAAAGTTGCTAAAGTTACAAAAGCTCAGGTTGAGGAGATCGCTCAGCTTAAGATGAAAGACTTAAATGCAGCATCCATCGAAGCAGCAGCAAGCATGATTGCTGGTACTGCAAGAAGTATGGGAATTGAAGTAGTTGATTAATCACAAATAGTAAGTGGGAGGGCTTTTCCCCGCAAATACCACAGGAGGTTATAGAAATGAAACGAGGAAAGAAATACGTGGAGGCTGCTAAGGCAGTTGACCGCGCAACATTATACGATACTAATGAAGCTATCAGCTTAGTTAAAAAAGCTGCTGTTGCCAAATTTGACGAGACTATCGAAGTTCATATCCGCACAGGCTGCGATGGACGTCATGCAGATCAGCAGATCCGTGGTGCAGTAGTTCTGCCACACGGTACAGGTAAAACTGTTCGCGTTCTTGTATTCGCTAAGGATGCAAAAGCTGAGGAAGCTAAGGCTGCAGGTGCTGATTTCGTTGGCGCTGAGGACCTTATTCCGAAGATCCAGAACGAGGGATGGCTTGACTTCGACGTTGTTGTTGCAACTCCAGATATGATGGGTGTTGTTGGACGTCTTGGTCGTGTACTTGGACCGAAAGGTTTAATGCCTAACCCGAAGGCTGGTACAGTAACTATGGATGTTACAAAAGCTATCAATGATATCAAAGCTGGTAAGATTGAGTATCGTCTTGACAAATCAAACATTATCCATGTGCCGATCGGTAAAGCTTCCTTTACTGAGGAGCAGTTAAGCGACAACTTCCAGACGCTGATTGGAGCTATTGTAAAGGCTAGACCTAGCACACTGAAAGGACAGTATTTAAAGAGCGTTGTTATTGCTCCGACAATGGGTCCTGGAGTGAAGATCAACCCGATCAAGTTAGCTTAATAGATGAAAATGAAGAGCACTCACCGCGAGGTGGGTGCTTTTTTTCATGTCATAATTTTGATATTTTATAGTGAGTTTTGGTATATGTTTTTTATCATATGAGATATCATATGGGAAAATCGGGTCAATATAAAGACCAGGAGGAGTGTGCAGGGATGAAATATGGATATTTTGATGATAAGAAACGAGAATATGTGATTACCAGACCAGATACACCAGCGCCTTGGGTAAACTATCTGGGAGATCCTGAATATGGTGCCATTGTGTCCAATAATGCAGGCGGATACAGCTTTGTAAAGTCTGGTGCTAACGGAAGAATTTTACGTTATGTTTTTAATCAGTTTGACGAGCCGGGAAGATATATTTATCTGAGGGACAATGAAACGAAAGATTTTTGGTCAGCGTCATGGCAGCCTGTAGGAAAGGATCTTGAAAAATATAAAAGTGAATGTCACCACGGTACTGCTTATACCAGGATGATGGCAGATTACAGCGGTATTCATTCTGAGGTTCGGTATTATGTACCTCTGGGACAGTCTTATGAGGTGTGGAGCCTTTGTGTGGAGAACTGTTCTGATAAGGAAAGAGAAATTAATGTAACCGGATATGCGGAATTTACCAACAACAGCAACTATGAGCAGGATCAGGTAAATCTGCAGTATTCCCAGTATATTACCAAAACTGTTTTCAGAGGAAACCGTGTACGCCAGATGATCCATGCAAATCTGGATCGTCTTGATGAAGGGGAAAAGGTAGATAACAAAGATGTGACAAATCGGTTCCTGGGTCTGGCCGGCGTGCCAGTGGATTCCTGGTGCGGTGAAAAAGAAGCATTTCTGGGGAGATATCACGGTTATGGAAACCCGGTAGGAGTAATTGACGGCAAGCTTAATTGTGAGGGAAATTATAATGAAAACAGCTGTGGTGCATTGACAGCAGTGTTAAAGCTTGCCCCGGGAGAAAAGAAAGAGATGGCTTTTCTTGTAGGTATGAAAAAGAATGACGAGGCAGAAGCGATTGTTGCGCGTTATGACCAAAATTGCCAGCAGGTTTGCGAAAGGGAACTGGAAGAACTGATCAGTTACTGGCATGGACAGCTTTCACATTTTCAGATAAAAACTCCAAGTAATGAATTTAATACCATGATCAACACATGGAACGCTTACAACTGTTTTATGACTTTTATCTGGTCCAGAGCAGCATCCTTTACTTACTGTGGTCTGCGCAATGGATATGGATACCGCGACACTGTGCAGGATATTCAGGGCGTGATCCATCTGGCACCTGAAATGGCAGCGGATAAGATCCGTTTCATGTTGTCTGCCCAGGTAGATAATGGTGGTGGTCTGCCTCTTGTTAAATTCACCCATAATCCAGGACATGAGGATACGCCAGACGATGCTTCCTATGTACAGGAAACAGGGCATCCGGCATATCGCGCTGACGATGCTTTATGGCTTTTTCCAACTGTATATAAGTATGTGTCAGAGACAGGAAATGTAGATTTTATTGATGAGGTAATCCCATTTGCAAATAAAGATGAAGGAACAGTATATGAGCATCTGAAACGTGCGATCCAGTTCTCGATGGAACATCTTGGAAAACATGGAATGCCGGCGGGACTTTATGCAGATTGGAACGACTGCCTGAGGCTTGGAAAAGATGGAGAATCTACTTTTGTAGCTTTGCAGTTTTATTATGCAATGACCATTTTGAAGGAGTTTGCGGCTTACGAAAAAGATGAAGAATATATCTCATATCTGGAAAAAAGCCAGGAAGAGCTTGGGAAACTGATTGAAAAGCTTTGCTGGAATGAAGACCGGTTTATCCGCGGTTTTACAGAAGCAGGAGAAATAATCGGACAGCGTACAGATCCGGAAGCAAATATGTGGCTGAATCCCCAGAGCTGGGCTGTGATCAGTGGGCTTGCAACAAAGGAGCAGTCAGAACTGGCACTTGAGCAGGTTTATAAAAGACTGAATACAGAGTATGGTGCTATTCTCATGGATCCCCCATACCACGCACATGCTTTTGACGGTGCACTGGCTGTAATTTATAATGCAGGAACAAAAGAAAATGCAGGGATTTTTTCTCAGTCACAGGGATGGATCATTCTGGCAGAAGCATTAATGGGACATGGAGAAAGAGCATTTGGCTACTTTATGGAAAATGCTCCGGCTGCACAGAATGATAAGGCGGAGATCCGCAGACTTGAGCCATATTGCTATGGTCAGTTTACAGAGGGGAAAGCAAGTCCGAATTTTGGCCGTTCTCATGTACACTGGCTTACTGGAACTGCGTCTACTGTTATGGTAGGATGTGTGGAAGGTATTCTTGGAATGCGTCCTGATTTCTATGGTCTTCGTATCGCACCGTCCATACCGAAGGAATGGGATGGATTTGAAGTCGAAAAAGATTTCCGCGGCTGTCACCTGCACATTAAAGTGCAAAATCCGGGACATGCAGAGAGTGGATTTAAGAAACTTACTGTAAACGGTGAAGAGTTAAAAGATAATTATATCCCACAGGATAAGCTGACTGCTGAAACTGAGGTTGAATTGTATCTGTCATAAAAATTTAGTAGGCCTGGTGGGTGGACGCAGGCAGAAAGCGAGAAACATTGATGAAACATATAGAATTTCAGGATAAAAACGGAAGCTTTATTATACATGATCCGGAAAATTATAGCGGTCTGTATCTGCCTCTGGCGGGAGAAAAAGGACTGAAATCCAGTATCACCCCTAATCTGGGAGGTGACAGCAAAACAGATCAGAATCATTTCCTTCTTGAGCCTGTAAGTATTGAAAACCTGCATAATAACCGAAATACCAGAAATTTCTGGTGTCAGGTATATAAAAACACAGAAGCAGGTGATACTGCTCTGTCTGGAGCAGATCCGAAGCTTCTGGGCTGTTGGTCTGTCTGTGGAAATTCCGCAGAACAGGAATTTCAGAAATTTACAGATAAGCAGGACGAAAGCACACTGGAAGCTGGTTTTATGTGGCAGAAGATTTCTCGAAAGTCACAAAAATATGGTCTTCAGGCAGAAGTAACTTCTTTTGTTACAATTTCCGGGGACATGGAAGTAGAATATGTGGAAATCACAAATATTTCCGAAAAAAAAGTGGAAATTGTGCCAACAGGTGCAATTCCGGTATATGGAAGAAGTGCAGATAATCTTCGAGATCACCGCCATGTTACCTCCCTTCTTCACCGAATTCGGACCACCGATTATGGTGTGGAAGTAACCCCGGTTTTGTCCTTTGACGAGCGGGGACATCAGAAAAATAATACTACATATTTTGTATACGGTTCAGATGAAAACGGAGAGAAGCCAGAGTCATTTTATCCTACAGTGGAGGAGTTTATAGGAGAAGGCGGAACCTTTCTGAATCCAGAGGCAGTAAGAATTAATAAGCCCGGAAAACCCTCTGGAACAGAACTTCAGGGAAAAGAGGCTGTTGGAGGCATCCGATTCAGCCGGAAAACACTGAAACCAAGGGAAACAGCTGGTTATATTTTACTATGTGGGATTGCAGATGCCGGTGAGCAGCAGTTCCCAAGAAAGGAGAATACAGATAAAAAGGCAATAGATCCGGCAAAAGCTTCTAAATGGATAGAGTCGTTGACTTCTGGCTGCAGGACCCGCTCCCAGGTACGGAATATGCTGGAAGAAGTAAAAGAACACTGGATTCGGAAGGTTAATGTAGCGTTTGAAACTGGAAGCGAAGATGCGGATAATTATCTGAAATGGATCTGTTTCCAGCCAATCCTCAGAAGAATTTATGGATGTTCTTTTCTCCCCTATCATGATTATGGAAAAGGGGGACGCGGCTGGCGCGATTTATGGCAGGATTGCCTTGCCTTGTTGATCATGGAGCCATCTGAGGTAAGACAGATGATCATTGATAATTATGGAGGTGTTCGTATTGATGGAACAAATGCCACAATTATAGGAAGTGGTCAGGGAGAATTTATTGCAGACAGGAATAATATTACCCGTGTATGGATGGATCATAGCTTTTGGCCGTTTGTAACTACGAAGCTTTATTTGGATCAGACCGGGGATCTTGATGTTTTATTTGAGAAGATTCCATATTTTAAGGATCTTCAGTCAAAACGCGGAACAGCTCATGATGAAGAATGGAACAGCAGTTATGGTAATTTACAGAAAACAGATGCTAATGAAATATATCATGGAACTGTTCTGGAACATATTCTTCTTCAAAATCTGTGCGCATTTTTTGATGTGGGAGATCATAATGAAATGTGTCTGCATGGAGCAGACTGGAATGATGCCTTAGACATGGCCTGGGAAAAAGGTGAGAGTGTGGCCTTTACCTGTGCTTATGCCGGAAATTTGAAGGATATCGCTTATGTGCTTAGAGAAATAGAGAGTGTTCAGGGAATTAACAGGATTGAGCTTGCAGAAGAAATGGAATGTCTGTTTGCCTGTGGAAAACAGTTATATGAAAACCCTGAGAAAAAACAGAAGGTTTTGAAGCAATATACTGATTTGAGTGCCCATAATCTCAGTGGAAATAAAGTAGTGCTTTCTCTGAAAATGGTATGCAGCAATCTGGAAGAAAAAGCAGACTGGCTCGTGGAAAATATTCGGAAAAATGAATGGATCCAGGATGGGGATAAAGGCTGGTTTAATGGATATTATGATAATCATGGAAGAAAAGTAGAATATAGCGCGGTTTCAGATGAAACCGACAATAAAGCTGGTGCAGAGTGTAACACCCGAATGATGCTTACCGGACAGGTATTTGCTGTCATGAGTGGTACCGCTACAGAGGAACAGATACAGGCAATCTGCAGGAGTGCAGATGCATATCTGTATGACAGGAAAGCCGGCGGCTACCGCCTGAATACAGATTTCAAAGAGGAAAAATTTGACCTGGGAAGAATGTTTGGATTTGCATATGGAGAAAAGGAAAATGGTGCCGTCTTTTCCCATATGGCAGTTATGTATGCCAATGCATTGTACAAAACCGGTCACGCCAAAGAAGGATACAAAGTTCTTCAGACTCTGCTTGATACTGCAATGGATTTTGAACGCAGCAAAATGTACCCGGGAATCCCGGAATATTTCGATAATCAGGGAAGAGGCTTATACGCATATCTGACCGGAGCTGCAAGCTGGTATATGCTGACCATGATAACAGAAGTTTTTGGAGTAAAAGGCCAGCTGGGCGATATGGTGATAGCACCTGCACTTATGCCTGAGCAGTACGATCAGGAAGGAAAAGCTTCCTTGAAAATAGAATTTGCCGGAAGGAAATTTTCCATTCATATTTTTAACAGGGAGAAAAAAGAATGGAATAAAGTGCAGATAAAAGAAGCCTTTTGTGATGGTACTTTGCTGTCGGCAGAAGGCGGCAGGCAGGCTCGCCTGAAGCGCTCTGAAATAGAAAAACTGACTTTGGAAAAAGTACATGAAATTAATATTATTTTGAACTAATCTGGATAAAGAATTAGAAAAATGACCAGATATTCAGGAATAACAATGCATAAATAAAGGTTATTCCTGAATATCCGGTCTTTTTATGTAAGGCGGAGAATTATGCATTGCAGGAGCCTTACGTGCTAGAGCCTGTTTGAAAAATCATTCCCGCAATCTGCACGCCCCACTTTGCGGTATATTTTGCCCGAATTCAGTTGCCGTAGCCCGCTACGGCGCCTTCATCCGGACAAAATCTTCCACAAATTGTAACGCACATCATGCAGAAAGCTTTTTTCAAACACGCTCTAGGTCAGCTTACCACATGGATTTATAATACCTATCCCTGTATTTTTTTGGAGTCAGACCAGTGAAATTTTCGAATACCTGAATAAAGTGACTCTGGGAAGAGAAGGATAGGTAATTGGCGATGTCAACTACTGCTTTGTCCGAGTAGCGAAGAAGATGTGTGGCTTTTTCTATTTTTTTCTCCCTTATGTAGTCACTGATGGAAATTCCAAGATTTTGTTTGAATACCCTGGATAGATAATTCTGGGAAAGACCGGTGTGGCAGGCAAGGTCTTCTATGGTGATACGGTCCTTTATATGAGCATAGATGTAATCAATGCACTGCATAACTGGCTTGGAAAGTACGGATAATTTTTTTTGCAGGATCATTTTTCCGGTAAAATCCTTTGCCATAGTGTGGTGAAGGTCTGCAATCTGTCGCAGGGAAGTGCAGGAATCCATTTTTAAAATGTAAAAGTCACTAAGCCGGTAGGCCTGCTCTGCCTCCATTCCTCCGTCAATGCAATATCTGGTAAGCATCGCAGCTGTAACCACAAAGTGGTATTTCAGATTCGTGACAGGGTTTCTGGAAAGGACTCCGGTTCCCTCCAGATTCGTAAAAGAATCTGCATTACAGTTCTGTATGACAGTTTCCATATCTCCGGTTTTTACTGCCGTATAAAAGGAATATTCAACAGAAGGCGGCCTGTGCTTGGATTCAGTTTCGTTTTCTTCAAATTCTGTGTTGTACCAGTCTTTTGATATTGCCATGTAATCCCCTCCAAAACAAAAATGTGTCATTTTTTATATTATGACATGAATCTGATATTTTGTTAAGAGAAATAATATAATGTCAAAAATAAAAATGGTATATTTATTGCACCAAAGAGATACAGCATTAAGAAAATGCTCAAAAAAGGAGGATCTTTTATATGAAGAAGAGAGCAGTATCTATGTTACTTACAGCTGTTATGGCAGTTACCGGTATGGCTGCAACAGCAACCGTAGCACATGCAGAAGGAGAAGAGGGAAAGGTTATTAACATCTATTCCTGGAACGATGAGTTCCGTACACGTCTGGAGGCTATTTATCCAGAAGTTGAGTCCACTTCCAGCGATGGAACTGTTACAACCTTAAAAGACGGAACTGAGATCCATTGGATCATCAACCCAAACCAGGATGGTGTTTACCAGCAGAAGCTTGATGAGGCGCTTCTGAATCAGGCTGATGCATCTGATGATGATAAAGTAGATATTTTCTTAACTGAGACCGATTATGTTTTCAAATATACAGACAAAGATGCAGATGTAGCAATGCCGCTTACAGATCTTGGAATTGACCCGGATACAGATCTTGCAGATCAGTACGATTTCACAAGAACAACTGCTTCTGACTCTGACGGAGTACAGAGAGGTTCTACATGGCAGTGCTGCCCAGGAACCCTGGTATACCGTCGTGATATTGCAAAAGAAGTTTTTGGAACAGATGATCCGGCAGAAGTAGGCGAGAAAGTAAAAGACTGGGATACAATGAAAGAGACTGCTGCTCAACTGAAGGAGAAAGGTTACTACACATTTGCTTCTTATGCAGATACCTTCCGTTTATATGGAAACAGCATCACACAGTCCTGGGTACAGCCTGGTGAGACAACCATTACAGTTGACCAGAAGATTATGGATTGGGTAAATGATTCAAAAGAGTGGCTGGATGCAGGTTTCCTTAACCCGACTGTAAAAGGACAGTGGAACGATGACTGGAACAAAGCTATGGGCTCTCAGTCAAAAGTATTTGCATTTCTGTTCCCGGCATGGGGAATCGACTTTACATTAAGTCCAAACTGGGATGGCGATGCAGGTTCATGGGCAGTTACAAATCCTCCACAGGAATACAATTGGGGCGGTTCTTACATTCATGCAGCAACAGGTACTGATAATCCAGAGCATGCAAAAGACATTATCCTTGCTATGACTGCAGACAAAGACAACCTGTTAAAGATTTCTAAGGATTATTCAGATTTCACAAATACAAAGAGTGGTATGGCAGAGGCTGCTACAGATGATGCAAACTTCTCTTCTGAGTTCCTTGGCGGACAGAATCCATTTACATATTTCGCACCTGTTGCAGAGAACATTAAGATTGCTCCGCTTTCTGCCTATGACCAGGGATGCGTAGAACTGATCCAGAATTCCTTCAGTGATTATTTCCAGGGAAATGTTGACTTTGATAAAGCAAAAGCAAACTTCGAGACTGCTATTAAAGAGCGTTATCCTGAGATCTCTGAGGTTAAATGGCCGGAATAATGTAGATAGTTCTGAGGATTTTGTTTGCAAAAACATCTTGCAGAATACTATTAAAAAAATAATGTCCATGTGACATTTGAAAATTGGTATAAGGAACGTGGAGAGGATCCTGTAACATAGGATTCTCTCCTGTTCTGTAAGATGTGTGTAAAGGAGAACTGTTATGAAGAAAAACAAGAAAAGCATTAATTATGGAAAATGGGGCTACCTGTTTATCCTTCCTTTTTTTATAATCTATTTGATTTTTTCTTTGATTCCATTGGTTGATACGGTCCGTTACAGCTTTTTTGAATATTTCCGTTCTGGAATTAAAGAAATCGGACCCAATTTTATTGGAATGGCAAATTACATCAGTCTGCTGAAATCCGATATGTTTAAATATGGAGCAAACACATTGATTCTGTGGCTGATCGGATTTGTGCCGCAGATTGTGGTTGCGTTAGTTCTGGCAGCCTGGTTTACAGATGCCCGTTTGAAAATAAGAGGAAAACAGTTTTTTAAAGTGGTAATATATCTGCCGAACCTGATTATGGCATCTGCATTTGCACTTTTATTTTTTACTATGTTTTCTACAAACGGACCAATAAATTCTATTCTGATGTCTCTTGGATGGATTAAAGACCCTATTGATTTTATGGGATCTGTAGTTGGAACAAGATCATTAATTGGCTTTATGAACTTCCTTATGTGGTTTGGAAATACAACGATTATGCTGATGGCGGCTGTTATGGGTATCAGTATGGATATTTTTGAGGCTTCTGACCTGGATGGCTGCAATAGTATTCAACGTTTCTATTATATTACATTGCCGCTGATCAGACCGATTCTTGCATATACATTGATCACATCTATAATTGGTGGTCTTCAGATGTTTGATGTACCACAGATCCTGACAAATGGACAGGGTAATCCAGATAGAACGTCTATGACGCTGATCATGTTCCTGAACAGTCATCTGAAGAGTAAGAACTATGGTATGGCTGGTGCATTATCTGTTTACCTGTTTATTATCAGTGGTATTTTATGCTTCATCGTATATCGCATGACCAATGATAATGATCCGGATGGTTCCAAAAAGGCTGCAAAAAAACGTGCTAAGGAAGAAAGGAGAAGATTAAGAAGATGAAGAAGAAAGCAGGAAGCCAATTCAGAACAGTTTTCGCACATATCGTACTGATTCTTCTGTCTTTTATGTGCCTGTTCTTCTTTTACGTATTGATAATTAATGCAACCAGATCTCATGGGGATCTGCAGAAAGGTTTCTCAGCACTTCCAGGAAAATATTTCCTTGAGAATCTGAAAAACGTGGCAAACGACGGAAGCTTTCCAATGTTTCGGGGAATTTTGAACAGTGTGATCGTATCTTCCTGTAGTGCCGCACTTTGTACATATTTTTCATCCCTTACGGCATATGGTCTTTATGCTTATGAGTTTAAGGCAAGAAAGGTTGCTTTTACATTTATCATGGCAATTCTTGTAATGCCAACGCAGGTTACTGCAATGGGATTCCTTCGTCTGGTTACGAAGATGGGATTATATGATTCCCTTCTGCCGCTGATCATTCCCTCCATTGCATCTCCAGCTGTATTTTATTTTATGTACAGTTATCTGCAGTCGTCTCTGCCGCTTTCTCTTGTGGAGGCTGCCAGAATCGATGGTTCCGGAGAATTCCATACCTTTAATCGCATTGTGATTCCAATTATGAAGCCTGCAATTGCAGTTCAGGCGATTTTTACATTTGTTGGTTCCTGGAACAACTACTTTGTACCGGCCCTGATCATCCAGTCCAAGAGTAAAATGACGGTGCCGATTCTGATCGCTACTCTTCGTGGTGCTGATTATATGAATTTTGATATGGGTAAAATTTACATGATGATCACAGTTGCGATCGTGCCGATCATTGTTGTGTACCTGCTTCTTTCCAAGTATATTATTGCAGGTGTTACCCTTGGTGGTGTCAAAGAGTAATGGCGTTTACACAGTTTAAGCACAGTGGGACTTTGAATCCGGAAATATCTGTCTGCGAGAAAAAGCATAGCTCTTTTGCAGAAAAAGCGGCAGAGGAAGGCATTGTTCTATTGAAAAATGAAAATATTCTTCCCATTTCATTATCTGCATCGGTTGCCCTTCTGGGCATCGGTGCGGATAAAACTGTAAAAGGGGGGATTGGTTCCGGAGATGTAAATAACAGGCAGAATATTACCATTTACGAAGGAATGGAAGAATCCGGAATTCGGATCACCAGCAGGGACTGGCTGGATGATTATGAACATCGCTATCAGAAAGCGAGACTTATATGGAAAGAGAAAATTCTTGAAGAAGCAAAGCATGTAAATAATCCTTTTGATGCCTATGCATCCAATCCATTTATCATGCCGGAGGGGCGTCCTGTTTCTGAAATGGATATCCAGGAAGCTGAAATTGTTGTTTATGTAATCAGCCGTATTTCTGGTGAAGGAAAAGATCGTCGTCTTGAAAAAGGTGACTATTATCTTAGTGAACGAGAAGAGAAAGATATTCTTTTTCTAAACAGCAGAAGTGTGCCTATTGTTCTGCTTATAAATGCCGGTGGTCCTGTGGAGCTTACAGATATTCTGGAAAAAGCGCAGTGGATAAAAGGTATCCTCAATATTTCCCAGCTTGGACAGGAGGGGGGACGTGCGGTTGCAAGGATCCTTCTTGGAGAAGCTGTTCCAAGCGGAAAGCTTACAACAACCTGGGCAAAAAAATATGCGGATGTGCCATTTGCAGAGAATTTTAGTTATCTGAATGGAAATCTGGAATTGGAAGAATATAAAGAAGGAATTTATGTGGGCTATCGGTATTTCGATAGTTTTGGTGTAAAGCCACTTTTTCCTTTTGGCTTCGGTCTTTCTTATACAGATTTTAAGATTCAGTTTTGCAGTATTGAAATTGACAAGGATAAGATTGCAGTAAATGTATCTGTAGAGAATATTGGAAATACTTTTGCAGGAAGAGAAGTTGTACAGGTGTATGTATCACTTCCCCGGGGCAGGATAGAGAAAGAATACCATCGCCTGGTTGGATATGCAAAGACAAATGTATTAAAGCCGGGAGAAAAACAGGAGTTAAAGATCCTGTTTGATGGAAAAACTATTGCAAGCTTTTTTGAGGATGCAAATGCCTGGATCGTGGAAACAGGAAAGTATGGTCTCTGGATTGGAAATAATTCAGCCAATCTGAAGCTGGAGGCTTTTATAAATGTGAACCAGGATGTAGTTCTGGAGCAGACGCAGAAACTGGAAGCATTGGTTGAATTATCTGAAAAACTGGAAGCTTCAAAGAATGTAAAGGCTGCAGAAAAGCAGCTGGAGAAAAGTAGAAATGCTGATTTTCCCACCATACAGTTTGAAGCATTGCAGAGAAAACAAAAGGCTGGAAATGTTGACCGAGAGTCTCTGGTCATGGGAAACTCGCTGGAAATTCTGGCAGAAGAGCTGCCTGTAGAAGAATTGATCCCACTTTTATACGGAAATACTGGTGGTATTAGCAGCAATCTTGGAGCAGCAGGGATTAAAGTGCCTGGTTCAGCTGGCGAAACTTCAGAAGCTCTTTATGAAAAATATGGAGTTCCGGTATTGATCATGGCAGACGGACCAGCTGGTATCAGACTGCAAAGAAGTTATGAGGTAAATCGCGAGAATGATTCTGTTTATGGAATCGGTGTTCTTGGTTCTTTGGAAAATGGATTTCTGGTAACAGAAAAGCCTCACCAAAATGCAGATACGTATTATCAGTACTGTACTGCTTTTCCGGTTGGTACAGCTTTGGCGCAGTCCTGGAATCGGCAGCTGTTGAAAGAGTTTGGAGAAATGATAGCTGAGGAAATGGAGAAATTTGGCGTCAATCTCTGGTTGGCACCGGGAATGAATATTCACAGAAATCCCCTGTGCGGACGAAACTTTGAATACTATTCAGAGGACCCGCTGCTTGCAGGAAGTCTGGCCGCAGCAGTTACCAAAGGGGTTCAGAGTAAAGCAGGATGCGGGGTAACGATTAAGCATTTTGCATGCAATAATCAGGAAGATAATCGTATGGGAGTAGATGTTCATCTTTCTGAAAGGGCCCTTCGTGAGATTTATTGTCGTGGATTTGAGATTGCCATAAAGGAGAGTAAACCTGCGGCAATTATGTCCTCCTATAATCTGGTAAATGGGGTACATGCCGCAAACAGCAAGGATCTGTGTACCAGAATTGTGCGTGATGAGTGGGGATTTGAGGGCGTGATCATGTCGGACTGGAATACTACGGAACCCGAGGACGGAAGTATTCCATGGAAGTGCACAGCTGCCGGAAATGATATTATCATGCCAGGAAGTGAGAATGATCATAAAAGTATTCTGGATGGTTACAGAAGTGGGAAGCTTTCAGAAGAAGAAATTCGTATCTGTGCCAGAAGGGTATTGAAACTAATTGATAAACTGCGAAGCAGTTATTTGGTTATGAGCAAGTAGTGAAGCGGATTGCGAATATTCGCTTGACTAAAAGGACTGAGCAAGGTATGCGTATGTGTACTTTGCTCTTATTTTTTTTCATTTTTATAGAAATTATAAAGAGAGATGTGGTAGTATGGAAAATACCAGCGATACAAAAAGAAAATCTGGAATGGAGCTTGAGGTGAAAGATGGTGCTTTGCTGTGGCAGAGTATAGAAATAGACGAAAGTAAGAAGAGCGTATAAAAGCAGTGGAAAATGGAAGGAGAGTCTAAATGGATGAGCGAAGCAAACGGGCGCAGATGGAGCGGAAGAGGAGAATTCGTAGAAAGAAACAGAGACGTCGGGTTTTGATTAGTGCGCTGGTGGAAGTTTTGATTCTGGCAGTGTTGGCTTTGGCGTTTTGTTGGGATAGAGGACTTAGTGCTAAAGTGTCGGGAGTGCTCGGGATTTTCGACAGACCGCCTGCGACGGAACTGGATGTGTCGGGAGTGAACAGCTCAAATGTGCTTTTAATGGATGTAAAAAGCGGAAAGGTCATTGGAAATCTAAATGGGGAAGAGCGGATTTATCCGGCATCCATGACGAAGATCATGACTGCAATTGTGGCGCTGGAAGCATTTTCAGATCTGGATCATGAGATTACTTTAAGTGAGAATATTTTTTATGCTCTGGATGGACAGGATGCCACACAGGCAGGCTTTCAGCCAGGGGAGAGCGTGAGAGTGCGTGATCTGGTCTACGGCGTAATGCTGCCTTCCGGAGCAGAATGTTGTCTGGCTTTGGCAGATGAAGCATCCGGCTCAGAAGAAGCATTTGTGGAAAAGATGAATAAGAAGGCCAAGTCCATTGGGATGAAGGATACCCATTTTATGGATTGTACGGGATTACATGATCCAGAGCATTATAGTACAGCATATGATATTGCGCTGCTACTTAAGTATGCGTTACATAATGATACTTTCCGTGAAGTGGCAGAAAGCCATTTCCATTCTACGCCAGCTACCAATGTACATCCGGATGGAATTACCTATTACAGTACCATGTTTAAAAATATGTCGGATACATCGGTAACCGGCGGGGAAATTCTAGGTGGCAAAACCGGGTATACCTCTGAGGCAGGGCATTGTCTGGCAAGCTTTGCACAGATATATGGCAGGGAGTACATTCTGGTAACTGCAGGCGCCGCGGCGGACGCTACGGGAGTACCACATATTCTGGACGCGAAAACAATATATAACCGGCTGGGCGAAGCGGTGGCACAGAAATAAGAAATGACAAATCCAGTGAGGAAGTGAATGCTCTTTTTCTATGCTGTGTTTCGAGTCAGGCTGGTGTTATTTCGCCATTTGCAGGATTGCCACAATATCTTCTTTCGTCAACGGCTGGAAGAAGCCAATGTGTCCGTTTCTGCCGAAAACGCATTTCTCAGCCATTTCCTCGATTTGGGCATCGGTTGGATAAATGCCAAGTTCAGTGAGGGTGGTTGGCATGTCTATAGAGTGGCACCAAGTCTCCCAGGCAGTGATGGATGCGAGAACAGTATCCGTAATATCAGAATCGCTGGTCTGGGAAGCATCAATTCCGAAAACCTTCTCACCAAACTGTGCAAATCTTCCCGGATTTGTCTTATACACATATCTCGCCCAGCTTCCCCAGACAGATGCAAGTCCGGCTCCGTGAGCTACATCAAACATACCGCCGAGTTCATGCTCAATCTTATGTGTGGCGAAATCAGATACCCTTCCGGCACCGGTCAGACCGTTATGGGAAAGGCTTCCGGCCCACATGAGAGTAGCCCGGGCTTCATAGTTTTCAGGATCTTTTACAGCAACCTGGGCGGCATCACGAACGGAAATCATCAGTCCCTCTGCAATCCGGTCAGTAAGGCTGGTATCTGTGTCTGTAGGGGTAAAATAACGCTCCATAGTGTGCATCATAATATCAGCTGCGCCGCTGGCTGTCTGATACGCCGGAAGGCTGTAAGTCAGCTCAGGATTCATAATAGCAAATCTGGGGCGTGAGCAGTCGTGCCCATAGGAACGTTTCATCATACCGTCTTCAATGGTGAGAACCATGGAGGAAGACATCTCAGAACCGGCAGCTGCAATTGTAAGGATAACACCGATTGGCAGATTTTTATCTGTTTTTACACGACCGTAAAGCAGATCTTCTATTTCAAAATCATTGGCGATTCCGTAACCGATTCCCTTTGCTGTATCAATTACGCTGCCGCCTCCAATTGGCAGAAGGAAGTCAACACCTTCCGACCGTCCAATGCGGATCCCTTCTTTTACCAGGGAAAGGCGAGGATTGGGAACCACGCCACTAAAGTCTATATAGGAAAGTCCGGCTCCATTCAGATTCTGATGTACACGTTCCAATAATCCTGATGATTCAACATGTCCTCCTTTTTTTCCATAAATGATCATAACTTTATGCCCACCAAATGCGGCAACCTGTTTGCCAGCCTCGTTTTCCCGGTCTGCACCGAAAAGAACTCTGGTAGGAGTGTAAAAATCAAAATTTATCATGGGAAATGCCTCCGTAAAATATGAAAATAAATTTGCGATTCTTTGCAAAAAGTGTTCTGTGAGCGGTCTTATGCATCTGACATCATTATATATGCTGGAAATGTAAATGACCAGAGCGGATTTTGTAATTTTATGGGATAATTTTTCGAACGATAAAACTTTACTTTTAAGCTGTGATTTTGTAAGGTATGGTTATAGAGGAAAAACAGAAAAACGGTGCACAGTTATTCTTTACTTCCAATATAGAAAACTATATAATAAAAGGAGAACTGATAGATGAAAGATCTAAAGGATTTGAACCTGCTGGACCGTTTTCTGTTTGCTGAGGCGATGGAAGATCCGCAGAATATGCGGGATGTATTGGAAATTATTCTTGGAAAAGATGTAGTTTTGAAGCACCTACCCCAGACAGAAAAAGAAGCACGGATTTCACCAGCGTATCGTTTTGCTAAAGTGGATGTGTGGGCAAAGGATACAGATGAAGTTGTATATGATACAGAGGTACAGGGGACGAATACGAAGAATCTTCCCAAAAGAAGCAGATATTACGAAAGTATTATTGATGCGAAATTATTAAAACCCGGTGAACGTGATTTTAACAAAATGAATGATATCTATATTATTCTGATAGCTCCGTTTGATTTGTTTGGGAAGAGAAAATATATGTATACATTTGAGATGACCTGTAAAGAGGATCCATCTGTATCGCTTGAGGATGGCGCTACCCGCATTTTTCTGAATACCCATGGGGAAAATCCAGATGAAGTAAGTCCGGAGCTGGTAGAATTGCTTCATTATATTGAACATACCACTCAGGACATGGCAGATGGCTGTAAAAGCGAAAGAATACATAAGATGCAGAAGCGTATATGCAGTATCAAATCCAGTGAGGAAGTGAGTGTGAGATATATGCAGAGATGGGAAGAAATGGAAATGGAAAAAGAGGCGGCACGTGAATTAGGACTCGCAGAGGGCAGAACCCAGGGACTTACTGAGGGCAGAACCCAGGGTCTTGCGGAGGGAAGAGCAGAGGGAAGAAGTTCTATGGCACGATTGATAGATAAATTATTAGAAGAAAATCGCATAGAAGATTGTAAAAGAATAGCAAAAGACCCAGAATTTTGTCAACATCTGATGGAAGAATTTGGAATAGAGTAAAAAATAAAAGTGGAACATTCTTTAAAATTAATAAACAGAATGTTCCACTTTTCCTGTATCGTTATATGTTAGCTAGAGAATATCTGGCTTTTATCGATTTCCCTGGAAAGCAGCTTCTTATAACTGCAATCCATCCCGATTGCTCCAAGTGGTGCAGTGATCAGAATTCCCAGTACAGCCACAGAAAGCACGATCTGCCCGCAGGAAAGTCCCATAGCCATTGGAACAGACCCAATCGCTGCCTGTACGGTTGCTTTCGGAAGGTAGGCAATGGAACAGAACAGTCTTTCCCGCCATGTTAGGTTTGTTCCGGTAACACAAAGAGAAACGCCCAGGGTACGGATCAGAAGTGCTGCAAAGATCATGGCCAGGGCAGCAGGACCGGCTTTTAAGGTATAGCGGATATCTACAGAAGCACCTACAAGTACAAAAAGCAGGACTTCAGCAGCCAGCCATAGTTTCCCGAATTTCTGGGAAAGGCGGGCAGAAACGGAGGCGGTGCATTTTAGCTTCAAAACACAAGCCATGCTTATCACAGCCAGAAGTCCGGAGACGGAAACCACAGGCTTCAGCCATGTCTCAATGGACATAAGCAGGAAAGCCACGCCCATTACTACGATCACTTTCATGCTGTTTCGCACCATATGACTGTGCGCATAAGCAGTTTCGAAAAACAAGGAAAGAAGATAACCAGCCACACTTCCAAGTGCAATACCCAGGATAATGGAAACCGGAATGTTGATAAAATCTTTCAAATGTGCGCTGCCGCCCTGTGCCATAGTAGAAAATGTGGAAAACAGCACGATCACATAAATATCATCACAGGAAGCGCCTGCCAGGACCATCTGGGGAATGCTTTTGGCTGTGCCGTATTTTTCATCCATCAACTGTACCATTCTTGGGACAACTACAGCCGGGGATACCGCACCCATTACAGCGCCCATCACAGCCGCTTCCAGTCTGGTAATTCCCAGAAAATACGGTGCCAGCAAAAAGTAAGCCAGGATTTCGAAAGTTGCAGGAATGCAGGCCATCATGATGGCAGGACGTCCCACTTTCTTCAGATCGGCAAGATTCAGGGAAAGTCCCGCTTTCAGCAGGATAATGATCAACGCGATCTGCCGCAGCTCCGATGAGATGGACAGAATCGACGGATCCAATACGTTCAGCACATAAGGTCCCAGTAAAATACCGGTGATCAACATACCGATAATACGCGGCAGTTTCAGTGCCTGGCAAATAGCAGCCAAGGAAAGTCCCACAAGAAAAATAAAAGCCAGAGATGTTAACATTGTTATAAATTCCTCCTTTTTACGCAGAAAAGCTGATGCTTCCTGCGACAATTGTTATCACAGAAGTCATCAGCTTAATAAGCGGTTCGGGATGATCCCGGGGAGACATTCATTCCCCTTTGTTTCTGGTGGTATAATAGCACATTATAAAAGTGGTGGCAAGAAGAAATTATAAATCAAATAACAACTTCGGCTGTGCACGTTACTGCTCACTCTGTGACCAGTAACCGCTCCGCGATGCACAGAAAGACGAACCTTCTTGTGACAAGCACAAGAAGTAGCGTTTGCTGCGCAAACTTAATTCTCGGGTTTTCTATGAACTTTGTTCACGAAAAACACCTCGCGGAATGTTACCAGTGAACAGTAACCTGTGCACAACAACGTGCTTTGTAACATGTAGAATCTAAGTTTTGTATCATTAGGCGTTGGGGGAAGAGAATTAAAACAACGTCTCTTCATTCTCCTCAAATAGTTTATCATTAATTTCAAACAACTTAAGCCTATGAAGCAATCCATAATAAATAATGGCATCTCTCTTTAATTTCGGATAAAGCTGTGCCATTCCACAAAGCTTCAGCAGTTCCTGGGTTTCGTCAACCGTCGCTTCAAGCCCATAACACAGGCACAGAAGACGATTCCGCGATGGATTACGGCGGCCTGCGAAAATCTGATGGAGATATATTTCGCTCATACCGGCCTGTTTGGCAAGCGCTGCCTTAGAGATATGCTTCTTTTCGAACAGACGGTTTAATAATTCTGCCACACTCTTATTTTCAAATTGCTCCTGGTTCTGGGACAGAAACTGGCTCAGATCCGGGGAATCCATAAGCTCCTGCTGTAAACCATCTGTATTTTTCTTTTTCATATTCGCGCCTTTACAATAATTTGTCAATAAGTTAAAATAATTTTAACAATACAATCAAATAAAACTATACTATAAAAAATTCTGAAAAACAATATGCAGTCAGCATAGTGGTTGCTGCCCTCTGGCAGTATTCCATAGCTGTGGGAGTGCCATTGGCGAGGAACATCTGATTTTCATAGCGTGCAGGTGATATGTCCATTTGGGGAATGATAGTTGGTGATAAGGAGAAATATGGAAATTTATGACAGTCTTTTAGGCGCAGTTTGTGACGAATATGACAGGGTCACATTGATCAAAAAAAGCGAGCGGGGCGAAGTAACCTTGATACGCCACAGGGCAAGCGGAAACCGCTATATTTTCAGACATTTTTCCGGCAGCAGTGAAGTGTACCGGAAGCTTCTTACGGTATCCTGTCCCAATCTGCCCCAGATCATGGAGGTGGGGGAAAAGGAGGGAAAAACAGCTCTTCTGGAAGAATATGTGCAAGGTGATACGCTGGGGGAGATTTTACAGGGTGGACTTTTGACAGCGGCACAGGCAAAGCAGATCACCCGCCAGCTGTGCATGGCTTTGTGGGTGCTCCATTCCCTGGGAGTTGTACATAGAGATGTAAAGCCAGATAATGTGATCATACGTGGAACCGAAGCGGTTCTTATCGATTTTGATGCTTCCAGAATTTATAAAAATGAAAACAGAGAAGATACACAGATTCTTGGAACCACAGGCTTTGCAGCACCGGAACAGTATGGGCTCTCCCAGTCTGATGGGCGTGCGGATATTTATGCACTGGGAGTTCTGCTGAACATTATGCTGACTGGGGAACATCCCTCCAGGAAACTTGCCAGCGGAAGAATGGGCAGGATCGTCCAGCGTTGTACCATGGTAAATCCGGAGAAAAGATACAAGAATATCCTTCATCTGATGGAGGTTTTGTAAAGCATAAAAAGCTTATGGTCTCTGGAAAAAAGCCTGTAAATTTATAATATAAGATGGATAATTACTTACTAGTACATCGTTTCGTAAATAACTATACCAATCGCGTAGGATGTGGATTCGAGTGTGCAGGTATAAAAACGCAGGCGTAGCGGGCTACGCCGAGGCTTTTATACCTGTGCAATCGGATTCACAGACAAGTGAGTGGTATAGTTATTTCGAAAACGATGTACCAGCTGTAAGGTATGTTAACCATAAATATATCGTAATAGGAGAAAAATATGAGTAAAAAATGTATAAAATGCGGACAGCCTCTTCCGGACAATGCTTCTTTTTGTCCTCATTGTACAGCAGTCCAGAAGGAAAAACAGGAGATAAAAGCACCGAAACGATGGAGAAAGGCGGCTTTTGGAGCAGCTGCTGTGGTAGTGTTTCTGGCAGCTGTTGGAGCAGCTTTTTCCCTGCATCACCGTCCGAAGTCCTATGAGGGAGGGGCGCAGGTGGTTTATAAAGACAAAGGAAAATCTTATAAACTGCTGTTGAATTTTTCCGAAGATGATGGAGTAACAGGACATGCCCAGGGCGAACGTACTGATAGACTGGCGCAGGGAATGGAGAGTGCCCTTCCATGTCAGCTGTATGTTCTGGATCAGGAGACTGGAGAACTGGCGTGGGAAGAATTTACAGAAAAGGTAGTTTCCTGTAAGGTGGATACAAAACCTGGAGAAAATTCCCGGAAGGTAGATTATGTAGAACCGGTTCATAACGAGAGTTTTCCAAATGCAGCATATGTTTCTGATATTATTTATACCTCAGACAGCGGTACTAACGATATCTTGTGGAACCTGACGATGAAAAACGGAGATACGATTTCTCTTAGCACACGGCTTACCATTGAAAAGCAAGCAGCAGTTACCTATTTTTCAGAGGATACGCCTATGGAGACCACAGAGGAACTGAATGCATTGCTGGCTTCCATTGAGGAAGAGGTGTCATCGGAAACTCCGGTTTACCTTCATCTTCCGGCAGTAACTTATGATGGTGATATTGTTTTTGGAAATCATGTGTGGGGAATTTATGGCAGCTCAGACGGAGATGACGTGACTACTTTCACAGGAACCGTCAGCTTGCGCGGATTGAATGGAAATTACGCGGAAATGTCAGGAATCCAGTTTAAAGGGAATTCTGGAATTGGGGTGAACGCGTATTGTCTTACTTTACTTTCCAAATGCAGTTTTAATGGTTGGGATACGGCTGCAATTGCCAATAATGAAGCCTGGGTAAATGCAATGGACTGTACTTTTACCAATAATAAAATTGCACTGAAGTTTAACAGCAGCATGGCTTATGGTACAGCGCCCAACTATCTGAATAATACATTTACCGGAAATGGAACGGCGGTCTGCATTGAGAATCTACCTGGGAATGAAGTCCTTGATTTCGCGGGAAGTACTTTCTCAGAAAATGATGTGGACATTGATAATAAAGCAGAGCATTCGGTGGATACGGCGAAGGCAAATTTTGAGACTGCTTCGGAGTAATGCTCTGTGAGGGCTTTTTTATATAGCGTTCAAGTAATATTTTAATAAGAGTTTTAGGGTTACAGATTAATCATTTTGCGGTCTGTAACTCTTTTTATATTACGGCACAATGGCAGATGCCGCCGAGACTCCCTGCTGCAGTAGCAGAATCCTGCAAAGTATGATTTCTGTGCATCGCGAAGCGTGTTGCTGTGAAGGTCGTGAACAGTAATAATTTCTTCTTGTACTATGCTTTCAGGTAATTGCTTTCCTTCCTCCTATTATTATATGATAACTTATCAGTCTCAAATAAAATTACAAAAAATGAGGGTCAAAGGATGAAGAAAAGAACATTAGCGCTGGCGTTGGCATTGGGGTGTGTATTTATGTCTCCAACGCTTTCCTATGGGGAAGAGAATGCAGAGGTAGTTTCAGAAATAGAAGAGGATTCCAGTACGGATGAAGGAAACAATAACTCCTGGGGAAAAGTTGCGGTAGTAGATGACTTCGGGGATGCAACGGGGCAATCTGTTATAAGTACGGTTGTTTCCGGAACCTTTAGCAACACGGCAACAACCGGTAGTGATCTGCTTGTCACAGCATATATTAATTTTGATGAATTTGATTATTGTTATGATTTATCTTTTAAACTTTTAGAGTATAAGGATACCCCTGCTACTTATTTTTCTTCTGATTCTAAAGAATTGAAAATAAAAGTTGGAAGTATAAATACGGTATATGAATATGGTTTGCTAGGTGAGGAACCCAATGGCAATGTTTATGTCAGCGGATCTTCAGGAGAAGATATTGTGAAATGTTTATATGAAGGAAATGATATACGTTGTGTACTGAATCTTGGTTCATCTAAATATAGCTTTGCATTGGAAGCAGGCAATATCGCAGAGCTAATTGATGAAGGCGGATATGGTGCGCCGTTAGATGAGGAAGGCAGGAAGGAAAGAAAAAGTAAACATGAAATAGAAGAAGCGCAGGAAAGCAGCAGGAAAAAACAGGAAGCAGAGCTTGCACAGGCGGAGAAGGTTATAAAATCCAAAGATGATTTTATTGCTGCATATGTGAATCATACAGATGCGGATAATGACTATGAAAGTGGATTTTATTACTTCAAAGCTCATGCAGACGAGTTTGAGACTTTAACAGAAGAGGAATTATCCTCCATTTTTCCATGCAGATTCCGGTATTATACGGTCAACTGGGCAATTGGCGGAACCACTGGTGCCGGAGACCTTTATGAATATGACGCAGATGGTAATACAAAACAGCTTGGAAGCTTTGGAACAGATGACAGCTATCGCACAAGAGAAGAAATAAATCCCAACTGGCCTGAGATTAATGGAAGCTGGCGAATCGAAGATGGAAAACTGATCCGAACAATTACATCTGGAAATCAGGAAAAACGTTATATTGTGAAATCATTAGACCGTGACGGCTATTATTTATTATGCTTTGAAAGTGCAACCGGCGAGGTGAATGCGGTTATGATGATTGTTTTATATGATGAGAACAATATGCCGTTGTATGAATTTACAGAAAATTAAGTAAAAAATAGAGAGAAAAGCTATGCTGGGAGGGGCTGTGGTCCGCACAAATTAAACGAAACGGGAGAGACACATTTTGAGAGTTTTTAAGAGTGAAAAATGGGTTAGGGACACCTGATTTACATATTAAAAATGACGGAAGTCTGCCCAAAAAGGGAATCACGAAAGTGATTCCCTTTTATAAAAAGCTTTATTTTATGCGATTCCCCGGTAAAAATTATTCTCCAAAGTATCTCTTAAGAAGACCTGCGAATGCTTTGCCGTGTCTAGCTTCGTCTCTTGCCATTTCATGAACTGTGAATCACTTCGCCTTCGGCTCGTGATTCCGAAAAGTCATGGATTGCGTCAAGGTTAGGGAAAAAACCTAGCAAAATCAAGGCATTTTTAAAGCATCTTTTTAACATCTTTCAAAGAACTTTGGTACCATAATGGTACTTCTTTGATAATGGTAGCAGATAATAAAGTACCATCTTAGTACAATCGAAGAGGTGTTAAGATGGCAGTTAAATGTGAAAATGGGGTATATCGGCAAGAAAATGGAACTTGGGCTTATCGTTTTTCTATTCTGATTGATGGGAGAAGAATTTCACGAAAAAAGACAACAGACGAAAATGGAAAACAGTTAAAAACTCAAAAACAGGCATTAAAGGCGAGAGAAGCTGCGATTGCAAATGCACATATTGAAATGAAACGAACTAAGAAAATCAGCAGGAGGACTGTAAAAGAGGTTTTTGAGGAATACTGCGAAAAGGGCAGAAATGACAGAAAATATCAGACCATTAGAAAACAAGATAGCCTTTGGGAGAACCACTTATGTGAAAAGTTTGGTAAACGCTTTATTGATGATATTAGTGTGGCAGAAGTCAATGATTACTTGGCAGGACTCTATTATACAGACAACTATTCTTATCAATATACAGAAAGTTTTCTGAAAATGTTTTATTTGATTTTCGGTCAGGCATATTCACGTAATTATTTAGTGGTAGATGAGTACAATAAGCTCTGCGTGAATAAAGATACAAGAATAAAAATGCCAAAACTAAAAAGCGAAGATGACACGGATATAGTTGCTTTCAGCAGAGAAGAATTGAAAAAAATGGATAGATATTTTGAGGGAACAAATGCAGAAACTGCTTATCTTTTAGGACGATACTGCGGTTTGCGTATCAATGAATGTTATGGTTTGAAATGGGAAAATGTTGATTTGGAAAATGGGACAATCTATATTGATCGACAAATGCAATATCAGAAGGGTGTTGTAATGTTGGTTGCCCCTAAAACAAGAAATTCCAAAAGAACAATCTATCTGAATGATTTTATGAAAACATATTTTCACAAAATTGCAGAGCAACGAAAAGACGACGAAGAAAAATTTGCTATTCATAGGCAGCAGAACAGAAAAATGATCCAAGATATAGATGGAAAAATGATTTATTCGACAGATTTAGTAAACTGTCTGTTTGACGGAAAGATACAGACTATAAATTCCATGAAATACCATTCTAGGGAAATTAAAAGCAAGTTGAATATAGATTTCAAATTTCATCATTTGCGGCATACTTATGGCACACTAATGGCAGAAATGAACACTCCTGCACATCTGTTATGTAATCAAATGGGGCATGGAAATATCCATGTAACACAACGCTATTACATAGCCATTTCTAAAACTGGAATAGAAGTATTGAAACAAAATTTGAATCGGTTATAAATAAAAATGGCAATCAGAATAGAAAAAACTGATTGCCATTTTCTTCTTAGTAAAGTTTTCTGATCTTATCCAAATACGCCGTAAATCCATCAACTACTTTCTGCGGCTTTAATATCTTTGCTTTATTTCCGAAGCCAAGAACCCAACCGTAAAACTGATCGCTGATTTCAATAGGCGCAGTAATACTGAAATGTCTGTCGTCTACCACATTATAAAGCATTCCCTTTTTACCAAATCTGTCAACGACTGTGTCCAAGAGCGGATTGATAAACTGAATTGTAATTCTTTCCTGTTCGCCGCCGAACATAGAAAAAACTCTCTGTGTATAATTTTTGAGATTAATTTTATTAAAGACTTCTTTTCCCTCTCGCTCAACACCAAGCAATTTTACATCTTTCATTCTGTCAACACGGTACGTCCGCAAGTCCTTTACATAATCGTTATAAGCCAAAAGGTAATAGTTGCCATCATTGATAAGAAGCGCATAGGGGCTGACTTCATACCTGCTGCCATGCCGCCGCTCTACCTGTTGATTTAGATTGCTGATAGAATATTTTAAATATTTAAAACTGATTTTTTCGGGGATGTGTTTGTCCTCTTTGCTCATTGCGGCGTCTATTTTTTCAATATTATTTAAAACGCCAGAATTATTTGTTTTTACTCTATCTGTCAAAATAGCATTGTGGCGGATTTTCTTCTCTTGGAACTCACTGACAAATTCACACAACACCTTTATTAAGCGATCTGCCTGTGATTCTGACAAGTATTTAGAAGCATAGATACTTTCAACCAAAAGCTGAATATCTGTATAATCATAATGCCGTTGCCGCAGACAGAAGCCCTTCTGGTGCTTGTCAAAAATAATTTTTTTCAGACTTTCATCATCTTCAATCCATTCAGCAGCTTCTTCAATGGAAATTCCCTCTTCAAAAGCAATGAGCGCTTTATTGATCTCGTCAATGTCTCTGTAAATTCCTCTCCGCTCTGCTTCAATATCATAAGTATCAGTCATAGCAGAGCAGATATCTTCACCTGTGATAGTGTGGTTTTCATCTGTGTGTCTCAAAAGATACTGATACACAAGAAATGGCTTCATTTTTTGATTGTGCTTTTTGCCCCTTCCAGAGCCTTCTAATTCTTTTGCCATAATCATAACCCCGAACGTTTTTCTTTTATTCTATCATTCCAGGAGCGCATAATACAATATTTATATTTTTTCCTTAAACGTTTAGCGGAGAAATAATATTTCTATTTCTCTCCGTTAAAGCTTTAAGGAAAAAATATAGATGTTCCAATAGCAAAGAAAAAAGAGCGGATTTCCGCTCTCATTCAATTTCAATATTTTCAACGCCGTATTTCAAAATAATGTTAATAAGTTCATTTCTGGAATAATTGGTTTCTGCGGCAAGCTGATCTAAAGCTGCTAAAGTGTCCTCTTTAATTCGAACTGTGATAACTTTACTGCCGTCTTCCCCTCTTTTTTTCAATTTCAAAGGTTTATTCATTATGTCAATCTACCTTTCGTTTTGTAACTATTATAGGTTGACGTAGTAAAATTAAATATGCTACAATTAAATATATAAATAGACTACATAATGTATTACAAAAGAAAGGCGTGGGGAAATGAAAAGAAAAGCAATATTCAAAGAAAGTGACAGAAATCAAATAAGGAGGGGGATATAATGCGGGATACAAAAGTAGATTCATCCACTGAAAAATCGGAAGAGATAAAATTTAAGAAAGAAGAAAATAGAGAATTTATAATTACTTTAATTGTCTATATTATTAGTAGCTTACTGATTTTTTTATTCATAGCAGAGAAGTTTAATTCGATTTCACCAATGACGACTGTTGGTTATTTTTTTAGTATATTAGTTGGAATGGTTACAGGTTTTTTTGTTACAGCAATCTTTTACCTTATTTTTATACTGCCTAAATCGTCAGAACGGAACAAGGTAATTATACAGAAAGCAGAGCGTGCAAAAAGGTTAGAAAAAATGCAAAAGGAAGAAGAAGCAGACTATAATGAATATAATAAATATTCTGATTGCTTTGGAAGAGATAAACGTATAGCAATGCTTTTAGATGAAAAAAAGTCTATTTCGGAAAAAATATCATCTATAAAAAATAATCAAATTAAACATGAAGAAACTAAAATCGGATTGTTGGAAAAAGAGCATGATCCTTACGTGCATGGGGGAATTGCTGCGGGAATTGCGGGAACAGGAGCAGGGATTGTTAGAGCTTTAGAAATTCAGCAGAAAAATGCAGAAATACGAGAGAGAAATGCACAAGTATTAGAACATATGCAAAATGTAGCAATTATAAATTTTAAGATTATACACGACTATGAAATGCACATTATGGATATATCCAGAGAAATAAAAGAACTTTCAAATAAAATGATATCAGAAGAGAGTCCAAATTCATGTTTTGAAAAATTAGCATTTACAGGTGATTATGTTAGAGTATCAGCAAATGGTAGTTGCCGTATAAGTACTCATGCACAACTTTCTGAACCATTTTTTATTTCTGATGGTGTGGAAGGTGTCATAGATGGTACAATTATTGCAGAAATTTATGATGGAGATGTATGTGTGGGTAAAGCTAATCTGGTCTTACCTAAATATGGGATTGATTCTTCAAAACGTGCTGAATTAAATGGAATAGCGTTATTAGGCGGAGACGCAGATAAAGAATATACTGTTAAATTTTGTCCATCTGATAATCTTTGGGCTATGGAAAAATAATAAAATTCGGAGTGGATTTTAGTCCACTCCTTTTTTATGCCTATAATAGTTGTGCGTGTCCTTCAATGGCTTCTTCTATCCGCTGTGGCTCAATTCCAATATAACGCTGTGTAATGGCAGCAGAACTGTGTTGCAGCAGCCGTTGGACTAAAGTAATATCATAGCCATTATTTTTGTAAATTTCCGTTGCATACCATTTTCTGAAAGAGTGTGTTCCGATTCCCTCAAATCCAAGGTAATCACAGACAAGGGCAAGCTGCTTGCTAATAGCCCTTTCGGTCAGATCGAAAATTTTTTCATTTTTTCCAATCCCATTTCTAAGACAGTAATTTTCAATATACTGCTGAATAACAAGAGGAACTGTAAAAACTCGTTTCTTTTTTGTTTTCTGCTCTGTTATCTCTAATCGGTATCTGTCACCATCTCTCACAATATCGGAGAGCCGCAGACTTAGAATATCAGATATTCTAAGCCCAAGGTTTCCTTCCAAGACAAGGGCGGTTGCAATTCGTTCATTTGGGCGGCAGCCGCAGAATCCTTCTCTCATGGTCTGAATGATTTCTTTGTACTGTTCCGTAGTAAGAGTGATTGTCCTTTTATTCATTTTTAGCATTTCCCTTCATCTTGTTTAATTCTTCAATGCAACTATTGATACGATTGTTTACATCTTCCAAAAGTAAACTGACTGTGTTTCCTTCTGGAAAGAAGTGTTCATTATCAAGAGCGATACAAGCAACGTCAAGGAAGCTGCTGCATTTTGATAAGGTATCTTGGATTTTATAGAATTTCATTTGCGGTTCCCCCTTAAAAGTTCTTATTTTGTGAGCGAATAGTTCCATATTTTCCACAAATTTCTGCCAAGCCGCAGAAACAATGGATTTTACTGTTCTTATAATTTCTATTTTAGGAACTTTCCTCTCTTGGCTCATTTTTTGAACCAAGAGAGAAGCAGTTGTAATTATGCGCTGATCGAAAAGCGTCTTGATCGTGTCTGACGAAGAAAAGCAGTATAGAGATTTTCGTAAACCTTTTTAAATTCTTTGGAATTAAATTTGGAAGTAAGGACTTCTGTCCATCTGACTGTGTAGCGGTCTGTGGAAAGGCTTTCCACCTGTCTCTCTGCCATTTCATTTTTGAGACTGTCCTTCAGATTATCCACAATTCCTTTGACTTCTTCCAGAAGTGCTTCATACTCCATGATTTCTTCTACTGTTGCGTTGATTTTTGCATTTGTCATAATTCATTATCCCCTTTTCTTTTGGTATGTGTGAGAGGTTCAAGTGGCGGTTGGCTATTTAAGTATCTAGCGTTCTTCTTAGTGCGTCCCAATCTCCCTTATCCATTTCCGCTCTGATCTTGTATTCTTGGTTTCGGCTGCTGCCTACTTTCGTCTATCCTTGACTTGTTCCTCTCTCTTAACTTGATATCATTATAGCACTATATACTGGTGCAGTCTATTGACAAAAGCACCAAAATATAGTGCAATAAAACACTCGAAATTAGTGCAATATTTACACTGGAAATTGGTGCAAAAGTATGCTATTATTAAGTAAAATGGAGAAGGAGGACTTTAAAATGGCACTTAGATATAAGATTGATATTATGGCAGAGCTAAAAAAGAATGGTTATAGTTCCACAAGGATAAGAGAAGAGAAGCTAATTGGGCAATCATATCTTCAACAGATAAGACACAATGAATTAGTGTCTTGGAAAACCATGGACACGCTTTGCAGGCTCTTAAATTGTCAAGTGGGGGATTTAGTTGAGTACGTGGCAGAGGACACGCCAGAAGCCGCAGAATAGCCTTTTAGAACATTCCAAGAGAAAATAGAGAGAGTGGCGGCAGCAGTCCCTTAAAGAGGACAGAAGGGCAGCAGTTAGCTGACAGGGGGGCTAGGGTTTCGGGATTTCTCTGGAAAAATTTAATTTTTTGATTATACGGGGGCAGAACTCCCACGAAGAGTGATTTTTATTTTGAAAAGCGGATGTAAGGGACTTTCCAGTAGAAAAGGACTAAATAAACGCAAAAAAGCGGCAAGCCGTTTAAGAGATCGCAGATTTGAGGTCATGTGATCTTATAAACGAGCTTGCCGCAAATTATTTATTAAATTCTTTCAAGAGATCATCAAGCGCCTTATCAATGGTTTCATTAAGGTCGATTTTGATTGATTCTTCTAAATTGCTCAACATTTTCTGTTGCATTTGATTTCTACGTAATTGCATTCTTTGGCTTTTACGAAAAGCACGCCAAGTATCTAAATCGGTATATCTATCAAGTCCCATAGTATTATAAGAATCTCGAATACCGTCTAAGTAGTCTTGTAATGTTATTCCAATCATGGTATTTATCCTTTCTTTTCCTGCTACTGGCAGGAATCCTTATTTGTTACTATATATAAAAATTAGTGCAGGAAGATTATCTTTTTTCGCTTAATTTCCATTGAACGGCAGCAGGGATTATTTTTATTTCAAAATATAAAATTTATGAGCATGAACACAAAATAATAAAAAAAATTTGGCGAGTCTTTCGACAGAGAACGAAAAAAGGCAAGCAGACTATAAAAATCTACTTGCTCACATACGGCGGAAAATTCTGATTAGATTGAGTTGTTAGTAATAATTAAAAAATTTCCTTAAAGGTTTAGCGGAGAATATTCTATTATTTATTTCCCCGTTAAACCTTTAAGGAAATTTTTATTTTGTTGCCCTAAGCGCTTCTTTTTCCGTTATCAGCACCCTTGGTTAGATTATAGAAAATTTCTTCTGAGAGGGAGAAAATTTCTTTGTAGTCATCATCATACCAAGCGACAGGTTCAATTGGTTTTACAGTATAATAGCAACAGTGAAAATTGTTCCATAATTTATTAATAACACCACCCCAACAATTGGTTGTGTTGTTCGCTTCTTGAGCTTCCGCAAGAAGTTGTGATCTCATTGCGTTATACTTTTTATATTCAGCCATTTTTTCATCAGTTTCAGAAATTTTTTCTTGATACTTAATTCCATTTTCTATGTGAGTACACCATAGATTGTGATTAGCGGAGAAAGATTTGAGAAGGACATCATCACTTAGAAGTTTGCTTGTCCAATTCCTCATGGTGCTGTCTGCAATGGTAATGCCGTATTGTTCATAAAGAACTGTTTCTCTTGTTTTCCAAGGCATAGCCATGAAGTTACGATCAGTTCTAAATAGGTGTAACATAATCGTAAATGCCTTAAAATCTGTTTGAACACTAAAATCTAATTTTCGGATTAAAAGCTCTTTTAAACGTTCTTCCGCAGTTGTTGGGATTTTTGTGATTTCAACTGTCCTTGAAGAATAGTTGTAACCATATCCCCAATTTGTCAATCGGGTTTTAACCTTGGCGGCAAAATTTTTATCTTTAAGTGATACCTCTGTAAGTCTTGCAATTTCGTTTCTTGAATAAGAGCGCAGTTCTAATTTTTCGATTAAAGGGGGCGGTTCTAATTTTTTTATTGACATTCCAATTTTTCCTTTCTATTATACTATTTATGGTTAATATCCCTTATAGCCAGTAAGGAATTATCCATCATGTTGGTTAAGCTGTTAGAATGATTAGGCAGTAAGTTTTTCCTCTGTCGAAGAAGTCAGATTGCTTGTTTTTTCTCTTGGTACAATTTTGAAGCCAGGTATTTCAACCATTCCAAAGTCTCTGACTTCTGGATAGTTGTCAAGGAACCAATTTTTGATAACAGGATATCTGCGTCCCTTGCTATGGCACTGAGAGATAAGGAGCAGTTCGTCAAATTCCATTAACGTTTTTACTCTATCTTCACCTTTCTCATGGCTCATAATATATGCTCTCATGTAATCGTAGGTAAGACCTTTATAGGAATCTTTAGCAGCATTCTTTTTAATGCTTCTTGTTTTTACTGTGAAGGTTGGATAATCAGCACGGACTTTCTGAATCTGTGCATATTCTGCGGAGAAGGGATTGGTTGCTTTCTTGGCATAAGCTGCGTTTACTGTGATTGTTGCGTTTACGAAGTCGATTGTGATAGGAGATTTCATTGTTTATTACCTCTTTCTTTTGGATTTTGTTTTCTGTTTTTTATGATTTTATTATAGTGGATTACAGTTAATTGTGAGTCATTTTAATGGCTCTTACGCTGCTTTCTTTTTAGTAGCAGTCAGAAGCCTTTTGGTGTTAGCTTTTTTCTCTTCTTTTTTATTCTTCACTTCTGGATAACAGCCAAAGAACCAAGCTCTAATTTCACCATAGGAAGTGGTCTCAGCATCCTCGATTTTTTCACCGTTTTCATCAAGTCCCACAAGTGTTCTGAGTACTTCGATTGCTTCTATTTCCGTTCCATCTTCAAGTACCAAAGTCTGAGGATGGAGTTCAATGTATTTTTTCATATAGTCTAAAGTAAGACCTTTATAGTTTTCTTTACTCTTGGTTTTCTTCGTAGTAACTGAAAATGTCGGATAATCTTTTCTTGCAATCTGAAGCATATTATATTCGTCTGTTCCGAAGTATTTAGCCTTTTTTGCAAATTCTTTTGTCATCTCGATTGTGTTTGCTGCTGTGTTAATTGTAAGTCTTGTATTCATCATAATATTTTCCTTTCTTCGCCTTTTGGCGTTTAGCGCTTGGTCGCCGCCCTTATTTTATTTAGTTTTTATTTTCTGAGGTTTTGTGTTCCTCTCTTTGATGATATTAGTATACCTCTATATAGAAAATAGTGAGTCATTTTAGTAGCACTCACTCAAAAAAGACGAAATATTTAAAAATGAAAGAGAAGGGAGAGCGGAGCGGCAGCAGAGCCGTTAAAAAGTATATTAAAAGATGTTAAAGAAAGGTATAAAAGATGTTGATATATTGATTGAAAGTGTATTATAATTTGCTTGCAAGATGGTACCATTTAAAAAGTACCATTTCAAAGTTCTCTTTTCCTCTTGGAAAAGGGAAAGTACCACTAAAGTACCATTCAAAATGAAAGATATTAAAAAAAGAGGAAACCACTTTCGTGATTTCCCCTCGTAAAAATCCTTATTTTATGCGGCTTGCAGATTAGCCGAAATATCTCTTAAGCAGACCAGCGAATGCTTTTCCGTGTCTAGCCTCGTCTCTTGCCATTTCATGAACTGTATCATGGATTGCGTCAAGGTTAGCTGCTTTAGCACGTTTCGCAAGATCAGTCTTACCAGCTGTTGCACCGTTCTCAGCTGCTACACGCATCTCAAGGTTCTTCTTGGTGCTGTCTGTAACAACTTCACCTAATAACTCAGCGAATTTAGCTGCGTGCTCTGCTTCTTCATAAGCAGCTTTCTCATAATACATACCAACTTCCGGATATCCTTCTCTGTGAGCAACACGTGCCATAGCAAGATACATACCAACCTCAGAGCACTCGCCCTCGAAGTTTGCTCTTAAATCAGCAAGGATGTCTTCGCTGACACCTTTAGCAACGCCCACAACATGCTCAGCTGCCCATGCCATTTCATCATCCTGTTTCGTAAATTTCTCAGCCGGAGCCTTGCAGATTGGACATACTTCCGGAGCTGTGTCACCTTCATGAACATAACCACATACACTACATACCCATTTAGCCATAATTAAATTCTCCTTTTCTTATATAAAATTTTATTTTGTCTTTAATAATAGTAATCATTACTGTTTTATGGTAACATATTGTTTCTTGCTTGTCAAGAGTTATTGAAACTTTTTTCTAACAGGATCGAATGTTCACTTAAAGTTTGGTGCTGTGGCCATTGCTTGTCGAGCGGCTGTAATTCCCTACAGAATAGCTATGATCAGAAAATGAAAAATTTATTCAACTGATTAGTGAGACTCTTCCTTCAGGCATTCCTTGCAAATTCCGAAAAATCTTGCTTTATAATCGGAAATCTGACCGTCCTTAAAGTCAGCTGCAATACTCTCAAGGCTTTTATCAATATGTTCGCTGAATACGTCCATCACTCTGCCGCAGCGGGTGCACATAAAGTGACAATGGGGAACGGTGCGGGCATCGAATCGGTCTGCTCCGCCAAAGCTGGAAAGCTTCTGTATTTCACCCAGATCAGCGAGAAGAGAGAGGTTTCGGTATACAGTTCCAAGGCTGATGTTTGGATAAATCTGCTTCATATTCTCATAAACAAAATCAGCGGTGGGATGGTCGGTTCTGCCAGTAAGAAACTCCTTAATAGATTCTCTCTGGCGGCTGTATTTCAATGTGGCCATCTGATTCCTCCTTTCTCTCAATAATAGTAATTGTTACTGATATTAATATACAAGATAATTGCAAATTTGTCAATAGTAATTTGGCTAAATTTACACTAAAATTATAAATATTGCATCGCTGTAAAATGATAAATTTGGGTTTACAAACCCATTAAAATGTGATACGCTCTTTTATATGAATTTATAAGCCAAACCCATAGAAAAAGAGAGTACATTTGCGTACCGCATTACAGAGAATCCCCCGGGAGATGAGCAGTTAAGAGTTGCTTTTCCAGGCTGAGAGGGGGTGTGTATGGAACAGATGGAAGATGGCTTTGGAGGGGCGCAGTTGAAGTAATTTAGGCTGCGACAGGAACGCCTGTTATAGCGTAAGGGTATGAAGGTACCCGGTGAGATTCCCGAAGATGGTTTTTCCATCTGTACCGTGAGGCGGGAATGAATAGAAGTGGTAACACGGGATAACTCGTCTTCTCAGTATATTTGAGAAGACGTTTTTTTATGTTGTGACAGGAAGGAGAAGTTTAACCAGCTCTTTTTGTTACACAGAAAAGGAGGAAATACAATGAGTAAACCAAAATATTACATCACCACAGCCATTGCCTATACATCCGGCAAGCCGCACATTGGCAATACCTACGAGGCGGTTCTGGCAGACGCCATTGCGCGTTATAAAAGACAGCAGGGCTACGACGTATTTTTCCAGACCGGAACTGACGAGCATGGCCAGAAGATTGAGCTGAAAGCAGAAGAAGCAGGTGTTACATCTAAGGAATTCGTTGATAACGTATCCGGTCAGATCAAGAGCATCTGGGATCTGATGAACACATCCTATGACAAATTCATCCGTACCACAGATGAAGACCATGAGAAACAGGTTCAGAAGATTTTCAAGAAAATGTATGCAAAAGGGGACATCTACAAGGGAGAGTACGAGGGAATGTACTGTACTCCATGTGAGTCCTTCTTCACAGAATCCCAGCTTGTAGATGGAAAATGTCCGGACTGCGGACGCCCATGCGTACCAGCCAAAGAAGAGGCTTATTTCTTCAAAATGAGCAAATACGCAGACCGTCTGATTGAGCACATTAAGACACATCCGGAATTCATTCAGCCGGAATCCCGTAAGAACGAGATGATGAACAACTTCCTTCTTCCGGGACTTCAGGATCTGTGCGTATCCAGAACTTCTTTCAAATGGGGAATTCCGGTAGACTTTGATCCGAAGCATGTTGTATATGTATGGCTGGATGCCCTAACCAACTATATTACCGGAATCGGTTATGATTGCGATGGAGACAATTCTGAACTGTTTAACAAGATGTGGCCTGCCGACCTTCATCTTATTGGAAAAGATATCATCCGTTTCCATACTATTTACTGGCCAATCTTCCTGATGTCACTGGATCTGCCTCTTCCGAAGCAGGTATTCGGTCATCCGTGGCTTCTCCAGGGCGATGGAAAAATGAGCAAATCCAAAGGAAACGTTATCTACGCAGACGAGCTGGTTGATTTCTTCGGCGTTGATGCTGTCCGTTATTTCGTACTTCATGAAATGCCGTTTGACAACGATGGTGTGATCACCTGGGAGCTGATGGTAGAGCGTATGAATTCCGAGCTGGCAAATACTCTTGGAAACCTGGTAAACCGTACCATCTCCATGTCAAACAAATACTTTGGCGGCGTGGTAGAGAATAAAGGCGTAACAGAACCTGTTGACGATGATCTGAAGAGCTTCATTCTTTCTGTTCCTGCAAAGGTTGATGCAAAGATGGAGAAACTTCGTGTAGCAGATGCCATCACAGAAGTGTTCACTATTTTCAAACGCTGCAACAAATATATTGATGAGACAATGCCATGGGCACTTGCAAAGGACGAATCCAAACAGGATCGTCTTGCAACCGTTCTTTACAATCTGGTTGAGGGCATTTGCATTGGAACCACTCTTCTTGGGTCCTTTATGCCGGACACAACAAAGAGAATCCTTGGTCAGTTAAATGCTTCAGAGAGAACTCTTGAGGATCTGAAGACATTTGGACTGTATCCGTCAGGAAACAAGGTAACAGATAAACCGGAGATCCTTTTTGCCCGTATGGACATCAAAGAAGTTATGGAAAAAGTAAACGAGCTTCATCCACCGAAAGAAGAGCCGAAGGAAGAAAAGCCAGAGGAGAAGGTTGTAGATATTGAGGCGAAGCCGGAGATCACATTTGATGATTTCGCAAAGCTTCAGTTCCAGGTTGGTGAGGTTATTGCCTGTGAGGCGGTGAAGAAATCCAAGAAGCTTCTTTGCTCCCAGGTTAAGATTGGAAGCCAGGTTCGCCAGATCGTATCTGGAATCAAGGCTTACTATACACCAGAGGAAATGGTTGGCAAAAAGGTTATGGTAGTAACCAACTTAAAACCAGCGAAACTTGCAGGAATTCTTAGTGAGGGAATGATTCTCTGCGCAGAGGATGCTGAGGGAAATGTATGCGTAGTCAGCCCTGAAAAAAATATGCCGACAGGATCTGAAATCTGCTGATTTTGACCGGAAGCGTCCATCTGATATAGCCGGAATATAATATAATAGGTTAATATTGTTATAAAAAGGGACGAATTATGTGTAATAAACTAAGCCATTTTGATAAAAATGGTAATGCTGTTATGGTGGATGTCTCGGATAAACCGATTACCCACAGAACTGCAATTGCAACAGGTTCTATCCAGGTTGGAGCAGAAATCATGGAGCATCTTACTGCAGGCACTGTGGCAAAGGGAGACGTTCTTGGCGTTGCCAGAGTTGCCGGGATCATGTCTGTGAAGCACACCTCGGATCTGGTACCTATGTGCCATCCTTTGCCGGTTACCAAATGTACCATTGATTTCGAAATTGAAAAAGAAAATGGAATTATCCGCACTTTTTGCACTGTGAAGACAGACGGTAAAACCGGTGTGGAAATGGAAGCCCTTACAGGTGTGCAGGTGACTCTTCTTACAATTTATGATATGTGCAAGGCAATCGACAAGCATATGGTGATGACGGATATTCACCTGGTAGAGAAAACTGGCGGTAAGAGTGGAGATTTTTTATTCAAAGAAATAAAAACGAAGGGGGGAGAAAAATGAAACGAGTAGCAATTATCACATCCAGTGATATGGGATATCAGGGCAAGCGGGAAGATTTAAGCGGTCCGGCAATTAAGGAAATCGCAGAAAGAGAAGGCTATCAGGTAGTATCTATGGATATTCTTCCGGATGACCGTGCCATGCTTTCCAGACGAATGGCGGAAATCGCAGATGAGAATCAGGCAGAACTGATTTTGACTACTGGTGGAACAGGTTTTTCCCCGCGGGATGTTATGCCGGAGGCCACCGAAGATATCACAGAACGTAAGGTTCCGGGAATCCCGGAAGCCATCCGCGCCTACAGCATGACGATCACAAAACGCGCCATGCTCAGCCGCGCCACAGCCGGAATCCGGAAAAAGACTCTGATCATTAATCTTCCAGGCAGTCCGAAAGCAGTAAAGGAGAGTCTGGAATACATTATTGGAGCTCTTGGTCATGGCATTGAGATTATGACCGGGGAAGCTGGAAATTGTGCAAGGCAGTAAATATTCATAAATTTTATAGTAAATGAGAATCCCCTCCACTATGCAGCAGTTGCTTTTGTGGAGGGGATTCTTAGTTTGTGGGCTGACGAAGACTGCTTATGGCTGCTCTTTCATAGTTTTAAAATACTGGCTTGTTACAATCAGTGAATTGTGCACCATATCTTCCAGTGCCTGATCGGTAAAATATGCGGCGTGAGGCAGCATAAGTACATTAGAGCCTGTTTGAAAAATCATTCCCGCAATCTGCACGCCCCACTTTGCGGGAGATTTCACCCGAATTCGGTTGCCGTAGCCCGCTACGGCGCCCTCATCCGGACAAAATCTCCCACAAATTGTGACGCACATCTTGCAGAAAGCCTTTTTCAAACACGCTCTAGGAAGATCTATAATCCGAAATTTTTACGAATTATATTTGCAAGCAGCTCTGCAGTACCGTCAATTCCGAAATTGTTGCTGTTCAGCATCAAATCCATATATTCGGTACTTCCTGGCTGTTGACCAAATGTCGCAATCAGTTCGCTGATGCTGTTGTATGCAGGTTCAAAAGCAGAAGTGTCAGGCGTGTTTTCAAAGTATTCCAAAACGTAGCTGACGGCAGCGGCAGTACCATAGGTAAGTCCGTCCTCGTCCAGATCAAATTCCGGGGTATGGTGATTAGCGCCGGAACCTAATTCGTCATTTTTTATTCCCACGAAGGTTTCTACACCTGGAAACAGGCTGCACATATAACTGAAGGTTTCAGATGCCATCCATGGCTCACAATCATATATGACATCTTCGCCGATCTGTTTCTTGATCGAATCAAGATAGGTTTTTCTGCATGCAGGATAGTTCTCTGTAGGTAAAAGCTGTTCCAGCAATTTAAACTGGTAGGTACAGTAATTAAGAGGACAAATTGCAGCAACAATTCGTTCAAATTCTTTGATAAATTCTTCTCCGCTGTTTCGATCCATCATTCGGATGCTTCCTTCGCAGGTAAGCTTGTCGGGAATCAGGTTAAAGGTTGCTCCTGCATTGACAGAGCCCAGAGACCAGGTCAGAACGGTGTTTGGCTTTATGTATTTTAGCCGGAGTGTATCAAGGTTGGAATATATGTCATGGAAACAGTCAATTACACTGTGGGCAAGATCCGGTCTGGAACCGTGTCCGCCTTTTCCGTTTATTTCAAGTACGAAGTGGTAAAGGCCTGACATGGCAGAACCCTGGCAGCAGGAAAGTTTTCCTGTGGGAATGTCCCAACGCACATGAGAGGCGTAGCAGGTGTCAAACTTCATGTCCTTTTCTGCCATATAAGCCAGAAGCTTTTCTATATTCCGATGTCCTTCTTCTCCTTCCTCAAACATAAGGACAACGCGTCCATTTAGGGATGCTTCCATATTCTTCAGTATTTTTGCGGCGCTAAGAAGCATAGCAATGTGGCCGTCATGGCCGCAGCCATGCATAACACCAGGATTTTTGGAAATACATACTTTTTTATTCTTTAGATTAGTCTCGGATTCCAGTATGGGAAGTGCATCGATGTCGGATCTGAGAAGAACTGTTTTTCCGGTACTGTCTCCGTTTATATATGCAAAAATGCTACCGCCTGGTACCTAGACATAAGGAATATCAATTTTTTCAAGCTTCACATTATCTGTCGAATCTTCTGAATTGTCAAGTATTTTTTTGTGTTTTTGAAATTGTGTTTAAAATAGTTCGATGTTCGTTCTATTCACAGTAACAACTAAAATAGAACTTCCAAAAAGAGGTTTATAACACTTTACTGGTATGATTTTAGTATGCTATAATTGTTGTATTTCAAAGAAAAATGAGGCAGAAAAATGATATTTGATACACATGCACATTATGATGATGAGGCATTTGACGAAGACAGAGATCAGCTCCTTTCTTCCATGAAAGACGGGGGAGTGGGCTGTATTGTAAATGTGTGCGCGTCAGCCGGGGGATTTGGCGGGACCTTGGAATTGATGAAAGCGTATCCTTTTGTGTATGGCGCAGTGGGGGTTCATCCCGACGATGCAGGAATTATGACACAGGATACTCTGGATGAGATCCGGCGTCTTTCCCATATGGAGAAAATGGTCGCCATCGGAGAAATCGGTCTGGATTACTACTGGCATAAGGAAGAGGCAGAGCATAAACAGCAGCAGGAGATGTTCCGGGCGCAGATGGACATTGCTAGGGAGGAGAAGCTGCCATTTATGATCCACAGCCGGGATGCAGCCGAGGACACTCTGGAGATTGTAAAGGAATATATGAAAAAAGATATGTCCGGAGGAATCATTCACTGCTTTTCCTACAGTAAGGAGATTGCGGCGGAATATTTGAAAATGGGACTTTATCTTGGCATTGGCGGCGTGCTTACTTTCAAAAATGCAAAGAAGCTGAAAGAAGTAGCTGCCATAGCGCCGCTGTCCCAGATCGTTCTGGAAACGGACTGCCCTTATATGGCACCGGAGCCCAATCGAGGCAGGAGAAATTCTTCCTTGAATCTGCCCTATGTTGCAGAAGCCCTGGCGCAGATTAAGGGAATTACTGCAGAAGAAGTAATTGCAGTGACGGAAGAGAATGCGAAGCGGTTATTATTCAGAGCGTAAATTTTGACGGACAAGGAGACAAGTAGTGCAAAGTCAGTTAGTATTTCAGGAAGAAAAAGAGAGGGAACGACTGAGAAGACAGAATTTGCTGTTGTCACAGGCAGAGAAACCTGCGTTAGAGCATTTTTTTAAGGGGAAATCAGAACTTTCTGTTCTGGATATTGGCTGCAATGATGGCACCAGAACCTTTCACCGCTTTTCAGATGACAGGATTTCCAGGGTGATTGGCCTGGAGTATAATCAGCAGCTTGTGGAAAGAGCCAACAGTCAATTCGGAAATACTAAATTTTCTTTTTATCAGATGGATGTGGATCGGGATTCGTTTTCAGCGGACCTTCAGAAGCTCTGCGCAGAACCGGAAGACAGAGAATTTGACCTGATCTGTCTTTCTTTTGTATTAATGCATTTATATGATGGGGAAAAGCTGCTTCGCACATTGAAGAATTTTTTGAAAAAAGGCGGAGTGATTTTTATCACAGAAAGCAATGACCGCATATCCACTTTGGCTCCAGATGAAAAGAATCTTCTTGGACAGTTTCTGGATATCTTAAAAGAGGACAAATACGCAGGAAAAAGAGAAACCGGTCAGGCCGTTCCCGGCTGGCTGACCAACTGCGGATACGATTATATCCATGTCTGGTGCAAGGAGATTTCCGCTGCCAAAGGCGAACAGCAGCAAAAAGAAGATATTTTCCAGACCTTTTTTTCCTATTTGCCCGAGGATGTGGAAATCTTGCTGGCGGAAGAACCGGATAACAGAAAATATCAGGACTGGCAGAACTGGCTGAAGAAGAATTATGAAGAACTTCAGCAGCTGATTCTGAGTGAGGAATCGGAGATTACAATGGGCATGCAGATTTTGTCCTGTGAGAAGGGAAGCTTATGACACAAAAGACAGGGAGGTTTGGGGCTTCTGGCAGAGAATTTTGTCTGTATTCATTGGAAAAAGAGGATATTGAGGAAACACTGCAGCTTATGGACAGGTGCGTAGGCGAAAATCTGTATCAGAAAGAAGAGCTTGAGCAGGCCATTGGAAGCAGTGAACGGGCATTCCTTCTGCTGAGAACTGCAGAAGGAGAGCTTGCAGGATATATTTATTACTATCTTACCAATGAGAAGCAGATTGCAGAGGATACCAGGCTTACGGAACAGAAAATCCAACGGGTATGCCAGCAGGATACTTTGGCACCTGTTGGCAAGATTCAGTCAGTAGGAATAAAAGAAGCATTTCGCAGACAGGGTCTGGCAGTTGGGCTTATGAACTATGCATTGAATCAGTTTGCGGAGAAGGGCATAGGGGAAGTGTTTATCATCTGCTGGAATGCAGGCGGTAAAGTTCCTCTGGAAAGGGCACTTCAGGAATGTAAGTTTGTTCATCTTTTTTCTGCAAAGATGATCTGGTATAATAAAAAAGAACTTTATTGTCCATATTGCAAAGGACGCTGCAAGTGTGATGCAGAGGTCTATTTTAAGAAAGTTAAGGAAAGGAATTGCAAATGAAAATAAAACTTCTTCCTAAATTTATACTTTCACTTGGCGTGATCGGTGTAATCCTTACCATTGCCATTTCTCTTTTCAGCTATAGAAGCTCCAGATCCTATCTGGAAAATCTATATGCACAGAGGGTAATGACGAACAGCAATAGTATTGCAGATATGATGTCGGTTCCGGATGTGAAGAAAATCCTGGCAGAAGGCGGGGACAAGACAGAAGAATATTCGGAAATGGTTACGTTGTTTAACAAGCTGAAAAAGGATGGCGATGTTACATATCTGTCTCTGGTTGTTCCGGATGAAGACAGTGTTCATTTCTACATAGATGCCCTGGTTGAGGAATTGGGAGATGATCCTGCGAATCAGATTGCCTATGGAAGTGACATTTTGTACACTGATGCTGCAAATCCTGATGATCCTGCTGACATGGAGAAATATATTACCATATGGAACCAGTATCAGCAGAATAAAGGTGTGGATCATCCGCTTGTGACGGACAACAGCTATGGCTATAATTACACGGGCATTTCGGTGATTCTGGACGAGAATGGAAAGGCTCTGGCAGAAATTCAGTATATTCTGGATATGAAAGAGGTCAGGAATTATCTGAATTCCTTTCTTATCAATATGCTGCTGATTTCTTTTTGCATTATCGCAGTGACGATGGCTGCGTATATTGTCTTTGTGCGAAAGACAATCACCAGACCGATCAGCAGGCTGGCTGATTTTACCCAGGAGATTACAGAGAGCGGAAAGTTTGAGAATCAGAGAATTACCATGAAAACTGGTGATGAGATCGAGGCACTAAGTGACTCTTTTAACTTTATGATGGAAGAGCTTGAAAATTACATTGCCAATCTGTCCAAAGTGACTGCCGAGAAGGAGCGAATCGGCACTGAGCTGGATATTGCCAGGAATATTCAGGCATCCATGCTGCCATGTATTTTCCCGGCCTTTCCGGATCGTAAGGAATTTGATATTTATGCAACTATGACACCTGCAAAAGAAGTTGGCGGTGATTTTTACGATTTCTTCATGGTAGATGAGACACATCTGGCAATTGTTATGGCCGATGTATCCGGAAAAGGTGTTCCGGCTGCGCTCTTTATGGTCATTGGAAAAACGCTTATCAAGGATCACACTACACCAGGAAGAGATTTGGGGGAGGTTTTCTCTACTGTAAATAATCTTCTTTGTGAGGCAAACAGTGAAGGCTTGTTTATCACTGCTTTTGAAGGTGTGTTGGATCTGGTGACAGGAGAGTTCTGTTTCGTAAATGCTGGACATGAAATGCCATTTATCTGTAAAGCAGGCGGCAGTTTTGAGGCATATAAGATCCGTCCAGGCTTTGTCCTTGCTGGATTTGAAGATATGAACTATAAAGCCGGCAGTATGACGCTGGATGTGGGAGATTTGATCTTCCAGTATACAGACGGTGTGACTGAGGCTACAAATGTAGAAAATCAGCTTTATGGAATGGAGCGTCTGGAGCAGGTTCTGAATCGTGTAAAAGACAGAACACCATCAGAAATTCTGCCTGAAGTGAAAAAAGATATTGATGCTTTTGTGGGAGAGGCACCGCAGTTTGATGATATTACCATGCTTTGCGTAGAGTATAAGGCGAAGATGGAAAAAGCATGATCGGGCAAAAAAAGGCTGAATTCTGGAAATGAGATAATTTCCGGAATTCAGCCTTTTTCAAATATGCTCTGGTCAAAAATCTATTTAGTACCAAAAATTCTGTCGCCTGCATCGCCAAGTCCCGGGCAGATATAAGCGCGGTCGTTCAGTTCTCTGTCCAGATGTCCTACATAGATCTGCACATCCGGGTGCACCTCATGAAGTCGTTTCAGACCTTCCGGAGCAGCGATAACAAACATACATTTAATGCTCTTTCCACCATGTTGTTTGATGAAGTTAACAGCGGAGATAGCAGAGCCGCCAGTTGCAAGCATGGGGTCAACCATAACGATGAGACGCTGGTCGATAGGATCCGGAAGCTTACAATAGTACTCATGAGGCTCATGAGTAACCGGGTCACGGTAAAGACCAATATGACCGATCTTGGCAGACGGAACCAGAGTGGTGATACCATTTACCATACCCAGACCTGCACGAAGTACAGGAACAACAGCAAGCTTCTTACCAGAAATCATAGGAGTTCTGCAAGTCTCAATAGGAGTCTCAACTTCAACATCCTCAAGAGGAAGATCGCGAAGAGCTTCAAAACCCATAAGAACTGCAATCTCCTCAATAAGTTTGCGGAATTCGTTTGTTCCGGTCTCCTTATTACGAAGAATGGAAATCTTATGCTGGATCAGCGGGTGATCCATAATAAAAACATTGTCCATATCTGAAAAATTTGACATGATAAAAACCTCCGTAGTGTGATAAAGTTGCCATTGCCCTATGCAATAACAATCGTTACTGTTCACTCCGTGATCAGTAACACGCTTCGCGATGCACAGAAATCATGCATTCGCATGATTTCGCGCCGC
>OGDN01000086.1_pt1 | contig 162076 bp, 156 predicted proteins | sample 1570271 | NCBI WGS metagenome assembly OGDN01 (sample SAMEA4384481, study PRJEB24528) | human gut metagenome
TCGCCTTTGACAAGGCTAAAAATGCTCATATGTGGAGGGGGAGCCCTATTAGGATTTTTTGCATGGAAAGCAATGTCTTTTACGTGCAAGCACGACGATTCATTGCTTTCCATGCAAAAAATCCCGAATAGTTACCTTTTTTTCAAAAAAACAATTGACAAACGCATGTTCGTGTGGTATGATAGCAGTATAAACAGATGTTCGGATTGTTTGTTCGGATGTTATGTTCGATTCATTAGTTGTTATGTTTTACTATCCTAAGGAGTGATTTGTTATGAACAGAAGAAGGAAAATGTCAATTTTACACTGTCTCTTAGTTGTTTTTATTATTCTTGGATGCTTTGTCGTATTCCAGAACATTAATGCAAAGACAACCACAACCTCCAAAATGACCGTTAGCAGATATGAATCTGTTCTTGTGTATGAAGGAGATTCCGTTTGGTCAATCGCGAAAGATCATTTGAAAAATGCCGACGAAGAGCAGTTAACCTCTTATGTAGAAGAAATTAAAGAAATAAATAACATTTCTCAGGAAGGAATGATTTACGCCGGACGTTATCTTATCCTTCCTATTTATGAGAAAATTGAAGCTATTTAACAAGTGTATTATTACCCCCTGCCATAATTGTGCCAAGAAGACTTGCTACAATTAAAAAATAAGATGTAACATAACCGTTACATAAAGATAATACTACTATAAAGGGGCGAACTTACAATGAATACACCAAAAGCAACACCATTTCGGAAAATACTTTTTTCTTTCCTGACTTTACTTTTATTCGGAATCTTTTTCTTTCCTGCCACCAGCCAGGCGGCGACTCTTAAAGTGAAGTTAAATGGCAAAACCACCTATTATAGAAAGACACAGTCTATCGTAAGATATCAGAACAAGACCATTACAAAAAGTTCTCGTAAGGGGCTTACCATTAAAGGCACACGCATGGTATCTTACAAAGATGTTTTTAAAAAGGGCTTGAAGGTAAAAACATCATATAGATCCTCTAAAAAAAGACTTACTTTTTCACGCAATGGAATTAAAGTAACCCTTACTGTCGGCAGTAAAAATGCTTATGTAAACGGGAAAAAATATCGCTTAAGTGTTGCGCCGACAAAGGTAACTTATGTTCGTAAACGAACCTCTACAATATTAGTACCTGCAAAATTTTTATGTAAACATCTCGGCTTTCAATATAGGGCAAAGGGTTCTATTCTGACAATGACAAAACAATTTATGTACTCTTATCAGGAAAAAGATGCAAAAACTGCTGTTTATTCTAATTGCTTTACATTTAACGACAAATCTAACAAATTGACTTCCATGCCGGCACTAAAAATATCCGGTTCAATGTATTTACCTGCGGAAGAAACATTAAGTAATGTTATCGGTTTAAATTACAATTATAATGCGGATACCCAGACACTCAATATAGAAAATACGGTTACGAATAAAAAGGTAAAATTGGTTTTAAATGAAACAACAATGACCGTAAACGGGGCACCGGTTTCTCTTTCCACACCGATGTATCTTGTCACAAGAAAAGATAAGAACAGTGAAGTTTTATGTATTCCTGCTAAAAAAGTTCTGACGGCACTTGGATATTCCTACAAATGGGATAAGAAGAAGACATTGATCTCTGTTCATGATCTGATTTATTTTGACTGGACAACAGATACAAAAAAAGCAACCGATGCATCTGTCAATTATATTACTGCTGCAAAAGCAACTTATAACCCAGCGATCCAATGTATTTCTTTTGAAATCAAAGGTACGAAAACAGACATTATGGATCAGGTTGCCGTTGCTAGAAGTGGAAAAGTAATTACCGTTACTATCCCAAAAACTTCCAAATATCTACTTGAACAGTTTTCCTTTGCAAAGTTTGTATCTGAAATTGAAAAATTTGAAGTCGTAGAAGATGGAAGTGATACGATTACTATGCGGATTTCCTGTTTTGGAGAATCTGATTTTGCTTATTCTTCTCTGGATGGAACACTTACGATCAATATCATGGGAGAGTATGTAGGAAATTATGCCTTAAAATTCAAAAAGCCTGCAGGAGTAACGATTAACTCAGTAAAAAATGAAGATTTGTACCAAAGCAATAAATTCAAGATTATAGTTCCCGGAAATCAGGTCGACTTTTATAATCAAAATCCAATTGCGATCAGCAGCAATGTAGTTACCGGAATTTCTACTGCTTTGATAAACGGTAATACAGAAATCACCGTCAATACCTCAAAACTTCAGGGGTATAAAATATATGAAAAATCTGACTCCTTTGTAGTTGCGATTGGCGATCCTCGTACGATTTATAAAAATATCGTCGTATTAGATGCAGGACACGGTGGATATGATTCCGGTGCAACTCATAATGGAACCAAAGAAAAAGACCTTAACTTTAAGATCATTTACACCTTAATGAAAGGTTATTTTTCCTCCAATGCCCCTGAAACCAAAGTTTACTGGAGTCGAAGTTCCGATGTATTTGTTACTTTGTCTAAACGAGCTGCTTTTGCAAGTAAAGTGGGCGCAGATATTTTTGTCAGCCTGCATATGAATTCAGCCTCTAGTTCCAGTGCTAACGGAACAGAAGTATATTATACTGCAACGAATAACGCAAGCAGTTTTTCAGGCGTAAACAGTAAAATCATTGCTACTTTATTTAAAAACAACCTGGTAACAAGACTTGGCACTACAAACCGAGGAGTAAAAACAGCAAAATATTATGTCACAAATCATAATACTGTACCCGCCGTTTTGATCGAACTTGGATTTATTTCCGGAAGCCGCGATTATGCAAAGTTAACAAATCCGTCATTCCAAAGTAATTCCGCTAAGGTTATATATGATACAATCAATGAAATATTTACAACCTATCCAACAGGGCGTAAATAAAACAATTTTCTCAAATTAATCCTTAATAAAAAAGAACCGGGACGCCTATTCCATTAAGCGTTCCGGTTCTTTTACTATCATTTCATTACAATTTCACTTATTTTTCTTTTCGCAGGGAGACTGCTTTGGCAGCCATTCGCTTTCGATCTTCACCAAGTGCCGCATAATGCTTTCTCGTCGTATTTACATCATTATGGCCTAACACTTCAGCCACCAGATAAATATCGCTTGTTTCGCGGTATAACGACGTTCCATAGGTACTTCTCAATTTGTGCGGTGTAATATGTTTAATCGAAGTGATCTGACTTGCACAATCTGTCACCAGATTTTCTACTGACTGTACACAAATTCGTCTTTTTTGTGCAGAGAGGAAGAGTGCATGTTCATGTCCCTCCTTGGTAACAATATGTTTGCGCTGTTCCATATAATTGAACAATGCCTCCGCCACTTCATCACCAAAGTAGACAAAATCTTCCTTTCCGCCTTTTCGTATGATCCGGATACGGTTATTCTTAAAATCGACATCCTCGACATCCAATCCCACGCATTCCGAAACACGAATACCGGTTCCCAGCAGAAGAGTAAAGAGTGCCAGATTCCGCACTTTATTCTTTTCAAAATAAACCTTTTTCATCCCGGACATTTTTTCGCCGCCATGTTCGACATAGTCCAACAGATCCGCAACTTCATCGTATTCCAGACGAATAATTTCTTTTTTATGAAGTTTTGGCATATCCACGATCAAAGTAGGATTATTAGAAATCAATTCCCGTTTATAATAATAGGCATAAAAACTTCGTAATGCGGCCAATTTTCTATGTAATCCCTGTTCCTGATTTGTATGTGTTTTCCCCTCGTCATCCACATATAACTTCAAATATTCTAAATATTCTTCAATATCAACTGCCTGTAATTTCTCAAGATCCTGCAATTGGATTTCTTTAATATCTTTATTTTTAAAATAAGGATTCGACTGAATTAAAAAACGAAAAAACAACCGGATATCATACACATAAGATATTCTTGTTTTTGCTGAAGTATTTGGTTCAATCGCTCGAAAAAAATCTTTGCTGAAACGTGGCATCGTATCCAGTACCTCACGCAGTTTCAGGGTATTTGCATTTATGTTTTCCTCATGATAAGTCACACGATTCTTAGCAGCCATGGGCATTTCCTCCTTTATAATATAAGTATACCACATTCTTTAAAATTTGTATACCTCTTTTTGAAAAACTGGAGTTTGTCCAATAGAGTTATATGCAAGATACACACGCTTCCTCCGCTGACTCCACATAGTAATCCCGCCAAACGAGTGCTTCCACGGCTTTTAGTATTAAAAAAAGACATATCGCAATGGGTATGTCTTTTCATTTTAATCCTGATTATTTTGAATGATCTTTTGCAGTTCAAATAATTCCTCAGTCGTTAATTTTTTATTTCCAATATACTCTTGTATAAAACAGGTAAACGAATTATGATACAAATTCTTCATCAATACCGAAGTCTCAATTTCCTGAACATCTTTTTTAGATATCGCCGGACGACATAAAAAACCTGGATCCTCGCGAGTAATTGCGCCTTTATCAATCAAACGTTTGATATATGTATAGGTCGTATTTTTTTCCCATCCAATGTATTCTTTAATAATTTTCGAAATATCTTTTGCAGCGAGAACTTTGTTGCTCCACAGCAACTCCATAACGTTTAATTCCCCTTCATGTAAGCGTATTTCCTTTTCTTTTTGCTGGCTCATTTCTTATCATGCCTCCTCCTAAGCCATATTTGCGTTTGTTCTTCAAGTGTAGAATCGCGCACGGCGCACAAAATCAAGAAAGTAATTTTATTCTACTACAATAGAACTCCCACGTCAAGGGCATTTTTCAACAATTTTATGCCAATGTTTTTAGTAACTTTTCAAAATAATCTGGGAGTGGTGCTGAAAATTCCATGTATTCTTCAGTTGTAGGATGAATAAATCCAATGGTTGCCGCATGCAATGTCTGACCCTGCAAATTCTTAAATTTGCTATTTACAGGGCCATATACCTCATCGCCTAAAAGCGGATGTCCGATATATGACATATGAACACGGATTTGATGTGTTCTACCGGTTTCTAATCGGCATTCAATGTAATTGAATTTATGATTCAGATGATCCAAAACCTTGTAATGTGTGATTGCTTCCTTGCTGTTCTTTTCCGTTACCATACGTTTTTTGCGGTTTGTCGGATGACGGCCAATCGGCGCATTGATCATCCCCTCGTCTTCTGAAAAATTATTGTAAACGATGGCACGATAACTTCGCGTGATCGTATGGGCACGCAGCTGATCGGCAATTTTCTGGTGCGCCTTATCATTTTTACAAACGATCAATGCTCCTGTCGTATCTTTGTCGATACGATGAACGATTCCCGGCCGCAGCACACCATTGATTCCGGACAAATTGTCACGGCAATGGTACAAAACCGCATTGACCAGTGTATCTTCATAATGCCCCGGTGCTGGGTGAACGACCATTCCTTTTGGTTTATTGACCACCAGAACATCATTGTCTTCATATAAAATATCTAACGGAATATCCTGCGGTTTGATCTCCAGTTCCTTTGGATCCGGAAGAAAAACATTTACAATGTCACTTTCCTGAACCGCTGTTTTTGTTTTTGTCTGTATATTCTTATTAATAGTAACTCTACTTTCTTTGATCAGTTTCTGTATGTAGGATCGAGACAGATCCATACATCTTCCGGCAATATACTGGTCCAGACGCAATCCATCCTCTTCTGCTGTTACTTCGTATTGCAACTCTCGTTTCATGTTTCATCAATCCTCTTTTTCAAAATCATCTTTATAGCGGAATATTAACGCATATATAAGCAGTACAGCGGCAATGGTAACATAACAGTCTGCCACATTAAAAACCGGAAAATTAATGGCGGAAACATAGATAAAATCGACTACGTAGTGATGCCAAAAACGATCGATGCAATTTCCCAATGCACCAGCTGCTAACATGCAGAAAATAATTCGTAAAAACAAAAATCTCTTTTCATAAGATAATTTGAAATAAGCATAAAAAATAACACCTAAGATCAATAGAGAAAAACATCCGAGAATCCAGGTGCTATTTTGAAAAAGCCCCCAGGCAGCTCCTTTATTTTCCAAATAATGCAATTCTAAAATATTGGGAATGATCGTAATATCATTCCCAATTAAATACATAGATGCTATTTTCTTTGTCAATTGATCCAAGAAGGTAAGGAAAACAAAAAGTACCGCCATCGTAATATGGGTTTTTCTTTTTGAAATTATCGTCATTAATCTTTATTCCTTTCCATTTTGTAAATTGATCAGAAATCCACCGATCCTAAAAACTCAAAAGGGTCATCTGTTTTCTTTTCTTTATTATTCATATTCAGATCCTGAAGCAGGGAATCCAGTGTCGGAACAAGGTCCTCATTTTTTGCCACCTTGTCTTCCGCTTCAATCTGCACCATTGCCTTTGGTTCCTCTTTTTCTTTCGGCTCATCATCCATAGACGTGAATGTTACATCAATCGGTTTTACCGGTGTCGCCTCCACAGGCGTGGTAACTGCTGCTTCCGTTACTGTTTTCACAGGTTCTTCCGGTATTTTTACCATTTCTTTTTCTTTTTTTGCTTCTTCTGCAGACACTTCCGGCTGAGTTTCCTCTTTTGGTTCTTGAGGCTGTACTTCCGGCTTCTGCTCTTTTACCGCTTCCAGTGTGTCACGGAGATCAATCGTATCGGCACTTAAAATCTCTGCTGTACGATCTTCCTCAGACATTTCCGTGGTTTTCGGTGCAATTTGTTTTTCTTCTGTTTTTACCGGTTGTGGAGCCACAGTAACTTCATTGTCCTTTTCTTCTGCCGGAGTACTTTCTGCTGTCGTATCCGCCCGGCTGTCTTTTACAGTCCCTTCCGGCTTTTCCTGTGTTGAAACGGTTTCTTCTCCTGCCGCTTTCGATGAATCCAGATCTTCCGGTTTATGGATATCAAATTCCGATCCTTCAACAAGCTGAAGCTGTGCGCTGGCAGCCTCTTTTAACTGTAACTTATACTGATTAAACTGCTGAATCAATTGCATCGATTTTTCGCGGATTTTCTGATACTCTTCCTCGGCATTGTTAATAATCTTATCTGCATGCAGATGTGCTGCTTTCTCAATGGACTCTGCCTTCAAAATGGCAGCATCTTTTGTCTCTTTTGAAGTCTTTTCAGCAAGAATCAACGCCTTCTGCAGTGTCGTCTCGATGGAACGATAATACTGCACACCGTCGCTCAATGTCTTGATCTTAGTATTGAAATCATCACGTTCTGCCTGCATCTGACGCTCTTTATTGCGGAGTTGTTCTGTCAGTTTTGCATTTTCTTCCGTCAATTGTTTATAATTGTCAAATACAAGTTCAAGATAAGCATCCATCTCATCTTTTTCGTATTTTTTTCGCTTTGCCTCTACTTTTTTATTTTGTAATTCAATTAAAGATAACATATGTATTTCCTCCTGAATGCATTAAAATTCACGGTTAATGGTAGGCATGGTATCCGACTGCTCTTTAACCTGGTCTAATGTATCTCCACTAATGTCTACCTGCTCTGGCGTAAAAATAAAAACATATTTTGAAATCTGGTGATATTTTCCATTAATTGCATAAATACAACCGGAAATAAAGTCCATAATGCGCTGTGCATCATCGGCATCAAATCCTTCAAGATTTACTACAACCGGTTTTGACTCCAATAGTGTATTACATATTTCCTGTGAATCTTCAAAAGAAGATGGGAATATAATCTTTACCTCTGAAATGGTTCGATTCAGGGAAACTACTTTTGGCTTTGGTCCGCGGAATCCACCCATTTTTCCTTTTTCTTCCGATGGTTCTTTTGCGGTATTACGACTACTTCTGGCAGCTGTCGTACGCTGCGGTGCCTCTTCCTCATAATCATCTACATAACTTTCGAATTCATCTTCTTCATCCATACCATCTAAATTAAAAAAATTAATAAGTCCTTTTAAACTCATACGATCAAACCCTCTCTATCTGTATCTTAATATTGTCTGCTTCCAAATATACCGGTACCAACACGGACATAAGTTGCTCCTTCTTCAATGGCAACCTCATAGTCTCCGGTCATACCCATAGAAAGCTCATTCATACTAATATTATCAATGTTTTTGGCGTTGATGTCAACTAGTAATTTACGTAAATTTTGAAAATGTATCCGATTTTCTTCCGGATTTTCCACAAATGGTGCGATTGTCATAAGACCGCGTACCTTAATGTTCGGAAATTTCGCGATTTCACGGATCACTTCTTCGGTCTCTTCCGGCATCAATCCAAATTTTGACTCTTCTTTGGCAACATTTACCTCGATCAATATATTGGCAGTTTCACCGATTTTTTCATATTCTTTCTGAATCTGCTCTGCCAGACGAAGAGAATCTACCGAATGAATGCGGGCAACTTTTCCGGCGATCTGGCGAACTTTGTTACGCTGCAAATGACCGATCAGATGCCATTCTACGTTTTTCGGAAGTTCCACTTCCTTTTTTACAATTTCCTGTACTTTATTTTCACCAAAAATTGAGACACCTGCCTGCATTGCTTCCTGCATCATCTCAATCGGCTTCGTTTTACTAACTGCGATCAACGTAACATCGCTTCGGGAACGTCCGCTCCGCTCACAGGCTTTCTCAATCTTTTCTTCTACTTTTTTTAAGTTTTCTGTTACCATTTTTCTTCCTCCTAACGGCTGATTTATTGTATAAAATCATTTTCATTTAGCAGTTTTGGATTTACCACAATATGGTCATAATTGGAGATTCCTCCGCTCGTATTTGGTGAAACGATCGTATACTCATTATTTTCATATATTTTTTCAATCTTCCGGAATTGACAGTATCCGGTATTTACGCAGTAAACCCCTTCCACACTTTCCTGCGTACTTAATGTAACCAAATCTGTCGTAACCGGATCTACGATCGTATCTCCGGGTGCCAGAATCGTATCATTGACATAATACTTATCGTCTTTCATACTTGCATTTTCAACTGAAACAAAAGTTTTTATTTCTTTTCCGGACTTATCATAGGTCACTTTTAAGACACCCGGAACATTTGCCTCTTCTATCTTTTGTGAACCATTTGTTACATACTCTTTTGGTATCACGGTCATTTTCTTCTTGATGATAGAAGAATTTGGAATTTTGTATCCGGTTGCCGCATTGAGATTTAACTCAATATCAAGATAGCGGTCATTTAAGTATCTTCCCATATAACGTCCGGAGGACAATACAGCAAACTGTGTTCCGGCATTTTCCTGAAATGTAAGGGCACAGTTAAAGGACACCTGATCTTTTTTTACCGTTATCCGGACAGTTGCCTGGTCTTTCAATTTCTGATAAAGCATGTCGGTAAGCGGAACAACTATTTTCCACTCATCACTTGTTACCAGTTTATAGACCGGTACATTTGCCTCGACTTTCTCAGCGGAACTCAGCTGGTCTCTCTCAACAGAGGTCGTATCTTTAAACAGATCCGGATTGATCCGGTCCAAGGTAATATCTTCATAACCATCTACCGAATACGAAATCACCCCCGGATTTGCCGCCTTTGATTTCACAATTTCATCGGATTTAGAAGCTTCTGACAGCTGCTTTTTTATATCGCTGTACAGATTGCTGCGGCTTTGTTCAAATATCGTATTTTCAATGTCATAATGGAAATCTTTTACTGTATAATAACTTGCCTGATTGTAATTGCTATAGTAATCACTGATTACTTCACGCAATTTCTGTATATCGGAGCTGGTCGTCTGATGATCGGACTGTACCTGCTCTAAAAGATCGTTTACCGTTCCGTTCTTGTCAATCGTATAAACGACTTCTTTTTTTCCCACCTTGCTTTGGTCTGCATGATAAAAATTGATATATCCCGCCTGCTCGGAATACACAACCGATTCTTCGCGTAATATAAAACCGGTCAATGTACTGTCATCGGCGATGCTTGTTTCATTTACTTCATAAATGCTGATATGTTCATCATGAAAATAATTCCAGGAAATAACAACGACATACACAATAATAATAAGCAGTATCAGCAATGCAATATTCGGTTTAAACGGTTTTCGATATTTAACTACTGTTCTATTTTTTTTCAAAACCGGAATGCTTCCTTTCTTTTAGATGATACAACCATTTTTCATGAATAAAAATATACTTTTTGTAAATAACTAACATTACTACAAAAGGAGGTTTCTCAATATGAAAACAATTGACTATATTGCACTGACACTTGTCATTATCGGTGCCATCAACTGGGGATTGATCGGATTTTTTGGTTTTGACCTCGTCGCTTTTATCTGCGGCACAATGTCCATTTTATCCCGGATCATATATGCTGTTGTCGGTATCTGTGGTCTTTATGCGATCAGTTTTTGTGGAAGATTAAAAAACTAACCCATTACTGGCGAACCAACTCGCGCCAATCCAGATCTCCACGTTCCAAGGCCTTCACAAGCAGCTCCGCTGTCGCAACATTGGTAGCCAACGGGATATTGTGAACATCGCATAGTTGAAAAAGTGTCGTAACTTCCGGTTCATGAGATTTTGGCGTGAGTGGATCGCGTAAAAAGATAACGAGATCGATATCATTATTCTCAATCTGCGCACCAAGCTGTTTCTCGCCTCCCAAATGCCCGGCAAGATATTTATGAATATTCAAATTTGTAACTTCTTCTACCAGTCTTCCTGTCGTAGCCGTCGCATAAATATCATGTTTGCATAATATTCCACGGTACGCAATACAGAAATTCTGCATCAAGATTTTCTTTGAATCATGGGCAATCAATCCAATGTTCATGTATATTCCTCCTTAGAAGTATCATTTTTTCCAAGATAAATTATTTTCCAATGCCAGACTTTCCGCAAAACTGCTGCTGTTTCCACGCGTCGGCTGAATCTGTATATTGATCAATATTCCAATCGCCATCGCATTGCTTAACATGGACGACAATCCATTGCTCAAAAACGGAAGCGGAAGTCCTGTATTGGGCAGTAACCTTGTCACTACGCATATATTAAAAAATGTTTGAAAGCAGAAAAGGGAGCCAATTCCAAGAGCAATCATCATTCCGAGATAATCTCTCGCATGTTTGGCTGCGATAAAGCATTTAATAATAATGATCGACAACAAACCTAATATGATCAGGCAGCCGATAAAACCAAATTCCTCGCTGATCGGAGCCCACACAAAGTCACTTTCGATGACATCAACTGAATTATAGTTTCGGTTTTCGCTGAGACCATCCATCAACAGTTTTCCATACAATTTTCCTGAGGCAATCGACAATACCGAATTATTCTGCTGGTACATAATATCAAGTGCCTCTGTTTCCGGATGAAGCCATCCGGTAATACGCCGAAGCTGATACCCATGAAGCAGTTTCTGCCCCGGCTGCTGGATATACCATATCAGAAATCCGGCAATTGGAATCAATACTGCCACCACCGGACCAATGATCTTTTTACTCATGCCCGAACACAATATCATCATCACAAGAACGATCATAATAACAACACTTGAGGAAAGATCAGATTGTACCAAAACAAATGCTGTCGGCAGCAGCGTAATCGCACAGGCAAGAAAAAACGTTTTAAACGAGTCCAGTCGTTCACGATATGCCATAAAGAAAGACGCCAGCGTCAATATCACAACGATTTTACATACCTCCGATGGCTGAAACATAACTACTTTAAAATCCAGCCAGCGGTAAGAATCCGTATGTGCATTAGAACCAAGGGGAGAAAAACGGGTTCCTGCAACCATCAGTGTCGTAATAATATACAAAATGGGAACATACATACATAATGTGTGGTAATCGATCAAGGAGAAAACAAGGATTACACAAAGCCCCATTCCAATTGTAAAAATTTGTCTTTTCGCGGACCCCACCTGTCCTGAGGACGGAATAATTGATAATATAAAGGAACTGATCAAAAATAAAATAAAAACTACCACTACTAAAAGAACGTCAAAGCGTTTGAAATTGTAATGTTTTGATAAAAACCAATTTGACACCCGTTCTTTTATATTTGTTATTGTTACCATGTCTGCCTGTCACCACCATTACTTGGTTTGTTTAATACTCAAAATCGGAATGTTTGCAAAAATTGCATTATTCCCTTCGGATTCATTTTGTTCGATTTTTATATCAAGACCACTCTGGTCAATTTCAACATACTTGGAAAGAACATTAATAATGTCTTTCTGAATCTGCTCCATAATGTCCGGAGAACAATTCGCACGATCGGAAACCAAGACCAGCTTCAGTCTGTCTTTTGCTACATTTCCGGAAGATTTTTTCCGGAAAAAATCTGCAAATTTCATAATTTTCATCTCCTTTTAGTTGTTTTTAAATTTACTCTTTATCTTTGAGAAAAATCCTGTTCCTTTTGAGAGATCCAATAACGGAACTTCTTCTCCCATAATGCGTTTGCATATATTTTCATAAGCTTGTCCTGCAAGGGATTTACTTCCGACAAGAGGTTCTCCCTGGTTTGTCGAAACAACGATATTTTCATCATCCGGAACGACTCCGAGTAAATCAACCGCAAGGATTTCCACAACATCATCACTTGACATCATGTCACCGCGTTTTACCATGTCATAACGAAGACGGTTTACAACCAATTCTGTTTTCTTAATCTCATTGGCATTGAGAAGTCCGATAATACGATCGGCATCTCTTACCGCAGATACTTCCGGTGTTGTCACTACGATCGCACGGCTGGCACCGGCGATGGCATTCATAAATCCCTGCTCTATTCCTGCTGGGCAGTCAAGAAGTATGTAATCAAATTCATCCTTTAACTGATCTGTCAGTTTGGTCATCTGCTCCGGTGATACCGCTGTCTTATCTCGGGTCTGCGCCGATGGCAGAAGATATAATGTCGGATATCTTTTGTCCTTGATCAATGCCTGATTAATACGGCAATTTCCTTCAATGACATCTACCAGATTATATACAATACGGTTTTCCAATCCCATAACCACATCCAGATTACGAAGTCCTATATCTGTATCGATCAAAACAACTTTCTTTCCTTCTTTTGCGAGTCCTGTTCCTACGTTTGCTGTCGTCGTTGTCTTACCAACTCCACCTTTTCCCGATGTAATAACTATTACTTCACTCATCGTATTTACCTGTCCTTTCCTTCATTAACTCTCTATCATAATATTTTACTTGAATTGACTAAAAATTGCAATCTTTTTTATAGCGAAATCCCATCTAATACTTTTCGGTTTAATGGTTCAATATAAATATTGCCATCTTCGGCAAATGCAATCTTTGTCTCCAATTTTACTTCTGTTTTTTCATCCGGACTTCGCGCAATAATATCCGCGATACGTATCTGTGTCGGATTCATCTGCAGAGCAACGACAAAACTGTTTTCTTTTCCCGAAGCACCGGCATATACCGTTCCGAGAAGTTTTCCCAAAACAACAACATTTCCTGCCGATACCACCTGTGCTCCGACATTGACATCCCCGAGAATGACAATGCTTGTCTCAAATTCAAGCACCTGGCCCGAACGAAGGGTTCCTTTGTAAAACTGGCCTGTGTTTGATTTTAATTCCGTTAGTTTTTCTTCCAGTGTCTGAGCAAAATGCGCTTCTTTTTTCTCGTCATCATCAATCAGACAGACAATATCCAGTTTGGAATGTTCTCGGATGCATTCCATCAATTCATATTTCTGCTCCTCGGACAATTTACGTCCTTCAAAGGATAATGCAATCTGCGCCGCTCCTAAAAAATCGGAAGAGGAAGTGAATTTTTCTTCCACCTTTTCTTTTAAGTCAGAAAATTCCATCTTGTCATCCAAATGAACGATAAGACCTGATTTATTTCCTTTGATCACTACCGGTTGATTCATAGTTCTCCTCACTTTCTCTCCACTGATTAGTCTGCCACTCTTCCGGAATTGCTGACCGGATTTGTTGCAGATTTCTTCAACAACTTCTTTCTTGCCTTTTCATCAAAGTAATATTGGTACACATTGCTCGCCAGAGATGCCGCATTGCTTGAAGTAAATGCATTTGGCATAACAACGGCAACCGAAATCTTTGGCGAATCATACGGTGCATATGAAACGAACAATGCATGGTTTGGTTCATTTGCACTAATCTGTGCCGTACCCGTCTTACCGGCTACTTTTACCGGCACTTTCTGAAATACACTCTTTAAACTTCCGTTATTTACAACCATGTACATTCCGCTTCGGATTGCATTCAATGTCGAACTCTTGATATCAAGTTCGTTACGCACTGTAGCTTTGTTGTTCTTTACCTTATTATTCTGTGCCGGATCTGCCACTTTATCCACCAAAGTAAGATCATAGCAGGTTCCGCCATTTGAAATTGTCGATACATAACGTGACAGTTGAACCGGTGTATAGCTGTTTGTACCCTGTCCAATTGCCGAACGCACCGCATCGCTGTCTGACACATGTGGCTGTGCCTCTGTCAATTCCACACCGGAAAGGTCAGTCAGACCATATTTATCTGCATATTTTTCCAGTTTTTTCAATCCCCGCTCATTGTTTACTGCTGTTCCTGTCAATCCACTCAGACGATATCCCATTTCATAAAAGAAATAGTTACAGGAATGCTGTATCGCCTGTGACACATTAATAGTTCCGTGGCTGTACGTACTCCAGCACTTTGGTGACGGATTAATCTTATCAAACACTACGCGGTCCGTTACTGTCGAATGGGGATCGATAACCCCTTCTTCGAGCGCTGCTGTCGCAGATACCATCTTATAGGTGGATCCGGGTGCCGTCTTCTGCTGTGTCGCTCGATTCAAAAACGGCGAAGCAGAATTGGAATTGATTTTTGCAAAATATTCACTATCGACCGAGTTGGCAAATTTATTGTTGTCATAACTTGGATAGGATACCATGGCTTTTACTTTCCCGGTATTTGGATCCGTAATAACAACCGATGCAGCGCAAGGAGTAAGTCCCAGTTCGCCCGGCGTAATCTCCAACGATTTAATCTTTGATTTCAAAAACTGAAATGGCGAAATCATACCTGTGCGGAGTTTCGCAAGCATCGTTTTGTTTTTCTTTAAATACCCCTGTTCATACAAAAGCATACATACCTGTCTTCCACTGATCTGATCGTTATAGATCAGCGTGTGATATACTTTTTTATCGTATGAACTGTCATCGTTTAATTCCTCAAGAATGTACTCAACAATCTTCGAATAAATTTCCTCTGTGCTGTAATAATCATCTCCGACATTAAGCATTTCCAGATCAATCCAGTTGTGAGAGATTGCATAGATCAAAAACTCACTCAGACTAATTTTTTCATTGGCATATTGATTGTACATATCATCGGATTTATCCATTTTATCTGTTGCAATGACTTCATTTTTTCGAAGCATCGAATAAATGTAATCCATATATTCTGCATTCGTATCGGACATCTTCTTTGTCGTCGTTTTATTGTTATAAGACAAATATCTTTTTACCGCTTTTAAGGAATTCTTTTTCTCCCGCGTAAATGTCTGATATACACTTTTTTCCAAACTTGACGCATCCGGATTAGAAAATTTTGTAATGTCCACCAAACTGTTTTCAATGATGGCGCAATAGACATCATAAATCGGCACACGGATATTTTTTGCATCTTTTCCTTTGGAGCCGGCACTTTTACTATTGTTCAGTTTAGAGATCAACACTCCCGCAATAGCTTTTTCCGTCAACTGATAAACAGCACTCTGCAGGTCTGCGTCAATCGTAAGATATATGTCTTTTCCTGCGGTCGCATCTTTGTGGTCCTTCGTCTCTACGACACGGGAACTGCTGTCAATGACAAGCGTCTCGCTTCCCTTTTTTCCACGCAGCTGCTCTTCAAATGTGCTTTCAATACCGGACTTACCAATCTGATCAGCAGCCGTGTACGTATTGTCCCCGTTTTCCTTCATCGACGCCAGCGTATCTGAAGAAATCAATCCGGTATAACCGATAATATGAGAAAAATAGGTACTGTCATAATACACACGTTTTGCCTCTTCACTGACATCTATGCCAATAAGACTAGCAGAATTTTCCTTTATCGCTGCCACCGTGTTTAATGAAACATCGGAACTGATCGTAATTGGCTCATACTTTTGATATGTGTTCATCATCAGTGCATAACGAATCGCCATAATCTTGAGTGCTGTCGCATCGTCATAATTCTGCTCATATTTTTCCTGCGCATCTGCTTCATTTTTATTTTTTTCCGTCAGCGGATCAAAAAAATGAATGGCATTGACCGCTGTCGATGTTCGGATATAACGGAAACATTCTTCTGCCGTCATATTTTTCTGTTCGTCAGTCAGCTCGTCCACCGATTTGCAAAAATAAATCTCTCTCTTAAATCGAAGCTGCGCATTTTTATCTACCGTAAATTTGAATCTTCCTTTTTTGTCAATCGTAATCGGAAAATCCACGGTTACTTTATCTCCATTTTTTTCAATGAGATTAATACATTTTAATATCATCTCATTCATCTGTTTATTGGATTCAATCTCACCGGTATCTTCCAGTGTGATCGCATAGCTTTGTTCGTTTGACGCAAGAAGTTTCCCATTGCAGTCATAAATCTTACCACGGGAACTTTTTATCGTCTTCTGCTTTTCATTTTTTATCGTCGCCTGCTCATCATATGCTTCTCCCTGTACAATCTGCAGATAAAACAAACGTCCTACGAGAATACTAAATAGCACAACATAAACAACAATTAAAGTAAAAATACGTGAACGCATTAATGTTTTTAAGTAATCAATAATTGAAGAAAACATTGAACTACACTTCCTCCCTTCGTTCGGTTGATAAATACTTTTCCAGGCGGTTTAATACGCGGAACACAACCACAGAAATCACCAATGTATAAATCAATTCCGGTAAAATAATATGGGAAAAATAGAACGTAAAATGCAATTTTCCACGAACTAAAAATTCCGTGATATAATAATAAAAGCCATAAACCAAATCGCTTAGTCCTACCAATACACAAGGCAGTATGTAATTATCCGTAAAATAAATCTTCTGACAATAACCACAAAGAAATCCAATCGTCATAAAAATAAAGGCATACAGTCCAATCACGCTTCCGTACATCATATCCAGCATCAATCCGCAAACAAGCCCGATGACTTCTCCGGAAGTACGTCCACGCATGTAACTGTAACACACAGTCAGAATCAATAATAAATTTGGCACCACATTTGCCAATGCTAATTTATGGAAAACAGTTGTCTGCAATAAAAAAGCAAGCAAAATAATAATGATGGTTGAAATACGTCTTTTAATCATAGTTTTTAATGTCCTCGATTTCTGAAGAGTCCTTCAACGTGGTAATGATCAATACTGTCTCTAATTTATCAAAAGATACGACCGGTGTGAGATGTCCGCTCTTAGACAATCCATCTGCCTCCTGCGTAATATTGGAAATATAACCTACAAGCAGACCCGGAAGAAATTTGTCACTGATGTGTGAAGTAACAACGGAATCCCCGTTTTTTGCAGTCACATTGTTACTGATCATCGTAACATCAATGTATCCTTTGTAAATACTTTCCATATTTCCTTTTACAATACAAGTTTCTCCTGTATTTTCAAACATGGCACTTACATTGCTTTTGTCGTCTATGATCGCACGGACTTTTGCATAATGGTCGCCCACTTCGGATACGATACCTACCAGACCGTTTCCCGCGATCACATTCATGTCGACAGCGATACCGTCTTTCTTCCCTTTGTCGATAGTAAACAAGTGAAACCAGTTATTTCCGTCTCGCCCAATAACTGTCGCTGCCACTTTTGGATAATCCGGATATTTCTGATCCAATTGATACAATTCACGGTAATTATCCAAGTCGTTATTTTCACCGGCAAGAATTTTATTATCATAACTAATGGCATCAATTTTCTCTTTTAACTGTTTATTTTCAGCCAAAAGATCTTCTTTGGAATGAAGAAGATCCATCTTATCCGAGATTGCTTTTCCCACTTTGTTAATTCCACTCTGCATCGGAGACATAATATCTCCTACTGTCGCTTTCACACCACTTAAACGGTCCGAAAATTTAAAACTGAGTACTACAAGAATGGCACAAAGAATGCTGAAAAAAATATAAATATATTTGGGATGAATTCTTGGTCCCTTTCTTCTCTTTCTTTTCATCGCCGGTCTCCATTCTGCTTATAAAGCAAGTTTTGCAAGTTGTGGGTCTTCAATCACTGCGCCAAGTCCCATGATGACTGTACTTTCCGGCTCTTCGCACAAATTTACCTTTAACCCAAGTTCATCGTAAATAAACTGTCCCAGATCCTGAATCCGACTGGAACCTCCGGTCAGATAAAGTCCGGACTTATAAATATCGGAAGAAATTTCCGGTGGTGTGCGCTCCAGAATGATCTTGATAGAGTCCACAATACTCTGGAACAATTCGGCAAGTGCTTCATGCACACATTCCCCGGTTACTGTAATTTCACTTGGAAGTCCGGTCACCAGATTCCGACCGCAGATATCCATCTGTGCATCGGTTGCATAAGCAGAGGCAATATTTTTCTTGATTGCTTCGGCGCTCTTTTCCCCAATCACAAAGTTCATATCTTTCTTAATCTTGTTAATGATTGCTTCATCAAAACGGTTTCCACCAACCGGAATCAATCGGCTAAGTACAATACCGCCCAGTGAGAGGACAGAAATTTCTGCCGTATTGGCACCGATATCTACCACAAGGGTACCGGTGGATTTTGTAATATCAAGATTCATTCCCAATGCATCTGCGATCGGTTTTTCCACAACATGAATTTTTTTCGATTTCAAGTTTGTATTTGCAATAAGATCAAAATATGCTCGCTTTTCCACTTCTGTAATATCCGTCGGAACCGCAATGTAATATTCTGCTCCTTTGAATCTCTTTTTCCCATTTAATTCAGCAAAAAAGTAATCGATCAATGCCTGCATATTTCCAATATCAGCAATAACACCATTTTTGATCGGATAGGAAACATCCAAATTTTCCGGTGCTTTTTCATACATTTCAAAAGCTTCGTCGCCTACTGCAAATACGTGATTCTTTTTATAGATTGCAATCACACTCTTTTGATGTAAGATCACACCTTCTCCATTTTTATAAATTTTAATTGAGCTTGTACCAAAGTCAATTCCGATTGCTTTTCCTAGCATTTTTTTCATCCTCTCTATCTTTATAGTCCTTCATATGTGTCCTCTTTCTTTCAAGCTGACATATTGATAATCTCCAAGAATCAAATGATCCAGTAATGAAATTCCTATCATTTCTCCGGCTTTTTTCATACGTATCGTCGCATCCAGGTCGGCCTGACTCGGGGTCGGATCTCCACTTGGATGGTTATGTATCAGTACAAAACAGGAGGCATCGTATTGAAGCCCTTTTTTCAAGACTTCTCTTGGATGCAGAACACAGGCTGCGACAGAACCGCTAAAAATCCGCTCACAATGAATCAGACGACAGCGGTTGTCCAAATACAGCACTCTTGTCTGCTCGGTTTCCAAAGTTCGCATCTCTTCCATAAAGTATCTTGCGATATACTCCGGCGAATCAAACCGTGCGCGCTCCGGTTTCCGCTGTCTGGCAAGCCGTTTTGACAACTCAGCCATGCATTGCAGCTGAATGGCTTTGACTTCTCCGATGCCACAAACTTTTTTCAATTGCTTGTCCGTCAGATAATAAAGCCCCAGCAGACCCTTGTGCACCGGGTGCAGTGCAAGCACTTCCCTTGCCAGTTCCACACTGTTTTTTTCATGGGTTCCTGTTTTCAGCAAAACAGCAAGCAGCTCGGCATCGGACAATGCCGTCACTCCCTGTTCTTTTGCTTTTTCATAAGGACGTTCCGATACCGGAAGTTCCTTCATCGTGTAAAATTGTTGACTCATACAGCCTCCTAACTCTACACATTGTCTACCCATACATAAATTATTTTACCATACATTTTCAAAAATGTATATATAGAAGCCGATAAAATTCACATACTTTTCGCAATTTATTATGGTAATTCGACAATTTTTTCGTCTACCATCTTTTGAAGCGACATTAAAATCCCATATTTCCCGTGCTGCCACGTAAGACCGCCCTGGAAATACACACTATACGGCGGTTCGATCGGAGCATCCGCACTCAATTCAATGGAGGATCCCTGAATAAAGTTTCCGGCCGCCATAATAACATCACTGTGATATCCCGGCATGGCATACGGTTCCGGAGCCACATAACTGTCCACCGGCGATCCCGCCTGAATCCCCCGGCAGAACGCAATGATCCGCTCAGGCGAACCAAGGGCAACAGCCTGAATAATGTCATTTCTCTCCTCATCTTTTCCCGGGCTTGTCTCAAAGCCAAGATTTTCGTACAGATTTGCTGCAAAAATGGCAGATTTCAATGCACTCGCCACGACCTGTGGGGCAAAAAACAACCCCTGATAAAAAGAACGGTTCACTTCCAGCGAAGCTCCGACTTCTTTTCCCAGTCCCGGTGCCGTAAGGCGGTTTGCCGCCAGTTCAATGATGTCTTTTCTTCCGACAAGATACCCCCCCATCGGTGCTATGCCGCCCCCCAAATTTTTAATCAGCGAACCGACCACCAGATCTGCTCCGACATCGGATGGCTCGATCCTGTCTACAAATTCTCCGTAACAATTGTCTACCATGCAGATCACATCCGGACGACGTTCCTTCACAAAAGAAATGATCTCTCCGATCTGTTTTACAGACAAGGTTTTTCGCATCGCATACCCTTTGGAGCGCTGGATCGTAACCAGTTTAGTTCTGTTATTTAATGCTTTTTCAATGCCCGGATAATCGACCGCACTGTCTTCCAGAAGATCCACTTGTGCATACGTGATTCCAAATTCACGCAGCGATCCCGGTTCGCTTTTTCCATTGATTCCGATGATTCCCTCCAAGGTATCATAAGGTTTGCCAACCGGCGATAACAGTTCATCTCCCGGTCGAAGAATGGACGAAAGTGCCAATGTCAATGCATGGGTTCCACAAGTAATCTGCGTTCTTACCAAAGCATCTTCGGCATGAAAAATATCGGCGTACACTTTTTCCAAGGTGTCGCGTCCACTGTCATCGTAACCATATCCTGTCGTTCCATACATATGCTCCGCACTGACGCGGTTTTTGTGAAATGCCTGCAGCACTTTTAACTGGTTATACTCTGCCATCTCATCGATGGCTTCAAAGCGCTCTTTGAGCGATGTACAGATCTTCTCTCCATATTCAAATACAGGCGCACTGATTCCCGCCTGTTCATACATCTTTTTTCGTTCTTCTGTCTCCAGCATAATGTTCTCCTTCTTTTCGCTATAAAATTCCCTTCTCTTTTGCCAGCCTTATGATTTCTTCCACAATGTCACTCTCCGTGGCGAACTGATCCTTGTCAATCATTTGCACGTCACGTTCCCGGCGGAACCACGTAAGCTGCCGTTTGGCAAAATGTCTGGTGTCTTTTTTTATTTGTTCGATTACTTCTTCTTTGGAACATTTTCCCTCAAAAAACGGGAACCATTCTTTGTAACCGATTGCCTGCATCGAAGTCAGTCCTTTGTCATATCCTTCCTCGTGAAGTCCGGTCACTTCCTCCGCCAGTCCCTGTTCTGCCATCTGGTCCACCCGCCGGTTAATGCAGGCATATAATTTCTTTCGATCCATTGTCAGAACAATATACAAAAAGTTATAAGGCGATTCATTCTCTCGCTGTTCTTTATTGTGCACAGAAATAGGTCTTCCTGTCTCTTCATAATATTCAAGTGCACGTATGACCCGCTTTACATTGTTTTTATGAATGGCTTCCGCAGATTCCGGATCAACTTTTTTTAACCGCTCATGGAGTACCTCCGCCCCTTCGATTCTGGCAATTTCTTCCAGTTCCTTGCGGTAACTGCTTCCTTCGCGTTCTTCCTGAAACTGTACATCATAAAGCAGTGCCTGAATATAAAATCCGGTTCCTCCGACAACGATCGGAATGTGTCCGTTTTGGTAGATCTTTTCCAGACTTTTTTTCGCCAGCTGCTGAAATTCATATACATGAAACGGCTCTTCAACCGGTAGAATATCCACCAGATGATGTGGTACTCCCTGCATTTCTTCCGGAGTGATCTTTGCCGTCCCAATGTCCATTTTTTGATATATCTGCATCGAGTCCGCCGATATGATCTCTCCGCCGATCTTTTGTGCAAGTTCGATCGATGCTTTGGTTTTCCCGACAGCGGTCGGACCGGTCAATATAATAATAGGTTTTTTCATCCTGATACAATCCTCTTAAATTTCTTTTCAAATTCTTTTTTCGACATGGAGATCGTGGTCGGTCTGCCATGCGGACAGTGATACGGATCTTTTGCATGCAGCATCTTATCAATCAGCTCATTGGCTTCGGCAAAAGACAGCGTATGATTTCCCTTTACTGCCGCTTTGCACGAAATAGTTGCACAACGGTCTGTAATCTTTTCAATTCGGTCTGCCATCGGATTTTCAATCAATTCATCCAAAATACCGTAAAACAGATCTTTGCTTACCAGATGCAGAAAATGTGACGGAACGGCCACAATTGCGTATTCATCCCCGCCAAATTCCTCAATCTCAAATCCAAGTTTGGAAAACGCTTCTTTGCACTTACCAAGCATTTCCTTTTCCTTGTGCGTAAGCGAAATTAATAGCGGAGTTACCAGATTCTGGCTGTACACATGATTGTCCGCAAGTTCTTCCATCAATTGCTCATATAAAATCTTTTCGTGCGCCGCATGCTGGTCTATGATCAGCATTTCCTCTCCGTATTCGATCATCCAATATGTTCCAAACACCTGACCGATCAAACGAAACTTAATACGGTCCTCTTCCGCCAGCATCTCATTTTTGAAAAAGGACTGCTGCTCATATTTTACCCGTGGCTGCTCTTCCCGTGGTGGGATCACAGGACTGTTCACCGGCAATGGCTGTTGTTTCGTCTCGTTCTTTCCATTTTCTTCCGGTTCTACTTTTTTTGTCTCTTCCATGCGTTTTCGCTCAAACGGTTCCGGTGTCGGATTTTCAGGCGGTTTTGGAATCTGTGCAGAAAGCGGTTTCTTTTCCTCTTTGCCCGGTGCCACTTTCGGAATCAGCGTCGCCTCATGCAGTACCTGATGAATCTCTTTCTGAAAAAGTTCAAACACTTCTTCCTGATTCATAAAGCGGACTTCCATCTTCGTCGGATGCACATTGACATCCAGAAAAGCACTGTCAATCGTCAAAAACAATACCACAAACGGAAAGCGGTTTGTCATCGTAAATCCTTCGTACGCAGTCTCAATTGCTTTCGTGACGATCGGACTTTTAATATACCGGCCATTGATGTAATAATACATAAAGTTTCTTGTTCCTCTGGAAATCTCCGGCTTTCCTACAAATCCTTCCAATTTCATCCCATCTTTTTCCACGCAGACCGGCAATATTGCTTTTGTGATATCCGAACCAAACTGCTGGTAAATATTGTCTTTCACATTGCCGTTTCCAGAAGTCTGTATCTTCGTTTTCCCATCCCAGATAAAACGGAAACGGATTTCCGGATGCGACAATGTAAAATGAAGCATCACTTCACTGATATAGCCGCCTTCTGTCGTTTTTGTTTTCAAAAATTTGGCTCGGACCGGTGTATTGTAAAACAAATTCCTTATCAAAAAGGTGGAGCCATCCGGGCATCCTACTTCTTCGTTTGCCACCTCTTTGCCACCATGAATCTCATAACGGCATCCGATCAGATCCTCTTCGCGTTTTGTGATCAATTCCACCTGCGCCACAGCTGCTACACTAGAAAGAGCCTCCCCACGAAATCCCAAACTGTGAATTGTAAGAAGGTCTTCTATATTTTTTATTTTGCTTGTCGCGTGGCGGGTAAATGCCATGGGAATTTCTTCTCTGGCAATCCCGCATCCATTATCTGTAATTCGTATAAAGGAAATGCCACCCTCCTTGATCTCTACCGTGATGGCATTCGCCCCTGCATCAATTGCATTTTCCACAAGTTCTTTTACAACGGCAGCAGGGCGCTCTACAACTTCCCCTGCCGCGATCTTATCGATCGTAGATGGATCCAAAAGCTGTATCATCCAATCACACTCCTTACCATTTATCTTTTAATTCGTTCTGCCATTTATATACCAGATTCATCGCATCCATCGGTGTCACACGGGAAAGGTCAATATCCCGCAATTCAAATAAAATATCCTCCGAATGGAATGTCGTCACCGTATCAAAAATAGAAAGCTGATTCATCCCGGAAGATGCCTTTTTCTCCGGCACCTGCCCCTGCTCCTGTTTCTCCGGAATACGGATCACCGACAAACTATCTCCGCCTTCGAGTTCTTCCGCAATTTCTCTGGCACGGACCAGCACACTTTCCGGCACACCGGCAAGTTTTGCCACCTGAATACCGTAACTTTTATCAGCACCGCCTTTTACGATTTTTCGCAGAAATACAATATCTTCCCCATCTTCTTTTACGGCAATACAGTAGTTTTGAACACCTTCCAGCTTTCCTTCGAGTTCCGTAAGTTCATGATAATGGGTTGCAAATAATGTCTTCGCCCCAATATTCTTTTTATCTACAATATGTTCTACCACTGCCCACGCAATGCTGAGTCCATCAAACGTAGACGTTCCTCGCCCAATCTCATCTAAAATGATCAAACTGTCCTTCGTTGCATTATGTAAAATATTAGCAACTTCTGTCATTTCTACCATAAATGTACTTTGTCCGCTTGCCAGATCATCGGATGCACCCACACGGGTAAAAATACGGTCTACCACAGAAAGGTCCGCCGACGCGGCCGGAACAAAACAGCCAATCTGTGCCATCAACGTGATCAGCGCTGTCTGACGCATATAGGTGGATTTTCCTGCCATATTCGGTCCTGTGATGATAACAACGCGGTGAGAATCCTCATCGAGATAGGTCCCATTTGAAATAAACATATCGTGGTCAATCATCTGTTCAATGACCGGATGACGTCCTTCCTTAATATTGATGATTCCCTCATCATTGAGAGTCGGACGCACATAATTATTCTTTTCCGACACGAGCGCAAGACTTGCCATCATGTCTAACATTGCAATCGCTTTCGCGGTACGCTGGATGCGATTAACCTGCGTGAAAACATGGTCTCGTATATTGCAAAATAACTGGTATTCCAGATTATACAATTTATCTTCCGCTCCAAGGACGACATCTTCTAACTCTTTTAATTTTTCTGTCGTGTAACGTTCCGAATTTGCAAGTGTCTGCTTGCGCACCCAGTCCGCCGGCACAAGATCTTTATAAGAATTTGTCACATCCAAATAATAGCCAAATACACGATTGTATTTCACTTTTAGATTTTTTATTCCTGTCTTTTCCCGCTCTTCGGCCTCCAACTGGAGAAGCCAGTCTTTCCCCTCAGATTTGGCTTTGCGGAGTTTGTCCACCTGCTCATCATAACCATCGCGGATAATCCCTCCGTCGTGCATAGCAAGCGGCGGTTCTTCGGTGATCGCATCGGTAACCAATTTGCAAATATCCTCTAAGGGATCTAATTCGTCTAAAATTTCCGCAAATAACCGGCTTTTAAAATTGGAACACAAAAAGCGGATCGGTGGCAGCATCTCCAACGAACTTTTTAATGCAATAAAATCTCTTGGGTTCGCTGACTTATAACTGATCTTACTAAGCAGTCTCTCAAGATCGTAAATCGGATTCAGATATTCTCTGAGTTCCTCCCGCGTGATCATATTTGCATTTAATTCATCAATCGCATCAAAGCGTTTTAAAATCTCTTCTTTTTGAATAAACGGCTGTTCCAGCGTACTGCGGAGTTTTCGCGCTCCCATCGCTGTCCGTGTCCGGTCAAGAACCCACAAAAGAGAGCCTCTTTTTTTCTTTTCCCGAAGTGTCTCTACAAGTTCCAGATTTCGGCGGGTATTGCGGTCTAACAGCATATATTTTCCCACTTTATACGGAATCAGTTCCAAAATATGGGCAAGTGAAGTCTTCTGCGTCTCTTCAAGGTACTCCATAACCGCACCTGCCGCCGTAATTCCTACCGAATAATCTGCCAATCCCAGGCCATCCAGTGTCTGAACAGAAAAGTGACGGCACAGTGATTTTTTACAGCATTCTTGATCAAAATAATGCGGTGCCAGAGAGGAGATGGAGATTCCAAGCCTCTCTTTCAAATCTTCAATATCGACTCCACTAATATAAAAAGACTCATTGCAAATGAGTTCACTTGGCATAAATTTATTGATTTCATCAAGAAGTTTTCCCAAACCGTCTACTTCGGTCAGACGATACTCTCCGGTCGTCACATCTACAACAGAAATTCCAAACAGATCATCCATCGCAACAACGCCCATCAGATAATTGTTCTTGGATTCGTCCAACGCTTCCAGATTACAGTTGGTTCCCGGTGTGACGATCCGCACAACTTCTCTTTTCACAAGTCCCTTTGCCAATTTCGGGTCTTCCACCTGTTCGCATATTGCCACTTTATATCCTTTGGAAACCAAGCGGGTAATATATCCTTCTGCAGAATGAAAGGGGACACCACACATGGGTGCCCTTTCTTTTAATCCGCAACTCTTTCCGGTAAGAGTTAATTCCAATTCTTTTGATGCACATTTCGCATCTTCAAAAAACATTTCATAGAAATCACCCAGACGGTAAAACAGGATACAATCTTTGTACTCATTCTTTGTCTCAAGATACTTCTGCATCATGGGGGTAAGCTGTTCTTCCATTGGTCGTCTCCTTTTTTAGCCTTCCTGTGCGGAAGTCTGATCTGGTGTTTTTTCCGGCTCCGGTGCTTTCGTTGGTTCCGGTGCCTTCGTTGGTTCCGGCGCTTTTGTAGACTCCGGTGCCTTTGTTGGCTCCGGCACTTTCGTAGGTTCTGGTGCTACGGTCTCCAGCGGTGCCTGGGTTTTCTGCGGCGTATGTGATGGGATATGAGTCGCAGGAGTTCTTGTCGCTTTTGGTTTCTTTGTCGCTTTCGGACGCTTTGTCGGTTTAGGTACCGCCGTAGCCCTTGGTGCAGAAGTTGTTCTAGGTACCGGTGTCGCAGTCGGCTCCTCTGCCGGTTTCTTCGTACTCAGATAAATGGTACTGACATACCCCTGTGTTCCATTTACTTCTACCTTCGTCCACTCTTTTCCATATTCTAGAATCGTCACTTTATCTCCTGTCTGAAGCTTGGCAATCACGTCTGCCGTCAAAGCAGCCTCACTTCGAAGATTAACAACGGTCGTCGCATAAGCCACCTTTGCATCCTTCAGATCATCATCCTCGTCTTCCTCGTCATCCTGAAAATCTTCTTCATTTCCACTGACAATCGCAGAATCATATGGTGCCGGGGTCTCTTCGGCATCCACAGCCTGCTCGGTCACAACAGCCGGTTTATCCTCAAGATCACCACTGTCCACTACCTTTTTTCCAAAGAAAAATGTCTTTCCTACAAAAAACAGTCCGATCACAAGAGCAACTCCTATGATACCAGACCATATCGCCATAATAAACTCAAACCGAGTTTTCTTATCCTTTTTCAATTTATCGAAAAAATTTGTTTCTTTACCTTCACTCATTTTTCTCATTCTCCTTACGCATTATGTTCAAAAGTACTACCTTTCTAATTATAACCATAGAATAAAAATTTGTCCACATAAAATTTAAAGAATTTTGCATTTATCAGAACAAACGTTTGACAATCGTTTTAAACTGTGTTACTATAAATACAAACAATTGTTTGCATTTATCATTCAGCATGATAGGAAAGGAAGGACAAATCATATGGGAAATGGTCGTATCTCTGCAAAACAAAGCGAAATTCTTGAATATATTAAGGAAGAAATTTTAAGCAAAGGCTACCCGCCGGCAGTCCGTGAAATCTGTAATGCGGTACATTTAAAATCCACTTCTTCCGTTCATTCACACCTGGAAACACTGGAAAAGAATGGATATATTCGAAGAGACCCTACCAAACCACGTGCAATCGAGATCGTCGATGACAATTTCAATATCACACGAAAAGAAATGAGAAACATTCCGATCATTGGCGACGTCGCAGCCGGCCAGCCAATCTTCGCCGAACAAAATATCAGCGGATATTTTCCTATTCTGGCAGATGAACTGCCTAGCGGAAATTTATTTATGCTCAATGTACGTGGCGAAAGTATGATCAATATCGGCATTCATGACGGCGACAAAGTCATCGTCCGCGAAGCCTCCACCGCCAAAAACGGCGATATCGTTGTCGCGCTTGTTGACGACTCCGCCACCGTAAAAACCTACTACAAAGAAGACGGCCGCTACCGTCTCCAGCCGGAAAACGATACCATGGATCCGATCTACGTAGACCACGTACAAATCCTCGGTATTGTCATCGGACTATTCCGTTTGTACTAATATTAAACCAATTACTGATTATACCTTTATGATATTTTCACTAGAATAATGGTATCCCATATAATAGCTAATGCTATTTTGTTATGGTGCTAATTAAAAATAAGGCCATTGTTTCACAATAAGGGATTTAGAATCCCGTCGGTGCATAGAGGGCGTATTGCTGTCCTCATGCACCGCTACGTGGATTCTTCTAAGCGAGAGCGGTCCCGCAATGTGAAACAATGGTCTTATTTTTATTATAAACATCATAGCAAAATACATTACGCCATAAAATCCAGCAACGACATCTGGTCTGTCTCCGGAAGATCTCCCAAAATTCCCATCTCCGCCATTTTTTCCACAACAGTTCCGGAAATTTTTGCACGTAATTTGAAATTCTCACGGGAAGAAAACGGTCCGTGTTTTGCCGCTTCGACGACACCTTCGGCTGCTTTACCTCCCATTCCGTCAATCGTACTGAGTGCCGGCATCAATTTTCCGTCAATAACCTGAAAATGATTGGCTTTCGCACGGAAAATATCGATTGGCATAAATTCAAAACCTCTCGCATACATCTCCTGTACAATCTTCATATCATTATAACTATCCTGTTCTTTTTTGGATAATTCATTATAACGTTTCTTGTAATCACGCATTGTGCTTTCCAGTTTTTCCCTTCCCTGGCACATCAGCTGATAATCAAACGCCTTCGCACGGATACTGAAAAAGGCCGCGTAATAAGCAAGCGGATAAAATACTTTGAAATACGCGATACGAAATGCCATCATGACATAGGCAACAGCATGCGCTTTGGGGAACATGTATTTGATTCGTTTACAGGATTCGATATACCAGTCCTCCACACCGGCTTCGCGCATCGCCTTTTCCATATCTTCCGTAAGACCTTTTCCTTTACGGACACTTTCCATGATCTTAAAGGCAAGTCCATTTTCAACTCCGGTATGTATCAGATAGGTCATAATATCATCACGGGTACAAATGGCGGTAGAAAGTGTACAATTTCCTTCCTTAATAAAATACTGAGCATTGTTCAGCCAAACGTCTGTACCATGTGACAATCCGGAAATACGTACCAGATCCGAAAAGTTCTTTGGTTTCGTGTCGCGAAGCATCTGCATAACAAAATCTGTTCCAAATTCCGGAATACCGAGACTTCCCAGATCACATCCCATCAAATCTTCCGGTGTAACCCCCAGTGCCGAAGTATTGGCAAATAATGACAAAACCTCCTGGTTGTCCAGCGAAATCGTTTTTGCATCAATTCCTGTCAGATCCTCGAGCATACGGATCATGGTCGGATCGTCGTGTCCGAGTATGTCAAGTTTCAATAAGTTATGGTCAATAGAATGGTAATCAAAATGCGTCGTAATAATCGGTGTATTCTGATCATTTGCCGGATGCTGCACCGGTGTAAACGTGTATATTTCCCATCCAAACGGAAGTACAATGATTCCACCCGGATGCTGTCCGGTCGAACGGCGGATTCCTACGCAGCCCTCAATGATTCGCTCAATCTCCTCATTCCGCTTATGCTGTCCACGTTCTTCAAAATAGTTTTTAACATATCCATACGCCGTTTTATCTGCCAATGTCGCGATTGTTCCGGCTCGGAAAGTCTGACCGGCCCCGAAAATAACCTCCGTGTATGCATGTGCCTTACTCTGATATTCTCCGGAGAAATTCAGGTCGATATCCGGCTCTTTGTCGCCGTAAAATCCAAGGAATGTTTCAAATGGAATATCGTGACCTTCTTGAATCAGCTGTTCCCCGCAATTTGGGCACTTCTTTGGCGGCATATCGCATCCGGAACTTCCGGCATATTTTTTTACCTCCTCCGAATCGAAATCCACATAATGGCATTTTTTACAGTAATAATGCGCCGGCAGCGGATTTACCTCCGTAATACCGGACATTGTCGCCACAAACGACGATCCTACTGATCCACGCGAACCTACCAGATACCCATCTTCATTTGATTTCCACACCAGTTTCTGTGCGATAATATACATTACGGCAAATCCATTTTTGATGATGGAATCCAATTCATGATCCAAGCGATTCTTAACCTGCGGCGGCAAAGGATCCCCGTACATACTGATTGCCTTATTATAGCAAATGTTTGTCAGTGTCTCATCCGATTTCGGAATAACAGGTGGACACTTGTCCGGATAAACCGGTGACATTTTCTCTATCCGGTCTGCGATCAGGTTCGTATTCGTAACGACAACTTCAAATGCTTTTTCTTGTCCAAGATAGGAAAATTCTTCTAGCATTTCTTCTGTAGTCCGAAGAAAAAGCGGCGGCTGGTCATCTGCATCTTTCATCTTTTTCCCGGCAAATATGATCTTTCGGTAAATTTCATCTTCCGGGTCAAGGAAATGAACATCGCAGGTCGCACAAACCGGTTTATTGTATTTTTCACCAAGAGCTACAATTTTGCGGTTCATATCTTTCAGATCCTCAAAACTGTGAATGTTTTCCACACGTTCGCTCTCAATCATAAACTTATTATTTCCGATCGGCTGGATTTCCAGATAGTCATAAAAATCCACCAGTTCTTTGATCCGGCTTTCCGGTGCCTCATCCAAAAGCGCACGATATAATTCTCCGGCTTCACAGGCAGACCCGATAATCAGTCCGTCGCGGTATTTTAAAAACATACTTTTCGGCACTCTCGGTTTCCGGTAAAAATAATCCAGATGTCCCATGGAAACCAGACGGTAAAGGTTAATTCTTCCCGTCTCATTTGCCGCCAGAATAATAGCGTGAAAATATGGTTTCTTCTTCACGATATCCGCGGAACCATTAGCAAAATCTGCCACTTCTTTCAACGTATGAAGCCCTTTTTCTTCTAACATTTCCACGAATTTTTCGAAAATTTCCGCCGTTGCCCCCGCATCGTCTACCGCGCGGTGGTGATTTTCCAGTGAAATTTTCAATTTCTTTGCAATATTATCCAATTTATATTTGGCAAGTTCCGGAAAAAGAACACGGGCAAGTCCCACCGTATCTACAACGGTAAAATCGGTTTCGATTCCCTGGTCTTTTGCCTTCTGACGGATAAAGCCGTGGTCAAACCCTGCATTATGAGCAACCAGTGCATTGTCACCGATGAATTTCAGAAAATCCGGAAGAACTTTTTCGATAACCGGCGCATCTTTCACCATGTCATCCGTAATAGAAGTAAGTTCCGTGATCCGCTCCGGGATCTTCCTCTCCGGATTCACAAATGTACTGTACTTTTCACTAATTTTTCCATTTTTTACGCGAACCGCACCAATTTCGATAATTTTATCGTGTTCGGAGGAAAAACCCGTCGTCTCTAGGTCAAATACAACGTACTCGTCCCGCAGACTCTGTCCCTTTTCGTTGTCAACAGCAAGATCATTCAGGTCATCAACAAGATATGCCTCGCAGCCATAAATTACTTTGAACGGATCATCTTCCGGAAGTTTCAGACCCTCCAGTGCATGATTGGCATCCGGAAACGCCTGCACAACGCCGTGGTCCGTAATGGCCACTGCCGGATGCCCCCATTCGTGAGCCCGGCGCACCAGCTGATCCACATGGGTAATACCATCCATATCACTCATCTGCGTATGGGCATGAAGTTCCACTCGCTTCACCGGCGCATGATCTTCTCTTCCGACACGGAATCCTTCAATCTCCTTCATTCCCATAATGCTTCCGATTCGGATTTCCTTATCATAAGAATCAAGACTTGCCACTCCTTTTACGCGGATGAAATTTCCTTTCTTTACCATATCAAAAAAATTTGTCTCTGTAATCTGCTCATTTTTAATAAACACCTTACAGACGATCGTGTCGGTGTAATCCGTGATCGCAAAAGTGACAATCTGCTTCTCGCCCTTGATCTCACGACTTTCCACATTTCGTATCATACCATCGATCACGACTTCCCCGATCTCATCCTGAATCTCTTTGATCGGCACAATGGTTCCCTCGCAGTTACGGCCATAAAAAACATCGACATCCCGCATATTTTTTTTGCGGTACACATTCTTTTTCGGTTCCCGTTTGATTCTTGGTGCCTCCGACTCCTCTTTTTTCGGAGTTTCCGGACGTCTCATAACAAATGTCTCCGTCTGTTCCATTTTCTTTCGTTCGTATTCTTTGAAACGGAATTCTATCGTAATATCCTTTCCAAATCGCGTCAAAAATAAGGCGTGGAACCAATCCTGCACCTGTTCCGCACGCCTTCTTGCCAAAAACGAATCCCCACATGTAATGTACAGAGAATTTCCCTCACATTCAAACGGTTCTTCACAAAATTCAATGGCATCTACATAATCAATCTCCCGGAGTTCCTGTTTGATATCCGGCTCCGTCCGCTCTAAAATCTGCGAAAGGGTAAGTTTTCCAAGATCCGGATACTGCATCTGTATCTGCGGATGAAATCCCATCGGCCGGAAAATCTGCTTATATAATTGCTGCTCCATCTGATGAATCACGCGGTATGGCATCCACTCCCCGTTCTGACAGTACACAAATACCATATTTTTTGACCGGGAAGCGCTGATGCGCTCTACCATCACCGACTCATATGTCGTTTTCAATTTATCTTTACAATCAAGTTTTGAAAATGCACTCAAAAACTTTTCCATCATTCCCTCTCCTATCCATCTGAATAATTAGAATTTATTTCCAGTTTTCAAGTTCTTCCCGTAATGCATTTAACAATTCGGATTCCGGCATTTTACGGACAATTTCTCCTTTTTTGATCAAAAGTCCTTCGCCCTTCCCGCCTGCAATTCCGATATCGGCTTCTCTCGCCTCACCGGGTCCGTTTACAACACAACCCATGACTGCCACTTTCAGATCAAGATCAAAATCCGCGACCATTTTTTCTACTTTTGTAGCAAGTCCGATCAGATCAATCTGGGTACGTCCGCACGTTGGACAGGAAACGACACTAATACCACCCTTTTTCAAGCCAAGTGATTTTAAGATTACATTAGCCGCCCGAACTTCCTCCACCGGATCTCCGGTCAGGGAAACACGAATCGTATCTCCGATTCCCTGATACAAAATATTTCCGATACCAACTGCCGATTTCAATCCACCGGTAAACACCGTTCCGGATTCTGTAATGCCTACATGCAGCGGATAATCGGTCTTTTCACGGATGCACTCATGCGCTTTAATTCCATTTAATACATCCGAGGACTTAATGCTGATGACAAGATTTTCATATCCCATATCTTCAATGATATGCACCTTATCCAGCGCACTCTCCACGAGCGCCTCCGGTGTCACGCCGCCATATTTTTCTAATAAATGTTTTTCCAGCGAGCCACTGTTCACTCCGACACGGATCGGCACCGCATGTTCTTTGCAGGTGTCGACTACCGCTTGAATACGGGATCTGTCGCCAATATTTCCGGGATTGATACGGATTTTATCTGCCCCGTTTTTCACTGCTTCGATGGCCAGCCGGTAATCAAAATGAATATCGGCCACAAGCGGAATCGAAATCTGTTTTTTAATCTCGGAAATCGCTTTCGCTGCCTCCATCGTCGGCACTGCCACACGGATAATGTCACACCCTGCCACTGTCAGTTCACGGATCTGGCGCACCGTCGCTTCCACATCCTCTGTCTTTGTATTTGTCATTGACTGAATGGCGATTGGATGATCTCCTCCGATCGTCACAGAGCCAATTTGGATCTCTCTCGTTTTCATCCGCATAGTCTGCACCTTCTTTAATGAATTATTTTCAAAATATCGTTGGCAAGGATCACTACCATAAGTCCCATCAACAGCATAAATCCGCCAACATTAACGTAATTTTCAAATTTTTCCGGCAATGGTTTCCGGCGAATCCCCTCAATGATCAAAAACAGCAGTCGTCCACCGTCCAACGCCGGGATTGGCAATAGGTTCATCACACCAAGATTTGCCGTCAGCATAATACCAAAACTCAAAATATTCAAAATAACGTATTTGATACCGTCTGCCTTACTTTCCTGCACTACATTGCCGACCGCCTGCACAATTCCGACCGGACCGGATACATCTTTTGCGCTTACGCGGCCTTTGATCATCTGTCCCAGGCTTTCCACGGTCGTACAGATCCAGAATTTCACTTCGTATGCAGAGTATTTGATCAAGTTCAAACCACCAATCCGCTCTCTCGTACCATAGGCAAATCCCATACGGTAACTTTCATTTCCTTTGTCATCTTTTACCAGTTTTGGGGTTACCGTCTGTGTAATCTCTTGTCCGTTTCGGTCCATTGTGATCGTGACCGGTGCATCGGAAAGCGGATGAAACATCAGATAATAACTCAGTTCACGATTGACGACAATATGCTTGCCATCAAATTCTTTTATAACATCACCATCCTGGAATCCCGCTTCTGCCATCGGCATTCCTGCTTCAAGATTTGAAATTTCTGCCTTATCATAACCAGCCATTCCAAGAAGAATCAATGCCAGAACAAAGGCAAGGATAAAATTGAAAAACGGACCGGCAAAAATGACTGCCATACGTGCGAGCACGCTCTTTTTCCCAAACGCGCGGTCATCCTCAATATTTTCCATTTCGCCAAGCATCATACAAGAGCCACCGAATGGAAGAATTTTCCATGAATATAACGTATGGTCTTTGAATTCTTCATGCTCTTCAAAATAATTGGTAGAACCAAAAAACTTTATACGATTTCCCTTGTCTGTTTTTGCAAAAGAAATGATTCGCGGCCCCATTCCCAAGGAGAACTCGATCACACCGACTTTATTTGCTTTTGCCACTAAAAAATGTCCCAATTCATGGAATAATATAATCGCGCTAAACAAAAGAATGGCGATTAAAATATTACTGATTCCCATAGTCAACCTCATTTCTATTATTTGATAATGTTACGATCCTTTTCTAACAAAGTATATGTCTCCTGCTCTGTTTTCAGTATCTCTTCCAAGGACGGATTCTGTATTACCGAATGATGATCCATCGCATACTCGATCCAACGGTAAATATCCGTAAAAAAGATTTCACGGTTTAAAAATTTTGCTACCGCATATTCATTGGCCGCATTCATTACGGTCGTCATCGAACCGCCTCTGCGGAATGCCTCCGAAGCCAGTTCAATCCCGCGGAGTGCCGGATTTGGCTTTGCAAAATGGATGCTCTGCAACTGTTCAAACTTCAGACGTTCGCCGCCAAGAAAGGCACGCTTTGGATAAAACATAGCATATTGAATTGGCAATTTCATGTCAGGGGTTCCCATCTGCGCAATGACGGCACCATCCTGAAACTGTACCATCGAATGGATCACACTGTCCGGCTGCACCAGAACATGAATCTTTTCAATCGGCACCTGAAACAGCCAGCAAGCTTCGATGATCTCCAATCCCTTATTGATCATGGTAGCAGAATCAATGGTAATTTTTTTCCCCATTGACCAATTCGGATGCGCCAATGCCTGATCTACGGTCACATCCGTAATCTGCTCTGCCGTCAGATCACGAAATGGTCCGCCCGATGCCGTCAATAAAATCTCTTCGATCTCATCATGGGCACCACTTTGCAGACATTGAAAAATGGCAGAATGTTCACTGTCAACCGGATACAGATTTACCTCATATCTGTTTTTATAATCCATGATCAAATGCCCCGCCGTCACTAATGTTTCTTTATTTGCAAGTGCAATGTCTTTTTTCTTTTCTATTGCTTTGATCACCGGCTGCAGTCCGATCATACCAACCATCGCAGCCACCACAAGATCTACTTCTTCGTGTGTGGCGCAGGCAACAAAGCCATCCATGTCTGCTGTGATTTCCGGTTTTTCAATTCCCTTTTCCAGTAGTCTCTGCTCTAATTTTTTTGCACCTTCTCCGGATTTTACAGCTACAATCTGCGGATGAAATTCTGCAATCTGCTCCGCCAGCAGTGTAATATTATCCCCTGCTGTAAGGGCCGTTACCTGAAACTCGGACCGGTTTCCCCGAACCACTTCCAGAGTCTGCGTTCCAATAGACCCGGTCGAACCAAGAATACACAGTCGCTTCATCATTTTTTCCTCCCTTGTTTAAGCAATAAATAATTGTATCATATAATATACTAACGGTGCGGTAAAAAGAATACTGTCAAAGCGATCCATGATCCCTCCATGTCCCGGGATCAGATTGCTGTAATCTTTAATACCATAATTTCTCTTAATTGCGGATGCTGCCAGGTCACCGATCTGGGAAACGATGGAGCAAACGGCTCCGCATATCAGCAAAAGGATGTGTACATTTACACCAAACAGTGTATCCACTCCTTCCGGAAGGAAAAAGGAATATACCAAGGCAAGCACTGCTGTCCCCAGCACGCCGCCCACACATCCTTCGATGGTTTTCTTCGGACTCAGTTCAGAAAAATGGTGTCTGCCAATGAGCATCCCGGTAAGATATGCAAACGTGTCCGATCCGGATGCCCCAATGATAATCAGCCACACGAACCAGTTGCCATACGGAAGTTCACGGGTCTGATATACAAAAGAGATCAATACAGCCACATAGACCAGCGGCAAAAATGCCAGTCCGACTTGTTTGGCATCATATTTTGGATAGGAAAATACATAACTCGTTAAAAGCAGAATCAGCATAAGCACGATCCAAAGGATAAAATACTGCTGTTTTTCCAAATATAACATGACATAATAACCAGCAGCGGCGATATAACTTACCGCCCCCAATGGGGTTTTATGCAGGGAATCGACTTTTAATATTTCATACGTACCTCCGATTGCTACAACCGCACTGGCTGCCAGCAAAAAATCGCCTCCTGTTACAAGAGCGATTGCTGCAAAAGCCAATAATATGACTGCACTGATAAATCTCTTGACAAACATAATGAAACTCCATTCAACTCTTTATTTTACTCCGCCAAACCTGCGGTCTCTCTTGTTATAATAAGCAATTGCCTTTTCCAGTTCTTTTTTATTGAAATCCGGCCAAAGCACATCCGTAAAGTAGAACTCGGTATACGCCAGCTGCCATAAAAGAAAGTTCGATAAACGTTCTTCCCCGCTGGTACGGATCAGCAGATCCGGATCTGGAATTCCTCTCGTATCCAGCTGTGATGCAAATAATTCTTCGGTAATCTGTTCGGGATCTAAGTCTCCCTCTTTTGCTTCCTTCGCTACATTCCGAATTGCACGAAGCATCTCATCGCGACTTCCATAATTTAACGCCACCTGAAAATGCAGACCGGTATTATTTTTGGAAATTTCTTCCAATTCCAGAATGCTTTGCTTCAGATCCTCCTCTAACGGAGTAATATCGCCGAGCACACGGACACACATATTGTTCTTTGTACTTCGTTTAATGCAGTCTTTCAAGTAACGGCGAAGCAGTTTCATAAGGGCATCTACTTCATCTTTCGGACGTTTCCAGTTTTCGGTTGAAAACGCATATACTGTCAAATACTTAATTCCCAGATTCCAGGCATCTTCACAAATCTGCTCAACGGTCTGGCTTCCTGCAACATGTCCTGCTTTTCTCGGAAGCAGACGTTTTTTCGCCCAGCGTCCGTTTCCGTCTAAAATAATCGCTACATGCTCCGGTACCTGTAACTTTGTCTCACTCATAGACCACTCCTTTTATACCGTCATTACTTCTGCTGATTTTGCTTCTACAGCATCATCAATCTTTGCCACAAATTTATCTGTCAATTTCTGAATCTTATCTTCTAACTGTTTCTGCTCATCTTCTGAAATCTCATTTGCCTTGTTTTCCTTTTTGATCGTATCATTGGCATCACGACGCACGTTACGGACAGCCACTTTGGCGTTTTCGCCTTTTTTCTTTACATCTTTTACCAGTTCTTTACGACGATCTTCGGTAAGTTCCGGAAATACCAGACGAATCACTTTTCCATCGTTTGCCGGTGTCAATCCGATATCCGATGCGAGAATCGCTTTCTCGATGTCTTTGATCAAACTTGCTTCCCATGGCTGAATCTGAATCATACGAGCTTCCGGTACAGAAATGTTTGCTACGCTCTGCAAAGAAGATGGTGTTCCATAATAATCCACCTGAATTTTATCCAGAATATGCGGGTTCGCACGTCCTGCACGAATGGAAACATACTCTTCCTGCAGATTTGATAATGTCTTTTCCATTTTGTCTTCATATACTTTAATATCCATAATAATATCCTCTCTTTATCTGATTTTCTAACTTATACCGTAATGACCGTTCCGGTACATTTTCCATTGACGCAGTTGATAATGCTGTTTTCCTCATTTAATCCAAAAATGCACATCGGCATCTTGTTCTCATAGCACAATACCGCAGACGCCAGATCGATCACTCCTAATTTTTCATCAATAATCTTGCTGATTGGCAGGGTATCATATTTTTTTGCCTCCGGATTGACATTCGGATCACTGTCATAAACACCATCAATGGATTTGGCAGCAAGGATCACATCCGCACCAATCTCGATGGCACGAAGTGCTGTCGCAGTATCGGTAGAAAAATATGGGTGTCCGGTTCCTCCGGCAAGGAAAGCCAGCTGTCCCTTTTCAAATCCGGCTTCCACTTTATCCCGACTGAAAAGTTCCGTAAAGGCTCCACATACAAACGGTGTATACACCTGTGTCTTCATACCGACATAACGACAGATTTCTGACATATACAGACAATTCATAACCGTTGCCAGCATTCCGATCTGGTCCGCCTGATTTCTCATAATCGTCTCACTGGTACGTCCACGCCAGAAATTTCCACCACCGATCACGATAGCAACCTGACAACCATCTTCTACCAGTTCTTTGATCTGACCGGCAACCTGAATACATGTAGCCTCATCAAATCCGGTTCCTTTGTCACCGGAAAGAGCTTCTCCGCTCAGTTTTAACAAAACTCGATTATATTTCATAATAGTCTCCAATCTAAACATATTATTATGTATTTTACTTATTCAAAGAACGCTTCAAGATCAACATCTGCATACTTCATTGAGCAGAAGCCTTCTATAATTGCACCGCTATTAACCTGTAAAGATTTTGCTGCGATATTTCCCTGCACAACTGCAGCAGAATCAATAACAACTGGACCTTCCACATCAATATCACCTTTTACAGCTCCTGCAATAACTGCCGAAGTACCAGTTATGGAACCAATGATAATCGTATCTGCATCAATCTTAACACTTCCTAAACTGTCAAGATTTCCCTCCAATCTTGGAGTATTTACGTATATTTCAGTAGCAGAACAATTTCCGTCTACTTGACCTGTAATTGTCAATTTTCCCTGACATTCCACATCGCCTTCAATAATACCTTTTACATCAAGTGCAGTATCCGATCGGATTCCACCACTAATCGTAGTGCCTTCTGTAATAACTGTAACCGCCTCAGTATCTTTTGATGATTTAAAATCGCTCATTTTTCTACCCTCCATATGTCTATTGGTTGTTCTATTCACTTCTCGAACTGGTTTTTCAATTCGTCTTTCCGGTTGTTGTTTTTCTTCTGTTTCAATCGTTTTTTCTTCGCTCACTTCTTCGACATCTTGGACACTACTGCCTTCCAATATCTCATCGTTCACCTTCTCTTCAACAGCAGAATCTTGTATCGCTGTCTCTTCTATTGTTTCTTCTTCGACATTTTCTTCCGTTAATTCTTCTTGCGCTTGTTCCGGATTTTCTATCGTTGTTACCGTTTCATCTTCTTCAAGCACATCGCCTAAAGAATCGCTAAGTTCATTAACAGATTGTACAATATCTTCTTTTAGTCCTTTAAAAAAGCCCATGCTATGTCCTCCTGTTATTTATCTATTACCTACGAATGATGAATCGGAATTGTATTTTCATCAATCGGCAATATTTCATACCCATTTTTTAATAAATAATCCAAAATGCTGTCCAATGATTTTGCGGTCATCTTGCGATCCACAGAATCATACATCAAAACAATTGACGTATCATACAAGGCCACGCCATTCATAACACTGTCAACCATCTTATTAACCGAAACATCGTCCGTTGTATTATTCGCAGCGATTACATTCCAGTCAAAATACGAAGCCCCCTGCGCATTAAAATAAGCACCCAAATCTGTCATCTGCAATTTTTCTGTCGCTTCCGTACTTCCGCCCGGGAAACGGTAATATAATGGTTTAATCCCCGTCGCCGCTGTCAGACAGTTCGATATCCTCTCATAGTCAGCCTGAAAAGCATCCATGGATTGATATATTTCTTTATACTGGTGAGAATAAGAATGCATTCCCAGTGTGTGGCCCTCTTTCACAATGCGCTGATACATCTTTTTTGAAAAAGCATCATCTCTGCCAATGGAAAAAAATGTCGCTTTCACTTGTCTTTTTTTGAGAATGTCCAATATTTTCTCTGTCTCTTTGCTCGGACCATCATCAAAAGTAAGGTACACTTTTTTTCCTGTGCCTGCCTGCACGGCTCCCCCGGTCGCCGGCTTTTCTTTTGCCGCAACGACATCACCAGAGCCAGAATCCTGCTGTGACACCTCTTCCGATAATAATGTATTCAATTTTTTTTCCATCTGATTCATACGAACCAGCAAAAATATTGACATAATCAAAGGAAGTATCAGGCATACAATGCAAACAACAACGATAATCTTTTTGATTCGTTTCACTCGCTTTTTGCGTTTCTTCTGATACTCTTGTGTACCTTCACTCAAAACATTTTCTCCTTTCAAGTGCCTTTAGTTTTCTTCTTTACGCAAAACCGTCTCTACAAATTTTTCTTTCTTTTCTCGCTCCTGATAATGGCCCGCTACATCACATAAGATCACACAAATATTTTTTCTTCCGTTATTAAACATAATTGAATCACCCTCAATACCAATCGTTTTTTCATAAGCATACATATACATTTCTATTATACATGATTTTTACGGAAATGCCAACATAAATTTTACTTTCCATACCCAAAAAAGCCATTGACGCCCACAACTTGTGGAACATCAATGACTTTATTGTTTCTATCCATATGTTTCCCTTTATGGAATTATTTCAACTGGGAAGCAACTTCTGCTGCGAAGTCCTCGTTTTTCTTTTCAAGACCTTCACCTGTCTCGAAACGTACGAACTGTTTCAATGTGATATTGCAGCCGTTTTCTTTTGCTACCATATCTACATATTTTGCAACAGACTCTTTGTTTTCAGCCTTAACATAAAGCTGCTCTGTCAAGCATACTTCTTTCAATTCTTTGTTAAGACGTCCGATGATCATCTTCTCAATGATCTCGTCCGGTTTACCAGCATTCTTAGGATCGTTTTTCGCCTGAGCCAAAAGAACTTCTTTCTCTTTCTCTTTGTATTCATCGGATACATCTGCAGAAGAAAGATATTTTGGATTCATAGCAGCAACCTGCATAGCAACGTTCTTCAAGCATTCTACAACAGCGTCACTTGTACTATCCGTCTCAGCAGCAACCAATACACCGATTTTTCCACCGGCGTGAATATAATCAACAACGATTCCATTGTCACAGGAAACTTTTTCAAAGCGGCGGATGTTCATGTTCTCACCGATTGTAGCGATCATAGAAGCCAATTCTTCATTTACAGTCTTGCTTGTATCAGCAGCCCATGCCTCATTCAGAAATGCTTCAATATCAGCAGCATCTGTGTCAATTGCCTGTGCAGCTACAGCCTCTACAAATGCCTGGAATTTTTCATTCTTAGCAACGAAGTCTGTCTCGCTGTTTACTTCTACGATAGAAGCTTTTTTCTTGTCAGCACTGATATTTGTCTTAACAATACCTTCTGCCGCAATTCTTCCTGCTTTTTTCTCAGCCTTTGCCAATCCGTTTTCACGAAGATAGTCAACTGCTTTATCCATATCGCCGTCTGTTTCTGTAAGAGCTTTCTTACAATCCATCATTCCGGCGCCGGTCATCTCTCTTAACTCTTTTACCATTGATGCTGAAATAGCCATTTTCTTGTCTTCCTTTCTTTCTTGATTATTCTTCCGCTGCTTCTTCTGTAACGTCAGCTTCTACAAATGTCTCGCCCTGTTTTGCTTCGATTACGGCATCTGCCATCTTAGAAACGATCAGTTTTACAGCACGGATGGCATCGTCGTTACCAGGAATTACATAATCCAACTCTTCCGGATCACAGTTTGTATCAACGATACCGATCAATGGAATACCAAGAATGTGAGCTTCCTGGATACAAATTCTTTCTTTCTTAGGGTCTACAACAAAGATTGCGTCCGGAATCCCTTTCATATCTTTGATACCGCCAAGGTTTTTCTCCAATTTAGCCCATTCTTTTTTCAAGTTGATAACTTCTTTTTTAGGAAGTACATCAAAAGTTCCGTCTTCTGACATCTTTTCGATTGCTTTCAGACGTTTGATACGTGTCTGGATTGTCTTGAAGTTTGTAAGCATACCTCCAAGCCATCTTTCGTTTACATAGTACATACCGCAACGCTCAGCCTCTGTCTTGATCGACTCCTGAGCCTGTTTCTTTGTACCAACAAAAAGAATGTTTCCGCCATCTGCTGCGATGTCTTTGATCGCATTGTAAGCTTCATCTACTTTACCTACAGATTTCTGAAGGTCAATGATATAAATACCATTTCTCTCTGTGTAGATGTACTCTGCCATTTTAGGGTTCCATCTTCTTGTCTGATGTCCGAAATGAACACCTGCCTCTAATAACTGTTTCATTGAAATAACACTCATTTTTCTTACCTCCATATGGTTTTTTCTTCCGATGACTTCTTCTTTCAGAAAAACCGCATTCGATGCAGCACCTTTTCTAAAATCCGTCAACGTGTTTTTTCAATCCGATTTATTTTATCATATTAAATCAGAAAAAGCAAGTCCTAATTTTGTTTTGTTATGATTTTGGCAATTTCATCATATTTTGCATTTTTCGGTATTTTATATTTTCCACTCCGTATTTTTTTTGCATATCCATTTTCTTCCAGAAATTTATCAAAATCAGCTGAGCTATCAATCACGCCTTCTTCCTCCAATTTTTTTGTAACTGTTTCAGACGAAACAATTTCTCCCGGAAGTACAACAACTGTCTTGTTGTCTTTCTGGTATGTTGATGCAGAAGTAATATCTTTTTTACTTTTTTCTATTTTTTCACGGCTGTTTTTTTCTTGTTCTGTTTCAGCCGTTGTGGTAACTGCCGCTTCTGAAACCACTTCTTGTTTTTGAATATTATTCAGATTTTCCGCCAGTTCAACGGATGTTGTTTCCTCTTTTGGAAAAACCATTCCTATTTTTTTTGCTTCCTTAATCAGTTCGCTATGATCTGATTGCTCGCGGTAGCCTATGCACAAAAAAAGAGTCGAAATTATAATGCCAATTCCCAGACCTCTTAAAAACCATCTTGCTTTCACAACCTCACCTCACTTATCATATAAGGACAAAATCAATTGCACCTCACCTTGTCCAACATGCAGGATTTTAGAAATTTCCAGTACACTTTTTCCCTGATGGTGTAATTCAATCATCTGCTCGTTCAGGGCATTTATTTCCTTTTTATCTTTATCAGGTGCTGGTTTTTCCCTTTTTACACTCTGCTTAACTGGCTTTTGCTCCATCTTCTTCGCAGATTTCATATTTTTTTCTTTCTTTTTGGAATTTGATATATAATTCTTCCACTCATCCTCTTTGTCACTAAGCATCTGATACATAAAAACAACTTCTTCATGATTACGTTCAATTTTTTCAATCACTTGTGATGAGTATTCTTCAAATTCCATTATCTTTTCATTACTTTTCCGATTCAGATATTCTTCTGTCTCCGAAATAACCTGTTCTTTTTTCATTTCCAGAACTTCCGTTATCTGTTCTACAAATTGCTTTCTTGTATTGACAGTATCTATTTCACTTTCCGTTTCCTGCGTATTTCGATTTTTAATAAAAAAACTTAAGCAAATTGAGAAAATACCAATTATAATTAAAATCACTTCTGTTGCAATCAACTTTACATCTCCTATTTTCTATATTGTTACATCAAAGCTGCTTCCCGGCATCTTTTTATCTTCTTCCGACGCCTCTTCTTTCTTGCGTTTTTTCTTTCGATTTTGGCGGTATCCGGAATTTCCGGATTCACCAAGGTCAAAATTCATCTTTTCACCTTTTTTTGCCTCCACCGTACGATGCTGATTCTCTACGATTTCTTTTTCCAGTATCGTCGCACCGCTGTCTGCCATATGCTGAATCTGGTGTTGTTCTCTTCCGGCTATCGTGGATGCTTCAGCTGACCGCGAAGGCAGTGTCACTAAATCAATGGAATTAATAGGCATATGACATTCTCCTTTCCGCTATATACCAACAGACTTGATATCTGCTCCGTTTAGCACAAATTTGCATCGGGAAACCGGTTCCGAGATAATTCTTGACATCTCTTTAATCACAATTTTCGTTCCCGGATTGATGTTCCTTTCGATCCGAATTGTTCCTTTTCCGCTGCTATCCAGTTTCTTTTCAAGCCCTGGCAGAATATCTTCAATCTGATCCAACGTATACAACATTTTAGGCTTCAATACCGCTGCCATCTTCAAATATTGAATCTGCGTTTCTGTCAGTTGCTTTCCGTTTTTCAAATTACTTTTAATGGAAACCAACACATGCTCCATCTGGCGAAGTCCTTTTCTTGCCATTTGACTACGATTCTGCAGCTCATTATATCGCTTTGCCGCTTCCGTATCCGAAACAATTTCAAGAATGGTCAACGTTCCCATGGGCGACCCTGTCTGCGTCGCTGCAATATTTGTGTACGAACGGATGTGACCACCATTGATGAGACCTTTCCTTCCCAGTACCGAAATATCATTTTTACATTCAACATCACTGTGCAAAATAGCATCACACATTAATGTTCCCTCACAGCGGACTTCACTGTTTTCAATAAACTTCGCGGTAATATTTCCGGCAGCTGACAAACTTCCCTTTGTCATTCCCTGCATTCCGCGCTTTAATACAATATTTCCCCCTGCGATCAAAATGGCGCCTTCAACCACGCCGTTTACAATAATATCTCCCGTCGCCTGAATCATATACCCGGTGAGAACATTTCCGTTTACATGCACGGTTCCCTTGTACTCAATATCACCGGTAGATACATCGACGTTAGCCGGAACATCATAGACATCCGATACCATGACCAGATCATCTACCAGTGTTACATGACCGGAAACTTCCGAATAAATCTCACATTTATCTTCACTTAGTCGGATATTTCTTCCAAACCGAAGGGCAAGAACTTTTACTTTGGCAGGCGGTATCGGTTCTCCGGTTACCGTAATTCCTGCTTCTCCAAAATCTGCCGGTATCAACGTGGCAAGTTTTTCTCCTTTTTTCACCGGTTTAATATTTCCCAAATGATGAAAATCCACACTCCCGTCCTCATTTAATTTGGGCTTTGCTGTCGTATTTACGTCAAAATGATATTCAATTTCTGCATCTGTTCCCTGTCTCGGAAGCTTAGCCGTTGCCAGACAATAATCGGTACAATACCTCTTTTCTTTTAAAAACCGATCGATTTCTTCTTCCTGTATCCCATAAGTAACACCTGCCAGACGAAGGTCTCCTAAAATATCTTCTTTCTGTATTGGTTTTCCCTCCGATGAGGCCGGATAAAAACGAGCAACCGCCGTTGTTCCTTCGTCGTTCACTGTAATAAAACATTTTTCATCTTCCGGAAGTGTTTCCGTCATAAGAAGAGGATATTCTTTGGCGAATTCCCCCTGCTTAAGATAAGTATCTAATCCCTTTAGATCATAAGAAGTGATATTTACAGCATCCAAATACTGCTGCACTTCGTCAATAGAGAACATTTCTCCGCCTTCGGAAGATGGTATCACCTTGATCATGGTTCGCTTTGGTTTATGAACGATCTGAAAATATGCATTTTTTCCCATGATATTTCCCCCTTCTTTTATCCCGTCCGGGCAGACTGACCCTCGTATCAAAACAAAGCCAATAACTCTACACTGTCGCCCAGTTTTCCTCTCATTTTCTGCAATGCCTTTGAATGCAACTGGGATACCCTGGATTCCGACACTCCCAAAATCTGGCTAATTTCTTTCAGTGTCAAATCTTCATAATAGTAAAGTGTGATCACACTGCATTCCTTTTCTGTTAACGTCTTTAATGCTTCTGCAAGCATTTGCTTAAGTTCTTCTTTTTCAATTGCCTTTTCCGGCTGTTCAAACCGTTGTGAACCTCCCGGTTCAATATTAGCATCTCCACTCTGTTCCAGATAATCATCCAGCGAGATCATATTTGCAAGCTGAATCTCACTTTTCCATCCACTGTATTCTTCTTCTGCAATGTTTAATTCTTTTGCAATTTCAACGTCGGTCGCCGGTCTTCCCTCTTTAGTTTCAATCTTTGCCGCTGCAGAATCCATCTGTTTCTGACGCTGACGAAGTGTTCTGGGAACCCAGTCCATCTTACGGATCTGATCAAGGATTGATCCTCGGATACGAAGACTTGCATACGTTTCGAATTTTACATTTTTTGTCAAATCAAACTTGTCAATGGCATCGATAAGCCCAAAAATACCATAGCCAACGAGGTCATCGTATTCGACTGTATAACCAAGATACATACCCATACGACCAGCCACCAGATTAACCAGATTTGCATATTCAATTATTAACTGCTCGCGTATTTCTGGAGTTTTATTCTTTTTATATGCATCCCATAACTTTTTTTTCTGTTCTTCTTTCATCGCCATACAAGTTCCTCACTCACTTAGGGAGACCCCATCACAATGTTTCTGCTTCATTATCTTCGTTGTTTTCCTGTTCTGCCTTCTCTTTTTCTGCTTCTTCCGCAGCAAGTTCTTCTTCCCTACGAAGCCGCTCTTCCTCTGCCTTTACCATTGCTTCATGATCGGCAATCACTTTTCCGATCACCTGTGCAGCGATCTGACCGAGAATATAAAACAAAATTAACACGATCAGCAGAGCAATAAGACTATATGTAACATCCCATCTTTGTACAATACTCATAATACAGCATACCAAACCTGCTGTCAGCATAACACATGCCGGAATAAAACGATATTTCATTCTTTTGCCCCTTATCTTTCATTAATATGTGCTATATGACCGTATCTCCTACACCAATCGTACGAATCATAAGTTCCCCCGTCGCAGGATCAAACTCAATCGTACGACCATAATTGTTGCCGACATCCTCTGCCACAAGCGGAATTTTCCATTCTGCCAGAAGTTCATGAACCGCCTGGATATTCTGCTGACCGATATTGAGCATATTATGCGTGTTCTGATTTACAAACATCTGCGCACCGCCCGCCATCTTTGCAATCATATTTTCCTTTCGGCTTCCCTGTTTTAACAGTTCTTCGAACATGTCCTTTAAACAAGTATCCACAAACTTCATACGATTAGCATTTTTTCGAATCAATTGACTGCTTGGCATCATTACATGAGCCAGTCCGCATATCTTTGATCTCCGATCATACAGAATCACACCCAAACAGGATCCCAGACCGAGTGTTGATATTTTTTGCGGCGGACGGCATAACCTATAATCTGCCATCCCCACGCGAATCATATTACTCATGCTGTCTTGGTCTCTCCTACCACATTTTCAATGTTCAGAAGAGAAATAAGATTTTCTCCACTTTTACCAATTCCCGTCAAATACGAGGCATTGCTTTCATCCAATTTAAAATTTGGTTTTTCAATGGTTTCCGGATCCAGATTTACAACTTCTTTTACCTCATCTACAATTACTCCGATCATTGACTGGTCCTTCAATTTCAAGATAATGATACGAGTTGCCCCGGTATACTCATCTGCTTCCAGTCCAAAGCGTTTGCGAAGGCTCATTACCGGAACCACTTCTCCACGCAGATTGATCACACCAATATAATATGGCTGGGATTTCGGCACACGGGTTACTCGTGGCATTCTGACAATATTATCCACATATCCGATATTGATTCCATACTGCTCTTCGCCCAAACGAATGACAATATATTGAATTTCTTCTGCTGTTGTTTCATTTGTCATAGCATCCATTTTCGCATCCTCCATTCTTATACCAAAGTATTTGTATCTAAGATCAGGGCAACTTCACCATCACCTAAAATAGTTGCACCACTGAACAATTTGGCATTTGTAATATGATGTCCCATCGACTTGATAACGGTTTCCTGCTGTCCAAGAAGATTATCCACACCAAGACCAAGTCGCTGATCTCCTTTTTTCACTACTACAACGACCATGGACTTGCTTTCCGAATCATGCTCGTAATCTTCCATCTCAAGAACTTCATTCATGCGTACAATAGGAATTACGCTGCCACGCAGATGAATGACCTCTTTGGACTGTACCAGTTTGATCTCATCGAGTGCAATATCTTCGATCGTATCAATATTTCCAAGAGGAATCGCATATTTTTCTTTTCCAACTTCTACCATAAGTGCCTGAATGATGGCAAGGGTCAATGGAAGCTGGATCGTAAAGGTACTTCCCTCGCCTTTTACGGTCTTCGCCTCAATGCTTCCACCTAACGATTCAATCTTCGTTTTTACAACATCCAGTCCAACACCTCGTCCGGATACATCTGAAATTTTATCCGCCGTCGAGAAACTTGGGCGGAACAGCAGATCGATAAAATCTTTCTCTGTCATTGTCTCTGCCTGCTGCTCAGTGATTGTTCCCTTTTCAATGGCTTTACTTTTTACTTTTTCTATATTAATGCCGGCACCATCATCACGAACCTCAATTGTAACATTGTTACCATCCTGGTAAGCATCCAAATAAATGGAACCAACTTCCGGTTTACCAAGGCGGACACGTTCTTCATTGCTCTCCAGTCCATGGTCTGCCGAGTTACGAAGGAGATGCATCAGCGGATCACCAAGTTCATCGATTACCGTACGGTCAAGTTCGGTATCTTCACCTGTCATGTACAATTCCATCTTTTTATTCAATTTACGGTTCAAGTCACGAATCATACGTGGGAATCGATTTACCACGCTTTCGATCGGAACCATTCGAACTTTCATAACGGACTCATGCAGATTGGTCGTTACTCTCTCAAGGTACTCGATATTTTCATTGAATGTGGAATTCGATGACAAGTCGGCAGTTCCCTCTGCAGAAGAGACAGAAACCAAAGCATTCTTCGCAATGATAAGTTCACTGACAAGATTCATTAAAACATCCAATTTATCAATATCCACACGAACGGAACGACTTGCTACCTTTCCCTTTGTGACAGGTTTTTTCGGTGCTTCTTTCTTTTCTTCCTTCTGTGTCACAGCGGTTGCCTCTACTGTTTTTTCTTCCTGCTTTTCTTCCGGTTGTTCTGCAGAATAGGTAAACTCATCAATTGCTACATCTGCAACCTCTGATACATTCATGATCAATTTTTTAATCGTTTCTTTATCTTCTTTGGTTGCTAAAATCCAACTGAAATCAAAATCGAATTCTTCATCCTCGATCTGCTCTGTCGTAGGAACGGATTTAATTAATTCGCCTTTGTCTTCAACCGACTTGAATACGAGGAATGCACGCGCAGCCTTCAAAACACAGGATTCCTGCAGATAGACTGTGATTCCAAGAATATTCTGACCTTCCTGTTTGGCATTATCCATCGCCACGATTTCATACTCAGAAACCGGGATACTGCGGAATTTATCTTTATCTGAACCAGTCGGCTGTGCCTGTGCCGACGCCTCTTTCGCTTTCTCTTCTTTTGTATCACCGTCAGATGCTTTTCCGGTCCCTTCTTTTACCAGTTCATCCAAATCTTTTATAATATCTTCATTGTCTTCGGTTCCTTCACTTCCGGTAGTGGAAATAATTTCCAGATACCCTTCCAATGCATCCAGACCACGGAACAAAATATCAATGAGTTTAGCATTTGCTTTCATATTTCCGTTTCGGATCTCCTGAAATACATTTTCCAGATCATGTGTCAGGCGCTGCATTCTGGTATATCCCATGGTACCCGCCATTCCCTTTAACGTATGTGCGGCACGGAAAATCTCATTAATGGTATCGGTATCTTCCGGTTCCTTTTCTAACTCCAAAATGTGCTCATTTAACGACTGTAAATGTTCTTGTGTTTCATCAATAAATAATTCCAGATATTGACTTGTATCCATGATTTCCTCCATTCCGATGTCACCTGTTTAAAATTATCTCATTCTCTTAAACATCACATCTGCAATCTGCTCTAAATCCAATATTTCATCACTCAATCCGGCTTTTTCAAGTGCAAACGGCATCCCATATACTACACAGGTCCTCTCGCTCTGCCCGATTACATAAATTTCCTTCTTCTCTTTCAATTGTTCCAAACCATGTGTCGCATCGTTTCCCATTCCCGTCAATACCGTACATAAAATGCGCTGGTACGGTGCATCAAGCAGGGATTCCAAAAAAACATCCGCACAAGGGCGTAATCCATTTCGAACCGGTTCCTTTTTTACAGAAAAAACCATCTTTCCCCTGTTATCTTTTTCCATTCGAAGTTGATAGCCTCCCTTGGCAACATATACTTTTCCTGCTTCGGCTTCCATACCATCTTCAGCCTCCAAAACTTTACAGGCTGACATCTCATCCAAACGTTTTGCCAGTGATGCCGTAAACCCAGTCGGCATATGTTGTACAATAACCATCGGGCATGAAAATGTCTTTGGCAGTTTTGGTACAACTGACTTCAGTGCCTTGGGGCCTCCCGTCGAAGAAGCAATCACTGCAAATTCGCAGGTCTGCACACGTTTTGTAGTTTTCCCGCCATCCGTCTGGTTTTTTACCGGCCGGCTGTCCGCCACCTGCTTTTTCTCTTTCTTCTTTACAGGCTTTGCCTGCTGAATGGTAAACGCACATTTCGCTTTTGCAAGTAACTGTTTGGGGAAATCTTCTTCCTTCCCCAAAGTCCGGCTTGGTTTTTTCACAAAATCGTAAGCTCCCAGTTCAAGGGCCTGAATTGTCTCTTCCGCACTTTTACTTGCAAGAGAACTCACTACCAAAACGGGGATATGAATTTCATTTTCATTTAAATATTTCAAAAAGCCCAGACCGTCCATCCTAGGCATATTAATATCTAACAAAATCAATTCATATTCTTTTCCCTGTTTCAACAATTCTGCGGCAACAACCCCATTTTCTGCGGTATCTGTCACACACATTTCGGAATCTGTATTTATTATATCAGACATGACCCTTCTCATAAGTGCAGAGTCATCAATTATCAAAATTTTTTTCATCAAACATTTTGTCCTTTCTTATTCGACGTTTTTGTTCTTCAAAAATATATTTTATAATCTTTTCCTGCGTTTGTTTATCCAAGCCTTCAAATTGGCATCTTACTGTACTTTCCTGATTTTGTCCCATACTCGGAAAAACTTCGATAACACTTGCCATACATTGAATCATTTGAATTCGGTTATTCTCTTTAAGAGGCAGTTTAAATTCAAGAGTCATCTGCTGTTTGATTTCTCCAGTACATTGAAACCGAATCCCACCACCACTAATATCCGATATTTTCGCCTCATTCCATTCGTGGTTCATATCGATAAGTTTTTTTTCGAAATTAGCACGTACTGCCTCATCACTGAATTCATTTCTGTCAATCAGATCACGAAGTGCCTTTTCTTCTTCACTTATAATTCTATACTGAAAATCTAAAAAACAATCAAGGCGAAAAAACTGCCGTCTTTGAAATTTTGTCAAGCCGGTAATCATTCTCATTTCAAGGATATGTATTTTCATTTCCATATATCGCCGTATCACTTTAGCACGACATCGATACATTCCCTTGGATGTAAAAAAACATAATTGATATTCATCTCCTACATCCAATGGCACAACTCGTCCCTCGCACAAAGGAACAGAAATTTTAAGAGTTCTTATACCATCATAATCCAATAACTGACTTGCATACTTATTATCTGACAGTTTCCTATTTAATGTACTCTTGGTTTGCGTAAGCTCGATTCGATCTCCAATTGTAATATTATATTTCTGCATACCATTCTCCTCTATAATCTACTATCGTTTCATAAACCGCATCCGTATAACATTGGAAAATAGTTTTACAATACCATAATGTTCTTCCTGCTGATTCATATCATCATCAATAAGACCTGCAATATTTTTTACTGCTTTTGCTGTATTGGAATGTGGGTCTAAAATACTGATCGGTGTTTGTTTCATAATGGCTTTTTGCATATTATGATCATAGGGAACCGAACCAATATATTCTACCTTAATGTCTAAAAATTTCGAAACAACCATTCCTAATTTATCAAATAATTCCTTCGCATCCCGATTACCATGAACTTGATTTGCAATCATTTTAACTACCGTTTTTTCTGGATTTGCAGAAACTCTTTTATTAAGTGTTTTCAATAAGGCATACGCATCCGTGATAGAGGTTGGCTCTGGCGTAGCTACTAACAGCACATCCTCACTTGCCGCTACAAATTCCAATACCGTATCACTAATACCGGCTCCCGTATCTACAATAATAACATCTGCAAATTGATCCAATTCAACTAATTTTTGAATCAGATCTAATACCTGAGTCCGCATCATATTAGCCAATTCCTGTATTCCCGATCCTCCGGATATAAAGCCCACATTTTCAGGACCATACATAATAATGTCTTTCAATTCTTTTCCCCGGAACATCATATCCGCCAAATTATACTGTGGATGTAATCCCAGCATAATTTCAACATTTGCCAATCCAAAATCGGCATCAAAGATAACCACTCTTTTTCCCCGGCGCGCCAGTTGAATCGCAAGATTTACTGACATGCTGGATTTGCCAACACCACCTTTACCACTTGTAACCGTAATTACTTTCGCATTGTGTTTTACAGATACTTCTTTGACTGGCTGATTATTAGGAAGTTCCTGTTTTTTGATAATGTTTCTTAATTTTTCTGCCTGATCCACTACGCATTCCCTCCTAATAACTGTTTTGCAATTTTCTGCGCATCCAGTTTTCCAATGTCATCCGGCACGTTCTGCCCCCACGTTACATAAGAAAGAGGATTTTGAGTATATAACCTCATATTCAGCAATACTCCTGTTGTAGATGTTTCATCTAATTTTGTAAAAATAATACTATAATCTGTCATGTCCTTGTAAACATCTGCAATTTCTTTTAAATCCGAATACTTGGTAGCTGCATTTAACACTAAATATACTTCTCTTTCTGAAATTGGAACCTGATCCAATAGTTTTTTAATATCTTCTAACTGTTCTTTGTTTTTATGAGAACACCCTGCCGTATCAATAAGACACACATCATATTGATCCATCTCCTCTTTTATCTCCCCAAGTTCTTCCGGGCTGTAAATTACCTTTAAGGGAGCACTAAGGATATTCGCATACGTTTTTAACTGTTCCACGGCAGCAATGCGATAAGTATCTGCCGTAGCAAGTGCAATATTCAAATTTTTCTCCAGTTTCAATTTGGATGCAATTTTAGCTATTGTTGTCGTTTTTCCTACACCTGTAGAACCAAGAAAGAAAATATATTTTTCTTTTGATTTTCCTTCTTTCCCAGTTTCCTCTAATGTATAGGGCTGTCCCAGCATCAAAATTATTTTTTGATAAAATGCAGCAAGAATCTGGTCAATGGCAGCATCTACCGGAAGGGATTCCTCAATTTCTTGCATAATTTCCTCAATTTGATCTGGATCCACTTCATTTTTCTGCAGCTGTTTCTTAATCAAAGCCTTACAATCCCTTGCTTTTTTTTCTGCACTGGAAATTCGTTCCTGTCTTGTCTTTGCCGCTGTTCTTACCCCTTCCTTTGGTTCTGAATTCTCAGATTCCCGTTCTTCTTTTCCTACCATCTGCTGTTCCAGCATCTTTTTTAAGTGATTTAATTTATCTTCGATGGATTCCTCTGCTTTCTTTTCATTTACTAATTTATCAGAATCTTCTGCAATAATTGCTTTCACAAATTGAGGTGGTGTTACCGCTTCCTTTGCAGAATTTTGTTTATTCGCCGAACCAGATAAACTTGATTGATATTCCACATTTTCATCTATTGCCGCAGTTACCTCTACTTTTCCTTTCATAAAAAGTTTCGCAAGACCTTTTGGCGATATTTTCTTAATATTCATCACTACCGCATTGCTGCCAAGATCTTCCTTGGCCATTTCAATTGCATGTGTTTCTGTCTTTGCCAGATATTTCTTAATAATCATTCAACGGTCACCATCCCAACTGATTGAAGTTCTACATCGGAGTCAATCTCATTATATGATAATACTTGTAAATTTTTAAATTGTTCCATCGTCAGATGTTTAAAATACATACGAACGATCGGAGACGTTATGATAATTGGAGTATGTCCCAATTCTTCCAATTTGCTTGTCTGTTCCTGCAGCGATTCCATGATCTTTGCGGAATACTCCGGATCCAGCGCAAGGTACGCCCCTTGTTCCGTCTGTTTCACAGAATTCATAATCTCCTGCTCCACTTTCGGATCGAGCGTAATCACACTTGTCATGTCTTTATTTGCAAAATATTTATTGGAAATTGCACGTTTCAAACTCTGTCTTACATATTCTGTCAAAATATCGGTATCGTGCGTTGTCGGTGCATAATCTGCCAGTGTTTCAAATATTGTGATCAAATCTCGGATGGAAATACCTTCCTGCAAAAGATTTTGCAATACTTTCTGAATTTCTCCGACACTAAGCATCTTCGGTACCAGTTCACTGACGAGTGTCTCATTGGCATCCTTGACATTGTCGATAAGATTCTGAACGTCCTGTCTTGTAAGCAGTTCATGAATATTCTGCGTGATCACTTCCATCAAATGCGTCGCAATGATCGACGGTGGATCCACAACAGTGTAACCCAAGGATTCTGCCCGTTCACGCTGTGCTTCCGTAATCCAGATCGCCGGCAGATGATACGACGGCTCAAAGGTTGGAATTCCGGTTAATTCTTCTTCGACATAACCCGGATTCATCGCCATATAGTGGTCAAACAAAATTTCACCTTCACTGACCGGAACCCCTTTTATCTTAATTACATACTGGTTTGGATTCAGCTGAATATTATCACGCAGTCGAATCATAGGAACCACACATCCAAGTTCGAGCGCGATCTGCCTTCGGATCATAACAACTCGGTCAAGCAGGTCACCTCCCTGATTAACATCTGCAAGAGGAATAATTCCGTAACCAAACTCCAGTTCGATGGCATCCACTTTCAAGAGAGAAGTAACATTTTCCGGCCTTCGAATCTCCTCGGCACTCTCTTCTTCTTCATCCACCTGCGCATCCGTTTCTTCCATTTCCAGCTCGTTTTTCATAATCCGTGCTGTCACGATAAATAATATTCCATACCCGGAAAATATAATAATATTCATCGGAGTAAATACTCCAAGACCAATCAGGGCACACCCTGCGATCAACAGTACCTTCGGCGTGGAAAACAGTTGTTTTTGCAAAATTCCACTAATATCGGCTTCTTTCGAACCTTTCGTCACCAAAACACCGGTTGCCAATGAAATCATCAGAGAAGGAATCTGGCTCGTAAGTCCATCACCGATTGTTAAGATGGAATATGTCTGCAGTGCTGCAGCAGCATCCATTCCATTCATCAATACGCCGATAGCAAGACCGCCGACAAAGTTGATCACCGTGATCAAAAGACCGGCTGTAGCATCTCCTTTTACGTATTTGGTAGCACCATCCATGGAACCAAAAAACGCTGCCTCTTCCTGAATCTTTTCACGTCTGACTTTGGCTTCCTCGTCCGTAATAGCACCGGTATTTAAGTCAGCATCGATCGCCATCTGTTTTCCGGGCATCGCATCCAGTGTAAATCGAGCCGTTACTTCGGAAACACGTTCCGAACCTTTATTGATGACCATCAACTGCACAATGATCAAAATAATAAATACAACCGCTCCTACGACTAAGTTACCGCCACCTACGAAATTACCAAAAGTATTTACGACATTTCCGGCTTCTCCATTTAACAAAATATTACGGGTGGAACTGACATTTAATGACAGACGGAATAACGTCGTAAGCAGCAAAAGGGTTGGAAACGATGACATATCCAAAGGCTCTTTTGCAAACAACGCATTAAAAAGCACCAACATCGAAATTCCAATGTTTGCGGTAAATAACACATCCAATAATACCAATGGAACCGGAATGATCAGGCACAAAATAGGAATCAGGACAAAACATCCTAAAATAATATCCGTCTTTTTCATTTATCATTCCACCTCCTTGGTTCTGATTTTCTTTTATATTTTTCCTTGTATACTATAAACATAAGCCAATACCTCTGCCACCATCTGATACAGTTCCGGTGGGATCTGGTTTCCTATTTCTACATTGTAGTACAGCATTCGGGCAAGTGGCTTATTTTCAACAATTTCCACTTTATTCTCTGCTGCGATATCTTTGATCTTCGCGGCAAGATAGTCTGCACCTTTTGCCAGAACAACCGGCGCCTCGCCAAGATCTTTATCATATTTGATCGCCACCGCAAGATGTGTCGGGTTCGTGATAACTACGTCTGCTTCCGGCACACTTTGCATCATACGTGCCCTGGAAACCTCCTGCATCTTGCTTCGAATGCGGCTTTTAATCTGCGGATTTCCCTCTGTGTTTTTATATTCTTCTTTTACTTCCTGCTTTGTCATCTTCATATCATTTTTAAATTTTCTCCGCTGATAATAGTAATCAACGGCAGCAAGAATCAAAAAGACAAAACTTATCTTTAAGCCAATATTAATGACTGCATTTACTAATAATTGTAAGGCCGATGTCAGATCGAGGCTGTAAATATTGACAACCATTCCCCATTCATCGGATAACTCGTTGTAGATTACATAAAACAACACGAGTAATTTGGCAATTGCTTTTACCAGATCAAAGATCTTGTCCTTGGAAAACATCCGTTTCATACCGGAAACCGGACTGATCTTGGAAAATTTTGGCTGCAGTGGTTTCATCGTCGGATGCCATTTAACCTGTGCCACATTGATAATGATTACGATAACCAGTAAAATCGCCATAATGGGTCCTGCCAGCAAAAGGGTTTGTCTTCCACAATACATCATCAGATTCATGGATCGGGCTCCATTAAAATCGCCGGCATACTGTGGGATGGCTTCATATAAAAAATGAAATGTCTCGAGCAGTGTCCGATACAAAAAGCCGCCAAACATGCGGACTGCCACAAAAAAAATCAATAAGATCGCAGCGACACCGATATCCTGGCTTTTGGCAACCTGTCCTTCTTTTCTGGCATCTTCCAATTTTTTCGGAGTGGCATCTTCTGTTTTTTCACCGCCTTCTCCTTCTTTGGCAAAAAACTGGAGTTCATATTTTAACATAATTCATTCTCCATTCTTAAGTTGGAGTAAAAGAGTTATACAATTTTACAACAATGTCCTGCATTGTCTCAAATACATAATTCGCGATTGTCGGGATTGTTGGTACAATGATCAGCAATACTACAATACCGACCAAAACCTTGATCTGGATTCCGACGACAAACATATTCATCTGTGGAATCGCTCTCGACAGTACACCAAGCACGACATTGATCACAAGCATACAGGCAAACACCGGAAGCACGATTCGAAAACCAACAAGGAAAAAGTTGACAATAAATTCTACAGCTGTCTCCTGCAGGTTTCCATCAAATACAGCCTGTCCCACATTAAAATAGGTAAACGTATCTAAGATTGCCTGCAGTATCTTATAATGCATATTGCTGATAAGCATCATCAACATTACCAAATATACATACAAATTTCCGCTGATGGAAATCTGAATGTTGGTCAAGGGATCAAAGGTACTTGCCATCGACAATCCCATTTCCATGTCCATGAGTTGTCCGGCAAAAGAAACAATGTAAGTGCACATATTGCACATAAATCCAATCGTAAGTCCTACGATCATTTCTTTTAATACCAATACAGAAAATCCAAGGACGCCTACATAATTCAATTCAATCACCGGTACCGTTTGAATCGCCGCAAGCGACAGTACCATACCGATTGCCAGCCGGATCTTCATCGGAATCGTTTGATAACCAAAGATAGGAGCTCCGATCACAAACGACGTGATCCGTATGAGAACCAAAAGGTAAAATTCTACATGTTCTACCGTAAAGCTCATAATCTCTCCTCCTCAGTCACCGAAACCTTCTTACTTCTGTCATTTGACATACGTATAAAAATTTTCACATAATGTGTTAAAAAACTCTACACAGCTTTGCATGATCCAATTTCCTGTCAGCAAAAGGGTAATAAATATCGCCAAAAGTTTTGGCACAAAGGTAAGCGTCTGCTCCTGTATCGAAGTTACCGTCTGAAAAATACTGATGATCAATCCGACAATCAGGGATACAAGCAGCAAAGGAAGCGAACATTTAATGATCGCCCAGATCGTCTGTGTTGAAACTTCAATCAGATCTGCTTCTGTCATGCTGTCTCACCTAACCTTTCTTCTCTATATTCTTCCACTCTCCCAGCGGCTCTAATAAAATGTCTGAACCAGCTGGCCGATCACAAGATTCCATCCATCTGCCAAAATAAATAATAAAATCTTAAACGGCATGGAAATCGTAGTCGGTGGAAGCATCATCATTCCCATTGACATTAGGGTTGACGCGACAACCATGTCAATTACAATAAATGGAAGATAAATCAAAAATCCGATAATAAATGCGGTCTTCAATTCGCTGATCATAAATACCGGCATCAAAACCATTGTCGGCACATCATCTTCGGTCTGAATCTCGCTTTCTTTTCCTTCTATTTCCAAAAATAACTGAATATCGGAACGATTTGTCTGTTTAAACATAAACTCACGAATTGGCTTCAATCCCGCATTGAGTGCCTCTTCCTGCGTCAACTGTCCCTGTTCATACGGCTGAACACAATCCGTATTGATCTGTGTAATGACCGGTGACATGATAAACAGTGTCAGAAATAAAGCAAGCCCCACCAAAACCTGATTTGGCGGACTCGTCTGTGTTCCCAGTGCAGAACGCACAAAATGAAGCACCACGATAATCCTTGTAAATGATGTCATCATTATAATGATCGATGGTGCCAGTGCCAGCACTGTCAATACAAGAAGCATCTGCAAACTTGCTGACAAACTGCTGCTTCCCGCATTGGAGGTAATGTTAAATTGAAAATCATCCGGATCTTCCGGATCAGATGTTCCCGCCGTACTACTTCCTTCTATCTCATCTACATGCGAATTGGAATCCGGTTTTGCACAAACGATTGTACCAGAAAAAAAGGTCAATATACATAGTGCTAAAACCAGAGACATCATCTTAGTTAAAATCCAAAAAAATCTCCTGTGTGTTCTCATAATACCAACCTTTTCTTATTTCTTGTCATCTCTGTTTTTTACATTCGAAAGCATATTTTTCATCACTTCTTTAAACGAAGTATCTCCCACTGTATTTCCGAAATCTTCCGGAATCTTCAGCTGGTCTTCCTCTAACTCCGACAAAAACGTGATCTGCTCTTTGGTAACCCCAATGGCATATTGCTTTTTTCCAATCTGGATAATCTGAATGTATTTGGATGGGGCAATCTTATATGTCTCAATCACTTTAATATTCTTTGCTCGCGACTGCATCGCACCGGATTTGGCAATCCATTTTGTAACAAAATAGGTAAGCGCCAAAACCAACACAAAAACAAATAACGTAGCGATTAATTGCAAAATATTGTTAAGCATTTATCCAATTGCCTTTTTTACTGCTTCCAATACACGGTCCGCCTGGAACGGTTTTACGATAAAATCCTTTGCTCCGGATTGAATGGACTCAATTACCATCGCCTGCTGTCCCATTGCGGAACACATAATGATGTTGGCTGCCGGATCTGCTTCTTTAATCTTTTTCAGTGCCTGAATTCCATCCATTTCCGGCATCGTGATATCCATCATAACAAGATCCGGTTTGGTCTCATTATATTTTTCGACAGCTTTCAAGCCATTTTCCGCTTCTCCAGCTACTTCATATCCGTTTTTTGTCAAAATATCCTTGATCATAACTCGCATAAATGCAGCATCATCACATATCAAAATACTTTTTGCCATTGTTCATATTCCTCCATTATATTAATCTTTGATAATCTCTGTCACGCGAATACCGAAGTTTTCCTCAATCACCACAACTTCGCCTTTTGCGACAAATTTTCCATTTACTAAAACATCAATTGGCTCACCTGCCAGTTTATCCAGTTCAATGATCGTACCCGGCGAAAAATCCAGTATCTCTTTGATCGACTTGCTTGTCCTTCCAAGTTCCACCGTGACTTCCAACGGAACATCCATGATCAAATCAATATTTTCCGGAGCAATACCATCTAAGTTCTGACTCGGTGCAAAATTTTGAAATTGTGCCGGCTGAATCGGTACATTCTGCATTGGCATATTGTACATCGGCATTGCACCGTTCATCGTCGGCTGTTGCATTCCCATCATAGGCTGCTGGGGTGCCATCTGTGGATTCATTTGTGATACCGGTACTGCCTGCATTGGCTCCGGCTGCTGTACCGGTGCGGCAACCGGTTCCGGTTGTGGTGCTGGTTCCGGTTCAGAAGCTGCCGTTTCTTCCATACCACCTTCCATCGTACTTCGGAATCTGGTATAAATGAGTTTTGCAAAATCAAACGGATACAATTGCATGATTTCACTATCGACCAGATCACCGATTGTCATTCGGAATGAAACCTGAACAAATGTCTGACCAACCATGTCATGTAAGCCGTCTTCCATCATAGTGTTAGTTAAATCAACTCTTGTCGAACTTGGCGGACTGATATCCACTTTTTCATTGATCATTGATGACATTGATGTCGCCGCCGATCCCATCATCTGATTCATCGCCTCACTGATCGCACTTAAATGAAGATCCGTTAATTCGGCATCTGTATTTGTGCCATCACCGCCCATCATCAAATCTGTAATAACTTTTACATCATGTTCTTTTAATACCAAAATATTCTTTCCTTCCAAGCCGGTTCGGTAAGATATATATATAAAGACACATGGTGCAGGATTTTGCTCTTTCAGATCATCCAAGGTAACATAAGATAATTTGGGAGTTGTAATCTCTACCCGGTTGTTTACCAAAATCGACAACGTTGTTGCCGCCGTACCCATGCTGATGTTAGCAATTTCCCCTAGCGCATCACTTTCTTCCGGAGACAAACGTTCGTTAGAGTCTGCCGCAGCCGGTGTTGGCTCACTTGCTGCCACATCGGAAGTATTCTCAGCAGAATCGCCCATGTTTCCTAATAACGCATTGATTTCCTCTTGCGATAACATTCCATCCATGCATTCTTACTCCTCTCTGTAGACTGATTTAATCTTAACTGCATAGGCGTCATCATGGGCACCCGGTAATGCAGAAAATTTCTTGATATTACCAACATAGACATCCATTTCATCTTCTATCTTGGTATTTAACTTAATGATATCCCCCGGTTGTAAATGAATAAAATCGTTTACCGATATGGCACTGCGTCCCATAATCGCACGCACCGGGATTTTGGCTTTATGAATATTGTCTTCGATTAATTCACGATATTTATCATCGTCTTTTATTTCAGCTGTAGAATACCAGTATTTCGTATTGATCTTATCAATAACCGGCTCTACTACCGTATATGGAATACAAATATTCATCACTTCTTCAACATCACCAACTTTAATATTCATCGTGACAATGGAAGTCATTTCGTTTGGCGAAACAAACTGTGCAAACTGCGAGTTTGTCTCAATTCTTTCTAATGTAGGATTGATGCTCTGCACATTAGCCCAAGGTTCAATCAAGAGATTTGTACAAACTGCCATGATCCTTTGAATAATTGACAATTCAATCTCTGTAAACTCTCTTGGCTTATCCAAAGGAACACCACTTCCACCAAGCATCAGATCTACTATCGTATATCCAAGACTGCTCGCCATCTCAATGATGATCGTCCCTTCCAAAGGTGCAAAATTGACAACACCTAAGAGAACCGGATTTGACAACGAATTCGAAAACTCCTGAAACGTTGCTGCTTCCGCATGCATTACTTCCACTTGAACATTTCTCCGCAGATACACCGGCAGATTTGTCGATAACAAACGCGCATAATGTTCAAAAATAAATACTAAAGTACGTAAGTGATCTTTCGAAAATTTGGATGGTCTTGCAAAATTATAATCTTTTACCTGCTTTTCGTCTTCTACATCGGTATCTGTCGGATCAAATTCACCGCTGTTTAACGCAGAAAGCAAGTTATCTATTTCGCTTTGCGATAAGACGTCCCCCATTTTCTTTCACCTCACTGACTTTCCAAATTTGTTATTATTCCTACTGGAACATAAATCCATCTAATGCAAGACGTACAATGCATTTGCTTCCATACAAATCCTGGATTTTAGCAAGCGCCTGTTCTTTTACTGCATTCTGATCCAATGTTTTCATACTCTGGTCTGCAATGGTTTCTTTTACAATTTCTGTAATATATACATCTTTTGCTTTTACGGATTCAGAAACTTCTTGGTAATCCTCTGCTTCTTTGTTAAACGAAATGGTAACTCCTTCCAGCACAGCAAAGTGAGAAGTGTTGTCACCTTCGTCCGGTTTCAGATTAATCGTTTGCTTATTTTCAAACGTAATCGAATACGGTTCCAGATTATCTATGGAATAATCTCCGGAAGCTTCTTCATCTGTTTCCAGATCAATCGCGGTAGCAACTTTGTCTACCAGCTGGCTTGTCTTATTCATCGTCGGAACCACTGCAAATACGATTACAGCTGTCAGAATAAGATTCAAAAGACAAGATGCCATGATTATAATTGTCAAAATATTCTTTTTCATCTTTACCCTCCATAATCACTCTTCGGTATATATTTTAATTTCTACACGCCGATTTCTCGCACGTCCTTTTTCCGTTTTGTTATCTGCCACCGGATCGTACTGACTTCGTCCCGTCGTCTCTAACGTCTTAGGATCCAGATGTTTTTGATTGGTAAAATACTCAAACACCTGCGTCGCTCTCGCCGTAGACAGCCACATATTGTTTTTAAATGTACTGCTGGAAATCGGAACATTGTCGGTATGACCTTCAATCTTTATCATGTGGTCATCATATATCTTCAAAATATCGCCTACTTTGCTCAAAAGAGGGATGGCTGATTTTTTAATCTGATCCGAACCGGAATCAAATAAAATCGCACCATTCAATGAAATCTGAACATATTGATACTGCTCGTCCATATTTACATTGACCATATCCTGAATTTTCTTCGCCGCTGCTTTATCGGACACTTCTGCATAAAGTGCCTCCGTCTTCTCTTTTAACTGCTCTTCCAGTTTTTGTTTGTACTTTTCTTCCTCCGAGATTTCCGTGGAATCGTCTTTCAGTTTCTGATCCTGTCCACTGTTTTCAAATTCATTGAAATACTCTTCCATGGAAATTTTCTGACTGGTTCCACTGGAAACAAAGGCTCCTTCTCCGACAGCATTCCCGCCATCGGAAAAGATATCAATGCTTTCCGATAACGAAGTAACGATCTGCTCATATTTGTCAGCATCTACAGTTGACATGGAAAACAATAGCACAAAAAAGCACAGCAACAAGTTCATTAAATCTGCAAATGTGTTAATCCATCCACCTTCAATGGATGCCGGCTCTTCCGCCTTTCTTCGTGCCATTAGCTTTCACCACCTTGTTCATTTCCATCGCCTCCCAAAAGAGAGTCACGGACATTCGGTGCAAGGAATGATTTCAGTTTTTCCTCAATCACACGTGGATTTTCTCCAGCCTGTATCGACAGAATTCCCTCACAGATAACTTCTTTCTCCATAATCTCTCTCGCATTGATTGCACGAAGCTTTGTTGCGATAGGAATGGAAATCCAGTTTGCAAGAAGAGAACCATACATCGTCGTAACCAAAGCCACTGCCATGTTCGGTCCAATTGAACTTGGATCATCCAGCAGTTTCAGCATGTTGATCAAACCGATCAACGTACCGATCATACCCCAGGCAGGACCCATAGCAGCCAATCCATCCCAAAAACTGATCACTTTATTGTGTCGACGTTCAATACTGCTCAGTTCGGTATCCAGTATGCTGGTAACCAATTCCTGATCGGTACCATCGACAATCAGCATGATTCCTTTTTTCAAAAAATCATCATCGATATCTGCCGCTGCTTCCTCCAGCTGAAGCAGCCCCTCTTTTCTTGCCACATTTGCCAGATCAATAATCGTATGTATAATTTCACTTTCCTTTGTCGCCGGAGTTTTTAAAATCAGCTTAAAAGACTTCAGCGAGTTAAAAAATGCCGGTATACTGTCTGACATCGTAAGCATACACATAAAGGAGCCTCCGATTGTAATCAAAATGGAGGAAAAGTCATAAAAGTTTCCCAGCGCAGCAAATCCCTGATCCCCGGATACAATTCCATACACAACTGCTGCGGCACACCCCAGCATACCAATAATTGATGCTAAATCCAAAAAAATACACCACCTTAATGTTATATTTAATCTAATGGTATTGAAAAAATTTCTTTCCGATACAATTTTACTAGATTTTTCACCTCTTGTCTACTTTCTTTTACAATTATTTTTTTCCCTGTAGTTAAGGTTAGTACCGTGTCCGGAGTTTCCTCGATGGTTTCAATCAAATCCGAATTTAAAGTAAATTGTTTTCCGTTCATTCGCGTGACATCAATCATACAATTCCTCCTTTTCCAACACTTTTCAATACTCTGTCTTAATTATATCACAAAAAAAGCAAAAAGGGAAACAAAAGTTTCCCTTTTTTATTAGAAAATTATTCTTTTTAACGTTTCAGATTGATCAATTCTTCCAACATCGTATCAGATGTCGTAATTGTACGGGAGTTTGCCTGGAACCCACGCTGCGTTGTGATCATATTAGTAAACTCAGTAGCAAGGTCTACATCTGACATTTCAAGTACACCTACGGAAAAACTTCCAACTTCAGTAATATCCTGGCCAATTCCATCAAAATCACCGGAGTTCAGTGTTGCTGCAAACAAACTGTTTCCGGCAGCTTCCAAGCCAGATGGGTTAGCAAATGACGCTACTGCAATCTGCCCAAGCAGTTTATCATCTCCATTGCTGTATACAGCATAGATTTTTCCATCGGTTCCGATTGAAAATCCGTTCAATGTTCCTGCAGCATTTCCTGCATTGTGTCCGTCTTTATCTCCGCGCTCCGGTTTTACGGTAGAAGTTCCTTTTGTGACATACATCGTAAGGCCGGAAAAATCAATATTGACACCATTCACCGGAAAGGCGTTATTTTCCGTATTTCCATCGTTTAACGTTAAGTTCAGCATTCCTTCCACTTCACCGGAAACACTTACGAATTCACCCGAAGAACCATTAAAGGTTAAAAGGGATGTACTCTTTGTAAATGTGATTGTACCATCCGGATCTACGGTATAGTTCAATGGACTCTGTCCACCAAAGCTGACGTACTGGTTTGTCGTACTGTAAACGGTATTTCCGCTGGCATCCACGGTCGCCTGCTTCAAAATGGAATTTCCTTTGGAATCCATGATATCCGTAATTCCTACCGTGTATTCATTGTCTGTTGTCGCATTGGCTTTCATAACAGACAATTTTGCAGTAAACAGATTACCGACATTGTCATAAAAGCTGACTGAAATCGGATATCCCGCTCCATCTGCACTATAGGTTACCTGTTTGTCTTTGCTGTCAATATTACCGGATAATGTAACATTTGTTGTGGCTGACGGCTCTGCATTTTGATTTTCCGGAGACATCAACTGTAAGGTATCTGCCGTATCCTTACGAATTTCACCATTGGCATCCACCCCCCATCCGAGTACGGAAGCTCCGTTTGTCGTACAGTACAGTGTACCCGCTGCATCGATATCAAAACATCCGGATTTTGTAAAATATGTACTTCCGTTGCTTCTTACAACAAAAAATGCATCCCCGTTTATCATCAGATCCATACCTCTATCGGTACGGTTTGTTGCGCCGGTTCCACTCATATTTACACTAATGGATGCTACATTGGATCCCAAACCGATCTGAACGGCATTTCTTCCGGCTGCTCCTGTCGTCGCATTCGGACCGGAAGCTCCCTGTGTCGTTTGATAAAACACATCCGTAAAGTTTACCGAACTGGAACGAAATCCTACCGTATTTACGTTTGCGATATTGTTACCAATTACATCCATCTTTGTCTGGTGTACTTTCAATCCTGATACACCGGACCACAATGATCTCATCATAATGAATCACCCTCCATTTTCAAATTCCTGCATTTGTTAATCCCCTCTGTCAGTCAGGGATTATCATGCCTCCTGTTAAGGGCCGGCATGGTTTCATTTTCTTTCTGCTGCAATTTTAATTAATGATCGCTCCATCGATATTGGTAAAAACTGCATTTGAAGTATCATTGACCGCAGTGACGATTGTTTTATTCTTCACATTCAAAATAAACGCAAGATCATCTACCATAACAAGAGATTCCGTCATGCCCTTTTCCTCAGCCCGATCTACCGCCTCTTCCAGACGTGCCTGCTGTTCTTTCGTCATAGAAATATTTCTTGTCTCCAAGCGTCTTGCCGCATGTTTGGAAAATCGAACACGATCTGCTGTGCTCTGTAACACTTCTCCAAACGTTGTGGATTTTTCACCGGTCTTTAATGCTGTTTGATTTGTTTTTTGTTCTGCTGCATTTATTTTATGCCGCATTTCATCGATGGAAGCAAAGTTACTGTTATTGATATTCATCGCTTTGTCCACCTCCTAAAGAATGATCGTTTCATTCTGTCGTCGTGTCATCTTCATCCTTGGAAATGCCACTTTCTGTCACTTTCACCGTAACTTTATCTGTAATCGTCGTATTATATGGATCATCAAAGCACAACGCCAGTTTGTATGTTCCGTTATCCAGATTTTCAAAAGCCCCCGGTGCAATAGACAATACTCCGTTGTTGTAAGACAAATAGTCGGATTTAATATATTCTCCATTTAACATAACAGCTACACTGCTTGCTGCATAGTTTCCGCTGCCAAGGTTGATATTAATATCGACCATACTTTTGTTTGATTTGTCATAAACAGCTTCCGTCTGCTCTGCAACAGGAAGATATTTTGCCACATCTGCATAGGATTGTTTTACTTCTACCAAATCATCAATAGAGTATAACTGTCCATTTACAGATAATTGTGCGGTTCCGTTTTTTACAGCAATGTAATCAACTACACCCTGTACTTCGGTAATACTTCCATTTGTACTCTTTGTATTAAGAACAACGGCTTTACCAACCAATCCAAACGCCTGTGAATTTACAGCAGTTTCGTTCAGATTCTGCATCTGTTCCAATGCTGAGAACTGTGCGAGCTGTGCAATAAACTGAGTATCCTTCTCCGGCTCAAGCGGATCCTGATTTTTCATCTGACACACCAAAAGCTGCAAGAATTCATCTTTTCCAAGTTCTCCTCCTACGGCACGATCCGATGACTGCGACTTATTGACTCTGTTTTTATCAAAACTCAGATCATTCAGTCCTGTCACAATACCATCCAATGATGTTGCCATGTGTTCGCCTCCTTTTTATTATGCAGTATAATCCACAATACTTTCTCCATCCTGTCGTTCTGTCTCTGTTTCCTGAGAAACATTATCCCCATCCAATGCCTGTTCTCCGGCATCGACGCGAAAACGTTTGGCAGAACCTTTTTTCTGATCAAAGTTATGATTGTTTGAATCTTCCTGGTTTTTGAATCCAAAATTGGATACATTTACTTCTACCGATTCTACTTTCAAACCTTGACTTTCGAGATTTTCCCGCAATACAACCAGCTGGCTCTCCAGTGCTTCTTTTGCCATTTCATTCTGAACCGTAAGTGTCGCTGTCGCAACGCCCTGATTGGATGAAACGCTCAAATGCACTCGTCCGAGAGATTCCGGATTTAACTGCAGTTCCATACTTGTTGTCTGTGGCAGTACACGAATGCGGATATGGTTCACTACCTGATCTACGATCTCCTGCATGGAAACCTGACGGATCTCTGCATTTTCCGTACCCGGTTCAAACGCCTGCGTCAGTCTGTCCACAAATGCCGGTAACGAATTTTCCGCTTCTGCCGCCGGCTGGGAACCGGTTTGTGAATCCTGTGCAAAAGCATCCGATTGTCCGGATTCGTTTGAAACTTCTACAGTAACGGCGGTATTCTGGTCGGATACAACGGATGTGACCACCATGTCACTTTCCGAATTTTCTTTGCCTTCATATTCTTCCGGAACATTTTTGTTTTCCTTGATCACGTCTGTCAGATTTTGTAAGAAGCTCTGCATATCCTGTGAATTCTGAGGCACTTCGGAAACCTGTTCCAAAATTTCAGAAATTCCCTGTGTGATCTGCGTCCAATCGGAAGTAAGTTCATCCGATACAAGCATTGCACTGGAATCTTCCACACCATGCATCTCCAAAATGAGTGCATTGATATTCGAAGTATTTCCTGTCGCCTGTAACTGCTGTGCACCGGTAACATCCACGATCAGATCCATCGGTGTGATTCCGAGCTGCTCCAGCAGATCTTCCACATCTTCTTTTGAAAGACCAAAGACATTCTGCAGCAACGTGGTTACTTTTTCCGCAATTTCTTCTGTCGGCATCTCGTTTTCCACAGGTGTCTGATTTTTGTCCGCTTTGACCGTAATCTTATGGGAATCAAAACCATCGGTTATTTCTTTCTTCCCAGAAGTCTTTACATTCGCCGGCTGTGCTTTTTCCGATGTGTTTGCCGTGTTTTTTGAAAAATAATTTTCAAACGACTTATCTTTTACGGATGCACTTTTGTCCATGCCGCGGGATTGTACTGCCTGTACATTTAAAGAAATGTTTGCTGTCTTCATGTTTCCTCCTTTCCGGGTTTGTTATCACCCAAATCATCCACTATATATATCGGTCAAAAAACTGTTGTTTTTAACCGTTGTGGGCACTATTTTTCCGTCATTTTTGTCGTGATCTGAGCCGCCGTCTCCGGTGTCATCGCTGCCAGAATAGCAGAACTCTTGGACTCGGTCATACTGTCCAAAATCGAAGCGACAAGATCAAGATCTCCCGTCATCGTTTCCAGCACTGCTGCAGCCTTATCCGGATCCATCTTACTGTACATCGTCGCCTGTTTGGTAATCTTGGCTGTATACGTCAGATCTTTTACGACATCTTTATAAATCGCAGCGGCATTGTCCGGATCAATTTCTTCGTAATACTGCTTGTATTCGGATATGTCCGGTGCTTTATCATTGTAAACAACATTTTCATCAAATTTCTTTACGCGCTGCTCAAATGACTTTTGCTGTTCTTCAAACTTTTTCAATCGTTCTACTTCTTTTTTTAACTGTGTCACTTCATCAGCACTGGCAGAATTGGTGCTTTTCAGCGAAGCCAGTTCATTTTCCAGCTGTTTGATGCGTGCATTTGCCTCATCAATATTGGTATAACCGTTTGTCTGGCTGTTAGAACCATCATCCGGCAAAATACGGTTGATCACCGGCACATCTTTGATCACCGGTGCCAATACCTCACTTCCGAAATTTCCGACATCCATTTTGATCAATACACCAAATATTCCAAGCCAGATCAATACGATCGCAATTACGATCAATATCGTAAGCAGTTTGCTTCCACCGCTTTCTTCCTGTGCAACTTCTACATTTTTATCTTTTTTCTTCTTTCTAGCCATAATCTTTAAATCCTTTCTGTCGAATTTGAATAGGTGTAACTTACCAGTTCATCCACTTCTTTTTGTTCTTTCTGCAATTCTTCTTTTTGAAATTTTTCCCATGCTTTTTCGCGTAGTTTTTCAAAAATCTTCCGTTCTTTCATCGCTTCCGTTAATTTTTTTCTCGCCTGCTCCACTTCTGCTTCACAACGAACAATGACATTATTTTGTAATTCAATATACGTTTCTAAAATTTCACTATCCTGCTTGATTTTCTTTATTTTTACAATCGTTAAACTTTCCTGCAATTCACCTTTTAAAAGTTCATCATTGGCCCGCAGCCGGTTTTGCAGAATTTCCAGTTTTTCCTGCTCCTGTAGCAATCTGGCATTTGCCTGTGCATATTCGTTTTTTGCCTGTGTTTCAAGTTTTTCTTTCATTTGCAGGATATTCTGCATCGAAAATCGAAACCGTCCCATGGTTATTCACCATCCTCACTGAAAATATCAAGCATTTGCTGAAGAGATTCTTCAAACGTAAACTTCTCATCGGTCTGCTGCTGTAAAAACGCATTTACGGCACGGATCTTATCAATTGCAAAGTCAATGTCCGGGTTGGATCCCGCCTTGTAAGCTCCGATATTGATCAGGTCTTCTGCCTCCTGATACGTCGCCAGCACCTGTTTCATCTTTCCGGCAGCTACTTTGTGTTCCTTTGTGATAATCGAACTCATAACACGCGATATGCTCTGCAGTATATCAATCGCCGGATAATGATTCTTCTGCGCCATCTGTCTCGAAAGCACGATATGACCATCCAGGATTCCTCGGGCCGTATCAGTGATCGGCTCGTTGAAATCATCTCCATCGACAAGCACCGTATAAAGACCTGTGATGGAGCCGCGGTCAGAATTTCCTGCGCGCTCGAGCAATTTGGGCATCTGTGCGTACACACTTGGCGGATAACCACGCGATACCGGCGGTTCTCCGGATGCCAGTCCAATCTCCCTCTGTGCCATCGAGAAACGCGTCAGGGAATCCATCATAAGTAATACATCTTTTCCCTGATCTCGAAAATATTCTGCAATCGCCGTCGCCGTCTGTGCCGCCTTTTTACGAATCAACGCCGGTTTATCCGATGTTGCCACGACAACGACAGAACGTCTCATTCCTTCTTCTCCCAGATCTCGTTCAATAAATTCCCTTACTTCTCGTCCACGCTCTCCGATCAGCGCGATTACGTTAATGTCTGCCTTCGTATTTCTGGCAAACATACCCATTAGTGTACTCTTCCCCACACCACTTCCTGCAAAAATTCCAATTCTCTGGCCTTTTCCTATCGTAAGAAGTCCATCTACCGCTTTTACTCCCAGCGTCAACACTTCATCTATGATCTTTCTGCTAAGAGGATCCGGCGGTGCCGCTTCTACGGAATAATGAGCACAATCCGCCCCAAGACTGTCGGCATTCATCGGTTCTCCTACACCATCTAATGTCAGTCCCAGAAGTTCTTCACTTACCGGCACCTGAAGCGGTGCGCCAGTATTTTCGACCCAGCTTCCAAGTCCTACACCTTCGACGTTATCGTAAGGCATTAAAAGGACACGGTCATCCCGGAATCCAACCACTTCGGCTTTTACGACACCGGCTGCTGAATTCGACCGTATCAAACATAAGTCATTCAATTTTGCCATCGGACCAATTGATTCAATGGTAAGTCCAACCACTTTTGCCACCTTTCCGAGATGTTTCACATAACTTCGATCCAAAAGTGCCTCATAGCGGTCAAAGTGAATTTTTTCGGATAGTTCCATAGTTTCCCTCATTTCCGTTTTTTTAGGAATGAACTAACATTTTTAAATCCCGGATCAGTGTATCCAGCTGTGTCTGAAAACCACAGTCTACCATCTGGCTCTGCGTCTCGATCACACACTGTCCCTTTTCCAGTCCTTTTTCTTCTACCAGATCAAGGCTGACGCCCTCTCCGAGTTCCTGTATAATCTTTTCTTTGTTGCTCTCGACTTCATAAATATCATCCCCGGATACCCGAATACAATATTTGTCAGAAGGTTCCAGATCTCGGATTGTCGTCTGAATCAGATATAAGATCAGATCATCACGGTCTTCGATCAGAACTCCCGTCAATTTCTGAAGCAGGGCAATCAACACATCGACATACTTTTTCTCAATTCCATCGACATATTCTTCCAACTCACGTTTCTGGTTTCTCGCCGTATCATCAAGTTCTTTTTCCCTCTGGGCGATTTCCTGTTCCGCTTGCTGCCAGCCTTCCTGATATCCCTGGTTTCGGCCGTCCTCTACTGCCCGCTGCATCTCTTCCTGAATCTGTCGGGATGCCTCGCTTCGTATCTGTTCTGCCTGATTTTTGGCTTCCTCTATGAGAAACTCTGCTTCTTCTTTTGTTTTCTCATATTCTTCTTCCGAAATATTTTCCGGCTCCGCCTCATTATTTTCCTTTTTTTGTAAAGACAAAATTGCTTTTTCCGCTTCCTGCTGGCCGATGGTTTCTATCGAAATCCCACCATCTTTTCCCAGCGGAATAAAATTGTCTTTTTTGTCATTGTTGTTGATCTTTACTGTATCGGATGGATGGAGATCGACAAACTGGTACTTAATTAAATTAGACAATGATCTCGTCACCTCCGCCCCTTGATATTACAATCTCAGCGGAATCCTCCAACTTACGTATAATATTTACAATCTTCTGCTGTGCCTCTTCGACATCTTTCATACGAACCGGTCCCATATATTCCATGTCTTCACGGATCATTGCGGACAGACGAGTAGACATATTGTTGAAGATAACATTTTGTACATCTTCATTTGCACCTTTGAGGGCAACTGCCAGTTCGCCATTTTCCACTTCACGGAGAACGCGCTGGATGGAACGGTCATCAAGCATAAGAATATCTTCGAATACAAACATTTTCTTTCGGATCTCGTCGGCAAGTTCCGGCTCTTCGATCTCGAGATTTTCCATAATATGTTTCTCTGTACCACGGTCTACCGTGTTCAACACTTCTACGATGGAATCGATACCACCAACGATCGTGTAATCCTGATTGACCAGTGATGACAGTTTCTGCTCCAAAATATTTTCCACTTCTTTGATGACATCCGGTGACGTACGATCCATCAAAGCGATACGCTTGGCTACATCGGTCTGCTTGTCCGGAGGTAGGGTACTGATAACCCCTGCCGCCTGTGCCGGAGACAGATATGACAAAATCATCGCAATAGTCTGTGGGTGCTCGTCCTGAATAAAGTTCAAAAGTTGAGATGCCTCTGTCTTTCGAATAAATTCGAATGGACGTACCTGAAGAGATGCTGTAAGTTTTCCAAGTACCTCTTTGGCTTTGTCCTCCCCCAATGCTTTCTGAAGCAGATCCGTCGCATAACCGATACCGCCTTCTGCGATGTACTGCTGTGCCAGACAAACTTCATAGAACTCGTTCAAAACCGCTTCTTTATCTGCCGGAGATACACTTCGCGTATTGGCGATTTCCAAAGTAAGCTGTTCAATCTCATCTTCTTTTAAATGTTTAAAGATTCCCGCAGCCTTCTCCGGTCCAAGTGTGATCAAAAGAATCGCTGCTTTCTGAATCCCATCCAATTCTGATACTGCACTCATGCTCGTGTACCTCCTATCTTATCCCCAGTCCTCATTGATCCAGTTTCGCAGCAGCATCGCAACCGCTTCCGGATTCTCATCCACGAATTTCTCTATCATCTTTCGTGTTTCGGATTTATCACTAAGTTCAATCTCTTCCAGATTTTCCTCATTTTCTTTTGTCGTTGCAAGCAGATCTTCTACCGAAAGTTCCGGCTCTGTCTCTGTTACTTTCACCGGTGAAGTACCGCGGATGATAACAAAGATAAGAAGGGCACCGATCAATACGGCAAGAATGATCATCAGGTAGTTGGTAAGACTTCCTGCAAATCCAGTCTTTTCTGCTGCTTCATAAACCGGCTGTTCCTGTGCAATGATCGTTATGTTATTCTGTGCGATACCGGTCGCCGCCGAAACAAGTTGGGTAATTTCCTCCGGCACTTCAAGCGTCGTCGGATCACTATTCTGTTCTGCGTACTCTTCAAATGAAATATTATCAAGAGCTCCGCTTTCCTGCAGTGACTCTTCCGATATCTTTTTGTACTTTGTCAAAACAACACCCATGGAAGATTCTTCCGGCACAACAGCCCCCACCTCATGTTCGATATTTTTAACATCTTCATTCGGCAGGTAATTGTATTTATTCAAAATCGTTTCCGAATTAGAACCTCCATTGTTTTGGATCATATAATCCGTCTCTTCGCTGTTTGAATCCGTTCCCGGTGTACCACCGCTTCCGGAAGCCCCTGTAGAAGAGTACTCATACGAACTGGAATAGTATCCCTGGTCCTGACCGTCTGCCACTGAATACGTCGTAACCAGTTCCGTCACTTTGTCCATGTTAAATTTAATATTTGTCTTGCTGCAGTCGGCATCGTCATAGCCGGCTTTCAAAAGCATTTTTTCCGTACGTTCGGAAAATGTCTGCTGCAATTTTGCCTTATAATCTTCGGTTCCCGAAATCGTACCACCAAGCGTATTATCTGTTTTCGCACCATACAAAAGATTCCCCTTCGTATCCACGATAACAATGTTGTCTGTCGTCGTATTTCCTACTGCGTTAGTAAGATAATAAGCCATCGCCGTCGCTGTCTCCGTCGGTAACTCTTTTCCATCTGCCAATTTCAGAGACACACTAACCGCTGTTTCTTTTGTTGCTGAAATAAACTTCTTATCATCTTCCTGGCGGTTAATGATAACCGTCGCATCTTCCACACCATCAAATTTAAGCAGATTCTCTTTAATCGAAGACTGGAGTGCCAGTGTGATCTTGGTCTGTTTTTCCAGAGAAGATGTCGTCATATCACTTTTTAAAGCATCATCCCAGCTCATCTCTTTATCCACGATACCATTGGCTCCCATCGCCAGTACGGCATCGGAATATTTGCTCTGTTCTACATCAAACGAAGTAATCCCTGTACTCGGGTCTGTCTCCATTTTGTATGTAATCCCTTCACTATCCAGGGAATCTGATAATGTACTTGCCAGACTGGCATCGGAAAAAGAAGCCAGATGCGTATATACCGGCCTCGTCAACACATAGGACAATATCACGATTGCAAAAAACACCGCTAACACAACACAGATAATGATCGTCTTCTGCTTTGTCGTGTATTTATTCCAAAAAGCCAGCAATTTATCTTTTATGGCAATCAATTGATCCATCATACAATTTACTCTCCTAACATCATAAGTGTCTGTCTATTACATCTGCATATTCATCAAGGTCCGATATGCTTCCAATGCTGTATTTTTTACGGCAACGGTGTACTGCAGGGAAATATTGGCTTTCTGCTGAGCAACCATCAGATCATGCCAGTTATCCGACTCCCCGGTTGAATAACGTATTTCTTCTGCCTGCGCTGCATTCGAAAGCTGATTGGTTTCTCCGATCATATTAATCGCAGATGACAAAAAAGAATCAAACCGATCTTCCTCACCTTTCCCTGTTACCTTTGACACCGAATCCGTATATCTGCTTACATCAGACAACGACTGAATTGCTGAAACATTTGTGATATCCATGCTTTTTTCTTCTCCTTTAGTTTTTATCTATTAACTGTTACTTCCCATTTCGAGTGCCTTTAACGCCATCCCTTTGGTGGAATTTAACACCGTAACGTTGGCTTCGTATGCTCGTGTCGCATCGATCATGTTCGTCATTTCCGTCACAGTATTTACATTCGGGTAAGTAACATATCCATCTTCGTCAGCATCCGGATGGGAAGGGTCATACACCTTATTTCCCTCAGACGGATCCTCTACGATCTCCGTCACTTTAACTCCCTTACCGATATTTCCGGTTGCATACTGCAGGGATTCATTAAATGTAGGATAACTTTTTTCTTCAAAGACAACGGTTTTCCGTTTATACACTTTTCCATTTCCATCTCTGGTAGTATTCACATTGGCAATATTCTGTGAAATGATATCGGTGCGAAGTTGCTGTGCTGTCATTCCTGATGCACTGATATCCATAGCTCCATATACTGACATATCCTTTTCATCCTTTCCTTTTGTCTCCATCGTCTTCATTTATCATCAAGACGTACGCAATGCAGATTTTAAACGCGAAAATTCCTGTGACATAGAATTCATAAGCGTATAATATTTTAATTGGTTTTTTGCCAATTCTACATTTTCCGTATTGATATCAACATTGTTTCCATCGTAACGATAACTGAGATTTGCCTGGTCGGTATAGGTTGTACAATTTAACTCATTTAAGTCAATATTTGCAACCGTCTCATTCAGACTGTCTGTTCCTGCTACCGCATTTTTAAGATAGGTTTCAAACTGCACGTCTTTTCTCTTAAACCCAGGCGTATCGGCATTAGCAATATTATTTGCCAAAATGTCATTTCTCGTCCAACTTGCATCTGCCGCTTTTCCAAGCACATTCACATAGTTATATGCATTTGACAAAACCATAGAAAATTCCTCCTAACAAACTATTTTGTATAAAAACGCAAAGGGAACCGCGAAAAAAGCACAATTCCATTTGCGTCATCAGAAATCCATTTCCATTTTTTGCGTTACAAAATCGGTGTATATTTTATCATTCATAACCTTGATGTGCGTTCCTTTCACACCATACGATTTTGTCTGAATCAATCCTGCACTTTCCACTTTTTTCAGTGCATTTACAATTACTGTCCGCGTAATCCCTACTTCTTTTGCCAGACGGGAAGTCACAATCGTACCTTCCCCCTGTTCAATCCGCTGAATCACCTGCTTTACCGCACTTTTTTCCAAAGGCGATAAAATATGTAATATTGATTCAATTTCCTGCTTCTTACGGCTCGCAAAATCATCTTCTTCCGAAACCGCCCGCATCATTTCCAGTCCGACTACCGTCGTACTATACTCTGTCAAAATAATATCTTCGATACCATAACACCGGGTTCTTCTTGCCAAGAACAATGTTCCGAGCCGCTTCCCTGCTATGTATACCGGTGCAATCATTGCCTGAATTTCTTCTGACACTTCCCGAGGGAATCCCATAAACTCCAGATTCACATTTTCTTTTGTCGATAAAACTTCCAGAAAACGCTTTGCCATCTTTGCATCCATATACTGCCCTTCGGAAGATGGGAAAAAGGAATGGGGTGTGTCATCCGGCATTTGATTTAAACCTAAAATTTTTCCTTTGTTACTGATTACATATACACTGGATTCTAATAATTCGCCAAGTAACCGGCACAAATCCGTAAATGCCACTTTCGACACACGATTATCCCTTAGCAATTGATTGATTTTCCGTGTCTTGTCTAAAAGTTCTACACTCATCTTCATGCCTCACAATCACTTTTCATAATTTTATCACAGTTCAAAAAAAAATTCAAGCATTATCCTTTTGTTTTTCAACAATATATCCACACGCTGAATCTGCACAGACAAGCTTGTTTCCCTTTTCCAGCAACATATTTCCGCATTTTGGGCAAATTTCTTTCGATGGCTTCTGCCATGTCATCACGTCACATTCCGGATAATTTTCGCATCCATAATAACGGCGGCCCTTCTGTGTCTTTTTGATGACGATCTCGCCACCACATTTTGGACATTTCACGCCAATTTTTTCAAAATACGGTTTGGTATTACGGCATTCCGGAAATCCCGGGCATGCCAAAAATTTTCCATGAGGTCCATATTTGATGACCATATTTCTTCCGCAGTTTTCACAGATCGTATCGGTCACTTCATCTTCAATTTCAATTTTTTCCAATGCCTGCTCGGCATGTTCGACTGCTTCTTTCAGGTCCGGATAAAAATTCCGTATGATGCTCTTCCATTCTACCGTTCCTTCTGCCACACCATCCAAAAGTGTTTCCATCGTCGCTGTGAAATTTACATCAACAATGCTCGGAAAGGCACTTACCATAATTCTATTTACAATATCTCCCAAATCAGACAAATACAGATTCTTATTCTCCTTGGCAAGATATCTTCTGGAAATCAATGTCGAAATGGTCGGTGCATACGTACTCGGGCGCCCAATTCCAAGATCTTCCAGTTCTTTCACGAGAGAAGCCTCCGTATAATGGGCCGGTGGCTGTGTAAAGTGCTGTTCTTTCTTTAATTCCACTTCTTTAAACACATCACCTTTTGCTACTTTATGAAGGGCAGCATTATTTTCTGCCTTTTCTTCATCATTCTGGTATACCGAAAGGAATCCGGGAAATACAATCTTAGAACCGGAACTTGTAAAGCGATAATTTCCGGCATTGATCTTAACGGATGTCGTCTCATATCTCGCTCCGTTCATCCGGCTTGCGACAAAACGTTTCCAGATCAGTTGATACAGACGGAATTGATCTCTTGACAAAGAATCTTTCACAACTGCCGGTGTCAGGTTCACATACGTCGGACGAATCGCCTCATGCGCATCCTGAATCTTCTTCGTTTCCTTCTTCCGGGCAGCATTTTCCATCACATTTTCTGCTCCGTAATTTTCACGGATAAACTCCTTACACTCGGCATCTGCTTCCTGTGAGATACGTGTAGAATCCGTACGAAGATACGTGATCAAACCAATTGTTCCATGACCTTTTACTGCCACACCTTCATAGAGCTGCTGGGCGATACGCATCGTCTTTGATGTAGCAAAGTTCAAATGCTTGGCACATTCCTGCTGCAACGTACTTGTCGTAAATGGCAATGGTGGCTTTTTGGTACGCTCTCCTTTTTTAATCTCAGAGACTTCGTACACCGCTCCCTCCAAATCCTTATATATTTTCTCAAGTTCTTCTTTCCCGATATTTTCCTGTTTCTTCGGATTGCCGTAATATTTTGCCAAAAGCGGCTTTTTACATCCTTTTACCGGAAATTCTGCTTCCATACTCCAATATTCCGTCGGAATAAACGCATCGATCTGTGCTTCGCGGTCGGCAATGATACGCAGTGCCACGGACTGCACACGGCCCGCACTAAGTCCGCGTTTTACCTTCTGCCACAAAAGCGGGCTGATAGAGTATCCCACGATACGGTCAAGTACACGTCTTGCCTGCTGGGCATCCACAAGATCCATATCAATCTCGCGGGACTCTTTGATAGCTTGGCGCACCGCATTTTTTGTAATTTCATTAAATGTAATACGTTTTGTCTTTTTCGGATCCAGTTTCAGTGCGAAAAACAAATGCCAGGAAATCGCTTCCCCTTCACGGTCGGGGTCCGTCGCGAGATAGATCTTATCTGCTTTTTTTACTTCTTTTCGAAGAGAAGCCAGCAATTCCCCTTTTCCTCTTATCGTTATATATTTTGGTTCAAAATCATTATCAAAATCAACACCCATCTGACTTTTCGGCAGATCACGAACGTGTCCGTTAGATGCCACTACCGTATAATTACTTCCGAGAAATTTTTTGATCGTTTTTGATTTTGCCGGTGACTCCACGATAATTAAGTTTTTCGCCATACAAAAACTGCCCCCTTGTGCTATATTTTAATATAATTATTTTTCCCAACTTCTTCGACCAAGCCTTTTTTTTGCAGGGAAAACAACTGTTTCATAAGCATCGCTGCCGGAAGCGCTGTTTCCTTCGCAATCTGATTTACTTCTTTCGGCTCAAGACTTAAACTAGCATACACCATTTTTTCTTCACTTTCAAGGGAAACTTTTATTTTTGCTAAATTTTTCATTTTTTTTCTTCGTGCAAGCAGCCCGTTTGCCTCATAATATTCCACGATATCTGAGGGTTTTGTGACTAAGTAAGCACCTTGACGGATCCATTGATTGCATCCTTCGCTCAGCGTATCTCCAATTCTTCCCGGAATGACAAAAATATCCTTTCCCTGTTCAAGTGCCAGTTCTGCAGTAATCAGGGAACCGCTTTTTTCTCTTGCCTCCACAATAAGAACTCCGTCAGAAAGTGCACTGATAATCCGGTTTCGCATCGGAAAAAACCCGGGCATCGCCGGTGTCTCCGGTGGATATTCTGACAAGACACCACCGTTTCGTACAATACTTTGATACAACCTTGCATGTTCTTTGGGATAACAGATTTCTGCACTGTTTCCCAATATGGCATAGGTATTCCCTCCGGCTTCCAACGCCCCCTGGTGTGCCCAGCCATCAATTCCTCTTGCCATCCCACTTATAACTCCGATTTCTGAGCCGGATAATTCATACGCAAATCTGCGTGCCATCTCACGACCATAATGCGAACAATTTCTTGCACCCACGATTGCAATCTGAAGTTCTTCACGTGGAAGTTTTCCCCGCCAATAAAGCCGTTTTGGGAAATCCGGTATATGGCGCAACTTTTCCGGATACCTTTCTGAAAAATAAGAAATGACGTCCATATCATAGGAAGATATTTTTTGCTTCATGGCACGATAATGAAACTGTCGTTTTCCATTTATCAGAAGTTTTCTCTCCCTGTCGCCAATTTCTGCTTCTTTTAATTGTTCTTCTGTTCTTGTATATACTTCTTCCGGGGTACCAAAACGATTGATTAATTTCCGTATCGTTTGGCTTCCAATTCCTTCTATACTGCAAAGCCACATTCCATATTGTTCCTGCGTCATCTCATCACCCCCGTGTGCCTTCCGGAATCGAATTCCAGTATTTTCGACTGATTCCCTTATACATCGATGCCTCGAACAAATCTTCTTCCTGAATCTGCTCTCTTTCCGAAAGATCTGCCAGCGTACGCGCCACTCGAAGAAGACGCTTTGCCCCTCTGGCAGACAATTCTAACTGCTCGCAAAGTTCCCGCCACAAAACCTCCTCATTTTTTGGGAGACTGCAGTATTTTTCCATCGTTTTTCCATCCAGTTCACTATTGTATGAAATCGTTTCTTTCCGGTATCGTCTCTCCTGCCGTTCTCTCGCTGCCAGTATGCGGGAACGGATCTGTTCACTGTTTTCTACTTTTTCCTTTATTTCCGGCAAACCGAATACTGCTTTTTCCATCTCCACACAGAGGTCCATTCGGTCTAACAAAGGTTCACTTAACCGGGCAAGATAATTCTGCACCTGCAACGGCGTACACCGGCATTTCTGCATATCCGGATAAAAGCCGCAGCGACATGGGTTCATCGCCCCTACGACCATCATTTTTGCCGGATACTCAAAACTGTGTCCCAGTCTGGAAAGATGTATTTTCCCCTCTTCCATCGGCTGACGAAGTATTTCCAGTGTCGTTCTCGAAAATTCGGGAAGTTCATCTAAAAAGAGAATGCCATTCTGAGCCAACGTGATCTCTCCCGGAACAACTTTACTGCCGCCTCCGGAAAATGCTGCCGGAGAGATGGAATGATGGGGAGCACGGAACGGTCGCTGTAGGATAACCGGCATTTTTTCATCCAGCCGGCCTGCAACGCTGTAAATCTTTGTAAGTTCCAGCATTTCTTTTCGAGACAGAGGTGGCATAACTCCCACCAACGCCTTCGCAAGCAAGGTTTTTCCGGTCCCCGGTGCTCCGACCATCAGCAGATTGTGGGCACCTGCCACCGCCGTTTCAGCAGCTTTCTTCGCCGTCTTTTGTCCGGAAATTTCCGAAAAATCAACTTCCGGAAGTTGTCTTTCTCCTCCGGTTTTCTCCCACTCTCCCTTTGCCGGCGGGATTATAATCTCTCCTCGCAGATACGCGATTGCTTCTTTTAATGTCTGCACACCGATCACATCAATCCCCTCTACAAACGAAGCTTCTGCCACATTTGCTGTCGGAAGCATCACTGACGAAAATCCAGATTCTCTTGCAACGATAGCCATCGACAGGGCACCATGAATTCCATGAACTCTTCCATCCAATGAAAGTTCTCCTGCAATAGCCATATGTTCTGTGTAGGAAATAGGGATCATGCCGAATGCGGCGACTAAAGAAATGGCAATCGGCAGATCAAAGCCGGAACCATCTTTACGAATATCGGCCGGAGAAAGATTTACCGTAATTCGTTTCGGAGGAAATATCACCCCGGAATTCTGCAGCGAAATACGTACTCTTTCTCTGGCTTCTTTTACCGCAGATGCCAGAAGACCAACCATCTGAAACGAGGGAAGTCCCCCTGAGACATCTGCCTCTACTATAATTTTCTGTGCTTCCAAGCCATTCAGCCCTGCACTGTATACTTTACTATACATAAATAATTCTCCTTTCCTTCCAAAAGGAGAAATTGCCTATGTAAAGTATAACATGTCATTTTACTGATTGTCCAGTATTTTTTTAATTTCATCCATAAACGTATTCACATCTTTAAATTCGCGGTAAATTGACGCAAAACGAACATATGCCACCGGATTCAATGCCTTCAAACGTTCCATAACAACTTCGCCGATGTATTTACTGGACACCTCTTTTTCTCCGAGATTAAAAATCTCAGTCTCAATCTGATCCACTGCCTGATTGATCTCGTCGATCGAGATGGCAAGCTTCGTACAGGAACGGAAAATTCCCTGCTCGATCTTATCTCTGTTATAAGGCTCGCGTGCCAGATCTTTTTTTATGACAACCAATGGTATCGTCTCCAATTTTTCATATGTGGTAAACCGTTTTCCACAGCGCTCACACTGTCTTCTTCTACGGATGGAACTATTATCATCTGCCGGTCTGGAATCAATTACTTTCGTATTATCTTCTGCACAAAATGGACATTTCATCCTAGTAACCTCTTTTCTATAATTTCTTCTTTTATCATAATCGAAAACCTCCTCGTCGTAAAGTTATTTTTCACAAAAATTTTGTTTTTTTTCAGGAGGCATCTCCACCAGAATAATATCATTTCCAATCTGACAGATGCACCTCAGATCAATGATATACTCCTCCTCTTTTCCAAAAATCCCCATGAATTTACAATTTTTAGGGACGACAATGTGTGAAATACAGCCTTTACACAGATCAAAGATCATGTCTTCCACGAACCCAATCCGTTCCCCGTCACACACATTGATTACTTCTTTCTCTCTCAATTCACAGATACGCATAGACACTCACCTTTTTCATGATCTCACTGATTTTCTTTTTATAAATGTATTCAGAAAAAGAATATTTCATTCAATTTGTGGCAAACTAAAAATACAAAAGAAGTGAGGGCAAGACAATGGCACAATACAAAGTTGAAATCTGTGGAGTAAATACCGGAAAACTTCCACTCCTCACCGAAGAAGAAAAACAGATCCTGTTTGACAAAATTAAAACGGGCGACCGCAATGCACGCGATACGTTTATCCATGGAAATCTCCGACTCGTCCTGAGTATCATCCAGCGTTTTACAAACACCGGGGAAAATGTGGATGATCTTTTTCAGATTGGTTGTATCGGTTTGATGAAAGCTGTCGACAATTTTGACACAACATTGCAGGTAAAATTTTCCACATATGCCGTCCCTATGATCATTGGAGAAGTACGGCGTTATTTGCGCGACAATAACAGCATCCGCGTCAGCCGTTCCCTGCGTGATATCGCTTATAAGGCGATCTACACCAAAGAAGCACTAATGAAACAATCAGAAAAAGAACCGACATTGGAAGAAATCGCCGAAAAACTGAACGTCACTCCTGAAGAGATTGCGATGGCATTGGATGCGATACAAAGCCCGGTTTCTCTTTATGAGCCGGTATATTCTGAAGGGGGCGATACACTCTACATCATGGATCAGATCAGTGATACAAAAAACAAAGAAGATGGGTGGGTAGAAATGCTATCCCTGCGTGAAGCGATCCACACGCTTCCTATACGTGAAAAAAATATTATTGAACTCCGCTATTTTCAAGGAAAAACACAAATGGAAGTAGCACAAGAAATCCACATCTCACAAGCCCAGGTTTCCCGTCTTGAAAAAAACGCACTCGGACTTATGAGAGAGGAATTACATGAATAAGAGTAACTATTCAGGATCCAATGTATGGAAATCAATGAATCGTCGTGCTTGCACGTAAGAGACTTTGATTTCCATACATTGAGATCCTAATAGGGCTCCCCCTCCACATATGAGCATTTTTAGCCTTGTCAAAGGCGAGAAAAGAACACGAAGTGTTCGAAATGCGAATGTGGAGGAGGGGCGTCCTGAATAGTTACGAATAAATCTTCTTAACGCAGGAGTTCATTTCTCCTGCGTTTATTTTCAATCTTGTTTTGATACATAATGTCATCGCTTTCTTTCATAAAGCTCTCCAATGTATCCGAAGACCCCGGAATGCCGACACGATATCCCGCACTTGCATGAACTTCATACGGTTTTCCGGATTTTTTATTGTAATTTTCAAGACTTCGTTCAAATGTATAAAGCCAGTGTCTGGCATCGTCTTCATCGACATTCATCAGAATGACTTCAAATTCATCCCCGCCAATTCTGGCTCCAATCTGTCCCTGACAGCCGGCTTCATTGATTGCATACCCGACCGCACGCAGAACATTATCCCCTTCATGATGTCCGAAAATATCATTGACGGGTTTTAATCCATCCACATCAATGCCGATAACGCAGACGCTGTTTTCCTTTACCTTTGCTTCCAAAAAAAGTGTTCTTGCATAATTTTCAAAGCCACGGCGGTTGTATAATCCAGTCAACACATCATGGATATACATATTTTCCAGTTCATCGATCAGATTATGAAGCTTCTGCTGCACTAAAATCGCCTCAATTGCATTGGCTACCGCAATCGTCCAGCGGGCATAGATAGAACCTCCATTATCCGGTTTTGAAAATCGATACGCTTCATAACCAAAACAGGCATTCTGATAATGCACTGGTACAAAATAAAAGCATTGTGGTGTATCATCGATCAATTCATGTGGCAGCAGTTCCTTTTGTGAAAATACCATATCCAGATTTTCTCCCGGAGCTGACATGACCTCTCGGTTGCGAAATCCGACACGCAGGTGCATCTTATCCGTATAATAGGATACATGTTCCTTTTGTCTTTGTCCGAGTTCATCGCACAGACAGAGATAATAGTCGGTAAAGTCTTCATAGTTGTAAATATACTTTCGGATGACTGCCGGCATATCACATATTTTTCTTATTTCCCCAAAATCTATAGACATAAAACTAAATTGCATCTCCATATTACTTAACCGAAGATTAGAACTATAATGCATGGCCCGCTTTGCAAAATTCGTATTTGTTTTTTTACAGCCACACGACTCTTTGGGATAACATTTTGTCTTTGCATAGATTATTTCATTTTGCAAATCTTCCTGATGTTTGTCAATCAGATTGACTGCCTGGTATGCCATATCCCTAAAATCCACTTCGACCGTCGTCAGCGCCGGCTGATAATATTTTCCCTCTTCTTCTCCGTCATACCCGGTCACGATAATGTCTTCCGGGACGCGGATCCCACGCTCGCAAAGGACATCACAAACCGAAAGTGCCATATTGTCATTGGCACAGATGATCGCTTCCGGCCATTTGCCATCTGCCGAAAAATAATCACATGCTCTGTCGCCCTGATTTTTCCAGAAGTTTCCATAATATATCCGGTTTTTCCCAATTTCATAACCGTATTCGTTCATGATCCGTTTAAAGCTGGCAAGGCGGAAATTCGCATCGTAGCGGTCTTTCGGTCCGGACATGAACGCAATATCCTTTACTTTATGTACTTCAATAACATGATGGATAATTTCATCCATCGTCTCCCGCTCATCCAGTAAAATATTGTTAATTCCGTTCATTGCCTGACGCAGCGATACGACCGGACATCTCGCCTCATTACGGATGTGCTCCATAATCTTCTCTTTGGCTCCCTCTATATCAAATGTATCCGTCGCTAACACGATTCCGGCAAATTTTGAATAGTCCGGCAAATCGAAAATTCTTGCTTCTCCTTCAAAATATTCTACATTGTCACCATAACGTCCAAATGAGTTGAATACGGCTACATTATATCCTTTTTTATAAGCTTGTTCTGCAATTCCATGGCATATCTCCTGCTGATATTGTTCACAGCTGTTGAAAATAAATAAGCCAATGGTCTTTCTTCCATTTCCAAACATGATTTTCACCTTTCTGCCAACAAATCCTTTTCCGTTGTAAAAATTTCACTCTTTCCTATTTTACCTCTTTTTCAATGGCATGTCAAAACATATTTTTCCAAAATGCGAATGTGGGGGGAAGGGGAAACCTGAATGGTTACTGTTTTTCCCAATACTACCCCTTATAAAAAAGAGAAGCCTGATCTTCCCAGACTTCTCTTTGTATTTCTGTTAATTACTGTATTTTTAGTATAATGGATACTTATCGGTCAATGTCTTTACAATTTCCATTGCTTTTGCTTTATTGGCATTGACATCATCGATCAGCATGGCAATTGCCTCTGCTACCTGATCCATGTCTTCTGTATTAAAACCGCGTGTCGTCACAGCAGCCGTACCAAGACGCACACCACTTGTCACAAATGGGCTCTGTGGATCATTTGGAATGGTATTTTTATTGGCTGTGATATTCGCTTCATCCAGCCATGCTTCTACTTCTTTTCCCGTCAATCCTTTATTTACAAGGTCAACGAGCATCAAGTGGTTATCCGTACCACCGGATACGATATCAATACCACGTGACATCAATCCTTTGCAAAGTGCCTGCGCATTAGCCACGATATTTTTACCGTATTCTTTGAAACTTGGATCCAATGCTTCTTTAAAGCAGACTGCTTTTGCTGCGATCACATGCATCAAAGGTCCTCCCTGGATTCCCGGGAAGATGGCTTTATTCAATTTGTGCTCTGTCGCAAACTCTTCGCTGGAAAGAATCATACCACCACGAGGTCCACGAAGTGTCTTATGTGTTGTCGTTGTCGTTACATGAGCATATGGGATCGGGCTCTCGTGAACGCCGGCAGCTACCAGACCTGCGATATGTGCCATGTCTACCATCAGGAAAGCTCCTACTTCATCTGCGATCTCACGGAAACGTTTGAAATCAATCTTACGGCAGTAAGCACTTGCTCCTGCGATGATCATTTTCGGTTTACACTCTTTCGCGATGCGCTCTACTTCATCATAATCGATAAATCCTGCGTCATTTACTCCGTAAGGTACGATATGATAATACGTTCCTGAAATGTTCGCAGGGCTTCCATGTGACAAATGTCCGCCGTGATCGAGGTTCATGCCCATTACCGTCTCGCCCGGTTTCACAAGGGCAAAAAATACTGCCATATTTGCCTGTGCTCCGGAGTGTGGCTGAACATTGACATACGTACAACCAAACAGTTTTTTCGCACGCTCTCTAGCCAGATCTTCAATCATGTCTACATACTGGCATCCGCCATAATAACGTTTTCCCGGATAACCCTCTGCGTACTTGTTGGTACAAGTGCTTCCCATCGCTGCCATAACCGCTTTGCTTACAAAGTTTTCCGAAGCGATCAATTCGATATGATCATTTTGACGATTCGTCTCAAGTTCCATCGCTTTGGCAAGTTCCGGATCCGCTTTTACTACTTCTTCAAATGAATACATCTCTTACTCTCCTTTTCTATTTTTATAGAAAGTGCTGCAAGTGTAGAATACACTAAACATTGCACTTAAGCCTCATCAATTGCTTTTCCGATATCGTGTCTCATATATTTGTTCTCAAAGGAAATCCATTCTGTCGCTGCATACGCATTTTGGCGTGCCTCTTTCAGATCTTTTCCTTTGGCAGTCACGCCAAGAACACGTCCACCATTGGTAACAATATTTCCATCCGCATCAAATTTTGTGCCGGCGTGGAAGACATAATATCCGTCTTTTCCTTCAAAGTTCTCAAATCCTGTGATTACTTTTCCCTTTTCGTACTGCAGCGGATAACCATCGGAAGCCAAAACGACACAAACAGCCGCGTTGTCCTCAAACTGCAGATCAATCTCATCCAAGCGGCCATCGATGCAGGCATTCATAACATCCACGATATCATTTTTCATACGTGGAAGAACGACCTGTGCTTCCGGATCACCAAATCGTGCATTGTACTCAAGCACTTTCGGGCCATCTTCTGTCAGCATCAAGCCGACAAACAGAATTCCGACAAAGTCTCTTCCTTCTGCTTTCATGGCATCCATCGTCGGCTGGTATACCTTTTCTTCACAGAAGCGCTGTACTTCTTCATTATAAAACGGACTTGGGGAGAAGGTTCCCATACCACCGGTATTAAGCCCTTCGTCGTTGTCTTTCGCACGTTTGTGATCCTGTGCACTTGTCATCGGTTTGATATGCGTACCGTCACAATAACACAATACGGACACTTCACGTCCGGTCATAAATTCTTCGATCACGATCTGATTTCCGGCATCGCCAAACTGCTTGTCAAGCATCAGCGTTTTAACGCCCTCTTTGGCTTCTTCTAATGTATTGCAGATCAACACACCTTTTCCGAGAGCCAGACCGTCGGCCTTCAATACAATCGGCATCTTTGCCGTCTCCAAATAAGCAAGTGCTGCTTCCGGAGAATCAAAGTTTTCATAAGCAGCCGTCGGAATGCCGTATTTTTTCATCAAATCTTTGGAAAATGCCTTGCTTCCCTCGATGATTGCTGCATTTTTTCTCGGTCCAAAGACACGCAGACCGCGTTTTTCAAATACATCCACGACACCGCCAACCAATGGATCGTCCATACCGATAATGGTAAGATCAATTCCTTTTTCTTCTGCAAAATCTGCCAATTTATCAAATTCCATCGCACCGATGTCCACACAAGTTGCCAGTCCGGCAATTCCCGCATTTCCAGGGGCACAATAAATCTCATCTACCTGCTTGCTCTTCGCTGCGCTTGCTGCGATCGCATGTTCACGTCCACCGCTTCCTACAATCAGTACTTTCATTGAAAAGTCCTCACTTTCCTATCTGTGTTTTACTATTCCGTCTACAATTTCAATCCGGTCATTGGCAATATCATCGATCGCCTGTGGCAAAATATTCCATTCTGCCTGCTCCATCACTCTCTTTTGGAGAATTTCCGGCGTGTCATCATCCTGCACTTCCACTGCTTTCTGAATAATGATCGGACCGCCGTCAGCAATCTCATTGACAAAATGAACGGTTGCTCCCGTCACCTTGTTTCCTCGGGCAAGTACACTTTCATGCACTTTCAGTCCATAGTATCCCGGGCCGCAGTGTGCCGGAATCAGGGATGGATGAATATTGATCATCCGACCGGCATAATGAGATACAAGATTTTCCGGCAAGATAACCAAAAATCCTGCCAGCACCACCAGCTCAATCTCATGTTTTTCCAAAAGGGAGATCATCGCTTCCCCGTATTCTTCTCTTGTAGAATAATCTTTCGGAATCACACATTCACTCGGAATACCGTTTTTCGCCGCACGCTCAAGCGCATAGGCTCCCGGTTTATTGCTCACGACAAGTTCCAATGTCGTATTGGTGATCTTTCCTGCCGAAAGACTGTCGATGATCGCCTGGAGATTCGTTCCTCCACCGGATACCAAAACTGCTATCTTCATGCCATCACCTCAATTATAATAATGTGATGCCTTTTTCGCCAGCTACGATCTCGCCCATGATATATGGCACTTCACCTGCTGCACGAATGGCTTCTACGGTCTTATCTACATCGTTTTTATCTACGGCTGTGACCATTCCTACACCCATATTATAGGTATTGAACATTGCTGTCTCTTCCACATTTCCATCTTTAGCCAGCATCTCAAAAATCGACGGAATGACAAAACTGTCTTTTTTAATGTTTGCATGAGTTCCATCGATCAGCATACGAGGAATATTTTCATAAAATCCACCGCCTGTGATATGGCTGCATGCTTTGATCTTAACGCCGGCTTCTTTCATTGCTTTCAACGCTTTTACATAAATTTTCGTCGGTGTCAAAAGGGTCTCTCCGAGAGTACCAGAAAGGGATTCATAGTGACGATTAAGTGCCTCTGTATTCATCGAAAATACCTTGCGTACCAAAGAATATCCGTTGCTGTGGATACCGGAAGATGCCATACCTACAAGAACATCGCCTGCTTTCAGCTCTTTTCCGGTGATCATGTCTTTGCGGTCTACCACGCCGACAGAAAATCCTGCCAGATCATACTCGTCTACCGGATAAAATCCCGGCATTTCGGCAGTCTCTCCACCGATCAGTGCAGCTTCTGACTGACGGCATCCTTCTGCTACTCCACTTACGATCTTTGCGATCTTTTCCGGTTCATTTTTTCCGCATGCAATATAATCAAGGAAAAATAATGGTTCACCGCCTGCACAGGCAATATCGTTTACACACATTGCCACACAATCGATTCCAATGGTATCATGCTTGTCCAGAAGAAATGCGATCTTCAATTTTGTTCCGACACCATCTGTACCGGAAACCAATGTAGGTTCTTCCATTCCCATAAATTTTTTCATGGAAAATGCCCCGGAAAATCCACCGATATCTGTCAATACTTCCGGTCTCATGGTCGAAGCGATGTGTTCTTTCATCAAAGAAACTGCTTTGTATCCTGCTTCAATATCTACGCCTGCTTTCTTGTAATCCATTTTTAACTCCTTCTCGCGCGAAAATACTGCGCATTGTATTAGTATTTGCGGTTTACGCATCAAAATTACTTTTATTATAGCATAGAACTGAGCGTCGGTCAAAAGTTTGTTTCATTTTCTTTTGCATTTTTCTTCTATTTCTGTTACAATTAGAATTGGTTTAAAAAAATACGTTCTTTTAAACGATGAAAGGAAAAGAAAAAATGGAAAACAAAGGAACAATTTTATCCTATCGTCCGGACATCCGGGTGGTAGATGCGACAATTCGCGATGGTGGACTGGTAAACGATTTTCGTTTTACCGATGAATTTGTGAAAAATCTATACCAGGCTAACATCAAAGCCGGGGTTGACTATATGGAGTTCGGCTACAAAGCATCCAAAGATATTTTTGATGAAAAAGATTTTGGACCATGGAAATTCTGTAACGAAGAAGATATTCGCCGTATCGTCGGTGACAACGATTCCGACATGAAGATTGCCGTGATGGCAGATGTCGGTAGAACCGATTTTCGCCGCGATATCATTGATAAGAGCGACAGTGTGATCGACCTGATCCGAATCGCTACTTATATCAATACGATTCCGGCAGCGATTGAAATGATCGAATATTGTCATGCAAAAGGCTATGAAACGACGATCAATATCATGGCCATCTCCAATGACAATGATGCTGACATCGACGAAGCACTTGAACTTTTCGGTCAGAGCCCGGTAGACGGAATCTATATCGTAGACAGTTATGGTGCGATTTATCCGGAGCAGATGCGTAAACTTGCTGACAAGTATCTTGCGTTTGGTGAGAAATACAATAAATTCATCGGAATCCATGCACATAATAACCAGCAGTTAGCATTTGCCAATACGATCGAGGCATTGACCCGCGGCGTCAGCTATCTTGACGTTACCGTAAGCGGCATGGGCCGTGGAGCCGGAAACTGCGCCAGCGAGATTCTTCTTGGTTTCCTGAAAAACCCAAAATATAATATTCTTCCGATTCTGGATATTTTGGAAAATGAAATTGAGCCACTCAAGGAGCAGGGTGTCGTATGGGGTTATAACATCCCTTATCTTTTGACCGGACAACTCAACCAGCATCCACGTACTGCAATTGCGGCTACGAAGGAAAAAAGAACCGATTACCGCAATTTCTATGTAGAATTAGTGGATTACAAATAAAAAATGTGCGCTGGCAGGCGCACCACTTAAAAAGCCGGGCTGACAGAAAATGTCAGTCCGGCTTCTTTTCTTTATTCTTCGTTTTCTTCCATCCAGTTCATCAAAGGTTCTTCTTCCTCTTCCGGTAATATTTCTTCCGGAAGTTCTCCCCCTGACAATTCTCCGGCAGCCATCTCACGCATTACTTCGCGCTCTGCCTCTTCCTTAAAGTTATCGATGGTTTCCTGATTGAGGATCGGCAGTTCTTCCAGCGATTCGATTCCAAAATACCGCAAAAACTCTTCCGTCGTGGCAAACAGGATCGGGCGTCCCGGCGCATCCAGTCTTCCGGCCTCACAGATCAGATTGTACTCGATCAGTTTATTGACCGCATGATCGCATTTAACTCCTCTGATTTTTTCAATCTCGATACGGGTGATCGGTTGTTTGTATGCGATGATGGAAAGTGTCTCCAGCATAACATCTGTCAACACATGTTTTTTCGGTACATGCGCCACTTTGATCAGATATTCATACATTTCCGGCTTCGTGCAGAGCTGAAAGGATCCATCCAGTTCAATGATACGGATTCCCCGGTCTTCTTCCTCGTATCGTGTCATCATGTTACGGATCAGACGACGTATCGTATCTTCATCATGTTCTACGGCAGCTGCGATCCGTTCCACTTCAACCGCTTCGCCCATTGTAAATAAAATGGCCTCGATCACTGCCTCTAATTCTTTTATACTCACTTTTTATTCCTCACTTTCCTTCCGCTTGTCCTCTTTTTCCCGATAGGTGATCAAAATATCATCAAAAATATTTTCCTGCACGATCGTAAGTTTTCCCATCTTCATCATTTCCAATATTCCTAAAAAGGTAACTATGACATAAGTTTTTCCGGAACCATTTTCCAATAATTTCCGAAAGCTGAACGTCTTATGTTCTTTCGCATAGGAATCCAAAAATACGATATGATCTTCCAGACTGATCTCTTCTTTTTCAATCTCTCCGAATTTACTTCGGATCGGGTCGATCTTGTCCACCTGTTTTTTCATCACCGAATTGAAAATTCCCTGCAGTTTTGCCAGTGTGACATCGCTGAGCAGATCTTCGATCGCGACATCTTCTTTGAAATCCTGAATCTCTTCCGGTATGCTCGGCTCCTTAAATACCATTCTGCCGGCATCCACCTGCCGGTCTTTCAATTCGTAAGAAGCATATTTATACATTTTATATTCCAAGATTCTCTCGACGAGTTCCTGTCTTGGATCCTCAAATTCTTCCTCCTCTTCCTCCTCTACCGGAAGAAGCATTTTCGACTTGATGCGCACGAGTGTCGCCGCCATTACAAGGAATTCACTCATCACATCCATATCCTTCGTATCCATCTTACTGACATAGTCGAGATACTGCTCTGTGATCAAAACAATGGGAATATCATAAATATCCACTTTATTTTTTTCAATCAGATGCAGCAGCAGATCCAAAGGTCCTTCAAAGACCTCCAATTTAACAGGTATTCCCATGTTTTCACTTCCTCTCTACCAATTTATTTTTACCCGGACGGACTTCAATCACCGTCACTTCCGGCCGATTAAAAAACCGGAACGGCAGATGATGCGTTCCCAGTCCACGGCTCACGATCATAAATGTCTCATTTTCCTTAAAAACGCCCTCGTAGTATTTTGGAAATAATCGGAAATCAGGTCCAATCACACCGCCGAGAAACGGCAGGATCATAATGCCACCGTGCAGATGGCCGGAAAGCACCAGATCCGGATTTCCATTATGGTATTTTGAAAAATACATCGGATTATGTGCAAGCAGGATTGTCACTTCGTCTTCCTTTTTCACAGGATTTCCAAGCAGAGTTTCAATCTGCTCCGATGTCGGAATTTCCTTTTTTCTTCCCCGGTGATAACATTCCGGCGGAAGATCCAAGCCATAAATCCAAAACTTTGTGGAATTTTTCTGCCATAAGACAGATTGGTTTCGCAGTACGACAACGCCAATTTTTTCCAATTCTTTCACGTATTGTTCATACTCCGGCATACGGATCTCATGATTGCCCATCGCATAATATACCGGTGCCATTTCCATTAGTCTGCTACATAAAGAAAGAGCGGACTTGCATCCCTCTCCTTCCTTTACTGTCATGTCTCCTCCGATACAGATGAGATCCGGTTTGCCCTGTGCCACCTGTCTCAGAAGTTTCTCATTTTCTTTTCCGTAAATCCAGCCATGCAGATCCGTCAGAAAAACCAGCCGCACCGGCTCTTTGCACGCCGCTTCCGGAAGAATCACTTCGTATTCACTGCGGCATTTTGCATTCATTTCAAAATTTGCAAGATATCCATATACAAATAATCCAATTAAGAGTACCAGGATTCCCACTGCAAGCACATATCCTACCAAAGCTGCCCCTCTCTCTGCTTATACTTCTTCTTCGTCCTGCTCGGCAAATGCGATATTAACACCATGATCTGCCACACGTTCCAGATTACTTAAAAGATCCGAAAAGATCATGGCGGCATGTGGTTCACATTTATTGTTTGCCAAACGGTTTACATGCTTCTTCTGGAATTTCTTTTCCATTTTATCAATCTCATCTTCCAATTGCATGATCTCAATGGCATGCGTCTCATCTCCGGAAACAAATTTCTTGATTGAAAATTCCAATAATGTACATACCTTTTCGTATAATTCCATCAATTCATTGGTTGCTTTTTTACTAAATTGCAGATCTGCTTTGCGCATCGTCTTTGCAAAATCCGCGATATTTTCTGCATGGTCGCCGATTCTCTCGATATCGTTGACCACATGGAACATAGCTCCCAGTTCTTTCCGGTCCTGAATCGGAAGGGATAACTGGTTTGCACGAACAAGATAATTGGAAATTTCTGTATTTAAGAAGTCAATTACTTCTTCTTTCTTATACACTTCTTCCAATGCTTCCTCATCTTTTTCCATCAAGGCTTTCATCGAACGTTTTAAATTATTGACTGCCATCGTTCCCATACGCTCCGTCTCGTGAATCGCCTGCGGAAGAGCTGTCGTTACATTAAAGATCGAATGATTGCCGATATATTTGAGTTCCAGGCCATGTACTTCTTCGTCCTCGCCCTTTACAATCCATCTGGTCAGTTTGATCAGATACTTGCTGAATGGGAACAGAATGATCACCTGGGAAACTTTCAATATGGAGTTAATATTTGCCACGTCACGCCCCGCACGAAGTCCGGTATCCGCGATGGATGCGGTCAGACCGTGGATGGCACTGCGGATTGGATTTCCTGCCACTGCCAAAAGGATCATAACGATCACGGTCCCGATCACATTAAATGACAAATGGATCAAGGCGGCACGTTTTGCATCTTTGTTACCACCAAGACTTGACAAAACGGCAGACCCACACGCACCGATGTCGCATCCCATGATGATGTAATAACAAATGTCAGGATGAATCAGTCCGGAAGATGCCAACACGATCAAAATACCTACCGACGCAGAAGCACTCTGTAAGATCGATGTCAGTACAAATCCGATGAGAACAGCCAAAAACGGATTGGTAACACTTCCAAACAATGTTTTTACTGCCGCAAACTGGTTCAAATGTTTTACCGACGAAGAAAGGGTGGACATTCCGAAGAATAAAATACCAAACCCCAGTACTACTTCACCGATCCGCTTTGCCATCGGCTTTTTAATAAACATGACTAAAATCACACCGGCAATGATAAAAAATGGTGCAATCGCATCTAACTTAAACGAAATCAGCTGTCCCGTCACGGTCGTACCGATATTGGCACCCATGATCACGCCGACAGACTGTGATAATTTCATAATACCACTATTTACAAAACTGACTACCAAAACGGTCGTCGCGTTAGAAGACTGGATAATACCGGTAAATATAATACCGAGAAGAAGTCCCATAATCGAACTTTTTGTCAACTTTTCAAGTACATCTCTCATCTTCTGGCCGGCTACTTTCTGCAAACCATCGCTCATAAGATTCATTCCATATAAAAACAAACCAACACCGGCTAAAATAGACAATATTAATTCCATCGTTTTCCTCTTTTCTGAATTTCATCATTTTTTATCGTCGTATACTTTTACTTTAATATAATTTTGGTACAAATACAAGATTTTTTTAAAATATTTCTTCACACAAGAGGAAAATCCCCCTCTTTATCGTCTCTGTATCAGGTACTGCAAACCCAAGTAAAAACGCAGGTTTTCCTACCTCTTCTGCGTTCTTGTAATACACTGATAACGGCCGCAGATAAATTTCTTTTTTTTCTGCTTCCCGTATCATCTGCTCTTCCTTTTTTCCGGTCAGCACTTCTACTATGACATAAAGACCGGCATAATCACCGTGCACCTTAACTTTTTCCGGATATTTCTGCAGTTCCGACAGCATGACATCGTGCTTTTCCCGGTAAATCTTGCGCATCCGGTTCAAATGTTTATCAAAATGGCCTTCCGACATAAATGCTGTCACGATCTGCTGATCGAGTCGGGAAACCGGGCAGTTATACGCACCACATTCCCGGTGAAAGAGTGAAACAAGTTCTTTGGGCAGCACCATATACCCAAGACGCAGTGCCGGTGTGATCACTTTGGAAAAAGTACCGATATAGATCACTTTTCCTTCCGGATCAAGACTCTGCATCGCCGGAATCGGTTTTCCTTTATAACGGTACTCACTGTCGTGGTCGTCTTCGATCAGATACCGTCCTTCTTTTTCTCTTGCCCATTTTAAAAGACGCTGTCTCTCCGGTGCCGGCATTACCGTGCCAAGCGGAAATTGATGAGAAGGTGTCAGATAACAGAGGCTGGTCTGCGCCCGGTCAAGTTCTTCCGGCGTAACCGTTTTCTCCGCAATCTCCACATTCACAACATCAAATCCATACGAAGCAAAAATCTCCTTCGCCCGGACATACCCCGGCTCTTCAAAAGCAATCTTTCCGTTTTTACGAAACAATACCGAAAGAAGCTGCAAAAGATAACCGATTCCCGCTCCGATCACAATCTGCGAAAGTTCGCATTGCACCCCGCGCGACCGGTAAAGATATTTTGCCACCTGACTGCGAAACTGCCTGTCTCCCTGCGCATTTCCGGAAGACAAAAAATCTTCCCGGTCCATCACATTTCTGGCGATAGAACGAAATACCGCATAAGGGAAATGACTGCTGTCCACTTCATCCGGATTAAAATTATATTTCCGGCAAACCGGTATTTTTTCTTCTTCCGGAGCCGGACTGTCTTCTTTCTGCCCACTATACTCCCGGATATAAGTGATTTCATTAACATAATACCCTTTCTGGGCGACAGCATAGACATATCCTTCCGCGACAAGCTGCTCATATGCAGTGTCCACCGGATTTCTGCTCACGAGAAGAGAGGCCGCCAATTCTCTTGCCGAAGGTAATTTTTCCCGGTAAGAAAGACGTCCCTGCATGATTTCTTCTTTTATATATTCATATATTTGTTGGTATAACGGTTTTCCCGATTCATTGTCCAAAGAAAAGACCAGCATTCTTTTTATCCGCCTCCATTTGGTGCATCAATTGTTCCAGACCGGCAAATTTACGCTCCCCGCGCAGAAAACTACAAAGCTCCACTTGTATTATTTTTCCATACAAGTCACCATCAAACTGCAGCAGACAAGTCTCCACTCCAACTTGGTTTTCTCCCGGTATCGTAGGTTTTACGCCAAGATTCGTAACGCCATAATATTCTATTCCATCCACCGATACCTTCGAAGCATACACGCCAAACGGCGGAAGTATTTTTCTGGAATCCGGAATCTGATTTGCCGTCGGCATATCCAGGGTACGACCGATCTCATTGCCATGGACCACTTCTCCCTGCACCATGTATGGCATTCCCAGAAGTTCATTGGCTAGCGGCAGATTTCCCTTTGCCAGCGCCTCGCGAATCCGAGTACTGCTTATGATCTCATCGTACATTTTTTTCTTTTTTACAATGATACAGGTAATCCCTGCTTCTTCTGCTAATTTCTGTAAAACATCCACATCCCCGGCGCGGTCCTTTCCAAAATGGAAATCATCCCCGACACAGATGACTCTGGCATCACACTGCCGAACCAGTATCTCCTCAAAAAATTCTTTTGGTGTCATCGCTTTTAACGACTCATCGAAAGGGCACTCAACATAAGTATCAATCCCCAGTTTTTCAGCTTTCGTTCGTTTTTCTTCCGGCGATAAGATGTACGGTGCCTTGGAAAAAGCAAAGGTAAAAAGCACTTTATTGCAGTCAGAAAAGCGCGAGATCTCTTCAATCAGGCTTTGATGCCCCCGGTGAAGGCCGTCAAATTTGCCGATACAGACGGCACTGTTTTTCAGCTGATAAGGTCTTTTGTTAATTACTATCATGATTCTTTCTCCTTCCCGTCATGCTTCCGTATGAGGGAAAAACATTTTATCATTCACAAATACATTCTGCCCGGCATCCCATCGGTAAATGGCATAAAAACGATCTTTCGTATCGTACATACGCACTTTTTTTCCATCTTCTCCGGGAATATTCCCCTGGCAGAATCCGGCATTTATTTTGTTTCCGTTTTGCAGATAACAAATTGCTTTATCTGCCACCACAATCTTGTCATAATATTCAAATAACTGATCCACCGGCAGGATAAACGGTTCCAGTTCATTTTCCTTTTGCAATGCCTCGATGCGTTCTAATGTCAACGCATCCTCAAGCTGAAACCGGTCAACCTGAGTGCGTACCAGAGATGCCATCGCCGCACCGCAGCCTAATTTTTCTCCGATATCCTGACACAGTGTGCGGATATAGGTTCCTTTTGAACAGGTTACTTCCATCGAAAATTCATTCTTTGCAAGAGCAATGTCTCGGATATCGCAAGTGTAAATGTGTACCCTTCTTGCCTTCCGTTCGACCTCTTTGCCCTGTCTTGCCAGTTCATATAACCGTTTTCCATTGACTTTTACAGCCGAATACATCGGCGGAATCTGCTCATAGTCCCCCCAAAAAGAAGCCGTAGTCTCCCGAATCTGTTCTTCGGTTACCTTCACTTCCTTTTCTTCCAGAATCGTTCCTGTCAGATCCTGCGTGTCCGTCTGCACGCCAAGACGCACGACAGCGAGATATGTTTTTTTCTTATCGGTCAACAGTTCACACACTTTGGTCGCCTTTCCCAGACAAACCGGCAGTACCCCGGTCGCATCCGGATCCAGCGTTCCCGTATGCCCAATCTTTTTCTGGTGCAGAATGCCACGAAGTTTTGCTACTACATCGTGGGATGTATAACCTTTTTCTTTATATACATTGATAATTCCGTCCACGCATCTGCCTCCATTATTTTCCCTGATTTAACTGTTTTTCAATATGTTCTGTCAGGTTATTGATCACATCATAGGAGGAGCCTTTGATCGTACAGCCGGCAGCTCTTACATGCCCGCCGCCGCCAAAAAAGACCGCGATCTTACTTACATCCACGATCTGATTGGACCGCATGCTCACTTTAAATTCCAAAGGTTCCTTTTCCGACAGCAACACAGCCACTTCGACTCCCTGCGTCGTACGCAGTTCATCGATGATTCCATCCAGATCGGAAGATTTTGCTCCATAAAAATCCATCATCTGTTTTGTAACAACCGATACGATGCATCTGCCATCCATCACTCGGATGCTCTCTAACAGGCAGCGTCCCATGATCTGCAGCTGGCGGTACGTTTTCATATAAAAACTTTCATCAATGATCTTTCCAAAGGGGATTCCCTTTTCCACCAGATATCCCGCAGTCTCCATCGTTTTCTTCGAAGTATTCGAATGTTTAAACACACCGGTATCATGAATGATCCCGGTATAAAATGCAATCGCACTAAATGTTCCGATTTTATCCATCGGTAAAAGTTCACACAGGATTTCACAGGTGGAAGAAGCATTTGCTTTTACAATATTTTCCTTTGCAAAATTCGTATTGCTGATATGATGATCCACGCAGACTGTATCTACAGCTTTTTCAAAGATCTCCTGTGCTTCGCCCAAACGGTCGATGGAACCACAGTCGAGTGCAATAAACAGATCATACTTGTCTGCTTTTTCTGACATTGCCTCGTCGATTTTCAAATAATCAAATGCCTCCGGAATTTCCTCCAGATACACACAGACTTTCTTTTCCGGATAATGGTCCACAAGATACCCAAAAAGTCCCATACACGATCCTACACAATCGCCATCCGGGCGCACATGACCACCAATGGCGATCGTATCCGCACCTTCTATCTTTTCTATGAATTTCATTTTGACTCCTTATGATTTACTTCATCAATTTTTTTCGACATATTGACACCATATTCAATGGATTCGTCCAATATAAATGTCAATTCCGGTGTATTTCGAAGATTCATGCGTTTTGCCAGCTGCATGCGGGCAAATGCTGCGCTCTTTTTCAAGCCTTCCATCGTCTTTTCTTTCTCTTCCTCATTTCCAAATACACTGATAAAAATTTTGGCAAATTTTAAATCCGGAGTAACCTCCACTGCCATAACCGAAGTGAGTGGATGCACACGCGGATCTTTAATATCCTCGCGGATGATCTGGCTCATCTCACGCTGCACTTCGCTGTTAATACGGATATTTTTAACACTGTTTTTTTTCATGTCTTTTCTCCTTTAGCACGAAAGCAACTGCGTTTCCGCAGTTACTTTCGGATTTTCTGCTATCTATTTACAAACTATCTTGGAACTTCTACCATGATATAACATTCTACACGGTCTTCCATCTGAATATCATTGAAGTTGCTAAATACAAGTCCACATTCGTATCCGGCTGCTACCTCTTTGACATCGTCTTTGAATCGTTTCAAAGAAGCAAGATCACCTTCAAAGATCATATCGTCACCACGGTATACACGGCAGCGGCATCCACGCTGTACTTTACCATCGAGTACATAAGAACCGGCGATCGTACCAACTCCGGAAGCCTTGAATGTCTGGCGTACTTCCACGTGACCGATAACTTTCTCTTCATAGATCGGCTCAAGCATACCTTTCAACGCATTTTCGATATCTTCAATCGCATCGTAAATGACACGGTACAAACGTACATCGACATTTTCGCGCTCTGCCACTTCTTTCGCAGTATTATCCGGACGGATATTAAATCCGATGATGATCGCATTGGATGCACTTGCTAACGATACATCCGACTCTGTGATAGCACCAACTCCACCGTGGATCACGCGGACTGCGACTTCTTCATTTCCAAGTTTTAACAAACTCTGTTTTACGGCTTCCACAGATCCCTGAACGTCTGCTTTGATAATAAGATTCAGGTCTTTGACATTACCTGCCTGAATCTGGTTAAACAGACCATCGAGAGAAAGTTTCTTGGATTTTGTCTCTTCCAAAAGTTTATCCTTACTCTGATCAATGTATGCCTGTGAGATCTGTTTTGCTTCTTTATCACTCTCGGTAGCAACAAAGATTTCTCCGGCATCCGGTGCACCATTCAACCCCAGAATTTCTACAGGAGTAGAAGGCGTTGCCACTTTCACACGCTCTCCCTTATGATCGATCATCGCACGAACTTTTCCGTGAGCAGGTCCGACTGCCACATGATCACCGATGTGAAGTGTACCTTTCTGTACCAATACGGTAGCAACCGGTCCGCGTCCCTTATCCAAACGAGCCTCGATCACGATACCACGTGCTTTACGGTTTGGATTTGCTTTTAATTCCAGCACTTCTGAAGTAAGCACGATCATCTCAAGAAGCTGTTCGATACCTTCTTTCGTATGTGCAGAAACCGGTACAAACACTGTGCTTCCGCCCCAGTCTTCCGGAATCAGTTCATATTCTGCCAATTCCTGTTTTACACGTTCCACATTGGCGCCCTCTTTGTCAATCTTATTGATGGCAACAATAATCTCTACGCCGGCTGCTTTCGCATGATTGATGGCTTCGACAGTCTGTGGCATAACACCATCGTCTGCAGCTACTACAAGGATGGCAATATCGGTAGACTGGGCTCCACGCATACGCATGGAAGTAAATGCCTCATGTCCCGGTGTATCCAGGAATGTGATCTTTTCTCCATTGATCTCAACAACATAAGCACCGATGTGCTGTGTGATACCGCCTGCCTCGTGAGAAGTAACATTTGCTTCGCGGATGGCATCCAGAAGAGATGTTTTACCGTGGTCTACGTGTCCCATTACACAGACAACCGGTGGACGTTTTACAAGATCTGCCTCATCTTCTTCGTCCTCTTTCAGAAGTTCAGCCACCATATCAACTTTCTCTTCTTTTTCAGCAATAATATCAAATTCGAGAGCAATTTCTTCTGCCTCTTCAAACGTAATATCCTGATTCAAGGATACGACTTGCCCTTGCAGAAACAGTTTCTTTACAAGAGCTGCCGCCGGCATCTTCATCTTATCTGCCAATTCACGAATTGTCAAACTTTCCGGAATCGTAATCTGCTTAATTGTCTCTTCCGGCTCTTTAACAACAGGTTCCGGCTTTATAAACGCACCTTTACGGTTTGGATCCTTTTTGCTCCGAATACGGCTCATTTCTTCTTTTGTTGATTTCTTATATGTGCCCTTATCCGCAGGCTTTTTATTACGTTTTCTGGAATTTTTCTGTTCCTGTTTGATTCCATCAAATCCACTCTGGGCCTTTTCAAAGCGCTCCAGAACCTTTTCTCCGTTACGATTATTATTTCCACCGCGTCCGTTGTTATTACCACGGTTATTATTTCCACCACGATAATCATTATTATTCGGACGTCGGTCGCCGCGGTTATTTGCATTACGGTCATTGTTGCGGTCATTGTTTCGGTCATTGTTTCGGTCATTGCGGTTATTGTTATTTGGTCGTCGGTCGCCGCGGTTATTTGCATTGCGGTCATTATTTCCCCCGCGATTGTTATCACGGTTGTTATTATTACGGTTATTTCTGTGATCATTTCCACCACGGTTATTGTTGTCACGGTTATTATCGCGGCGACGGTCATTAGAATTGGAATTGGATTGATTATTTCCGTTCTTCTTTTCTGGCATTTCTTTCTTTTGTTCTCTTTCAGGCACTTTCTTTTTGTTCTCCTCTTTTTTCTCTTTCTTTTTTTCTTCCGGAACCGGTTTCTTTACAAGCTCTTCTGCCTGCTTTTCTTCCAATTTTTTTTCTTCTGTTTTCTCTTTTACCGGTTCTGCCGTTTTTTGTTCTTTTACAGGTTCTTTCTTCTCGGATTTCTTTTCCTCTTTGACCTCTTCCGTATTATGCGATGCTAATATCTTTTCCACTTTTTTCGGATCATTGAATGTCTGTAACAAAAAAGCAATTTCTTTATCTTCAATATTGCTGTTTGCCCCTTTGACATCAAACCCATTTTCATTTAAAAGTCTTACCAGATCGCCACTTTTTATTTCTTTATTTTTTGCCTGAATACTTCTTGCAATTTCGAATATCCTCATTTTTGCCATATTACATTTCCTCCAATTCTAAATTTTTACTAATTGCTGACGCAAATCCCTGATCAAGAACTGCGAGTGAAGCGCGAAACTCTTTACCAATCGCATTTCCAAGAGTATCCTTGTCAAATTTGATCGCCAAAGGGACCTGATAATATGAACAGGAATTACAAAATTTCTTTTTCGTATTATCGGATGCATCTTCCGCTACGATCACAAGCCGCGCCGTACCGGCACGAATCGCCTGCTCCGTAAGAAATTCTCCACTTACTACATTTCCGGATTTCATCGCTAATCCCAGAGTTCCCAAACTTTTGCTTCTATTTTGACTCATTCAACAACTGCCTTTCTAATTCTTCATATACTGATTCGTCAACTTCCATTCGAAATGCCCGGTTCAAACCGCGATTTTTCCTTGCTTTTACCAAACATTCCAAGTTGTCACAAAGATATGCACCACGTCCATTTTTTTTCCCGGTGCGGTCAATTGTGATTTCCTGATCATTTTTTACAATGCGGATCAGCTGCTTTTTTTCTTTGCTTTCGCGGCAGCCGACACATTGTCTCATTGGAATCTTCTTTTCTTTCAACAAAACCACCTCTTATCCTTCCTGGTTCTGTGTCTCACTCTTAATATCTATTTTATAACCGGTCAGTTTTGCTGCCAGTCTTGCATTCTGTCCTTCTTTACCGATTGCCAGTGACAACTGATAATCCGGAACAACTACCAGCGCGCTCTTTTCCTCAATATCCACAGTAACCGATACGACGCGGGATGGACTGAGAGCATGCTCAATAAAGATTGCCGGATTTTCATTCCACTCTACAATGTCAATCTTTTCACCGCGGAGTTCATTCACTACCGCATTGACACGTGCCCCATTCATACCTACGCAGGCACCTACTGCGTCGACATCCGGGTTTCTGCTATACACTGCGATCTTGGAACGGGAACCGGCTTCACGGGATACACTCTTAATCTCCACAACACCGCTCTGAATCTCTGCAACTTCTGCCTCAAACAGACGTTTTACGAGTTCCGGATGCGTACGGCTGATCACAATTCTTGGTCCTCTCGGTGTGTCTTTTACTTCCGTAACATAAACACGAATCTTTTCATGAGAACGGAAACGTTCTGTTTTTACCTGTTCCTGTTCTGTCAAAACCGTGTCGATTTTTCCAATATTTACCGTGTAATTTCCATTGGAATAACGCTGAACCGTTCCTGTAATAATATCTTTTTCTTTTGTATAATATTGATCATACAAAACTTTTCTTTCTTCTTCGCGAATTTTCTGTACAACAACCTGTTTTGCCTTCTGCGCGGAAATACGTCCGAAGTTCTTTGGCGTTACTTCGATGCTTACGGTCGCTCCCAGATCTGTCACACCATGTCTCGCTTCTGCTTCTGCCAAAGCGATCTCAAGTGTATCATCAAGAACTTCCTCGACAACAACCTTATCCTGGTATACATGAAATTCTCCTGTTGTCTCATCTAAAACCACACGAATGTTATCCGATTTACCAAACTGGTCTTTGCAAGCTGCCAAAAGAGAATTCTGGATGGCTTCCAATAATACCTCCTTGCTGATATCCTTTTCTCTGGCAATGGCTTCCAATGCCTCGATCAATTCCGGATTTCCGTTTGTTGTTTTACTGTTTTTCGCTCTCATTTTTTTCTTTACCTCCATATTGTTTAAAAGTCAATTGATTTTCGGATCAACGCAATATCTTTAATTTCAAGTTCCAATGTTTCCTCGCCATCAAATCCCAGTACGATTTTTCCACCATTCACAGAATCTTCCTGCGGTGCTTCGTAGGATTTCAAAATGCCGATAAATTCTTTATCTGTATATTTTTTCCCTTTCTGCTCAAATGTGATCGGAGCAAAAAGTTTTACTTCCACATCTTCTCCCAGATTTCTTTGATAATCTTTTGGTTTTTTAAATGGACGGAGCAGTCCCGGAGAACTCACTTCCAATATATACGATTCGTCGATAAAATCTTCCGCATCCATCTTGTCACTCAATGCGTGATTGACAAGTGTCAGGTCATCGATCGTAATACCGCCTTCCTTGTCAATGTAGGCACGAAGATGCCAGGAACCGGCTTCTTTGACAAATTCCACATCAACCAGTTCAAAATGATTTTCTTCCAAAATCGGCGAAATCAATTCTTCTGTACGCTTTTCATACATCTGATGTTTACCCAAAAAACATACCTCTTTTCCTCATAATAACAATGAGTGGACTCGCGTCCACTCATCTTAATCCAATAACAACATTTTTAGTATATCACATAATTTTTCCAAATGCAAGCACTTTTTTATGCTTCATTGCCCGATAATGTGTACAAATTGTAATATACACCATGTTTTTTCATCAATTCCTCATGACTTCCTTCCTCGCTGATTCCTTCTTCCGTCAGAACAAGAATCCTCTGTGCATTGCGGATCGTAGAAAGCCGGTGGGCGATAACAAATGTCGTACGGTTCTTTGCCAATTTCTCAAGGGACTCCTGAACAACCTTTTCGCTCTCATTGTCCAGTGCCGATGTCGCCTCATCAAAAATCAGAACCGGCGGATTTTTCAAAAACACTCTGGCGATAGAAAGCCGCTGCTTCTGCCCTCCGGAAAGTTTTACTCCACGCTGGCCGATATTCGTATCGTACCCTTGCGGAAGTCCCATGATAAATTCATGGGCATTGGCATCTTTGGCCGCCTGAATGACCTCTTCTCTGGTCGCCTCCACTTTTCCGTATCGGATATTATCAAGCACCGTCCCCGCAAACAGATAGACATCTTGCTGAACGACACCGATACTCTTTCGCAGACTGGAAAGCGTATATTTCCGCACATCGATTCCATCTAAGAGAATGGTTCCGAAGGTCACCTCATAAAACCGCGGGATCAAACTGCAAAGTGTCGTTTTTCCGGCACCGGACGTTCCAACCAGCGCAACATATTCTCCGGCATTTACTTTCAGGCTCACATGACTAAGCACTTTTTCCTGTCCTTCTTCATAGCGGAATCCCACATCGTCAAACACCACTTCTCCTCGGATATCTTTTGCTTCCACCGGATTTTCACATTCTTTGATCTCCGGATCGATCGACAGTATTTCACGAAATCGTTCATATCCGGTAATTCCGTTTTGAAACTGCTCTGTAAAATTGATAAGTTTTTGTACCGGCTCCGTAAAGTTACTGATATAAAGTAAAAAAGTGATCAGATCCGGTGCATTCATCGTACCATTTGACAACAAAACCGCTCCCGCAACGATCACAACCACGGTAATCATCGTAATAAAGGCAGTCAAGCCGGCATGATATTGTCCCATATAAAAATAACTGTTTTTCTTGCTGTCTAAAAATCCCCGGTTGCCCTCCATAAATTTTTCCCGCTCAATCTCTTCATTGGCGAAAGATTTGACCACTCGGATCCCAGACAGATTATCCTCAATGCGCGCATTGATATCTGCCACTTTCTCGCGGTTTGTCTTAAAAGCCCGCTTCATCTTCTTATTTAGTATATAAGCATACACAAACATAACCGGGATCAACACAAAGGCAGCAAGTGCCAAACGCCAATTCATCCACGCAAGGATAGAAAGGGTTCCGGCAAATTTGATAAATGAAATGACCACATCTTCCGGGCCATGATGAAGTAATTCCGTGATATCAAACAAATCGTTTGTGATACGAGACATCAATTGCCCTACTTTTTGGTTATCATAAAAGGAAAACGACAGTTTCTGGTAATGCTCAAAGATCTCCTTTCGCATATTGTACTCAATCTTTGCCCCCATGACATGCCCGTAATTTCCGATAAAATAATTGCTAAAGCACTGAACTGCCACAAGAATGATCATAACCCCTCCCAAAAAAAGAATCTTTGACAAAATCTCTCCTTTAGGCAGATAAACAACAGTTCCCGTAATATATCTCACGATCAGTGGAATGACTAACGTGGTAAGCGCTCCTAAAAAAGCAAAAAACATATCTGCCGCAAAAATTCCTCGAAATGGTTTATAATAGCTTAAAAATTCACCCCATTTAAAATAACTTTTTTTCTCTTCCATTTTTCTGATTCCTCCGTTTTTTCGCCGTTCGAAATTTATCTTATCACATTTGTACGAGAAATGTCAAAATTTTTTTTATTTTTTTCTTGACATTATTTCTATTTTATAGTAATATATGTCTTGTTGATGGTCCGTTGGTCAAGCGGCTAAGACGCTGCCCTCTCACGGCAGAAACAGGGGTTCGATTCCCCTACGGACTACTTTTCATAATCTTTTTCTCCTGCATTCATTGTAGGAGTTTTTTTTAACTTTTTCTTTATAAAAGGAGGTTTTTAATATGAATGAAATTGAACAATTGCGTGAGTGGATCCACGACAGCGACAACATTGTTTTCTTTGGTGGTGCGGGCGTATCTACCGAAAGCAATATCCCGGATTTTCGAAGTGTCGACGGCTTATACAATCAAGAATATGACTATCCTCCGGAAACGATTCTCAGTCATACCTTTTTTATGCGGAATACCCCGGAATTTTACCGTTTTTACCGCAATAAAATGATCTTTCCGGATGCCGAACCAAACAAAGCACACCTTGCTTTGGCGGAACTGGAAAAACAAGGAAAATTAAAAGCAGTCATCACACAAAATATCGATGGACTGCACCAAAAAGCCGGCAGCACGGAAGTATTGGAACTTCACGGCTCGGTTCTTCGAAATTACTGTATGAAATGTGGAAAATTTTATAATCTGCAGGACACCATTTCTCAGGAAGGGGTTCCGAAATGCTCCTGCGGTGGAATCATCAAACCGGATGTTGTATTGTATGAAGAAGGACTGGATTCCTACGTTTTGGAAAAAGCAGTAAATTACATAAAAAATGCCGACATACTGATTATCGGCGGTACCTCTCTTGCTGTCTATCCGGCAGCCGGTTTGATCGACTATTACCGTGGAAACAAACTGGTTCTCATCAACAAAAGTGAAACAAGCCGCGATGCACACGCAAACCTTGTTATCAATGATGCAATTGGAAAGGTCTTTTCACAATTGCTATAATAAAGTTTGCACCACTATAAAATGCTCCACCCCCGGACACCGTATTCCCGAGTGGAGCATTTTTCTTAAATCATAACAGTTCCATCAGATAACCGCCGGTAAACTCTTCTCCGGACTCCAGAGACTGCATATATTCTCTTTCGGACAGTTCTCCCTCAAAATCCTCTTTATCGCAACGGCCATACCATGGTTCCAGGCACACAAACGGAGCCTTTTTATCTGCTGTACTCCAGATTCCCCAGGCGGGCACATCGGCACTCACACGAACTTTCACCTGATTGGACAGATGATTGACAAGTTCCAGACGTCCGATCGTCTCATTTTGCAAAATAAACGCATCACGTGCAAAAGTATCCTCTTCCAATACAAATTCATTGGAATGAAGTTCTTTTTCGTTGCTAAGAAGTCCATTTTCCAAAAATGCCACTTCCAAAAGCGGAGATTCTCCGGCGCGGACACTGTAATCATCCCGGATCATTCCGCCCTCGCACGGACAGGCAAACGCCGGATGTCCGCCAATCTGAAAATACATTGTCTTGTCATCCATATTTTTCACCTTCCAGGTGACACGACACTGATTTTGAAAAACCTCGTAAATAATCTGCAACTGAAAATGAAACGGATATTTTTCATAGGTCTCTTCATTGTCAAATAACGTAAATTCCAATTTATCTTCTGTCTGATCTGTCAAAGTAAAATCCATATCTCGGGCAAAGCCATGCTGTCCCATCAAATAGGTCTGGCCTTCGTAACGATACGAATTGTCTTTCAACGCTCCGACGATGGGAAAAAGAACCGGTGCGGTCCGTCCCCAGAACGCCGGATCAGCATCCCACATTCTCTCTATCCCTTCTAATTGGATCGACGTGATCTCTGCTCCATGTTCTGCCACCGTCAGTGACATCATATGATTTTTAATCTGATGTGTCTGCAAAACACATGCGCCTCCTTTTCTCTCACAATGTCAATTCATCGTATTGTATACCTTGCTATATTATACCAGCAATTCAAAACTTTTCAACGCTCCATTTCCATCTCCGCGAAACGTGAAATACAAAGAATGGATTCCATCCGGAATCTCAATTTCACTTTCATACGTTTCCCAAACATTTGTAAATTCAATTGGCAGACTCGCAAGAACATCACCATCCCAGGTTAGTCTTACTTCTATGTTCCCACTAATATAGCCACGCATCGTCACTCGGATTTTTTTCACATTCTTCATATCAAAATACTTAAATCCTATCGTAGCCGAATTTTGAACATTTCCAACGTAGCCAATCTCCTCATCTCCATCTTTTCCATCCTGCATTACTTTCGGAAAAGCATCTCCACCAACATACATGGATGGTTCGTCCGTAAATAAATGACAGGCTAGATACGCCGGATATTCTCCCTGTCCGGCGAGCGGACCGCCATTTAACCCGCAGGACGTAATTTCCACCTGCTCGATGCTGCCATCTTCCGCAATCGAAATCGGCTCAGCACATCCTTGTCTGCTATACCAGCTTCCATTCGTATGACGATGATAAAAAATATACCATTGATCCTTAATCTGCACAATACTTCCATGATTATTCGCCCCGTAAGCCATTGGCATATCTGCCGGTTTATAGGTATCAATATGCAGGTCACAATTGCTTACGATCACCCCGCCATATACAAAATCTCCCAATGGCGATTTACTTGTTGCATAACAGAGTTCATGCATCACTTCAGACGAATAAACAAAGTAATACGTATCCCCTGCTTTCCGGATGGAAGATGCTTCAAAAAAAGCATGTCCTGCAAAAGAAGTTCCTGCACTATACTCACATCCGGGTACAACGCAAACCGGTTCCTCTTCCATCGTCAGCATATCCTCGCCTAACACGCACACCCACGCACCGGAACGGCTTTTATCGCCAGCCGCACAAGCACCGGTATATAGATATGTCCTTCCATTTTCTGTAAGAACTCCCGGATCAAATTGTGGTTCATCCTGCGGCCGGTCGCCCAGTCGCACTCCCTCGTTATCTTTTACATAACCATAAAAAGAAAACGGACCGGCCGGACTGTCACTAACTGCCACAGACACCAGCGATACTTTATCTAATACATAATACAGATAATATCTTCCATCTGGTCCCATCGTAATATCCGGTGCATACAAACACATTTTTCCATCTTTATTCAAAGGATCTGCGGTCTTTTCATATATCACGCCTTCATGCCGCCAGTTTCCAAGATCATCGACAGGAGCAGACCATCCAACATAATCCCATGCAAAATACATACCCATTATAATAATCGTGTGAACCATATACATATACCCGGTCGCCAAACACATACGGCTCTCCGTCCGGAACATATTCCCAAGAAGGAAGATATGGATTAAATGCTTGTTTTTTCATAAATAATACCTCTCTTAAAAATCAAAGTTCATATGGTGTACTCTGGTATACATAGTAGTTTAACCAGTTAGAAAACAATAACTGCCCCGCGGAACGCCAGCGCACGATCGGTGCTTTGCTCGGATCATCGTCCGGAAAATAATTGCATGGCATCTGCGGATTCATTCCTTTTTCCAGATCGCGGAAATACTCTTTTGCCAATGTATCCGCATCGTATTCCGGATGACAGGTCATAAAAAAATGATGACTGTCTTTCGTCTTAACGATTGTCACTCCGGCTTCTTCCGATATCGCCATCAGTTCCAGTTCGTCAATGGCCTCTATGTCCTCACGGCGCATCCCCATAGCACGGGACTGTGGTGCATAAAAAACATCATCAAAGCCACGGAAAAAAGGTGAATTCTTTTTCACTACAGTGTGTTCATATACACCGGACAACTTCTTCTCATAGTCCACTTTCGGGATACCATAATAATAATGAAGCCCCGCAAATGCCCCCCAACAAAGATGAAGCGTACAATGTACATGTGACTTACACCAGTCCATGATCCGACATACTTCATTCCAATACGTCACATCTTCAAACTCAATATAATCAAGCGGTGCTCCGGTAATGATCATTCCGTCATAACGCCGCTCTTTAATCTCATCAAACGTAGTATAAAACGTATCCAAATGTGTCGGATCCGTATGCTGCGGAATATAACTTGCTGTCTTTAAAAACTCCACTTCGATCTGAAGCGGCGTATTTGACAACTTACGAAGGAGCTGCGTCTCTGTCACAATCTTCGTAGGCATCAGATTTAAGATCAGCACACGAAGTGGACGAATGTCCTGATGCATCGCACGATGCTCCGTCATTACAAATATATTTTCATTTTCCAATATTTCCGTCGCCGGAAGTGAATTGGGAATCTTAATCGGCATATTGATCAACTCCTAACATTTGCTGCATATAGGTAGTCTACCACAATCAATTCATACTTTCAAGCATAAAACCAGACATTATACAGACACCGGCCGCTCCGGTCTCCATGATCTGTCCGGCATTATCTGCCGAAATTCCACCGATTCCATAGACCGGAACCTCCGATTCGCAGACAACTTTGCTCAAAAAGGAAAGTCCTCTTCCCGGAAGTCCCTTTTTGCAGTCCGTCTCAAAAATGTGACCGGCCGTCATATAATCCGCCTGCAGATGCATCGCTAAATTTGCCTGTTTTAACGAATGAACCGACGTTCCCACCGTGGTAAACCATTCCTTCTCTCCCTCTTCCCGCATTTTCTGCAAAAGGGGAAGCGGCAGATGAATTTCTTTACACCCAAGCTCTTTTGCTGCTTTATAATAAGTATGCAGAATACACCGCCTGTTATGCGACTTACAAATCGAAAGGACCTTTTCCGCCAGTTCCAAATACTCCCTTTCGGTAAGATCCTTTTCTCGCAGAAGAATGGCATCTGCCACGCCTTTTTTTACAATATGATCAATGCGTGTCAGAAAGTCATCTCTGCACAATGTTCGATTTGTCACGCAAATACAGGGAATATTCTGCTTTCCTGCACGTATCGCCATTGTATACTCCTATTTACACATAAATGTAATCGTTCATAACCGGCTGCAAACCTTCGTCGATAATTGCCTGATACACTTCGTCTACACTTCTCGTATCGTCAATTTCAAACTGTTCGTCACCTTTTTCTTCACCGCTGTGACCGCCGATTCCTACATTGACACCGGCTGAAATCTTTGTCGCTGCGATCTTGATCAAGCTGTTACGTACTCTCTCGCACTCACGCGTCGAAACGGTGATACTGGAAAATGGCATAAACAGACGATACGCGCAGACAACCTGCAGCAGCTGCGCTTCATGCACGTCCATCGGATTGATCTTATCATTGTTAATGATCGGACGAAGACGTGGACAGGAAAATGCGATCTCTGCCTGCGGATATTTACGTTGCATAAAATATGCATGCATTCCGGTAGCAAAGGCATCTCTTCGGAAATCATCCAGTCCCAGAAGAGCAGCAAAACCGACTCCTCGCATACCGCCTTTCAAGGCACGCTCCTGGGCATTGATACGATATGGGAAAATACGTTTATTTCCGGCGAGATGAAGCGTCTCGTATTTATCCGAATTATAAGTCTCCTGAAATACCGTTACATAATCCGCGCCACACTCATGCAGATACGCATAATCTTCCGAGTTTGTCGGATAAATTTCCAAACCGATCACTTTAAAATATTTTCTCGCAATCTTACAAGCCTCTCCGATATAATGGATATCGGACATTTTCGGACTTTCCCCGGTCAGGATCAAAATTTCCTGCAAACCGGTCTTTGCGATCTCCTGCATTTCCCTTTCAATCTCATCGGCATTTAATTTGGCACGACGAATCTTATTGTGGCAGTTAAATCCGCAGTAAATGCAGTAATTTTCACAATAATTAGCAATATAGATCGGAGTAAACATATAGATGGAATTACCAAAATGTTTTCTCGTCTCCTGCTGTGCCTGTTGTGCGATCTCTTCCAAAAATGGCATCGCTGCCGGTGATAAAAGGGCTCCAAAATCTTCTGGAGTTTTATTCGTATGAAGCAGGGCACGACGTACGTCTTTTGCCGTATATTTGTCGCTGTCATATGCTTTTGCTGCCTCTATCACTCGTTTATCAATATCCGAATCCAATACTTCCATTCCCTCGAGATAGGTCATATGGTCGATCCGGTTTTCTTTTAAATGTTCTTTGATCTCATCATTTAAGATGCTTTCGTTTACTTTTTCCTGCATGATCTTCCTCCAAATCTAGCGATTGCTTCCATCCTGAATATACCCTGTCAATGGAGAAGAAGCACTTCCCCCTTTGTCAAGCACTCTTCCAAGACCGGATAGATAAGCCGTTCTTCCTGCTTCGATGGCTTTCTTAAAGGCCTCTGCCATCGCCGGAATATCACCGGCTGTAGCAATTGCAGTATTTGCCATCACAGCGGCAGCGCCCATTTCCATTGCTTCACATGCCTGGGAAGGGGAACCGATTCCTGCATCTACGATGATCGGCAGATCGATCTCATCAATCAGGATCCGGATAAATTCTTTCGTACAAAGTCCTTTATTGGAACCGATTGGAGCAGCCAGCGGCATGATGGAGGCCGCACCGGCATTGTACAAGTCTCTTGCCACGTTCAGATCCGGATACATATATGGCATTACGACAAATCCCTCTTTGGCAAGGATTTCTGTTGCCTTAATCGTCTCCTGATTATCCGGGAGCAGATATTTGCTGTCACGCATAATTTCAATCTTTACAAAATTTCCACATCCGACTTCCCGGGAAAGTCTCGCGATACGGACTGCCTCGTCTGCATTTCTCGCACCGGAAGTATTCGGAAGAAGGGTGACACCCTCCGGAATGTAATCAAGTATATTTGCTGTACCTCCGACATTTGCGCGGCGAAGTGCCAGCGTAATGATCTGCGCACCTGCATTTTCTACCGATGCCTTGATCAAATCCAATGAATATTTTCCGGAACCAAGAATAAATCTTGAAGTAAATTCCTGTCCGCCTAAAACCAATGTATCTTTTTCCATGATCTATGTCCTCTCTTTCTTTTCTGTCGTTATTTCATTTATCGCTTGTCAGCATCCACCGCCAACGAAACTTACTATCTCTACCACATCACCGTCTTTCAAAGTCACTTCCCCATACTTTGCTTTGGGAATGATCTCTTCGTTTACTTCCATGGCAATCCGGCTTTTTTCATAGCCTTCACCGGCTAACACATCTTCCAATGTCTTTCCATCGTACTGCTCTTTGGCATTTCCATTGATCTGAATCATCTTTTCACCTCCAAGGCTTCTATTGCAATAAAAAAGGATATCACCTGAAAACTACACCCGCGGTGGTGTACCCCTTCATGAGATATCCTCAATCTTTTGCCAGTTTATCATAAAATATAGGATTTGTCAAATGTTATCGTCCTAATTTGCTCTGTATCTTTTCCATATCATCGACATAGACCAACACTTCCGCTACGACACTGTACAATTCCTGCGGGATATACTCCCCCACGTCTAGCAACGACAAACTTTTCGCCAGTTTTTCATCCTTATGAACCGGAACCGCACTCTCTTCCGCCGTCTTTATAATACGATCTGCGATGTAGCCGCGCCCGGAGGCAATGACTTTAGGCGCCATATCGCCTTTCTCATATTCCAGCGCTACTGCCGTCTTTTTTAAATTGTCCTGTAACATCTACATCACACTCCTTGTAGCTTTTACATAAAGTTTTTGATAAATGTCAACCGGTGAATCGGACATGGTCCGTATTTCTTGATGGCCTCGATGTGCGCTGCCGAACCATATCCCTTATGACCCTCAAACCCGTACTCCGGATACATCTCTGCATACTGTACCATCAAGCGGTCCCTGGAAACTTTTGCCATCACACTAGCTGCCGCGATCGACAAACTTTTCGCATCACCTTTAATAATTGCAATCTGTTTAATCGGAACTTGCGGTATCGTCACCGCATCATTTAAAAGAAGATCCGGCACAACCTCCAAATCCTCGATCGCAAGCCGCATCGCCTCATACGTCGCCTGCAATATATTGATGGAATCAATCTGTGCCGGCGAACTCATCCCGATTCCATAAGAAATCGCTTTTTCTCTGATCTCGTCAAACAATTCATCTCTGCGCTTGGCACTCAGTTTCTTCGAATCATTGAGATACAATATTTTACAATTTTTCGGGAGGACAACCGCTCCGGCGACAACCGGGCCTGCCAATGGTCCGCGCCCTGCCTCGTCAATTCCACAGATGCACTCGTATTCATCTCCGTATTTTTTTTCAAAGGCAAGCATCGTCTCCAGACGAAGAAGTTCCTTTTCATAGGCAATCTGCTTTTTCTGATAAGAAAAGATCAGATTTTTCACACCACTCCGCTCATCCGAAGCATATTCTTCAAATAATGTCTGCCACTCTTCTCTGGCTGCATTTTCAAATTCACTTTTTATATCGACTATTTTTTTTGACATAGTTACCTCTTTTCCGAAAAATACCTGTGCACAATCGTTGTACACAGGTATTTGTTTTTTTGTAACTATTCAGCCTACTCAAGGTCAAACAGTTCACGCTCTCCGATATCTACTTCCGCATACTGCTTTGCTGCCTCTACGATGTCTTTATCCGAAGGATCCGACGGATTCTGGTATGGCATAAATTCTCCTTTTACCTTTCGGCTGGATCTAGCTACCCAGTCAATTCGAATCTGTGTATAACCCTTCTGCCAGTTTGACAGTTTAAACGGAACCACAAAACTGTATTTTGCATTATTACTTGTCACTTTGTAACCAGTAATAAATTCTACCGAATATTTTTTCGGAGTAGGCAGACTCTGCGAAAATCCGATGCTTGCCTCTTTCAAAATCACGTCACCATCATAATTGTAAATGGTATTAATTGGAATCGCCGGTTTTGACGCATCATTCGGATCTACCATCTTAATCGATGTGATAATCGAATTTTCTCTATTTGCTGAGTTATTTAATGTACAGAACAACTTCAAAACATTCTTCTCTTTGCTACGGTTCTCATTATAAGAAGCAGACGGATTAAAGTCGATCAGCACACTGGAATTACTCATCTTCTGATAATATTTCTTCGAATCCTCATTCGAATCCACATTAAACTTCATCGTCGGAGCAGGTGCTTTTGCATTCTGTAAAATATTAAACAATATCACGGAAATTCGTGACATAACACCTTTATCTATGATTGTAAAGTTCTTATTGTCAAGGTTTTCTTTTGCATTATAATTTCCTTTTTGACCATATAAGAATGTCCCAGGTACACCTTCCTTGTTTTTGCCCATCTGCCAGGTTACAATCTCCATATCACCCGGCATAACAATCGTTACATTCTGAAAATCTTCTAACGGATCTCGAGTACCTGTAATGCTTGTATAAGTATAATTATTATTTGACGTCAGTCCACAACGATATCCTTTATCCGAAATATTACCATCTACATGACCATACGTGCTCTCCGGATACGTTCCTCGAAGGGATGAACTCAAAAATCCATATTTTTCCACAAAGGTATCCATGTCTGCCGTACCATCAGGACTATATAAAGCATCTTCGCTTGCTGTCGTTACATATGGTATAAAACTATACAAATTCCATAAATATGTGTATTTCGAATCTGTATCATGTGAACCACAGGCAGCATTCACACCCTCTTCATCTTCTTTATAATATCCGGTATACTGAGCAGTATTGTCAGGTGCCTTGGCAGAACTTGACAATTTTACCTGCTTAATATTTCCATAAACATTATCCATAAATGTCCAAAGCAGCTTCTGTGATTTATCTGACAACGTAGATGCGGAAAGATCAAACATTGTAGAAACCAAATACACCTTCGCCAGATTACACAAACTTGCTTTTTGATCATGTTTGTAAGTCGAATCATAAATCAAGTTACAAACTTTATCCGTTCCGTCATCCAGATAAAATCCCATCTGCTTGGAAAACATCATCGCCAGTCCGGCATCACCGCTCAGACGTTTGATAATCTTCATACAGTCGCTCCATTCAAGGTCATTTTCCTCAAAAGAAACCAATTGGCTTACATCGTCTTTATTTGCCTGAAGTGCTGTCTCTTTGTCCGGATCAACATATTTCCAGAAAAAGTTTCGCAGATTTTTTACCTGATCTGCATTTGTTCCATTCTTACCTCCATAATAGGAACTGATATAGAACATATCTGCACGCTCAATATAATCCAATGTATCATCGGTATCGTTCTTATCCATCTCGTTGATCATCGCCGGGGTTACCGTAACAATCTTAATGTGATAATTATCGTATTGCTGATCCGCGGTCTGTGTTACTTTTCCATCCGAATCGGTTTCATCTTTAAAATTGATAAGCATTCGTTTCAATACATCATTCCATTTGATACCTATATACTGGAATTTTAATTTATAACCTTCATACTTATAGTTGATGGTGTAGGCTTTCATCTTTTTCAATGAAGCAGCCAACGTACTATCCATCCCTCCGATAGAGCCCGCAGGAAAATAGTCTCCTTCTTTTGCAGCTTGGATAGCTTCTCTCACTTCCCAGCCCTGTTTTCCTTCCGGCCAGATATTATTTGCATTTTGTGGAAGTTCCGATGCTTCTTCTACAAATTTCCAAGCAGCACCTTCCTGACCTTCAGCCCTATAAGGATCTATTACCTTTACATTACCATTCCCTGATCCAACATATACAAAATAACCTTTATATTTTTCCTGCACATCATTAAATGACCAGGCTTCTGTTCTGGCAAATTCATCCTCCGACACTTTTGTTCCAGCATCTGTCGTAGAAAGAACATCTTTATATCTTTCTAAAAAAACTTTTTGATCCAGCGCCCCAGATTTCAATTCTGCATAATCCGATTCAAATTCAGCCGTCGGTTCTGTCACCGAAATAGTAAATTGCTTATTATTATCTGAATCCGCTTCTATATTCCATGCCCAATTTCGATCATCATCAATAACTTCGCGTGGAATCTCCTGACCATCTTTATCTACAAAAGCTGCTTTAAAAGCTGCATTTCCATCATACAATGACGCAATCGTCGGATAAGATCCACCGTTGCTTTCCTGGCTCAACCCTTCTACAAAGGTACTTCCCTTTTTCATCTCAACCGTATAATAGGAATCCACCTTTACAAGCGGAGCATTTGAAAAGTCATAATCTTCTCCATTCGTTTTACGTGAACTATCGGTAACCGTATGGTCATAATCGTATATCTGATACAAGTTATCAAAATTGTTTCCGGAGAAAATACCACCAACCTGAGTCAGCCAGGATAAGTTTGCACTTTTTAATCCCTGTGCTTTCCAGTTTCCACTTTTAATATGTTTGTTATTTAACATAAATGTCTGCTGCATGGAAGAATGAATATAGGACTGTTTCTGATCTTTTGACATCCTCATACTCATTTCAAGCGGATCAAAAGGAAGCCCATCTTCTTTCGATGTAGCAAAATAACTTAATGACTGCTGTGACAATTCCGGAACAACTTCTAAGACAACCAGCGGATTCTGCTCCGTCCCCTTGTCATATGCGGAATCTGCTTCCGGAATCTCAGGAAGTGCATTTATTCCTGTATATTCTGTCGAGGAGGACGTCAAAACACTACTATAGTCTTCCTGACCGGTTACTTTCAATTTATCATCCGGAATCGTGACAACATCTGCTGTGCCATCACCCTTAGTCTCTACATAAGGCTTCCCGTAAGAAAACATACCAAAAATGCTTCCGGTTTTAATGGCAAAAAAGCCCACAACAAAAACACAGGCAAGAACCAGTGTAATTGCTGTACAGCCGACTATTTTCTTCCATTTTTTTGTTTTGATCTGACTCCTTTTCATATTATCGCTCCCTTCTACTGATTTCTCAAGTAAACACATTTGTCAAGCGAATACTCTGATACATTATCTTTAAACTTTACACTGAAGTTAACTGTATACTTATCGGATTTTTTATTCTTCACTAACTTACAAGTGAAATCCTCTACATTATCTGCCAAAAGATACATATCATCTGTCGGCAAAGATCCGGTCAGATCCACTGTATTGGTCTGATCCGATGCCATCGTACGACATTCTCCAAAAAACAATTTCTTTGCCGTCTTATCATACCAGTAAACAAATGTCTTTTTCGCAGTATTAAAAACACTTACTTTCGGACCTACATTAGAAAGTGTATCATTGGAGGTTTTCACTTCTTTGGCATCTGCCGAATCTTTCACCAATACCAATGCATCGCTCGTGCTGTCCCATACGACAGACTGCGCTTCTATGATATAGGCCTCCATATGATTTACTGCATCCTTGGCTTCATTCTGCAAGGTGATTCTTGCATTTGTCTGCCGGCTGCTGTTGGAAGCAAATACGATCAACGCCGTAATTGCACCAAATACAATTGTAGAAACAGCAACTGCGATCAAAACTTCCACTAAGGAAAAACCTTTATTATTTAATTTCATAAAAATTCACCTCAGTTCCTATTCTTTAAAATATTTTCCAGTCGCCGTCACAAGTTTCAAAGTCTGTGTCGAAGTACCCGTTACCGATATGGTACTCATCGTCTCATGATGCGGCTCTTCATCAAAAGATCCATCTTTTTTATTGATACCGATATGAACGCAGTCCTTTTCATTTGCTCCAATTTCTGTTCCATTATAACTGATCGTCAATTTTCGGTTTGCAATCTGTTCTCCGGAACCATCCGGCGTAAAATGCGATGCCTCTGTGTAGTTATCTGCCTCTGTATATGTCAGATAATAATTACCATCCGTATACCGGTAAATATGCAGATACGTACGCTTACTGTCTGCCATATTCCGTGATTTCAAAGTCATCAAACCCGAATCAATCTTAGATACACATTTTTTTGAATTTGCAAGATCCATATAACCAAGTCCTACCACGACTAAAGTACTAAAAAGTGCCAAGATAGTAATGCAAATAATCAACTCGATCAACGAAAAACCTTTATTGTTTGATTTCACGAAATCACCTTCTTTCTTACCCTGTCAATTAATTCTTTGTCCAGTTCTCATAACCGATACATTCAGCAACATTTTCTTCTTTTTTATTTTTATCTTTTGTCGCATAGAAAAACTCTTTCCATGTGTCATCTTTTCTGATCCAATCAAGAATTTCTACCAGCATACTGGTATTGGCAACTTCCTTATATGTACCACCGAGTTTTACGGTTGCTTTTCCACCGGATATGATCAATCCTTCAAAATTACAGTCAATCACCACATCACCGCCGGCTACAACCAATCCTTTCGATACGCCGGTATCTTTCAAACTGGAAATCGTTCCCGGCGTAATATAAGCTGTTCCCTCATCAAAGGTATGTCTTTCTCCCGAAGATGGAACTGCACTGAAATCAACAATTCTGTCTTTTACCAGGTCTATCTTGCCCTTTTCATCGGATGTCGCTGCAGCGTAATACAATTCCATTCGCGGCGATGCTCCCGATGTCGAAGCATATTTTCCTCCTACCAAAGACAACTGAAGACTCATATATTGAACCATCTTCTTATATCCATCTGCCAAAAGTGTAGCAGATGCTTCCCCATTGGCAAAATAATTGCTTTCCATTTTATTTGATCCGTCAGCGCCATCATAATAACTCTTGATCACATTGCCTGCAAGAAGATATAATGTCGGACTGATACGAATACCGTCTGTAGGTGCCACTGCCAGATTGGATGTAATATAGGTCTGTGCACGTTCATTGATCATGTCTACATTATCCGGATTACCCACAGAATAATAATTGGCAAAATACTTATTGGCACTTGCATAATCTTTAAAGTTCAAATACAGATATACATAACCGCCTGCATTATTATAATTCAAAGTCACCGGATTCGCGTTATCCAGATATTGTCCCAAATCCTGAATAAGGATGTCTTTGTTATAATTGGCTTCAATATGATCCGCATTAAATTCTGTCGCCGTCAATAATGGGTTATGTCCTTTTACGATGTACTCCTGTGGAAGCAAATAAGCTACCTGGTTACTCTTGATGGAAGCCGACTCACCCATCGCAATGTCTTCTACATTGGATGCATACTTGGTGCCGGTTGCATCATTTCTCTGTACAAACGCACGACCCGCAAGAACGAGTTTTGCCAAATTGGAGGAGGCATCCAGCAATGTGTTTTTACCATTTACAAGAATCGCACTACTATAATCTGCCAGCTGCTTCACACCACTCCCGGCTGAGTTATCTTCACTGTAACTGTAACCATAATAAGTTCCACCTAAGGTTACATTTGCATTATTATCATTAACGCTTAAGTCATCCAGCACATAAGAGTTGCAATTCAAGTTCAATGTTGAACTATTTGTAGAAGTTGAACTTCCAAATGAATTCAATAAAATATTTTTTGTCCAGAAATCCGCTCCATTCACAGTAACACTCGCTCCTGTGAAAAGATTCATCGCCCCTCTGGTAATCACCTTATCACTATCGAAAGAAGCCGTTGACTGTGCACCAGCCACGATTCCTTCATCATAATTATAATCGGTCTGTGAACCACCGGCATACACATTTCCGATAAATCCAACATTTGCCTGACCTTCAATCGTCAACTGATCATCGCTGATGGAAATATAATTTTTCAATTGATCGTAAGTATCTTCTCCCTCAAAACGGTAATCCGGTACATTGATAACAATATCCGTCTGAATATCGGTTTGATATCCCTGCTCATCTTTGTAAGATACTTTAATTCCTTTTAACGTAAGCCAGCGCTTTCCTGAACTTTTATCACGATAAAAGAAATAGTTGATAACATCACTCGTGACCACCGTATTTTTTCGCGTGATCATCGATTGCAGTAAACTTGCAGAAAAATAATTATTGGATCCGGTCGATACAAACGGATCTCCTGTCTCATCCAAAGAATCCGAGTTATATTCCGTCGGTATCAACGTAAAATCAATCTTTGAATCTTTTTTATATGTGTTATCGATATAGGTCTTGTAATTATCTTTGGTAAAATTATTACGGTTTTTAATTCCATATATAATACCGGATAAATACAATTTTGAGTAAACATCCTGCAATTCTCCACTGGCTGCATTATAACTATCCAAGGTTTCCATGTAAGCAACTTCATTACTCACACCGGCAACCTCTTCAATACCACTTCGAATCTCTGCAACGATCGCCTCTGTTTCATAGTAATTATCCGTACCCTGCTGATCAACAACAACCGATACAAAATAATTTGTAGCCAGAGATAATACTGTCGCTCCAATGATTGCCGTAGCCATAACGCCGATAACAACCATCACAAATGCAGAACCTCTGTCATCTTCATTCGCCTTATGCAGTTTTTCATTGAATTTCTTTATCCATTTCTTTATCATATGAAAAACCTCCAATCATTTACTCGCTAATTGTCGTATTCATAACGGCAAGTGGCTCATTACTTCCTTTTTCATACACACTGACTTCAATGGCTCCAATTCGTTTTTTCGTCTTCTTCGAAATAAAATGTGCAGTAGATCCATCGTCTTCTTTTGCTGTTAATATTGTGTCTGTATTTCCATTAAAGAAATAATTACACTTTAATGCAAGCGGATCCGAATCCGTTGACAATAAAAACTCATAATTGTTTACACGATCCGGGCACTCTGTTGTCGTCAGTCCGCAAAGATAAAAGTGGATATTTTTAATATCTTCCTCTGAAATCCCTGTACCAAATGTAACCTTTACTCTGTCATTATCATAGCCGCTCCTTAAGTTATAGAATACATAAATATTTTTTAATGATTCCCTTTTTACTTCTGAAATTTCCAGCGGAGCCTCATACACACCATTTTTAATATTAGAAGATATGTTCGCGCCATTCAATTCATAAAGATAAGACACTTTTACCTTGTATACATCCGGATCTCCATCTTTATATTCAAGATGAATCGCAAGTCTTCGATCTAATTTATCTTTGATCAGATTATATTTTGTAAAAAAAGTGTTAGAATCTGTCGCCTCATTTGTCAGAAAATAACTGATTGCCCGATCCAATTGATCGTCTTCTTTTGCAACAACACTTTCTTTTCCATAAATCCGATTTGGATTTGGAATCTCATAATCATTAAACTCGGAAGTAATTGCCTCATTTGTATCTTTCGTCACCGTATTGGAATCATATCCTGTATCATACGTTTTTCCATCTGACGTCGTATGATTCGTGTATGTAATATGAACTTTCGCTTCATAATCATATCCATTCAATTGAACTTTTTTCGTCAAATCCGTATACGTAAACTTGGTCGGATCAGACGGATCCGGAACAACAGTCCAGCTTGCCGCATCTACTGCCCCACTGCTGGCGATATTCTCAATCTGTTCAAAATTGTCATAAGAATTTAATTCATCCAAAACATTTTCCGCCACAACCGTCGCTGACTGCTTATCACGTCCATCGGCTGTACGAATTCCGGAATAAGTAAAGTAGTTAATAATAGGCAGCGTTACCAGTGCCAGTATCGCCACTGCCAATATCACCTCAATCAAAGAGAAACCTTGATCATTCTGTCGTAACTCATGTAAGCACATAATAACACCACCTTTCTTTTTCTTCTTACTTAACCGCACCAAATACGTTGTTTACACCATAGGCAAACCCTGTCGTATCCGGTTCTTTGTAAGCAACACCATTACCAAGCATCGCATAGAAGTTTACAACGATTGTACCTGATAATTTTCCTGTGCTCTTATCAAACTGAATATTTACATCTCCGACAGACATTTTTTCATCATTTTCTGTGATCCAGTCCAGACAGTTATAAATCTGTTTTGTTGTACCGGACAACTCCACCGTATAAGAAGCTACGCTTCCTACCATCCGTTCCATATCTACAACAGTGATCTCTGACATCGTATCCTTTTCTGAATCTGCCTGCGCCTGTGCTTTATCTCCATCTGAAGTAAGCACTTTTCCTTTATAATAGAACGGAGATTCTGTTCCCGGTGTGATGCTTGTAACATCTACCTCTGTATTGATCATCATACGATACAGAAGATATACCGATTTCTGCTGTGTCATCTTAACCGGGAAAGAATTAATATAATCCTTAATTTCATCATTATACAAGGATGTAAAAATCTCTAAGTTCTTAACATCGCTCTTCAATGCTTCCAATTCATTGATATGCTTTTCTGCGGTCTCTGTCTTCACCTGATATTCGGAAGCAGAATCCATATTTGGCTGGAATCCGAGGAAGTACGCCAAAACCAAAAGCAGCACTGCACCTGCCAACAAAATTACACGCATTTGAGTTAAAGTAAGTTTACCGCCCATGTTATTTCGCCTCCTCATCGCCTAATGTCAATTCATCACCAAAGAAATCAATTTCATTCGAATCACGTGATTCACGGAATGACAGATAATCAAAGGAAATGGTATATTTGTACTGCTGTTTCTTGGTAACTCCATCCTCATCCTTTACGATGGAACTTGAAATCTTAACATTTTTGATACTTGTGATCAAGTTCAAACGAATTACCAATGCGGATACCGATGAAAGTTTTTTATCTGTTGATACACAACTGATCGTACCGCCTGAATTTGTAGTGTTTACTGCACTGATCACAAAATCTTTCGGACAAGTTTCTTTTACCTGTTCCAGAATTGCATGAAGTTTATTGTTATTCGTATCCGTGATACCTTCCATCTTCATATAAGTAAGGATACGTTTCATATCGTTCTGCAAACCGTCATACTGTGCCTGTACCGGCTGCAGGGAACGTTCTTTCTGTGCTGTCGATTCATAAGAACTCTTCGCCGTCCCCAGTGCGATCATAGAAATCGTAATCATCACAATACAAACCAAAATTGATGCCGCAAACACAGCAGCAATACCCTTGATAGATTCTCTGGTTGCCGTCTTATTCTTAATATCTTCCGGGATAAAGTTTACCGGACTGTATACCGCACCAAAACATCCAACATACTGGAGGATGTTTACATTTACTTCAATCTGACGATTAAACTGAACCCCCTGCAATTCACTCGGTGTACGTGTAGGAATACCAAGTTCATTTGCCATCAATTCATGAATACCGGCAATTTTTGCGCCGTCACCGGTTACGATAATACCTTTTACCGGCTCCTCACGATATCTTGAATTATAATATTCAATGACACGATAGATGTTTCCGATCAATGAAGAAGCACTCTGTGTCAGCTCAATACGTTTCTGCATAGACAAATCGTTCTGAGGATTTGATGCATTTAAGTTATACAAAAGCACTCTCTGTGTCATAATGATCTTAAATGCTTTATCATATTCCGGAGTCTGGAATGCCGGCTCATTCATCACTGCTTCTACAATTGTAGAGGCACCATACGGAATCGTCCTCTGCAGAAGAAGTTTATCTTGGCTCATAATATTGATCAATGTCGCATCACGGTTGATCTGAACCGCCATCTCTACGCCTTCATTGACCTGACGTTTCATGATCTGGAATATACCATTACCATCCACTTCAATTGCCATTACATTAAAGTCACAGCCTTCAGCCAATGCATAGTAGGAACGAACTAAATCAATCGGAGCAGCATAAACAAGAAGGTCGAGTACATCCTGTGGAGCCTCTTCTTCTCCTTCTTCTTTCTTCTTACCTATATTAAAGTTAAGTTTAAGTTCCTTTTTTTTCTTCTTTTTCTTGGTATCATCCGTAATTTCAGGTTCTTCCTCTTTCTCCTGTTCTTTTTCCGAACCATCCGTCACTTTTTCGCCCGCTTCTGCCGTACGGCCTCCTCCCTGTTTAACATAAGAGAAGATATACCGATCTTTATCCATCGGAAAAAGATCCCCAACTTTCGCATCAACGATTCCTTGAATCTTGCTGTCTTTCACAAGCGGAATGGTTGTCTCACGGTTTGCGATCTTAGATGATGCCAGCGAGAAAATTACATCTTTGGTTGTAATTCCTTTTTCCTGACATGCTTGTTTGATACGACGACTGACGTCCATGATGTTTTTTACTTCACCATCTTCTACTGCTCCCTGCGGAGTCGGCACACGAACACAGCCATATACAGTAGGGTTATCTGGTGTATTATCCATATGTACAATTCGAATCGTCTCAGTTCCCACACGAACCACTACTACCTTCTTAGCCATAATAACCTCCTTTATCCTACGACAGAAATGCCGCAAGCAGTATGGTTTTCTCACTTCCATACTGTCTTTATTACTTTTCCCATATTTTGATATACTGGTAAATCCTCACCATTAACATCTATGGATTGCACTACTTTCTCCTCTTTCTTCCAACATCCATTTGAAGGAAAAAGCACTGGAATCCATAAATCATAAAAAGCTCCTGTTACATTAAGCCTACATACCAGTCAAAAAAGACATTTCCCCATAACATAGCAACAAAAATGCCAATTGAAAGATACGGTCCCATCGCAAATCGATCTTTCTTTTTCGTAATAGCAATGATAATACATTGAATCACCGATCCAACCACACATCCTATCACCAGCGCCAGCATAATATTCTGCCAGCCCATCATCAGCCCTGCCACAGCCATCAATTTAATATCGCCGCCGCCGATGCCTTTTCCGCGGGTAATAATCAAACATAATAGTAGAAATAGGCTTGCCGCAAAGAAACCGATAACATAATGAACCCAATTTTCATAATCATAAATCGTATGAACGACACCGAGGCACAAGATAAAAGCGTTGATACCTACCGGAATTTCCATAGTCCGAAAATCAATCACGCTGATAACCAGTAACGCAGATACGAAAAAGCAGTATAATACGCTTTCCACGTTTATACCGTTTATTACAAACAAGATAATATATAAAAGTCCGTTTGTAAATTCAATTACCGGATATTGTACGGACAACTTTGTCCCGCAGTATCTACACTTTCCTTTCAAAAAAAGGAAACTGAAAAGTGGGAACAAATCATACCATTTTAACTGGTGTCCGCATTTCATACAATGAGAACCCACCGTGACAATACTTTCTTTTTTCGGAATGCGGTAAATGCAGACATTCAAGAAACTGCCAATTACGATTCCATATAAAAAGACAAATATGTAAATAATAAATGTTGGTAATGTCATAGTGGGTTCTCCTTATTCCTTTTTAGAATTTCTCATTCAAGGAATTACTGTCCATTGCTTACGCTAAGTGCTTTTGGCTTTCCATTATCATCTTTAGTATACTTGCAATCTGCTGCATCAGTTACAGTTGTACCAGTTGCTGCAACGTATGCTCTTACACTACTTGCTGTAGATCCACCGATTGTATACTGAACAGTCAATGTACCAGATTTGCCAGCAGAACTTACCATAGTTGTTTTAGAAATGTCTCCCAACTGTTGATAAACTGCGCCTTCAAGTCCAGAAGCTCCACTTGTAACACCAGAAATATTAAGTGTACCTGAGCCACTGATAGATGGATCATTTGCAATTGCAGTAGATACACCGCTTACAAGTGAATCCAATGTAGCCAGATCCTTTGACTCTCTGGATTTCTCCAGGTTAGGGATAACCGCCAATGCTACAACTCCTACTAAGATTGCCATGATAGCGATAACGATGATCAACTCTACAAGAGAGAAACCTTCATTTGAACCGCTAAGATACTTTTGAATTCTTTTCTTCATAATTCCATTCTCCTTTTTGTTTTATTTTGGCAAACTCTCTGTTGCCGTTTTCTTTATTCTACCACATGCGAACAAAATCTGCAAGTGTTTTTTTAAAATATATCAATTTAATATTTACGTAATATTTATAAAAAATTCACATTTGACTTTTCCCCTTTTTTGGCTTATGATTAAAGATAAAAACACAAAGGAGATATTGGATTATGAAATATTCTTTTAAAAAACTACTTACATTACATTATAGATTGATTTTGTGTCTTCTTATTTTTTTACAAACGCTTGCTTTAATTTTTACTTTTTCCACCAAACGAGAAGGCTTTCATTCAGATGAAAACTGGAGTTATGGTTATGCCAATTCTTTTTTTCAGTCAAATATCTATATTGACAATAACAAAAAAAGCATAAATACGGATAAATGGGAAGATTCCTCTATTTTAAGGGATTATATTGAAGTACAAAACGGTGAAAGATTCCGCTTCGACTCCGTTTTTGACAATATGTCGGAAGACTTCAGTCCTCCTTTGCATAGTTTGATTTTGCATGGGATTTGTTCCTTCTTTCCAGAATCCTTTTCCTGGTGGTATGGCTTTTCCATTAACATTGTAGCCTTTATTCTATCTATTTGGCTACTCTTTTTTGTAAGTAAAAATTTATTCAATTCTATATACGTTTCCCTTTTAACCTGCTTTTTTTATGGTTTTTCAAGTGCTGCATTAAATTGTTTTATCTATATACGAACATACAGTATCCTTACCTGTTTTTCATTAGTTTTAATTTATCTCGTCACAATTTTTCTCAAAAGCAAAACCATATCGCTAAAAGTTTCTTTCCTTATATATCTTATTAGCATACTCGGATTTTTAAGCCATTATTTCTTCTATGCATTTGCATTTTCGCTATCTCTCGCCTTTATCGTGAACTTAGCCGCACGTAAAAAAATCAAACATATTCTTGTCTTTTCATTCTCTATGCTACTTGCCGTCCTTTCTTCTCTTGTCATATTCCCATCCACCATTCATATGGTTTTAAAAGGACAATCTCTATACGCTCAACACATGCCACTACTATGGGAAATGAAATACTGTATCAATTTATGTTTTTTAGAAACTTTGGGGATCCTTCCTGTGTATCCTTCATCTGTAACTTGGTGCATCCTTAAATTTGCCTGCATTTTTATGTCTATTATCTTAAGTGGTTTTCTCTTTCTCTTCCGTAAAGAACCTTGGTTTAAAAAATTTATTGAACATATCAAAGCAAAGTTAAACAATTTTTTTATTCATTTTCCAGCTAAAATAAAAAACATGTTTAAATCTTTTTGGGGATGCTTGCTATTTTCTTTTTGTTTTACACTTGTTATAGTTGCCAAAATTAGCAATGTTTACGTTATGAGCGTATATACAGATCGATATCTTTTTTTTATAATTCCAGTTTTTATTCTTTGTGTGATTAAGGTTATATATACTCTATTGCAGTATTTTTTCAAGCAGCGCAAGAAATTTATCCTTCCACTCCTAAGCCTAGTCTTAATGTTAAGTCTTATATTAGTTCAGTCCAAAGGATTAACACACTACTATTTTAAACGCAACACTAATACTCCTACCCTAACATCTTTAACAAAAGATGCTAATGTGATTGTCACCTTAAAATCTGATTGGCACTACGTATGCTACACAACTTTATTACGAAACAGTAGACAAATCTTTGTATGCCAGCCTGATTCAGAAAAGGGATTGGATTATATGAAACCTTCTCTGGAACAAATAAACAACACACTGCCTGTGTATTTAGTTATGGAAGATGCCTCTTTATCCGGGAAGAAACAAAGTTCCGGAACCATCAAAATGGAAAACTTCAATAACGAAGCCGGCAAAATATTTACCTCTGGTTATACAGAAAAAGATTTAGTCAACTTTTTCTCTTCCTGTAGTTGGTGTACATCAGTTAAAAAAATGCAAGAAGAAACTAGTTTTCAAGGAAAGTTAATTGTATATCAATTGCGTTAGTTTCCCCTTTCGTCTTCTCTTTTTCTTTTGACTATTGTTGGTCAAAATACGCTTTTCCTTTATCCGGCTTAAAGTATGTTCTTATATAACCATCTGTTGATGCGATAACAAATTCATTGGTGCTTTCCAAATAATAAACGTCATCCTTATCTTCTGCCTCTAATTTATGTAATGACAAAGGATTTGTAACCACCGCAGCGGCAGCCTGTTCATACGCCTTTGCATCGGTAAATCCCATCTCTTTTCCATGTTTTTCAAAATGCTCATTTAACAGTTTATCATTGCGAAATGTAATCGGCTTAGGTGTTTGCAGCGGTGCCTGCGATGAAGTTGGTGCAATTGGCTGCGACGTTTGCACCGGTGCCTGCGACGAAGTTGGTGCAATTGGCTGCGACGTTTGCACCGGTACTAGCGTCGGTGTCGGTGTAAACGCATCTGACTGTCTTCTGTTTTTTACAACGACAATACAAGCATATTTTTTTCCTTGATACTTTGCCGTTATTTTTGCTTTTCCTGAATGAAGTGCACGAATTACTCCCTTTCGGTCAACAGAAACCTTTTTCCTATTTCCGCTTACCCATTTTATCTTCTTTTTAATCTTCTTTTTAACATTCTTTTTAATCTTCTTTTTAACATTCTTTTTGTTTCTTATTAAAGATAGTTTCTTTGTTTGTCCAACATTTAATGTTATTTTTGTCCTATTTAGGTATATCTTATCTTTTGCCTCTGTTTGAAGCGGCAAAAGAGTCATCACTACTGAAATTATAATTGCTGTCAAAAATAATTTTATCTTTTTTGATTGAATCATCTTATCTCCTCTTTTTCAAAATCACTTTACTATAAAACATAAGACAGACATCTCTGCCTGCCTTACATTCTAATCTTCACTAGATTTCCATCATGCTGCCAAAGAGTAGATCTGCATCATCGGCATTACGATGGCTCCTACGATACCACCTACAACTACGGCAAGCAGACAGATAACTGCCGGCTCCATCGCTGTGGTAAGGTTTTTCGTAGCCACTTCTACTTCATCTTCATAATAAACAGCAACTTTTTCAAGCATCTGCTCTACGTTACCGGTTTCTTCTCCGATACGAAGCATATGATGAACCATCATCGGGAATACCCCGGAAGCTTCGATAGGCTCTGACATCGGGATACCCTGCATAACATCTTCGCGGGCATCGTTTAACACTTTTCGCACCACTCGGTTTTCTACGACATTCGCCACGATTCCCAATGCCTCTACCAGTGGCACACCGGACATAACCAATGTAGACATCGTCATACTGAATTTTGCTGATGCATTTTTGATGGAGAAATCCTTTATAATCGGAATTTTTAAGCACATCCGGCTAGAAAGTTGTTTCCCGGATTCGGTGTTTTTTGCATATGCAATCAATGCAATTACTGCAATGATACCACCGATTACCCATACAAGATTCGCAACCACAAAATCACTGACGGCGATGACGATACGTGTTGGCAATGGCAACTGTCCTTCCAGCATATCAAAGATTTCCTGAAAGCTTGGAATAACTTTTGCCATCAGAATGATCACAACAATCACGGCAACGACCAACACAACAACCGGGTAGATCATCGCGGATGTGATCATGGACTTCAATTTCATGTCTTTTTCAAACTGCGTACAGATACGTTCAAACGCAACACTCAAATTACCGGTTGCCTCACCGGCAGCAACCATGTTGATCAGAAGGTCCGGAAATACTTTTCCTTCCAACGCCATGGCATTCGCAAGCGTCTCGCCTTTCTCTACGTTTACCTGTACATTGTAGATGGACTTACGCAGAACTTTGTTTTCGGTGGATTCCTGCATCATCTTAAGTCCTTCGATAACCGTTACACCGGCATTCAATATACTATTGAACTGACGGCAGAACAAGGTAATATCTTTCAATTTGACCGGATTACCGATCGTTATGTTCCAAGAGGCATTTTCTACACTCGTAGTCTCTTCGATAGAATGCACGACAGCTCCTTCGCCTTTCAGTTTGGCGGTTGCTGCCTCCGGGGAACCGGCCTCTAAGGTTCCCTTTTTATCACGGCCAAATTTGTCCGTGATACGGTACTTATAAGTAGCCATATTACTTTCCTCCTTCCGATACGATTAAAACAATCGTTTCTCCAGTGCCACTTTATCCTGAGCAAAGGTAATCGCTTCATCCTTTGTTACTTTTCCAGCCTGGTACAATTCATAGATGGAATCATCCATTGTGATCATGCCGCTTTTACGGCTCGTCTGTACAATAGATGGAATCTGGTGGCTCTTTCCTTCACGGATCAGGGAACGAATCGCGCTGTTCGCATGAAGAATCTCAAATGCTGCGACACGACCTTTTCCATCCGCTGTCTTCAATAACTGCTGGGAAATAATGGATTCCAGCAGGGTTGCCAGCTGCAGACGAATCTGTGGCTGCTGATGCGGTGGGAAAACGTCGATAATACGGTCGATAGTTGCGGCTGCACCGATGGTATGCAACGTGGAAAATACAAGGTGACCTGTCTCGGCTGCGGTTACGGCTGTGGCAATCGTATCGAGGTCACGCATCTCTCCGACGAGGATAACATCCGGGTCTTCACGAAGTGCGGCACGAAGTGCATTGGCATAACTATCTGTATCCATACCAATTTCACGCTGGTTGACGATCGATTTCTTGTGCTGATGCAGGTACTCGATTGGGTCCTCCAATGTAATGATATGATGACTGTAATTTTCATTAATTTTATTGATCAGAGAAGCCAGCGTTGTAGATTTACCACTACCTGTCGGTCCTGTTACCAGGATCAGTCCTCTCTTTTTATTTACCAGATCAATAACGGATGGTGTCAGTCCCAGACTTTCCGGTTCCGGAATTTCTGTATTGATCAGACGGATTACGAAAGCCATGGAGCCTTTCTGCTTAAATACGTTTACACGGAATCGTCCATGTCCCGGGATTGCATACGAGAAATCCGCCTCTCCTGTCTCATTAAAGGACGCTACCAGACGTTTTGGAATCATCTGCTGAATTAACGTCTTTGTGTCCTCCCCGTTCAATGGTGCGCTTGTCAGATCCTGTAAAGTACCATGGATTCTGCATTTGATAGGTATACCTACCGATACATGTACGTCAGACGCGCCAACTTTACGTGCCTGTAACAAAATATCATCGAGTGTCATACCCCTTCCTCCTTACTTTATTATTTTACTTTTCTCATTTTACTTTATCGTTACAGCGGTTATTCTGCTGCAATTCTCTCTACTTCTGAAATGGATGTTACTCCTTTCAACACCAGTTTGGCTGCTCCAAGACGCAATGTCGTAAGACCTTCTTTAAGCGCCACTTTCTGGATTTCTTCTGCTCCGCCTCCCCGGCTGATCACTTCACGAAGCGCCGGTGTGATCGGCATGATCTCATATACACCGATACGTCCACGGTATCCGGTATTATTGCAATATGCACATCCACCGGGATTTGGTTCATAAATGACCGGATTTGAATCTCCTCGCAGACGAAGACGGAATTTGTCGGTGTCAGTCATCTGTTTCTGAACATGGCATTTTGGACAGATTCGTTTTACCAGTCGCTGTGCGATAATTCCTACGACAGAATCCGCAACCATGTAAGGTTCAATTCCCATGTCTTCCAGACGGGTTACCGTCGATGCGGCACTATTGGTATGAAGGGTACTTACTACCAAGTGTCCTGTGATAGCCGCTTTAACGGCGATACTTGCGGTTTCCTCGTCTCGAATCTCTCCGATCATGATAATGTCAGGGTCCTGACGCAGGATAGAACGAAGGGCGGAAGCAAACGTAAGTCCCGCTTTTTCATTTACCTGTACCTGATTGATACCATCTACATCAGCCTCGACAGGGTCTTCTACTGTGATAATATTAACATCGCCGCCATTTAATTCATTCAAAACCGTATACAGTGTTGTAGATTTACCACTACCTGTAGGTCCGGTTACTAAAATGATTCCATGCGGATTTTTCAGAATATTATCAAATCGTTTCAATTCTTCTTCCTGGAAACCAAGTTCACTCTTTTCTTTATTCAATCCGGATTTCGAAGCGATACGCATAACGACCTTCTCGCCAAATGTCGTCGGAAGAGACGATACACGGAGGTCATACTCAACCCGGTTAAATATCAATGTCATACGTCCGTCCTGTGGCGCACGCTTTTCGGAAATGTTCATTCCGCTGACGATCTTGATACGTGCTACGATCGCATCCTGAAGTTCTTTCGGATACCGCATTACTTCCTGCATCGATCCGTCGATTCGGAAACGCACACGTACCTGATCTTCCAATGCCTCGATATGTATATCACTGGCACGCTCGTTGACCGCCTGCTCAATGATCTTATTAACAAGAAGTACGATTGGGGAATTGTCTACTTCATCATTTCCCTCGTCCTCTTTATTTCCTTTTAATTTCTGACTCTTCTCGGCACGCTCCTGAGAATAACTTTCTGCCAGTTTTGCCGACTGCTCATTTCCGTAATACTTTTCAATCGCATACATGATATCGGACGGCGTCGCAACCATCGGTTCTATCTGCATGTTCGCAATGATAGAAAGGTCATCCACTGCGATGATATCAAGAGGATCCGCCATCGCCACACGCAGGATATTAGGATTATCTTCGTCCACTTCAAACGGAACGGCATTGTGTTTGCGCACAATATTTTCCGGCAAAAGTTCAATGACTTCCGGTGCTAATTTAGCTTCACGGATTTTAGCAATTTTTAATTTCATCTGCTGACCGATAGCTTCTGCAATCTCCATCTCATCGGTCAGTTTCATCTCAATCAGTGTTTCACCGAGTCGTTTCCCGATCTCTTTTTGTTTGGCCAATGCCTGCATCAACTGTTCCTGTGTGATGACATTTGCCTCTATTAAAATATCTCCTAATCTCTTACGAGTTCTAACTGCCATACTCTATCACCTATTCTTCATTCGTCTTTGCATTTTTATGTCTGCGCCAGCGGATTCCTATAGCAATCCCGCCTGCCGCAACAGCTGCGTACAAAGCCAAACGTACGATGTAATATACAAATGCCTGAAATAATGTCATAATAATACGCCTCCTAATGCCTATTTGCCAACTCTTTGATCACATCATCCCAATCCAGTCCGCATTGGGCCATCAAAACCATCATATGATATAAAAAGTCGGAAATTTCATATTTTAATTCTTCGGAATCCGGATTTTTTGCCGCAATCACAATTTCTGTGGCTTCTTCTCCACATTTTTTCAGTATCTTATCGATCCCTTTATCAAACAAATAATTGGTATAAGATCCTTCTTTTGGATGTTTTTTCCGATCTGCAATCGTTTCAAAAACATCATTTAATATCATTAACGGATTGCTCGAATTGTATTCTTTTTTCGCCAATTCATTAAAGAAACAACTGCGCGCTCCCGTATGACAAGCTGCTCCAACCTGATGCACTTTTGCCAAAAGAGTATCATGATCACAGTCCAAACGAAGTTCCTTGACATATTGATAATGTCCGGAAGTATCTCCTTTGCACCACAGTTCCTGACGGCTTCTGCTAAAATACGTCATGCGTCCCGTCGCACAAGTCACCGCAAAAGACTGCTCATTCATATAGGCAAGCATCAAAACTTCTCCTGTTTTGTAATCCTGGGCGATACAAGGGATTAAGCCATGGTCATCCAGTTTAAACTCCGAAAAGTCAATCGCAGATTCAAATGTATTTACATTGATCCCTGCTTCTTTCATCGTTTTCTTTATCTTAAATAACTCTTTTCCCAAATAATAATTTGTGGATACCCCTTCTACTTTTTCTAATTTAAGTAAATTTTCCAAATCATTCCTGAGCAAGCTGTCGCGAATGATAATCTGTTTTCCTGCGCGCATCATCTTGCGCTCGAATTCTGCATCGATATCCACATGTTTGATAAGAAAGGTATCTACATGAAGAGGAATCTTATCAAAATCAATATCCGCATCCACTTCAACAAGGATCTTATCCGATCCAAAACGGGCAATCATCTCTTTTAAAAGGCTTTCGTCCTTTACAAGATCATATTTTACTACAATTTTTTCCGCTCCGGTATAAAACACTTTTTTCGCATCTTCAAAGCGTTCCATATACATTCCTGCCATAAACGGAATATCAATCTTTTCAGCTACTTCTTTTAAAGTCGCCAAAAATTCTTCCCGCTCTGCTTCAATCTTCGAATAATTATATAAAAACAACGCATCCGCACCTGCAAAGCAATACTGCTCTGCCTGCATGACTACATTGGCAGCAAGCTCATTTTCACCATTGATATAAGGAATTATTTTTTTGTAATTCATGAGTACCCCCTCCTTTACAGTGTTCCTTTGGTAGACAATACGCCCTGAATGCGTTCGTCCACACGAACTGCCTGATCCATGGCTTTCGCAACCGCCTTAAACATGGCTTCCACAATATGATGTGTATTCATGCCTGCCATCCGGCGGATATGTAAGTTCATTCCCAGTCCGGAAGCAAATCCCATAAAAAATTCCCGTACTGTCTCTGTTTCCATCGTTCCAAGGCGTTCTGCCGGAAGTTCCGCTTCAAAGTCAAAATACATCCGTCCGGATATATCCAATGATGCCAGCACAAGCGCATCGTCCATCGGAAGGATAAAATACCCAAAGCGGGCAATACCTTCTTTGTTTCCCAATGCCTCTTTAAATGCCTGACCAAGCACAATTCCGGTATCTTCCACTGTGTGATGTGCGTCCACTTCGATATCTCCATGAACCTGAATGTCCAGATCAAACAGACCATGTCTGGAAAATCCCTCCAGCATATGATCAAAAAAACCGATTCCCGTATGAACATTATATTTTCCGGTTCCATCGATATCCAATGTAATCTCAATCTGCGTTTCTTTTGTCTCACGTTTGCAGCGTGCACGTCTTCCCACAGTGATGTCCTCCTTGCAAATTATAAAGTATGTCTAAATATTCTTTTTTATTTTATCATTTTTTTATATATAATGCAAGAGAAAGTCATAAACTTTCTCTTTTATCTTTGCAAATATTCTTCATACAAGTCCGGACGGTACTTTTTAGTACGTTCTAATGACCGCTCCAGCCGCCACGCCTCAATGTTTTTATGATGTCCGGACAAGAGCACTTCCGGCACTTTTTTTCCATGATATTCTTCGGGTCTCGTGTACTGCGGATATTCCAGAAGCCCGTCTGCAAAGCTCTCTGTCTCTGCTGAATCTTTGTTATGCAGCACTCCCGGTACAAGACGGGAAATCGTATCCATCATAACCATCGCCGGCAGTTCTCCTCCGGTAAGCACATAATCACCGATAGAAACATAGTCTGTTACAATTTCTTCCAGTACGCGTTCGTCCACGCCCTCATAATGCCCGCATAAAAAGACGAGTTCCTCTTCTTTGGCAAAATCTTCTGCCATTTTCTGGTCAAAGACATTCCCCTGCGGTGTGACATAAATCACTCGTTTTTTCTTTGGTTCCGGTTTCATTTTCTGCTGCAGTGCCTCATAACAACGGTAAATCGGTTCTGCCTGCATCACCATTCCGGCACCACCACCATACGGATAATCGTCTACTTTCATATGTTTGTCCAAGGTATAGTCACGGATATTGACCGCTTCCCACTCAAGAAGCCCCTGTGTTTTTGCACGCCCCAGTATACTGGCATCCATAATTCCCGGAAACATTTCCGGAAACAAAGTCATAATATAAAAATGCATCGTTATTTCCTCATTTTCTTTTTACTTTGCAAGATCCAAAAGGCCGGGCATAATGTGTGCCGTCACTTCACCTTTTTCGACATCCACTTTTTTTATGCATTCAGGAATGGATGGGAAAAGCAGTTCTTTCCCCTCTTCTGTCTCAATCTGAAAGACATTGTTTGCCCCTGTCTCCAAAATCTCTTTTACCGTTCCGATCACACTGCCATCTTCCTCGTTAATGACCTTTGCCCCAATCACGTCGCAGATAAAATATTCTCCTTCTTCCAATGGTACCGCATGCTCTCTCGTCACGAGAAGATCGCATTTGCGGAACATTTCGACGTCATTAATATTATTATATTCCTTAAATTTTACAATTACAATGTTTTTAAAATATTTTACATGTTCAATATGCAGGGTAAGCTGCTCTTTTTTATTTTGCAAAATCACTTCTTCCAGGTCATCAAAACGGTGAACGTCGTCTGTCGTCGGAAATACTTTGACTTCTCCCCGGATTCCATGTGTCGTCGTTATAACTCCCACGCGTAAAAGCTGTTCCATCGTTGTTCTCCTTTTCTACCTATTCGCTGCCGAATGTACCCTTTGACAAAAAATATGCCTGCGATACCTTATGGCACTTTCGCAGGCACATATCACTTGTCATTACTGAATGTCTACCAGTATTTTTTTGTCGCTCTTGGATGCCGAAGCGCGCACTACAGTTCGGATTGCTTTCGCAATCTTTCCCTGCTTACCAATGACTTTGCCCATGTCGGCAGGAGCCACGCTCAGTTTCAATACAATCTCGTTTTCTGTCTCTGTCTCAGTTACGACAACTTCGTCCGGATTGTCTACTAATGCACTAGCAATCATTTCAACTAATTCTTTCATACTGCTAACCTCCCTTAGGACCGCATTATTTTACAATACCTGCCTCTTTGAACAAACGAGCTACTGTATCGGTTGGTTTTGCACCATTGGCAATCCACTTCTTAGCTGCCTCTTCGTCAACTTTTACTACAGCAGGTTCCTGATTTGGGTCGTAAGTACCGATCTCGTCGATGTTTCTACCATTTCTAGGAGATCTTTCATCAGCTACTACAATTCTATAAAATGGAGCCTTTTTCTGACCTAATCTTTTCAATCTGATCTTTACCACGTCGTTTCACCTCCTTTAACGTAATTTCATCTATTCAAAAAGTATAACAACTATTTGAATCACATTCCTCCAAACGGAAATTTGAATTTTCCGCGTTTCATCTTCTTGCCCGACATCATGCCGGACATCTGCTTCATCATCTTTTTGCTCTGTTCAAACTGTTTGATGAGTCTGTTTACTTCGCTGATATCCACACCGGCACCTGCCGCAATACGACGTTTACGCGATGGATTGATGATAGAAGGCTTGGTTCTCTCTTCTTTGGTCATCGAATAGATAATGGCCTCTGTTCCTTTCAGCGCATCATCGTCAATGTCGAGATCTGCCGGCAGTCCCATGCCCGGAAGCATACTCAAAATGCTTGTAAGACCGCCCATTTTCTTCATTTGCTGCATCTGCTCTAAGAAATCATTAAAATCCAATTCATTGTTTTTGAATTTCTTTCCGAGTTCTGCCGCCTTTTCCTGATCAATCTGGGCTTCTGCTTTTTCAATCAGCGTCATAACATCTCCCATGCCAAGAATACGGGATGCCATACGATCCGGATAAAACTGCTCCAGATCCGAAAGTTTTTCTCCCATACCGACATAGAAAATCGGTTTTCCCGTGACTGCGCGGATGGAAAGCGCCGCACCACCACGTGTATCACCATCTAATTTCGTTAAGATGACACCATCTATATTCAATGCTTCATCGAATGTCGAAGCAACATTGACCGCATCCTGACCGGTCATGGAGTCTACTGTCAAGATCGTCTGGTGGACATCCACCTCTGCCTTGATATTTTTCAACTCATTCATCAATTCTTCATCAATATGAAGTCGACCGGCAGTATCTAAAAATACAAGGTTGTACTGATTTGCTTTTGCGTGTTCTACCGCCGCTTTGGCGATATCAACCGGATTATGTCCGGTTCCCATCGAAAATACCGGTACACCTACTTTTTCACCATTGGTCTGCAGCTGTTCGATCGCTGCCGGTCGGTAAATGTCGCAGGCCACCAATAACGGCTTTTTCCCTTTTTCCTTAAACTTGGCAGCGAGTTTGGCTACCGTCGTCGTTTTACCGGCTCCCTGAAGACCGCACATCATAATGACGGTAATTTCATTTCCGGGAAGCAGGGAAATCTCTGTTGTCGTGCCTCCCATCATGGAAACCAGTTCTTCATTTACATATTTGATAACGGTCTGCCCCGGTGTCAGGCTGTTTAACACATCCTCGCCGGTTGCCTTTTCCTGTACTGCCTTCACAAAATTCTTTACTACTTTAAAATTGACATCGGCTTCCAGCAAAGCCATCTTTACTTCTTTTAATGCCGTCTTAACATCAGCTTCCGTAAGACGTCCTTTGCTTCGTAATCCCTTAAAAACATTTTGTAACTTTTCACTCAGGCTGTCAAATGCCACTCCGGTCACCTCCTGTCAGATCTTTTTTATAACATTTCATATACTTCATGTGTCAAAGAACGAATCTTTTCTGCATTCTGCAGATTTTCATCTCCGACCAGTTCTTCTACTTTTTCCAGCCGCTCTCTGGCACCCCGGAATCTTCTATATAATTTCAATTTTGATTCATATTCTTCCAATTTTTCACTGCTTCGCTTTACGATATCGTGAACCCCCTGCCTCGTCATGCCGTATTCACCGGCGATCTCACTCAGGGAATAATCATCCAGCACATAATTTTCAAAAATCTGCCGCTGTTTTTCTTTGAGCAGGGGACCATAAAAATCGTACAAGTAAGACAAACGCACGATCTCATCCAAATCATTTACACTGGTCTTTGTCATCTTCTCATCTCCTGCCTGCTTTTACGAAATCACCCTGTTAAGTAATTTTCTTTACAGAGTATAACGTATTTGGCGATGGATGTCAAGAGTTTTTCTTTACATCTTTAATAAAATTTTACGGTTTTGGTTTTAGAAAAATAAGTCCCTGCTTTTCCATTCGGGACCGCTTCCGCTTAGAAGAACACTCGTAGCGGTACATGAGGGCAAACTACGCCCTCTATGTACCGACGGTGTTCTAAATCCCTCATAGCAAAGCAGGGACTTATTTTTTCTATATACCAAAACTGTAAAAACATATTATGGGTTTATGGTCTAGCCAGCGACGGAACTTGCTATCGAACGTTATAAATCGATATTTTTATCGTGGGATAGCTCTCGTTTCTGTCGATGGTTAGACCATAAGCATATTTTCTATGCCGATTTTTTCAACTTCCTCTTGTGTTTCGAACATGTGTTTGATATAATATGTCTAAGGTGTTACCATATACGGTAGGCGGTTAGCCTCTTCCAGAGAGTTTTAGCTCTGTTTACATAGAAATCCCTTTTGGGAAATCCGTCAGAGGAGGTACGTGCTCATGCTCACGATCGAAGGATTCATAGCTGTTATCAGCCTATGCTTGACTTGTTTTAGTCTTGGCTATTCTTTCGGTACGAGAGATAGCAGGACACAAAAATGACCGCCCCTAGTTCCGACAAACTGAGCGGTCATTTTTTACCAATCTTTTTATCAGGCTAACCGTCTATCGGTAGCACCTTTCTAACTATTATAATAGCACCTGACCGCTTTTATGTCAATCCAATAACTTGCATCTTCAACAAAATTTTACGGGTTTGGTTTTAGAAAAATAAGTCCCTGCTTTTCCATTCGGGACCGCTTCCGCTTAGAAGAACACTCGTAGCGGTACATGAGGGCAAACTACGCCCTCTATGTACCGACGGTGTTCTAAATCCCTCATAGCAAAGCAGGGACTTATTTTTTCTATATACCAAAACTGTAAAAATATATTATGGGTTTATGGTCTAGCCAGCGACAGAACTTACTATCGAACATTATAAATCGATATTTTTATCGTGAGATAGCTCTCGTTTCTGTCGATGCTTAGACCATAACCTCACATGTTTAATATTTTTTCCAATGTTCCGTGTGCATTCAGCTCGTCGCACAGTGTTTTGTAGGAGTTTTCGAGTTTTTCCTGCTTTTTATCCGCCTTTTCGCCCCGCTTTATTGCACGTATCAAAAGATTTTTCGGTGTATGTTCCATGTCGATAAATTCCAGGATCTGCACTTCATAGCCATGCTGTTCCAGCAGATTTGCCCGCAGCGCATCCGTCAGCAATGCTGCAAACCGCTCTTTTAAGATTCCATATTTCAAAAGCGGTTCTAACATATCATTTCCGATCTGTGCATTCAGTTCATGCTGGCAGCACGGAACCGACAAAATCACTTTCGCATTCCAGTGCACCGCCTTATCCAGGGCAAAATCCGTGGCTACATCACAGGCATGAAGCGTGATCACCATATCGGCACTGTCTGCGCCATCGTATGTACTGATATCTCCTTCCAGAAAATGTAAACTCGTATACTCATATTTTTCTGCCATACGATTACAATGCGCGATGACATCTTTTTTCAGATCCAGTCCGATCATCTCCACGTCTCTGCCGTTCATAATATGAAGATAATAATATACAGCAAACGTCAGGTACGATTTTCCGCAACCAAAATCAATGATCTTGACCGGGCGGTCATTCGGAAGTTCCGGCAGCACATCTTTCACAAATTCAAGAAATCGGTTGATCTGCTTGTATTTTTTATATTTTTTGTCTACAATCTTTCCTTCTTTGGTCTGTACCCCGAGGTCCACCAAAAACGGAATCACTTCATCCGTGTCCAAAATGTATCTTTTCTTACGATTGTGTGAAAGATCAATTTTCTTTGCGATTTGGTTCTTATTTTCCTTTATGGTAGATTTTCCTTTCTTGCTGACTAATGCGCTGAAAGAACTTTGTTCACACAACAGATGCAGCTGCTTGTAATCTTTTTCCAAAAAGGTGCAGATTTGTTCTACAGCTGTCTCCTTGTCCATATTCTCATGAAAAACCTGATTGTTCGCATACTCTTCCCGCTGAAACATTAACTTATTCTTTTCCATAAAAGGGCGGAATACCAGTTTCTGCGAAACCTGTTTGCTGCGGCGGTTACTTACCACGGCGCGCAGGGTGTTTTCGTTTAAATTTTTCTCCAGTAGTTGTCTTACTTTTTCCATGTTCTAATTCTCCATTTCTTCTTTATACCATTCTTTCCACTCTTTCTCTGCCTGCTCCCTATTTACATACTTTGCCCCCGCCAAAACAAGGGTATCCTTCGACTTATCATACTCAAAATAAGCATGCATCAGTCCAATCGTACACGAACGATGTTCCAAAGCTACTGTCCAGGCAAAATCCACCCGGATGCTGCCATCCTTATTTTTGATATAATCCACATGATCCATGGTATATAAGGCTACAATCGCGTCACTTTTTAAAACTCCGTCTTCCCACAACGTTCCATAATTTCTGTAACCATCTTCATTCACTCTATTCTTTATCTGCAAGTCTTCTTCCTTGTATCCAGCATCTTTTACCATCGAAATCGTGTGGGAATATCCAATACATGGAAATTCCAGTTTTATTTTGTAATCATCCAGAAGAGTTCCCTCAAATTCATTGATTTCCCGGTATCCACACTCTTCTGACCTCGTAGAATAAATTTCCCGCAGATTCTCTGTTTTCTGATCGATACGATAAGCTCCAAAGTCAGACGTTTTATTATACCTGTGCTTAACAACCAATTCCTGCACTCCATCTCCCGTCAGATCTATCGTTTCCAAATTATTCCAATACCAAATATTATGTAAGCAAAAATCTGTTTTTACTTTATAACATTTTCCTGCCCCATAATCCAGCACAACAATATAAGATGGGCTGATGGACCCCACCTCATACTCCCTGTAATCTTTCGCAGTCGGTATTCCCGTTGTCACAAATAATGCCAGACAATCTCCCTTGATCTCTTTTTCTTTGATTCCCTTTTTGGTCTGTGTCATCACATGGGCAATGGAATCCGTAATTTTCGTCAGATTTCCTACGGCATAGGAACTGACAAACACAGGCTCGTCAAAACCGAGAAAAGATAGATCGACCACAAAATCCTTATACGCCGATTGTAGTATATTATCTTCTTCGTCGTAAATGTCGTCATCCGGTGATTTTCTCAAATAAACATCAGCAGATCCTTCGACAACTGCCGGATTGGGAATCGTCACTTTTCCCTCTGTCATCACATGAACATTTAACGCCGTAGAATCACTGACAGCCGAACCCGATACTGCCTGTCCGCTGACTGCACCACCGGATACACTTCCCGTCTCAATTTGGTAACCGCCGCAGGCAGTCAAAGCCAACATAGTGGCTGCTGTCATTACCATCAAAGTCAAAACTCGATTCCATTTTTTCTTCATCACAACTACCTCTCTTATCCTCATTCTTCTTTTCACTCTTCTCACTTTTTCATTGCCTAATCCATCTCTTCATACTTTGCCCCTGCCAAAACAAGAGTATCCTTCGCCTTATCATACTCGTAATAAACGTGCATTGTTCCAATATCACACGAACGATGATCCACAGCTAACGTCCATGCAAAATCCACCCAGACGCTGCCATCCTTATTTTTGATATAATCCACAGAATCCATGGTATATAAAAATACCGTTCCGTGTCCCTTTAAAGTTCCATCCTTCCACAACGCCACAAAATTATAGGAGCCATCCTCATACATTCTCTTCTCTGTCTGCAATTCCTCTTCCTTATATCCAGCATCTTTTATCATCGAAATCGTCTCAGAATATCCAATATCCGGAAATTCCAATTTTACTTTGTAGTCATCCAGCAGCGTTCCCTTAAATCCATCTTCTTCCCGGTATCTTCCTGCTTCTTCCGACAACAGCGTAGAATAAATTTCCCGAAGTTCCTCGGTTTCCCGATTGACACGATAAGCTCCATATTGAATTGTTTTATTATAGCAGTGCTGAATAGCCAATTCCTGTACCCCATCTCCTGTCAGATCTACCGCTTCCAAGTCATTCCAGTTTTGAATATTATGCAGCAAAAAATATGTCTGTGCTTTATAAGTTTTTCCTGCCCCATAATCCAGCACAACAATATAAGACCGGCTGTCAATGCCGTTTACCACATCTTTCCTGTAATCTTCCGCTGTCGGTATTCCCGCTGTCACAAATAGTGCCAGACAATCTCCCTTGATCTCTTTTTCTTTGATTCCCTTTTTGGTCTGTGTCATCACATGGGCAATGGAATCCGTAATTTTCGTCAGATTTCCTACGGCATAGGAACTGACAAACACAGGCTCGTCAAAACCGAGAAAAGATAGATCGACCACAAAATCCTTATACGCCGATTGTAGTATATTATCTTCTTCGTCGTAAATGTCGTCATCCGGTGATTTTCTCAAATAAACATCAGCAGATCCTTCGACAACTGCCGGATTGGGAATCGTCACTTTTCCCTCTGTCATCACATGAACATTTAACGCCGTAGAATCACTGACAGCCGAACCCGATACTGCCTGTCCGCTGACTGCACCACCGGATACACTTCCCGTCTCAATCTGGTAACCGCCGCAGGCAGTCAATCCTGTCACCAATAATATTGCCATAAATACAACCATCCATATTTCTGTCTTTCGTTTCATAAAGTTCCTCTTTCCGGCTTATTCTGTTTTCTGCCAATTTTTATCAACTATACTTTACTACATATCGAATGGAAAATGGTTACAAATTTATTATTTTTATTGTAACTATTCAGGTCCGCTGTGCAAAACCAATGGATTATCGTGCTCGCACGTAAGAACCATTGGTTCCTGCACAGTTACTTTTAGATTACAAAGAAACCCGGACAAACATTGCTGCACTTTGCAGTGTAACACGTCTGCCCGGGCTTATCATTCTGTCAGATTATATATCTTATACCGGATATACTTTGTTTTCTTTGTCCGCAAGAGTTGGATCTACTTTTGTCTTCTGTGCCTCACGGTATTTGAAGAACTCCGTAGCTACCTGTGGGAACAATGCATAAGACAATACATCTTCGTCCTGCTGTTTCCACTGAGCCATCTCTTTTTCGATATCTGCAAGCTGTGGCTTGATCAGATCGGCCGGACGGCATGTGATTGGTTTCGTATCACCGATACACTTCTTCTGAACTTCCGGATTAAACGGTTTTACAGTCTGTCCGAACTCACCGGAAAGAAGTTTCTTAGATTCTTTGGTAACCATCTTATAACGCTCACCGGATACGACATTGAGCACGGCCTGAGTACCAACGATCTGAGAAGAAGGAGTAACCAATGGTGGCTCACCAAAGTCTTTTCTTACACGAGGTACTTCTTCCAGTACGGCTTCGTACTTGTCTTCCTGTCCCATTTCTTTCAACTGGGATACGAGGTTACTAAGCATTCCACCAGGTACCTGATACATCAGTGTCTTGATATTAACACCAAGCACTTTGGTATTCATAAGACCGCTTGCAAGTGCCTCTTCACGCATTGGGCGGAAGTATTCTGCGATCTCAGCAAGAAGGTTCTGATCCAATCCGGTATCGTATGGTGTTCCACGGAATGTCTCTACCATAACTTCGGTAGCCGGCTGGCTTGTTCCGAGAGCGAATGGAGACATTGCAGTATCAATGATATCACATCCTGCTTCTACGGCTTTCAGATAAGTCATGGAAGCTACACCGGAAGTATAATGAGTATGCAGGTCAATCGGAATGTCTACAGACTCTTTCAGAGCGGTAACCAATTCGGTTGCTTTGTATGGTGTCAAAAGACCAGCCATATCTTTGATACAAAGTGATTTTGCACCAAGATCTTCGATTTTCTTTGCCATATCTTTCCAATAATCTAATGTATAAGCATCACCCAGTGTATAAGAAAGGGCGATCTGTGCATGACCATTTTCTTTGTTTGCTGCTTTTACTGCAGTTTCCAGGTTACGCATATCATTCAAACAGTCAAAAATACGGATGATATCGATACCATTTGCAATTGACTTCTGAACGAAATATTCTACTACATCGTCTGCATAATGATTGTATCCAAGGATGTTCTGTCCACGGAACAGCATCTGCAGTTTTGTATTTTTAAAACCGGCACGCAATTTACGAAGTCTCTCCCATGGATCTTCTTTCAAGAAACGAAGAGAAGCATCGAATGTAGCACCACCCCAGCACTCTACTGCATGAAATCCGACCTGATCCATCTTATCTACGATAGGAAGCATCTGCTCTGTCGTCATACGAGTAGCGATCAATGACTGGTGTGCATCACGAAGAATAGTTTCTGTTATTTTAATCGGCTTTTTTTCAATCTTTTCTGCCATGATAGTTTCCTCCTATAATTTTATTAAATTCCAAATATTGCCATAAATACACCGGCTGCTACTGCAGTACCGATAACTCCGGCAACGTTTGGTCCCATCGCATGCATCAGAAGGAAGTTTGTCGGATCTGCTTCCGAACCAACCTTCTGAGATACACGGGCTGCCATAGGAACGGCCGATACTCCGGCAGAACCAATCAAAGGATTTACTTTACCCTTTGTCACTTTGCACATCAATTTACCAAAGAGAACGCCGGCTGCTGTACCGACAGCAAATGCCACCAGACCAAGTACAACAATCTTCAATGTCTCTGGTTTGATAAACTCTGCACCACTTGTCTTTGCGCCTACCGATGTACCAAGAAGGATAACTACGATATACATCATTGCATTGGATGCTGTTTCCATCAACTGTGGAACCACTCCGGATTCACGGAAGAGGTTACCAAGCATCAACATACCTATGAGAGGTGCTGTACTTGGAAGGATCAAACATACCACAGTCGTAACAATGATTGGGAAAAGGATTCGTTCCAGTTTGGAAACCGGACGAAGCTGTTCCATCTTGATCTCTCGTTCCTTCTTTGTTGTAAGGAGTTTCATGATCGGTGGCTGGATGATCGGCACCAGTGACATATACGAATATGCTGCCACGGCAATCGATCCCATCAGATCTGTCTGACCCAGTTTCCCGGCAAGGAAAATGGAGGTAGGGCCATCGGCTCCACCGATGATGGAGATCGCTGCTGCTGCTTTTCCATTGAATCCCAATACAATCGCAAGCAGGTATGCGGCAAAGATACCAAACTGTGCCGCCGCTCCCAAGAGAAAACTCTTTGGATTTGCGATCAACGGACCAAAGTCTGTCATCGCACCAACTCCAAGGAAAATAAGAGATGGCAGGATCGACCATTCGTCCAATTTAAAGAAATATTCCAACAATCCGCCCGGTTCCATGATCGACGGATAAATATTAACCAGTAACATACCAAACGCAATTGGCACAAGAAGCAGTGGTTCATACCCTTTTTTAATCGCAAGGAACAAAAAGAGGAATGCCACAAAGATCATGACGACATTACGCCAATCCAATGTATTGTTTGCAAATGCTGTCTGGTGAATAAGATTTTGTAAAACTTCCATCTTAATCCTCCGTTCTTATGTCTATAGACTAGTTCATTGTCGCCAAAACTGCTCCTGGCTCTACCATATCACCAACATTTACATTGATGCTTGCGATGGTTCCATCCTGAGGTGCTACGACTTCGTTTTCCATCTTCATCGCCTCAAGGATCAACACAACGTCTCCACGGGAAACGCTTGCACCCGGCTGTGCTTTTACATCCAGGATCTTACCCGGCATCGGTGCATTGATCTCTACGGATCCTGCTGCGCCGCCTGCTGCTTTTGCCGGAGCAGGTGCCGGTGCCGGAGCTGCTGCTGGAGCCGCCGGGGCTGCTTTTGCTGCTGGTGCAGGAGCTGCGCCGCCTGCTGTCTCTTCTACGGTAACATCATAAGCCGTTCCATTTACGGTAATTGTATAAGTTTTCATGAATTTTTCCTCCTAAAGATATATTTCAAATTAATACGAACGCTTTTTGATGGAACGGATCACCAATCCATCTGCAGGTACGGCAACTCCGTCCTGTTCCATCGCTGCTGCAACAGCTGCTGTGATCACAGCAATCAGCTGTGTATCGTCAGCAGGTGCTGCCGGTGTCTGTACAACAGGCTTTGGTGCCGGCTGTGCCTGTGGAATTGGTTGTACCGGTTCTTCTTTCTTTGTCAGTTTATCCATCAAAGCAGGAATGTATTTTAACAAAGAAATAATAAAACTGATCAGAATCAATACAAGGAACACCGTTCCCATGGCAATAACAGTATTGACAAGGGCTTCCGGGATTGTCGTATAATCTTCTCCCGCTGCTTGTGCTGTCGCTGCTAATACTATCATCCTATCACCTCATTCCGAACATCTGCATTGCATAAATCAACTGTTTGCGGATTTCAGAACCCTCGATAATATTATCTACATAGCCGCGTTTTGCTGCGATCGAGGCTTTACACTGCATCTCCTCAAACTCTTTTGTTTTTTCATCCAAAGCAGCAAGTTTATCTGCCTCTTTGTTAATATCATCTTCATACATAACGGAAACCGCACTCTTTGCATCCATCACGCCGACTTTGGCATTTTCAAGAGCAAGTACAAGATCTGCTCCGATATGTTTTGAATTCATTGCTACATAGGCACTTCCGTAAGCTTCACCGGTAATTACATTCACTTTCGCACTCTCTGCGCTGGCAAAAGCACAGGTCAGATCTGCTACCGCTTGTCCGATGGTCTTTTCTTCTTCCATGGAAGAAGCATATTTCTTTACATTTGTAAGTGTGATCATCGGAATTCCAAATGCATCACAGAAATAGATGAACTTCTCTGCTTTACGGCATCCGGCAGTAGAAAGTGTCTGCTCTGCACTGTTTGCCAAAGCACCTACTGTCACACCGCCAAGAGTCATAAATCCGGTGATCATATCCTTGGCATGATCCTTTTTCGTCTCGATAAATACATTCGCATCTGCGATCTGGGTCAATGCTGCCACAGGATCTCCGATGAGACTTTCAAAATTCGGGATCACACGGTTCATGTCATCTTCTACTTCGTTTGCTGCCACATCCTCGTAATTTGCCGGAAGTACTTCGATCAGGTTACGAATCTGAGCAAGTACATCTGCTTCATTTTCGCCGACAAAATCGACATTTCCTGCTTCTGCCTGGAATGCCGCACTTGCTGTATCACAGGCTTCTACGCGATTTCCGTCAATGGCATTTGGAGAATTAACAAACAATTTTCCGTTTTCTGCCTCCATAAAAGTGAAGTCGCTCAGAAGTGTCGATACCGCCACTCCTCCTCCACATGAGCCTAAAATAGCACTGATCTGTGGAATCACACCACTTGCTTTGACTTTACTCATGTAAATCTCACCAAATCCAGCCAATGCATCTACGGCTTCCTGAACACGTACACCGGCACAATCGATCAATCCGATCACAGGTGCACCTGCTTTCATCGCCATCTCATAAAGACGGGCAATCTTCTTTGCGTGCATTTCGCCGACAGAACCATTCATCGCGGTCACATCCTGGCTGTAAACATATACCAGTCCGGAGTTGATCACTCCATAACCTGTAATGACACCATCAGCTGGCACTGCTTTTTCCTGCATGTTGAAATCTGTATTTCTCTTTGTTACAAGAGCGCCGATCTCAACAAAACTGTTTGCGTCAACAAGAGATTCAATTCTCTGTCTTGCTGACATTTTTGCTGAATTACTCATACTGCAGTCCTCCACTTTTTTATAGTTATGTTTTGTTAAAACAAAATTTTTTCCAATTGTAATTGTAATGCTTTTTTGGAAAAATAGCAACAATAATTTTAACATTTTGCAAAACATTTACATGAATTTTTTGTGCATTAAATAATGTAAAGTTTCATAGGATAGATACAAAATAATATAAAGCATTAATGGGAGGTCTTTGTTGAAACATTCAAAACTTCTGATCTGCTTCTCCCTTTTGGCAGGGATCCTTTTTTTGATCGTCTGCTGTATGTATGCACATCCTCTGAAAAAAAGTACCGTAATTCCTGACTTTTCCCTTGCAGACAATACCATCTCCGCCTCCTCTGACACACCAAAACAACTCTCTCTCTTTGCCTCCGGAGCCTGTCTGATGGATGCGGAAAGCGGCCGTATACTTTATGGAAAAGAGGAACAGACACCTCGTCCGATGGCAAGTACAACTAAGATTATGACCTGCCTTCTTGCTTTGGAACAAAGTTCTCCATCGGAAGAAGTTTCTTTCTCTTCCCGTGCCGTTTCCATGCCAAAAGTACACTTAGGGGCTTCAAAAGGCAGTTCTTTTGCCATGAATGATCTCCTGCACTCCCTTATGCTGGAATCCCACAATGACACGGCAGTCGCTATTGCCGAACATATTGGCGGCTCGGTTGAAGGCTTTGCCGATAAAATGAACCAAAAAGCGGCACAACTCGGCTTGAACGCTACCCATTTCGTAACGCCCAACGGACTGGATGCAGACGGCCATCAAAGCACACCGGCAGATATGTGCCGGCTTGCTTCCTACGCCTGCCAAAACAAAAATTTCCTGAAGATCATTCAGACACCGTCTAAAACAATCTCCGATAAAAAAGGACATTCGTATTCTTTGACCAATCACGATGCCTTTCTCACCTCTTATAGCGGAGCTTTGGGAATCAAGACCGGTTTCACCGGAAAAGCCGGATATTGCTTTGTCGGAGCTGCAAAGCGGGAAAATCTCACGCTTACCAGTTGTGTCCTTGCCAGCGGCTGGCCCCCGGATAAGAGCCGCAAATGGGCCGATACAAAGGCACTGATGGATTATGGCTTTACACACTTTAAAAAACAAAAGATTTCTTTTCAGGATTTCAGCAAAACACCTCTTCGTGTCGCTGACGGTATCGAAAATCAGGTATTTCTCCGTGTCCCGGAACCGATCACGCTTCCGCTGGCGTCCTTTGAAACACTTGAAATCCATTACCGGCTTCCTGCGTCAGTCACGGCACCGGTCAGCACCTCAGATCCCGTCGGAACGATCGAATGCCGGATCAATGGCAGTGTATACAACGCCTATCCGGTTTATCCGTCAGCCTCTGTCGAGAAGATCACATTTTCACACATTTTATATGAAGTTATTGATGAATTTTTATCGCTTTTTTGCAAGAAATAATTATATAAACATTTTTGTTTTTAAACTTTCAAAAAAAAATTCAAAAAAACTCTTTACTTTTTTTTCGAAACATGATATGATGATTTTGTGCTAAAGCAGAACAAGGGCGTTCTCATTTTTTGAGGATGCCCTTTTTTTATTTATTGCACAAACGAAATTTTTGTGTATAATGGATAAAGGATTGCAGGCACATTTAAATATGAAAATTTTTAATGGCAGCACATGCCGGAATGGAGGAAACTATGGAAACAAATATAATTTCAGATGTATTTGGAACTAAGGTATTTAATGACGAAGTTATGCAAGAATACCTTCCCAAAAAAACGTATCAGTCTTTGAAAAAAACAATTGAAAGTGGTGAAGAGCTTACACCGGAAGTTGCAAACGTTGTGGCACACGGTATGAAAGAATGGGCTCTTAAAAATGGTGCTACCCATTATACTCACTGGTTCCAGCCAATGACCGGCGTGACCGCAGAAAAACAGGACTCTTTCCTTGGAGCAGATTCCGAGTCACATGCTGTTTTGGAATTTAATGGTAAAGAATTGGTAAAAGGAGAACCGGATGCTTCTTCTTTCCCATCCGGCGGACTCCGTGCAACATTTGAGGCAAGAGGATATACAGCATGGGATTGTACCTCTCCGGCATTTCTTCGTGAAGATGAAATCGGTGTGACACTTTGTATCCCTACTGCATTCTGTTCTTACACCGGAGAAGCATTGGATAAGAAAACTCCTCTTCTTCGTTCCATGGAAGCAATCAGCAAACAGGCTGTCCGCATCATGCATTTGTTCGGACATGAAGATGTAACAAAAGTTTCTTGTTCCGTAGGACCTGAGCAGGAATATTTCTTAGTCGATCATGATCAGTACCTGAAACGTGACGACTTGATCTTTACCGGCCGTACTTTGTTTGGAGCAATGCCTCCAAAAGGACAGGAAATGGATGACCACTACTTTGGTACCATCCGCGAGCGTCAGGCAGGTTACATGAAAGACCTGAACATCGAATTGTGGAAATTGGGAATTCTTTCCAAAACGCAGCACAACGAGGTAGCTCCTGCACAGCACGAAATGGCGCCAATCTATAATACAGCAAATATTGCAACCGACCATAACCAGATCGTTATGGAGACTATGAAGAAAGTTGCCCGCCGTCATGGCTTGGAATGTCTTCTTCACGAAAAACCATTTGCCGGCATCAATGGTTCCGGTAAACACGACAACTGGTCTATCGTTACCAATACCGGTATTAACTTATTGAACCCGGGTCCGGCTCCACATGACAACAAACAGTTCCTTTTGTTCTTATCTGCTGTCATTAAAGCGGTTGATGAAAACGCTGCCCTGCTCCGTATGTCTGCATCCAACCCAGGAAATGACCACCGTCTTGGTGCAAACGAGGCACCTCCGGCAATCATCTCTATTTTCCTTGGCGAACAGCTTGAGGATATCGTAGAGCAGATTATCGCTACCGGTACGGCTACTCACAGTATCAAAGGCGAGAAAATGGATATCGGTGTAAGTTCCATTCCTCCGGTTAAGAAGGATGCTACTGACCGTAACCGTACATCACCATTTGCTTTCACAGGAAACAAATTCGAATTCCGTATGGTGGCTTCTTCCATGTCTATCGCCGGTGCAAACACCGTATTGAACACCGCTGTTGCTGATGTTTTGGAAGGCATGGCAGACGAACTTGCCGGTGCTGCAGACTTTGATTCTGCTGTCGATACTCTGATCCAGAAAACATTGAAAGAACATCAGAAAGTTATCTTCAACGGAAACGGTTATTCCGATGAATGGGTTGCTGAGGCTGAACGCCGTGGCCTTCCAAATGTAAAAACAATGGTAGATGCTACTGCTTCTCTCGTAGATCCTAAGACAATCGAAATGTTTGAACGCCAGAACGTATTGACAAAAGTGGAATTGGAATCTCGCGCCGAGATTAACTATGAAGCCTACGCAAAGGCTATCAATATCGAGGCAAAGACAATGATCGAGATGGCTGCAAAACAGTACATCCCATCCATCATCAAATATACAACAAGTTTGGCAAATTCTGTAAATCAGATTAAGAGTGCTTGTCCGGCAGCTACCGTTTCCGTTCAGACAGAACTTCTTACCAAATGTTCTGCACTTCTTGCCAAAGCGCAGAGTGCTCTGAATACTTTGATTGAAGCAACCGACAAGGGCTGCACAATGGAAGAAGGAAAAGAACAGGCTGAGTTCTATCGTGACTCTGTATTTACTGCTATGTCAGAGCTGCGTACTCCAATCGATGAGCTGGAAATGCTTGTTGATAAAGAATATTGGCCGGTACCTTCTTATGGAGACCTGATTTTTGAAGTATAATCATTCAATATAGTTATAAATACCCGAGCCGCAAATGTAGTATTTTCTATGTTTGCGGCTCCTTTTTCTGCATAGAATAAAGTAATCCCCTTTTTTGAGATAGCCATGAAAAAAGTAACTGTTATTCTTCTGCTTGTATTGTGTGCCTATTTTCTTTATCCCCACACCCGCCTCGCATATTACAAACCAATCATTCCAAAGCGGAAATTAACCGCTACTGCTCTCACATTAAAGGTTGGAAAAACCGCATATGTTCATTTACAGCATTCGAAAAAGCCGGTACGCTATTATTCCACTGCTCCCTACATCGCCAGTGTCTCCCCTTTTGGAAAAATCACAGGCAGGCGGACCGGAGTCGCCATCATCCAAGTAATCTCAAACAAAAAATGCTACCGCTGTAAAGTAACGGTCGTAAAGTAATCGTCATCAAATAACCGGTATGTTTTCCCTTGTCGCTGCATAAAATATAGCATAAAAAATGATAGGACGGTTATATTATGAAATTACGTCTCACTTTATTTTTCGTCTGTCTGTCCGCTTTTCTGTTTACTATTTCCGGAAGTGCTCTGGCAGAAGAAAAAACAGCTTCCGGAGGTGCTGTGGACATCAGCGCTGTTTCTGCCGTATTGATTGAGGGTTCTACCGGAGATATTATCTATGAAAAAGACAAGGACAAAGAACTGGTTCCCGCCAGTATTACAAAGATCATGACGCTTACTTTGATCTTTGAAGCACTGGATAATGGCAAACTGACATTAGAAACGCCGGTCTCTGTGAGCGAATACGCCGCAAGTATGGGCGGTTCCCAGGTCTTTTTAGAACCAAATGAAACGCAGACAGTCGATACGATGATCAAATGTATCTCAATTGCAAGTGCAAACGATGCCGCTGTCGCAATGGCCGAAAAAATTGCAGGTTCCGAAGAAGCCTTTGTGAAAAAAATGAATGAAAAAGCTGTCGCTCTCGGTATGAAGCATACACAATTTAAAAATTGCACCGGTCTCGATGATAATATTGAATCCGGCCATTTTTCAAGTGCTTATGACGTCGCGCTCATGTCGCGTGAATTGATCACAAAACACCCGGAGATCAGCAATTATTCTACCGTTTGGATGGACACGATCATTCATAAGACGAAAAAAGGAGAAACCGAGTTTGGTCTGACTAACACCAATAAGCTGGTCCGCTTTTACGATGGGATCACCGGGCTCAAAACCGGTTCCACTTCCAAAGCCAAATACTGTCTGAGTGCCAGTGCACGCCGTGATGATATGGACCTTATCGCCGTTATCATGGCTGCGCCGGATCATAAAAAGCGTTTTTCCGAAGCGCAGGCTCTTCTTGACTACGGTTTTGCCAACTGCCATATTTACCGTGATACGGACATTGCACAGGCATTGAAACCGGTTCCTGTTCAGGGTGGCAAAGAAGATCAGGTAGTTCCGGTTCCGAAGAGCACCTTTTCTTATCTTTTGAAAAATGAAGATTCTTCCGCTGCTCCGACAAGAAAAATAAGTTATTTTGACGCACAAAAGGCACCCCTGAAAAAAGGTGCCCCTGTCGGTTCCGTTGATTATTATGAAAAAGATAAAAAAATCGGTTCCGTTGTCCTTGCCGCATCGAAAGATATCCCGGCCGCCGGGTTTACAGACTACCTTCTCGCGCTGACAAAGAAACTATTCCATAAGTCGTAATTTTCTGGCAACAAGATATAATTTACGTCCCATTGGAAAATCAAACAATTCCTGCTTTGACATTCCTTTCAGCGATAAAAACATCCAGAAGAATACCAATGCGCCGACGGCGACGGATACTAACGATGCCAGTGCATTCGCCATATAACCACCTAAAAATGTCAGACACAGGCGGTTCATAAGAGTATATACGATCGCTACTGCGACCCCCATCCACAGACTGGCAGAAAGCGGCACGCCAAATGTCGAAAGAGGTTTCACTTCAAAGGTTGGAATATACCGTTTTAATGCCAAAATATTCAACACGCTTACAATAATTGGAAATGTCACATTTCCGATCACTAAAACATATACATTAAGTTCTGTCGCATGCAAAAGTGCCACTACGATGCCGATGTGAATAACAAGCGAAATGGCCGAATGAATGACCGGCAGACGCATTTTATCGATACTCTGCAAAGCTCCTCCTGTTACATTGGAGATAGCATAAAAGATAATGGCGGCAGAACCGGCAAGCATCAATTTACCACCGGTAATATAATCCGACGACGGAAACAGCATGCGAATCAAGCCCTGCCCGATCACCATGTATCCAATCGCACATGGGAAGGCAATGATCATATTAAATTTAATTCCGGAAGAGATATTGTCATTTAAAAGTTTCTCATCCCGTTTTGTATACGCCGCTACTGCACTCGGGATCATCGAAGATGCGATGGATGTCGAAATCGCGATTGGCAGTGTCGTCAAAAGACGATATTTGGAACTGTACATCCCAACCATCGACTTGATCGTAACAGAGTCAATCCCCTTGCCTCCAAGTACATCCCCGAATAGATAATAGTCCACTAAACCGCTGATCTGATATACCGTCTGGCTTAAAATAACCGGAAGAATTGTCATAATCAGCATGCGGTAAATATGAGTTGCAGAATACAGTTGTTTGGTCTGATCTTTCCTCTCGAGCTTATTCTGAATCGGGCGATAGATCCAATAAACAAATCCCACCAGAAGAAGGGCAGAAAATGCTCCCATGCATGTTCCGAGTGTACCACCGGCAGCGCCCCATCCACTCTTAAACGGACTGTCTGCGTTCCATTTCATAAGATAATAGGCACCGGCTACACTCACAATAGCATTGACAATCTGCTCTACGACCTGCGACACCGCCGTCGGGATCATCGTTTTCTTTCCCTGGAAGAAGCCACGGAACACTCCCAAAAGGGCGACGATAAATATCGTCGGTGCTAATATACGAAGCGGATATCTCACTCCGGCGTAATCCGGATAAATATGCGTCTCGATAAATCCGGAACCGGCAAACAAAAGGATGCCAAATAATCCACCGGAAACCACGGCAAATAAAAGAGTCAGCCGGAAAGTTTTCCCGGTATTTTTGTACTGCTTTTGTATGCTCTGGGCGGCAATAATCTTCGATAATGCCAGCGGAATACTGTAAGAGGAAACAATCAACACGATATCATATACATCTACTGCAACAGCATAGATACCATTGCCCTCTTCTCCCAGTATATTGGACATGGGGATTCGGTAGATCATACCGATAAACCGTACGATCAGGGATGCCATGGCAAGGATACTTCCCTGCTTTAAAAAATCGCTTCCCTGGGATGTCTGTTGTCTTTTCTCACTCATACTGATTCCTTTCTGTTTTCCATTTTTTGTCCATTGCAGTCAATTATTTTTCTTTCAATGAAATCAATTTTTTTCTGCTTGTCGGATAGGCCGCAATGTATGTTTTTCCCGGATTGATCGTAAGTACATTTCCGGACTCATCATAATATGTCATCTTATGATCCGCCTCGCTCTTACGCCATGTGATCTTCACACGTTTTCCATTGGTAAGATAATATCCTTCTCCTTTTCTCTTGTGAAGGAAAAGGTGCTGATATCCGTTTTTATCTATATTTTTCTCTTTTACCAGCTGCACGATAACATTTTTGAAAGCCAGCTGTTTGTTATTTTTGTGGTCTTTATGTTTCTTGCCGTATTCATATTTTTTGTATGTCTTACTCTTTTCGTCATATTTGAGATAACACGTTGAGTAATCGGAAAATGGCAGTTTAATATATGTTGTATCGTCTGTGGAATCGAGATCGGTATCTTCCTCATAAAACGTAAAATGCTCTGCCACATTGTCCGACTTCACCTTTGTGCGGTAACCAAGTTTTTTGGCTCCCTTTTTCATTTTTTTGCCGGTGGTAAACACATTATGCGGTGCCTTATACGAATAATCTCTGGCATAAACGACCGGTCCGACCGCTGACAGACCACTTAAATTGTTAATTCCCAGTTCTTCTATCTTGGAAATCGCATATTTTGTCTGTCCGAAATGGCAGAATATGGCATCCCACTCGCTGGCAAAGCTGACAAAATAATGTCTGGCGCTTCGTACGGATCCCAGTTTCTTGATCTTGTCCACATCCTGAATCACACCAAGCATTCTCGTAATTCCACCTTCTGCAAGAGCTTCATACAATACATCGATCTGTGAAGTTCCCTGCTGATTGGCATTGGCATACTCAATATTGTTGATAATAACCGCATATGGCCGTTTTTCTGCCGCTTTTTCCGTAATATATTCTCCGGTCAGATTGCTCCGCACCATGCCTTCATGTGGATCCTTTGTCGGTTCCGGTGTCGCCGTCACTACAGGTGCCTGCGTTGCTTCCGGCGCTTTCTGTTCGTCTGCCACTTTTCCGGAACGATTCATAAGAACCACCGCTCCGGCAGCCATCGCAATTACAACGACAGCACAAATACAACTGATCAGTATTACTTTCTTTTTATTTTTCATTGCTCTATCCTTTCCTTTCTTTTATGTAAAGACATGATTTAGTTGCTTTCGCGCAGGATTCCCATCTGTTCCATGATCTCCCGCTGCTTTGCTTCCATCTGCTTACGTTCTTCCTCTTCCATATGATCGTAGCCAAACAGATGCAGCATACTATGCACAATCAGAAAACTATATTCGCGCAATTCCGAATGTCCGTATTCTTCCGCCTGTTCTGCGATCACATCGGAGCACAAAACGATGTCCCCAAGCACCAGTTCCTCGCTTTCCGGAGAAATCGTCATGCTGTTTTCAAAGGCTTGTCCCTCAAAACCGCCCGGTGTATCGTATTCCATCATCGGGAAACTCAAAACATCCGTCACACGGTCAACCTGGCGGTGTTCCGCATTGATCTCACGAATGGTTTCTTTTTCCACTATCGTCACGCTGACTTCTGTCTCATACGGGCAATTTTCATGATCGCACACAAAGGAAATCACTTTTTTCGCCTGTTCTTCCGGATCAAACGGAAATTCTCTTTCTGTCTCATTTTCAAAATATACTGTCATCGGCTTTCTCACTTTCTTTTGTGCTCATTTTTTCGCTTTTCGCGGTACTGCTCTCTTGCCTCAAATTTTTCATAGGCATGTACGATTTTTTGCACCAGCGGATGCCTTACCACGTCTTTGTTGGTAAGATACGACACGCCGATCTCGTCCACATCTTTTAATACCTTTAATGCCTGTTCCAGCCCGGACTGGGTCGAAAATGGAAGATCTTTCTGAGAAAGGTCTCCGGTAATCACCACTTTGGAGCCAAACCCAATTCTTGTCAAAAACATTTTCATCTGCGCCGGCGTCGTATTCTGTGCTTCATCCAGTATAATAAAAGCATTATCCAGTGTCCGCCCACGCATATAGGCAAGTGGTGCGACCTCGATCAATCCCTTTTCGGAATTTTTGATAAAACTGTCTGCCCCCATGATCTGGTATAATGCATCGTACAATGGCCGCAGATACGGGTCAATCTTGCTTTGCAGGTCTCCCGGAAGAAATCCCAGATTTTCTCCGGCTTCGATCGCCGGTCTGGTCAAAATGATCTTTCCCACTTCATCCTGCTTAAATGCCTGTATCGCCATTGCCATCGCCAGATAGGTTTTTCCGGTTCCCGCCGGTCCGACACCAAATACCATCATTTTCTCGCGGATAGCATCCACATATTTTTTCTGGCCAAGTGTTTTTGGTTTTACCGGTTTTCCCTGAATCGTAAAGGCAATCAGTTCATTGTCAATTTCTGCCAAAGACACCGGGGACTTTTCTTTTGACAATGCCAATAAATAATTAACATTTTGCTCCGTGATCGTATTTCCACGCTTTGCCAATTCCAAAAGTTCAGTAAATACACGTTTGGCTTCTGCGACATTTCCACTTTCTCCCTCTACTTTGACGGAACCATCCCGGACGATCACATCGACGCCAAGATTTTTTTCTATTTTTTTTAAATGTACATCCAATCCGCCAAAGATATTATTTTCATATTCTGCCGGAATGTCCAGCAGGATCTGTTCACGTGCCATCTGTCTCTTCCTTTCCCTGTGCCGCCTCAAGTTCTTCCGGCTGCACTTCCTTTTTATTCATCGTTTCTATGCAGGTGCGGATCACACCTGTGATTTTGTATTTATTTTCTTCCTGAATCATATTTTCCGTATGTTCTAAGATTTCATACCCCTCATTTTGCATTTGCTCCATCTTCGTAGCAAGATGTTTCTTAAATATACCGGCCGCCTGCTCTTTGGTATACTGCTTTTTCACTTTTGTGTAATCCAGAAACTGCCGCCGGATAATCTTAACATTGATCTGAAGCGGAATAAACCGCTCTTCAAAACATACATAATTCATTATATCATACTTACCTGAATTATCAAACCATTTTAATGGATTTTTTAAGGAAATTCGTGAGTCGTTGTATTGAAAAGTGTAAATATTCCGTTTTTTTCCTGTCATTTGTTTATCTATGTATTCTTTTTGTAACTCTTCTTCCCATTTAACGGTATGCAGCAGCCGGATTTCTCCATCAGCCGTCACTCCCTGCTTTCGGATGATCTGCTCATCATCTCCCACGATATCATAACTTCCCTGTATCAGGACCTGCCCCTTTTTCACGACATCTCCTTTTTGGCACAATGGAGTGCCGCTTCTTGTCACAATTGCCTCAATTCTCCCACCACAAGGTGCCGTCAGACTAACCGCCTGCTCGGTTTCTTTTTTTTCTTTCCTCATTTTTCCCTCTTTTACCTGAATCTGGAGCACACATCCTTTTTCTTCTGCGGAAACCCAGCTCAGATCCGGATGCAGAAGCCTTAGATTTTGTTCAATCTTATCGCACTGCAGATGTTTTCTTGTCATCCCGCGGTACACTCCCATTTCTTCAATCTCCACCCCCAATCCTTCTTTGGTATAGGTCTGCTGTCCGCGGAATTGAATGTCCCATACAAAAAGGGAAAGGATGTACAAAACCGCGAAAAAAAGACCGATTCCCCACGTAAAGGTCCAATCCCGTCTGGCTTTCAGACACCAAAAAGGAAATCCGCATTTTTTCCGAATATGCGGAACCGTCTTTGTTTTTCGGGCAAGTGGGCGTAATTTCGAATATTCCGCCGCGTACATAAAAAAAACGGCCTGTTTTTCCCTTTCTTTCACCTTCCACAGTTCAATCTCATGATGCCGGCACAAATTCATAAATCGTTCCAGATGCCCTCCTGGCACCTGACACTCTATGTATCCCATGATCCACCGCATTCCGGTCCTCCTAACTCGCAAAATATATTTTTTCTATTTTTCCACACACGCGGCATTCATCCGGCTGAAATGACTCAATCCCCAGTTTTTCCCCTTCAATCACCACACGCATATGCTTTCCCTGCACTTTCACAAGGCATTCTGTGTATTCGATCAAGGACTTGTAATTTTCAATAATGGCATATTCCGTTCCAAACATTTTTACAATGGTTGCTCCCTCTAGAATATCGGGCTGGAGCCCCAGTTTTTCTGAAATCGGATTCATGTGACACCCTCTCACAAAAGCCGCTTGGTATATTATATGCAGGAGGAGGCACCAACGTGACACGTCCTCTTCGCTCCTCGCGGAGCTCATCGTCGTGACAGTCGTCACATAATCGTCCAAGTCACAACTCGACACGTCCTCTTCGCTCCTCGCGGAGCTCATCGTCGTGACAGTCGTCACATAATCGTCCAAGTCACAACTCGACACGTCCTCTTCGCTCCTCGCGGAGCTCATCGTCGTGACAGTCGTCACATAAT